>OLSB01000134.1_pt1 | contig 85362 bp, 77 predicted proteins | sample 1672071 | NCBI WGS metagenome assembly OLSB01 (sample SAMEA3136642, study PRJEB25190) | human gut metagenome | biome: human gut; feature: human-associated habitat; material: faeces | place: Austria | collected 2013
TAATTGTCGATTTTTTTTGAATGATTTTCAATCCATCATATTACTTGGCGCTTACTTTTGTTATGTTCATTGTCTTCATCAGGAGGTATATAAATGAACAATAACGAAAATATTTCTATTTCAAAACTATTAGCTGTACTTGATATTCAAGATGATGACTCTTTTATTATTACTGATGTCGAATTGATTGATGAAAATAAATATATACACATTCAGAAGAAGTTGGAACCTATGTATTGTCCTAGATGTGGTTCAAGGATGCATTCTAAAGGTTTCTATACTCGTAAGCTTAATCATCCCGTTCTTCAGGATTCCACTAAATTTTATATGATTGTTAAACAACGTAAGTGGCATTGTGATGAGTGTAATCTTTATATGAATGATTCATTTCCTTTTTTAGATAGATATGCTCATTCTACAACTATCACTCCACTTCTTATTCTAAATGCGTTTAAACACCTGGATCAAAGTACTGCAGCCATTGCCGAAAGATTTAATATTTCTGATACTCTCGCTCACATTTTATTTGAAAGGTATGTGGATCTTCCTAGACTTCCTCTTCCAGAATATATGTCAATTGATGAAGTATACTTGAACATCAGTAATTCTCAAAAGTATGCATTTGTCATTATGGATTTTTCAAATGGTGAAATTGTGGATATTGTACACAATCGCTGGAGTTCCACTCTAGAAGACTATTTTCTTCACATTCCATTAGAGGAGCGTCTTAAAGTAAAAGCTGTAATTTGTGATGCATACCAGACTTATTTGACCATGCCAGAAAAGTATTTTCCTAATTCCTGTACAGTATTGGACTCGTTTCACGCTGTAAAAACCATTATTTCTTACCTCAATGGGTACATCAATAAAGTCATGAAGAAATATCAGGATAGTGACAAAAAAGCTCTTGAAGAAAAAAATCACGACACCAATCGTGACAATAAGACTATTAAAAAATCTAAAGAGGTCATTCTGCTCCAAAACTATCGCTGGGTAATGCTTAAAAATCGAGATGAAATCAATTACTCATACAATCGACACTATCATAAAATGCTTGGCATGAATGTTGATACTTATACAATAGAAAAATTATTTCTTCAGCTAGACCCAAACTTCGAAGGCCTTCGTGACCTTAAGGAAGAATATATTCAATTCAATCACACAGAATACGATAACGAATTCGATGTTCTTCTTGATTTAAACGCATTGATTGATAAATATGACAAATCTGATCAGTCTATCTTTCGTGATTTTGCAGGTTTCTTAAGAAGGAATCTTAGACCTATAGTTAATTCCTTCACCCGTATAAAAGTGTATAGAAAAAGCGCACGTACAGAAAAAGAATATTACGCGCGCCTTTCCAATGGACCAATGGAATCCTTTAATCGAAAGCCAAAAGATTTAAAAAGAGATTCCAGAGGTTTCTCCGATTTCAATTATACACGCAATCGCATCCTATGGGCTACAAGGAAAAATCCAAGCATAAAAGGAGTTCCTAAATCTATGGATCAGATTCTTTCAAAAAAAGGAAAGAAACGTGGATCATACAAAAAGAAAAATCAAAAGTAATAAATAGAAAATTATAATAATGTTGAACAATGAACATAACAAAAAAGGATCTCAGTTTTATAACCATAACTGAAATCCTTTTAATCATTAAAAACAAATCTAGGGGTCTATAGGTTCATGCCGATATGGCATCAGTCCCCTAAATTGACCCCTAGATATTTCTTGGAAACCCCTAGATTATTTGGTTACCCCTTTATTAACCAAATAATTTTGCGATGCCCTTCTTTTCTTTTTTAGGTAATAATCGTTTCTCAAATTTTTCATCCAAGAATTTTTTCTTTTCTTTTTTACTCATAGCCTCTAACTTATCCACATAAACCGAATAATCATCACAAACCTTGTCAATATCTCCCATTTCAACAAGTTGCCCACCTTCGATCCACATTCCTGTTTTACAGAATTCACGAACCTGACTTAACGAGTGAGAAATAAAGAAGATTGTTTTTCCTTCTTCATCTCTTAATTTCATCATTCGTTTCATACATTTCTTCGCAAAACCTTTATCACCAACACTTAATGCTTCATCAACAATAAAGATATCTGGATTTAATGCGAGTGAAATAGAGAAGCCTAAACGTGATTTCATACCTGATGAATATTTTTTAACTGGTTGATATAAGAAATCACCTAATTCTGCAAAATCAATGACATCATTCGTGATTTCCTGGATACGTTTCTTTCTTAACCCCATCAAAGCTCCTTTAACGTTGATGTTTTCTAGTCCTGTTAATTGTTGGTTCAATCCTGTGTTAATAGCAATCAATGCTTGTTCTCCATTAATTTTCATCGTACCACTATTGATTTCCGAAATTCCTGACAACAATAAAGATAAAGTTGATTTACCAGAACCATTGGTTCCCAAAATTCCAACAACATCACCTTTTTTCACTTTGAAAGATACATCTTTTAAGGCATAGAACTCTTTTTTATCCGTTTTATATTGATTGTTTTTATTTCTTAAAGTATAGATTTTTGAAATATTTTCGACTTCAACAGCATATTCTTCTTTAGACATAAAAGCCTCCTTAAATCATATCAATGAATTTCTTTTTGAAGGTATACATTAAAAAGCATCCTAGCGCAAAAATTGCAAAAACTAAACACCAGAAATAAAGTGTAATTGCAGGATGATCAAAAACATTTCTTCCATAGAATACAGCATCTCTATATCCTTGAATAATATAATAAACTGGATTTACCTTTACAAGCTTATTTAGAATACTCGCAAATGGAACATCTGGTTTAAAATGACAATCCCATAAGATTGGAGAAAAATACATCAACATGCGCATGATTGAAGAAATAAATTTCTTTACATCACGCCACAACATAGTAAGTACAGATAATACAAGTGAAATCGCTTCTCCAAGCATAAATGCACAGAACATATAATAGATGATCCATAACCAATTTAGATTTGGATACCACCCACTTAAAATTAAAGTGACAAATGTGATAATCAACATCACAAAGTGATTAAACAATTCTTTTAAACAAACGGTTGCCGGTAAAACAGATACAGGAAACTTCATTCTTGTGATGACATTTGTTTTTGAGAATACCGCAGAACACCCATCTACAATGCATGGACGGATATACCACCATACACTAAATGCCACAACAAGCCATGGTAAATATTCTACAGTGATGCCTCTGTATGTCTGAGCTTTTCTTCCCCAGGCAATACCAAACACTAGCCAATATGTGAAAACTTGGATAGCGGGAGAGGCAAAGTTCCAAAAAATACCAAATTTTGAATCTCTCATATCTGACAACAATTCATATTTTGCGATACAGAAAATACGATAAACATTTGAAAAATTCTCTTTTATAACATATGAAATGCTTTTAAACATATAAAAATTCTCCTTAACAACTTCTAGTTTATCAAATTTTTCATAGAAAAAAAATCTGCATGACGCAGATTTTCTTGCATTCCTTCTCCTTTCCACTTTAATTCTAACAATTCAATGTGAATTTATTGTGAAAAGAGCGCTTTTTATTCGTTTTCTTCTTCGTCCATTTCTTTTTCTACTTCGTCTAATTCATCTTCAATCAATTCTGAATCTTCTTCATCCTCATCATCTTCATCGATTGCGATAGAATCTGTATCCATAACACTTTCTGAATACGTGTGACGTGAACGCAAATCCCAAGTATTTTGTGACATGTTCAAGAAACGTCCGTCTAAAGATAAATCTGTATAAAATTGAGCAATATTATCTTCAAACTGCGTTTGATTAAACCCCATTTCCTGACTTACATCTTTCCAAAGATCAACAAAAGGCATAGATCCATTATTATTTGTCAATACTTGATATGCAACTTCAATCATAGACTTTTTCATAATTCAATAAAACTCCTCTTAATACTTACATTGATTCAACGGCTTCAACACCAATACATTCTAATGCGTTTGCCAAAACAATTTGTGTTGCCTTTACTAAGGCTAGACGTTGTGCGCTTAGTTCTAAATTATCACGATCTACTACTTTACATGCGTTATAGAAACTGTGGAACTTACTAGCTAAATTTTGAATATAGTGACACATTTTGTGAACTTGACGAGATTGAGCAGTTTCAACGATTACTTTATTGAATTCTTGTAAAGACTTCATTAATTCAATTTCTTTTTCGTTTGTCAAATCTTCAAAACTTGTTGCCAATTCAATATCCTGTGCCTGTTTTTGAATAGAACACATACGAGCATGAGCATATTGTGCATAGTAAACGGGGTTTTCATTTGATTTCTTAGTTGCCAATTCAATATCGAAATCTAAATGTGAATCCAATGCACGTTGTACAAAGAAATAACGAGCTGCATCAACACCTACTTTTTCGCATAGTTCATTAATTGTTGTTGCGTTTCCTAAACGTTTTGACATCTTCATTTCTTCACCGTTTGATACTAAACGAACCATCTGGATAATATCAACATGCAATTTATCCGCATCATTTCCTAATGCTGTCATGCTTGCTTTTAAACGAGGAATATATCCATGGTGATCCGCTCCAAAAAAGTCAACCAACATGTCAAATCCACGTTGACATTTATCGTTGTGATATGCGATATCTGGAACTAAATATGTTAATGAACCATCTTGTTTTCTTAAAACACGATCTTTGTCATCTCCAAATTTTGTAGTTTCAAACCACAATGCTCCATCTTTTTCGTATACATATCCTTTTTCGTTTAATTCATTGATAGCTGCTTCTACTTTACCAGCATCACGAATGCTTTGTTCACTTGACCAAACATCAAAGTGTACACGATAACGATCTAAGTCTTTTCTAATTTTATCTAATTCAAATTTGATTCCTTCTTTTTTGAAGAATTTCAAATTCTCTTCTGTTGGTTCTAAGTATGTTTGTGGATATTCTTTCGCCAATTCATATCCTTTTTCTTCAACATCCTTACCCATGTATCCGTCCTGACCAATTTCAGTTGGAATTCCTTGTGCCTGACGATAACGAGCATTTAATGATAATGCTAAGTTTGTGATCTGATTACCAGCATCATTCACATAGTATTCACGAGTTACATCGTATCCAGCTTTTTTCATGATACGAGCACAACTATCTCCCCACGCAGCTCCACGAGCATGTCCTAAGTGTAATGATCCAGTTGGATTGGCACTAACATATTCCAAATCCACTTTAATGCCATTAGCTGGCTGTTGTCCATAGTTTTCTTTCTGAGCCAACACTTCAGAAATAACTGTACTAAAACGGTCTTTTGATAATGTAAAGTTTAAGAAGCCAGGTCCTGCAATTTCTACGTTAGAAACCATTTCCAATGAGAATGCATCTAATATACTTTGTGCAATCATTATTGGTTTCTGGTGTAATTGACGAGTTAATTGCATCGCAACATTACTTGAGAAATCGCCGTGATCTTTATTTTTTGGTGTTTCAACCACAATGTTTTGTACATCTAAATCTAAATCAAATGCTTTTTTTACTGCATTTTGAATGGCCTGCTTTAATTCAACTTCAATTGACTGCATATGTATCCTCCTTATTTATATATAGTACAAAGTGAAATTCTTGTTTTTCATTCCCTTGTATAAGACTGTATTTAACTTCTACACAATTTTCATCTACATCATAATGACTTGTATGACAATCTAAATCTATTTTTCCAAATTCAGTTTCTATGTGACCTTTTGTTTGACTATTTAAACGTAATGTCAAATTCACAATAATATCCGATTCACTACGAATTACCAATCCTTTTTTCCAAATTCTCCATTCGAAATGATGTGTATCATTATTAAAAGAAACTAATAGACCTTCATTACCAGAAAAGTCAATCTTAGCCTCTCCTTTATACAATGTTTGATTCGAAATTTTATCAAATAAATGTACATGATTTGGCATAGCTAGTGCATAATATCACACTCTGATTTTTTTGCAAGAAAATTTATCAAAAAACATAACAATTTAATGAAAATATACCAAAATTAATCTAAAATTCTCTTTTTTTTATAAAATTACACTCTTTTTTCACAAATGAAAATGGTAACACATCATATGTTACCGTTGTTTTTAAAGTATTTCTTTTGGAAAATAAATACGCTTATTTGTTTGATTTTTCATTTTTAATAATGCCTTAACAATCTGTGAACAACTCGATAAAGATACCCGTTCTTTTTTAGAATCTAACATCCATATTATTTGATTCTCATCATTTTCTGTATAAGGCAAATATGCTTTAGAATGTGAAATAGCTTCATAATAGTAATAATCTAAGTCATATCCGGAGGCCACCAATTTATTCTTGATTTCTTGAATTTGTTGGTGACTTGGATCTTCTATCCACTCAAATAAATGACGATTCAAAATTCGATTTGCGAAATCCTTTAGAATTTCATCTTCACATCCTAGAGCTTGTTGAAAACCATAGAACATTCGATGTTCATCCATTAAATAAAAATCCTTATTCGATAACTCACCATTCAATAATGGTTCAAATACTTCTATGTTTCGTACTTGTGCATATCGTTTAAAGAATTGTTGAATCATAATTTCATATGATTTGGCATCTGGATGAAGGTAAACCTGCCAATACATGTGGTATCTTGCCATAATATAGTCTTCAATACTGTGCATTCCACTCATTTTCACACATAGGGAATCATTTTTTACTCGTAAAGTACGCAAGATTCTTTCCAAATCAAAATTTCCATAGCTTGTACCTGTTTCGTAGGCATCTCTTAATAGATAATCCATTCGATCCGCATCCAGTTGTGAACTAATCATTTGATACATCATTGGTTTTGCATGTTGATGTGTTAGAATCAACACAATATTTTGTGGAAGAGCCTCATCCTCTTTAATAAGTGCTTTATGAATTTCTGTTTCTGGATCCAAAATTAAATCACAAGTCATTTGTTCATGATGTTTCTTGTGAAGTGTTTCAAAGAAGTGAGAAAATGGTCCATGTCCTAAATCATGCAACAGAGCAGCACATAAAACCTGAATTCTTTCATATTCACTTAAAGTAGCCGCAATTGAATCCACTTCTTCACACATTCGCCTTGTGATTTCATATACACCTAAACTATGAGAAAAGCGGGAATGCTCCGCCGTATGATAGATTTGAAAATCCCCACCCAATTGATGAATGCGATGCAATCTTTGAAATTCTTTGGCGTTGATGCAATCCCATATCACTTGATACTTCACATGAATATATCCATGCACAGGATCTCTTAATACTTTGGTTTCATTGGTTTTGTTAAACATGGCCATACCCCCTTTAATGCTTCTACAAGCATTTTATCAGATTTAAAGAAGTTATAGTCATATATATGATTTGGAGTTGTCCAAATATATTCTGAATGCACACTTAATTTTGTTGGTTTTTCATTAGAAGTACATGTGAAACAAGTTAAGTGAATTTCATATCCATCTTGATAATCCACGCTAGAAGCTAAATATTGCACATTGTAAATGTCAATATCACATTCTTCTTTCCATTCCCGAATTAATGCCTCTTCTTTTGTTTCACTTTTCTCAACTTTTCCACCAGGAAATTCAAAGAAACCTTTGCTTGAACCATAATTTCTTTGGGCAATCATCACTTTTCCATCAATCACAAGAGCTCCACACACAACATTAAGCTTGTTCATCTTCGATTCTTTCTTCGTGTATAATTTCAAACAACAGTTGGGCATTTTGTTTCGAAACTTGTTTTTGAATATCTAATACACGAATTTCAAGAAGTCTTGCTCCAAAACGAATACGAATTGTATCTCCTATTTTTAATTCTGTACTGGGTTTTGCCACTCGATCATTGACCCAGATACGTCCTTGTAAAGCTAATTCTTTAGCAGCTTCTCTTCTTTTTAAGATTCGTGCTGTTTTTAAATATTTATCTAATCGCATCAAAACTCTCCTTCTAATTTATCAATAACCTGTATCAACAATTCAATATGTTTCTTTAATCGTTTAGAAATCATGATCTTAATTTTTCCACTCTCTAATTTCAAATTGATCTTTCGACTAATATCATTAATAGCACCAAACAATTTAACACCATCGCAATTCTTTGACCATTCAGCACTCATTGTGATTGTAACGACGTCATCTGTTTCTTTTAATGATTCAACACCTTCTCGATTCACAAAGAAATCCAGTTTTTTCTGTTCAAACAATTGTTTTACTTCATTTGGAATATGCCCAAATAAGTCTTCAACACGTTTTTCATATTCAATCAACTCGGTAAGACCCTCTGTTTTCTTAATGTGTTGATAGATTTCCAATTTATCTCCATCATTATCTGTGAATTGTTTAGGAATATATCCCGATAACTGTACTTGGGCCACTTTATCATTCTTTTTATTCTCAATTGGCTTGCCTTGCTTTTTCTTAATGGCACTTGCCAACATTTCAAGATATAAATCCAATCCTACATCATCAATAAATCCTGCTTGTTGTGGCCCAAGCATGTCTCCGGCTCCACGAATTGTTAAATCTCGCATAGCCACTTTATATCCACTGCCTAAGGATGTAAATTCTTTAATGGCTTTTAACCTTTTATGTGCCTGTTCTGTTAATTCTTTTTGTGGCTGTACCAATAAATAACAATATGCGATTTTTTCACGACGCCCCACACGACCTCGAATCTGATAAAGTTGAGACAATCCAAAACGATCGGCATCATCAATGATCATCGTATTCGCATTCGCAATATCTAGTCCAGTTTCAATAATTGTTGTACAAACTAAAATTTGATATTTCTCTTGTTCAAAATCAATCATCGTCTGCTCAATATCATTCTTATCCATACGTCCATGTGCCACTGCTACTTTGGCATCAGGGAACATATTCTGAATATTTTTAGCTACAGAATAGATATTCGATACGTGGTTATACAAATAAAAAACTTGTCCTCCACGAGATAATTCTCTTTGAATGATTTCTTTCACGACACTCTTTTTATTTTCCATCACATACGTTTGAATTGGATGACGATGCAATGGTGGTGTATTCAATTGTGAAATCGTACGTACCCCAATCAAAGACATCTGTAAAGTTCTAGGAATTGGTGTTGCACTTAAAGATAAAACGTCGATTGTGTTTTTCATCTCTTTAATTTTTTCTTTGTGCTCAACTCCAAATCGCTGCTCCTCATCAATAATCAATAAACCTAAGCTTTTATATTGAAAAGATTTATTCAATAATTTATGTGTACCAATAATAATATCAACTTGCCCGTCCGCCAATTCTTTTTTAATCTGACTCATTTCTTTTGTTGGCACAAAACGATTCACTACGCGAATATTAGCACCTACATTTTCAAAACGCTTTATAAACGTCTGATAATGTTGCATAGATAAAATTGTAGTTGGGCACAGTAAAGCTACTTGTTTATTATTCGAAATAGCCTTGAATGCAGCACGCATAGCTACTTCTGTCTTACCAAACCCTACATCTCCACATAATAAGTGATCCATTGGTTTTGGCTTTTCCATTTCTCGTTTGATTTCTTCTGTAGCTTTTATTTGATCTGGTGTTGCCTCATATTCAAAGGCTTCTTCAAATTCTCTTTGTAGATCATCATCTTTACTGAACGCAAAACCAATATCTTCATTTCGCTTCGCATATAACTCAACTAATCGAGACGCAATTTCTTCAACCTTTTTAGAAACCTTTTCCTTCGTCTTTTTCCATTTGTTAGAACCCAATTGCGATAATTTGATGCCCACACCTTCTTTGGACACGTATTTTCTTACCAACTGAAATTGTGATAATGGGACAAATAATTCATCGCCTCCATTGTATAAAACATGTAAATAATCTAATGTCTTTCCTTTTATTTTTCGCGTTGTAATTCCAACATATTGACCAATACCATATTGTTCATGTACAACATAATCGTTTGGTTCTAGTTCAAGAATATTCTGTAAAATCTGACCTTGTTTAAATGTTTTCTGATAACGCTTAATTTGACTAGGATGATGAAATAATTCCTGTTGTGTATAAACAGAAATATCTTCATATGTAAATCCTTCATAAAAGTCATCTTCAATAAATGTGATATTCCTATGAATTGAATAAGCTTTTAAGGCTTCTTGCACTTTTTTTGTATGTTCCTCATCCAAAGAAATATAGATATTTTCCCCTTTTAGATTTTCTAGAATTTGAATCAATGGTTGATCTGATTTTTCTAATGTCTCTATTTTTGAGAAGATTGGATGTTTAAAATCTAAGAAATCATGGAACATCTGAATCGTATGTTCTTTTTCAAATGTAAATATGTCATGGAACATACCATACTTAGGTAAATATTGATGGGATTCAACCATTTCCTGAATAAAAGATATCGTTTCTTCATTCAATTTTTTATATCCACTTTCCACTTCTTCCTGACTTGAGAAAATAATGTGTCCATTGACATAGTCAGTTAATTTATTTGCATTTAAATAACTAAAATAAATATACAAATGTGGATCAATATCATAGTTTTCTATAGAAATCTTATCTTTTTCAATATAATCCAATAAAAAGTCATAATCATCTTGAATTAATTTTGCCTGTTGTTTTTCTAATTCAGAATCAATTTCTTTTTGAAGATATTCAATCTGATCATCTGTAAACAATAAATCTGTAGCTGGATTAATCAATACTGAATCTATTGTTTGAATTGTTCGCTGAGTTTCTTCGTGAAATAAACGAATGGATTCAATCACTGTATCAAAAAATTCAATACGAATTGGATGTTCATATTCAAGGCAATATACATCAACAATTCCTCCACGACTTGCGTATGTACATGGACGATCTACATAATTGACCTTTGTATAGCCGGCACGATTTAGTTTTTGTTTCAATTCTGCAATCGTAATTTCTTGATCTACTTCAAATTTGAAACAAAGACTTTTAAATAATTCTTTATCGGGTAAGTAACGCAAAAAGGCCGCCGTATTACATACAATAATACGTGGCTTATCTTCTTTTACAAGCTGAGTTAATACATAGAGTTGTTCTTGTTTATCTTCTGGACTTGAAGCGATGGCTTGAACACGCAAAGATTCTTCCATCACAAATAATAATGTATCATTAATAAGTGGTTTCAATCTTTGATAGAGTTGTTGCGCTTCATAACGATTTTTCTTAACTACAATTCGTGTTTGTTTATCCTGCATAAAAGCACTGGCCATACATAAAGCTTCTTCATTTGGAAATAAGTTACCAATATTATTGCCAAATTGAAGCATTTGTTGAGCTACTGGATTGGACTGTAATTTATTTAATATTGTATCTTTCAAAAATACCACCTTCTACTTCTTATTATACCTGTTCATTGTGTCACTAAAAGAGTGTTTTATTGAAAATTTAGCTGCTTTCGCGGCTTGTTCTAAAGCATGATTTAAATCCTCTTGTTGTTCTTGAGGGAATTTACCTAGTACCCAATCTACAACTGGAATCAATTTATCTTTACCAATTCCTATGCGAATACGATCAAATTCCTGTGTGCCAATATGAGAAATAATACTCTTGATTCCGTTATGACCACCAGCACTACCTTTTTGACGCAAACGAAGTTTTCCAACGGGCATATCCATATCATCATATAATACAAGGATATCTTCAGAAGGCACTTTATAGAAATCCATGCATTGTCTTAATGCGATACCACTATTATTCATATATGTGGTTGGTTTTAATAAAATTATGTCTTCTCCATCAATTTTCTTTTTCGCAAAATAAGCCGAAAACTTTTCCTGATTAAAATCCATTTCTAGCATTTGTGCCAATTTATCAATCGCCATAAAACCTGCATTATGACGTGTATTTTCGTATTCTCTACCAATATTCCCTAATCCAATAATAATTTTCATGAAGCCCTCCTTCAAAAAAATAACGGGATAATCCCGTTATTCTTCATCTTTTCCTGGTGTATATAAAATGTGTAAACGGCGTCCTTCGCCTTCACCTTCACTCTTAGTAGAAATATCGTTCATTCCTGCTAAAGCATTGTGAATTGCCTTTCTTTCATCGGCTGGCATTGGATCTAATACTGCATCTACTTTTGTACGACGTACATCTTTTGCGATGCGAACTGCCATTTTACAGATTTTTTCGTATCTTTCTTCCTTATAACCATTCACATCGATTAAAAGTCCGATACGCTTTTTGAATGCTGCACTTACTGCAGCTTTAACTAAACGATTGAATGCTTGTAAAGACTTACCCGCTTTACCAATCATAATCGCATTGTTTTTTGTATTTACAGTAATACGATAGAAACCATGATCATTTTCAATTTCAACAGTTCCATCTAATTCTGCATTGTCAAAATATGTTTGAATATATGACTTAATGAAATCTTCAATATCTTTTGGGCAATATGCTTCAATTTCAATTGTTTTTCCGATTCCTAAAAAACCACTTTTTTCTTCTGTAACTTCATAATGAAGTTCTTCTTTTGTACATCCTTTAGCATCGCAAGCAGCTGCTAAAGCTTCATCTAAAGTTTTTCCAGTAAATTTAGCGAATTCCATATGTTATACCTACTTTTTGTTCATAACTTTGTGTAGGATCAATGATTGACATACACGAATTACACTTGATACTAACCAATAGAATGACATCGCCATTGGCCATGAAATATACATAATACAGATCATTGCTGTCATAAAGTACATTGACATGTTCATGCTGTTAGCCATAGGATTTGTTTGTTCCTGTGCATATTTTTTAACTTTAACGTTATCTTTCTTATCTTGCCATTTCTTTAACCATTGAGGTATTTTCATTGATACAATATAGAAGATAACCATCAACACATAAATTGAGATATATGCGATATCGAATGCTTTAAATCCATCAAGTGGAGTACCTGCTAAAGAAATACCCATAAAGCTTCCGCTAACAACACTTACTGAACGCATTGTTGCATAATACATACCCATCATAATTGGTAGCTGAATGAAAGTAATTAACATTGAACCAAATGGGTGAATATCGTATTTTTGATAAATATTCTGCATTTCTTGAGCCATCTGCATTTTAGAACGTTCATCTGTTTTATCTTTATATTTATTTTGAATCTTTTGAATTTCAGGTTGAATTTCCTGCATTCTTTGTGTAGACATTTGTGATTTACGTGTAAATACAAATACAAGCATCTGAATTAACAATGTTGTTAAAATGATACCTACACCGGCATCTGTTTTTGATGAAATTAAGTTAATAATTTGTGCGATTGGCCAAACAATTAAACCTTCAAACCATCCTTTAGACATAGAATTTTTAAAAGTTGTTGGTTGAATTGTATATTGTCCATCTTTGATATTCTTTTTAATTTCTTTCTTTAATTTCTTATCAGAAATGTCTTTGTAATTGATTTTACTTGCATCAATTGTAGTTTCTTCACTTGCAATAATTTGGTCTGCTAATGTTTTTCCATCTCTACCTCTTGGATTTGCACAAGCCGTACATGTTAATAATACCAACATACATAGAAAGACCAATTTTGCCTTTTTCTGCAAAAATTGTTTCATTTTTTTATTCCTCTACTTTTTCAAAAATCTTTTATTTATCCGATTTTGATTTTCTTTCATTTCGTTTTTATTTTCTTCGAACGACTTATTTGCGTAGGCAGGTCGGACTATAATAATAAGATCATATCCCTCTTCAAATGTAAAAATATCATCTACTATACTACGAAGCTGTCTTTTCACTTTATTTCGACAGACCGCATTTCCTAATTTTTTGCCAACACTGATTCCGACTCTTGCATGGTCTAGTTTACGTTTTTGAAAATAACAAACAAAAGACGACGACTTAACAAATTGTCGATTCTGGATGATGGAAGAAAACTCATAGTTTTTTAATACACGAAATTCTTTTTTCATGTTATTTCCCTATCCAGACAAAAAAATCACCTAGCAGGTGATTTCTATGCGGATAAAACCTTTCTGCCTTTCGCTCTTCTTCTAGAAAGAACGTTACGTCCACCAACAGTTGCCATACGAGCACGGAAGCCATGAACCTTTTGGTGTTTTCTCTTACTTGGCTGATATGTTCTTTTCATCTTGATTACACCTCTCAGTCTTTTTCTTCATTCTAAATTTTCAAATAAGATTGCTCAGACATTATAAACATAAATTAAAATGATTGTCAATAAAATAATTGTCACTTATGCTTACTTTTCAGTATTTCATATGCTTTTTGAATTAAACGATACATAAATGGATAAACCGGTATATCAAATTCTCCTATCATTTCATTTATAGTTGGATTAAAGTTATCTTTAAATTTTGTCAATCCATCATCTAAAGATCCTTCTACACCACCCATATTACTCCATAAACATCCTCTATCAAATGCTCATTTAAAGTTTTCAACATATTCTTTATATTGAGGCATAAATTTTTTGAATCTTTCGTCCATTCCTGCATACAACATTTCACAAGTATTTCCAAATTGAATACTTAAAATACCTGCAATCGCAATTTCTTTATCTTCTTGACCAAATTCATCAAAAATTTTCTTATATTCATTAATATCTTTATTTACACTTTGTAACTGATTTTCTAAACGATGTAACTTCTTTTTAGAATTTTCAGGTGTTGCAGCCATTTCTTTTTCAAGCTGTATCTTCTTTTCCTTTGTCTCTTGATCTAATTGATATACGTTGCAAGTCGCTAAAAAAGATGACGCTTCCTTCAGAATAATTTTCTAATAATGTCTTGAAATATTCTTTATCTCTTAACGCAACGCCTTTTCTTGATTCCGTCAATTCTACAAGTCGGCTGAATTCATCTAGCAATTCACCTTGTCCATGAATAATTTGAACCCTTCTACGCTCTGCATCCTTAATTAAACGTTTCGTATGTTTTGGCAATGTTTCCTCTATATTTTCATATGAATATACATTCGATTGAAATCTAGGCTGTACTGTATCCGCAATACTCATTGTATAGCCATGATGTATAGCTTTACAGCTTTTGAATATTTTTAAATATGTATCTGTATCTTCGTATCGATTTGTATTATATGATTTTGAATCATAATCATTAACATGAATAGCTGGATCAAATTTAATGAAGATGCAATGATCTTTTTTGGCGACCTTTTTTAATTGATCAAAATAATATTGAACAAGCACGTTATCCCTATAATCCATAATAGGACCTCTGGGTAAATAGTACATACAAAATGATAATGGCAATCTTTTGATCAACACTAAACCTGTTGCGACTAATACATTGTCTTTATACACACCTGTATTCATGTGATCCCAATTACTTTTTACTTTTGCCCAATTATAGCTTTGTAGTAAATTACAATATTCATGTTTTTTTCACAAATTCATCAAATTCTTCACGGTTTATACCTTTAAAAAATAAATACGACATATCAAATTCCATCCTTACTAGGATATAATAGATAGTCGTACTTAAATCATGCTTAAATTATTTGTGCTTTGCGTTTCTTTCCTTAATCTTCTTATAAAATTTAAATGCAACATTATACAATAATGAATTAACCGGAATATCAAATTCACCAATGTATTCATTGATTCTAGGATGATATATTTCTTTAAAATCAACAAGTCCTCCCTTAAGAGTTCCTTCAATTCCACCCATATTACTTGTTTTGCATCCAAGTTCAAAACATTTTTCCATTGTTTTATACCAAGTTAAATAGGGGCCCATCAAACGTTTAAAATCTTCATTCATTCCTGCATATAAAATTTCTGATGTATGTCCATATTTTACAGTTAGTGTTCCACAAACACAGACTGTTTCACCATATGTTTTCACATCTTCTTCATATTTACTGATTTTCTTCTCTAATGAGTCTTTTAATTCTTCCAAGGTAAAACGTTTCTTCTTTGCGTTCTCTGGACAACTTTCTAAATCTAGTAAACACTTTTCATATCTTTCTTTTGTCTCTTTTAACATATCGTGGATATGGAAATAGGCTAAAGTGATAAATGCATCATCTGCATATGTATCTAAAAGTAATTCATAATACTCTTTTGTTCGTAAAGAAATTCCTTTTCTTTCCTCTGTACATTTCATGACTTTATCAAAGTCTTCTAATAATTCTTTGTGTCCAAATTGAATATCTAAATTTTGTTTCTGAGCAATTTTAATATTCTTTTTCCCTTTTTTAGATAAATTGTCCATTCCAAAATCATCCGCATACTCTACCATATTGTATCTTGGTTGAATGGTTGTATCAAAATCTTTATTGAATCCATAATGAATGGCTTTACATGATTTAATATTTTCAAATTCTTCCTTATAATTAAATTCTTTTCTTTCTTCGTCTAAGTGGAAGCTTGAAATTAAAATACTTGGATCAAATTTAATAAATAAACAATGTTCTTTTTTGGCAATTTTCTTTAATTCTGTAAAGTAAAAATTCAATAACTCTTTATTTTTATAATCTAAAATTGGTCCTCTAGGCAAATAAAACATAGAAAAAGAAAGTGGTAATGGACGAATCAATACCAACCCAGCGGCTACTAATGTATCCTTTTCATAAACCCCTGTATAAATGGAGTTCCAATTATTTTTTATATTTGCCCATTTGTAGCTTTGAAGCAAACTACAACTAGGATGATTTTCTACAAAGTGATCGTATTCTTTTTGATTTATATTCGATTTAAAAATATACATATACTTTTATACCCCTTTATATTCTTGCACTTCATTATAACATTTTATTAGTTTTACACAAAATGGTCTATATATTATCCACATATTATATACATGGATCTGTATTCTATTTTAATTTAATTCAAAATATACATATAAAATGTATATAAAATCATAAGTTATACAGTGGATAAAGACATTCTAAATCCATTCTCTGTATAACTTGGGAAAAGTCATTGAGAGCCTTTGTTTATCAATGATTCTCTATATATTTAATATGAATATAAAGTGAGTTATCCCGATTTTGTTCATTTTTTTTACACATAAGTCCACATTGGGAAAAAATTTATCCCAAAAGAATAAATGGGGATAAGTGTAAAAATCGTGTATAATAGTAATACTGCAAGGAGGTTTTACTATGTCTACCATGTCTTATGCATCGATATGGAATGAAACTTTACAAAAAATACAAGAATCCAACTATTTTGATAGTCATACATTCAATTCATGGATTTCAAAAACAACTCTATTTAAAATAGAGGATAATATAGCTTACGTAGCCTATCGTTCTACAATCACTTTTAGTATTTTAAAGAAACAGAAAGAAAAAGAACTGTTTGAATCCACTTTAAGTGAGGTCTGGGGCGATACATTAACAATTCAGTTTATCCACCAAAGAGAGATGGAAAAGATGATGCCTGAAGAGGTTGTCAAACAAAGAACGAATGTTTTATTAGAAAATAAATTCAATCCTTCTTATACATTTGAAAATTTTGTCGAAGGTAATTCTAATGCGGAGGCTTATGCCGCATGTTTATCTTGTTGTACACAAACGACTTCTCATCCATTCAATCCCCTTATGTTGTATGGTAATTCTGGCTTAGGTAAAACCCATTTACTACATGCGATGGGAAATTATTTAGCTAAGGAACATCCTGAATGTAAAGTAATTTATATGTATAGTGGAGATTTAGTTTCTTTATTGATTGAAGCTATGAAAACCAAAAATGTTCATGGCAATACTGTAGAAAGAGTCAAGGAACAACTTCTAGACTGTGATTATTTCTTAATTGATGATATTCAAAATTTGCAGCAACATTCTAGCAGTCAGGAAATCTTCTTCACTGTCTATAATCAGTTGATTCAAAAGAATACACAGATTATTATCACAAGTGATATGCATCCTAGTGAAATTAGTGGATTACAGTCTCGTTTAATTTCACGCTTTGTTTCTGGGCTTACAATCAGTATTTCTAAACCAGAATTCGAAACTAGCAAAGCGATTTTAAAGAAGAAAATCGAAGGTCGTGAAGAAAGTGTGAATATGAGCGAAGATGTTATTGATTATTTAGCTGGTAAATATTCAAATGACGTAAGAAATCTAGAGGGAACTTTAAATCGCTTGATATTTAATGCGACACTATTTAATCCAGATGTAATCGATATGGATTTTACGCGTAAAGTATTAGTTAAAGAACCTATTGTATCGCAATCGGATGAATTGACAATCAAAAAGATAAAGAAGGCTGTAACACGTTTTTATGGCTTATCTTACAAGGATTTAGAGGGTAAATGTCGTCAAAAATTTATTGCGAACGCAAGACATATCTGTGTTTACTTATCTAGAGACTTGCTTCATAAATCTTATGTATCTATTGGGCAAGAATTAGGGGGTCGTGATCATACGACAATTTCTAGTTCGTATGAGCGTGCTAAGAAATTGATTCAAAAAGATGAAGCTTTTAAAACAGCTGTTGAAAAAATTCGTAGCACTTTGGATTCTTAATTTATACACTATATTCCTCATGGAATCCACATCCCAAAAATTAGCGTAGAGTACGTTTTTTAAAGGGTCTGTGCAATTTTTACACACTTATACAGTCCCTTATATTATAATTTATATATAAATATATTAATAAAAGGAGGATTTTATGCATTTTTCTATTGATCGAAAATATTTTTATGACAAGCTATCTATTGTTTCTAGAGCTATCAGTGTCTTTTCTCCATTACCTGCACTATCAGGTATTTGTATTGATTTAAAAGATGGTTCAATGATTTTAACTGGTAGTGATTCAAATATATCCATTCGTACTGTAATTGTCCCTGGTGAATTGAATAATTTAGATATTGAAGAAGAAGGATCTATTATTATTGATTCTAAGTATTTGTTAGAAATTGTTCGTAAGTTGGATTGTAAAAATATTGAAATTGAAGTCATTGACTACTCTTTAGTTCGTATTTCTAGTGATAATGGTCAATTTAACTTAAATGGTATTCGTTCTAATGAATATCCTGATATTGATTTTACACAACCTAATCATCATTTTGTATTGAAGGCAACAGATTTAAAATCAATCGTTTCACAGACTGCATTTGCGTGCAGCGACAAAGATCAACGTCCAGTATTAACGGGGGTAAACTTCAATTCACAAAGTAATATGTTGTATTGTTCTGGAACAGATTCATATCGTTTAGCTAGAAAAACAATTGAATTGAATTCAAGTCAAGATTTTAATATCACAATTCCTAGTAAATCTTTAACTGAGGTTGTTCGTTCTATTTCGGATGAGGATACAATCGATATTTATGCAGATTTTAAAAAAGCACAGTTTGTATTTGATAAAACAATTATCCAAACTCGTTTAATTGATGGAACTTTCCCAGATGTACAAAGAATTATTCCTACAAGTTGTGTATCTAAGATGTTGGTGGATTCATATGAAATTGCAGGTACAATTGATCGCACTAACTTCATTCGTAATGATAAAGTACATTTAATTAAATTGGAATGTTCAACAGCAGAAACTCATGTTAAGACGTATTCAAGTGAAATTGGAAACTCTGATGAAGTATTGACTAAGTGTGAATATGAAGGAGAAGATATTTCATTGACATGTAATGGTACATATATGTTGGATGCGATCAAGGCATTGGGATGCGAAAAAGTATTAATTGAATTTTCTGGATTTATGAAGCCTATCAAGGTATCAAATCCGGAAGATGCTTCAGTCTTAATGATTTTAGTGCCAATTCGTAGTTATGATTAAAGAAAATGCCGTTTAAACTCGTTTTAAACGGTTTCTTTTTTTATCGGTATCTCTGTACGCATAGCTATTTATGTCGTTTTATGATATAATTATAGTGCGAAAAGAGGTATTTTCATGGAATTTGAACTTATAGATGAGTATATTACATTAGCACAATTGCTAAAAGCTTGCGATGTTGTCTATAGTGGTGGACAGGCCAAGGAATATTTAGCAAACATGGAAGTATTAGTCAACGGCGTTAATGAAAATCGTCGTGGAAAAAAGATCTACCATGGAGATATTGTAGAAACTAATGGAATAAGGATTGAAGTGAAATGAATGTTGAAAAGCTGACATGTTTTCATTTCCGTAATTATGAAACCATGTCTTTTTCTTTTACACCAAAGTGCATTCATTTTTTATATGGAAAAAACGCACAGGGCAAAACGAACTTAATTGAAGCTATTTATTTTTTAAGTCATTTGCGTTCGTTTCGAACAAATCAATTGGACAGTATGATCATGCATGGGTGCAAAGAATTTTGTGTTCAGGCAACGGTGGAGTCTAATCACAGAAAAGAAGAATTGAAAGTGATTGTGGATCATCAAAAAAAGCATTTGTTTCGTTTTCAAAATCCAGTTAAGAAGTATTCGGATTTTATTGGAATTGAAAATGCGATCTTATTTTGTCCAGACGATTTATCTTTATTTACTTCATCTCCAAAAAATCGAAGACGATTCATTGATATGGAGTTAATGAAATTGTCAAAAACGTACACGGTTACGTTATCTTCGTATCAAAAAATTTTAAAGCAGAGAAATCAAGCTTTGAAACAGAGTAAAGTGGATGAGTGTTTAGTTCAAATTTATTTGGATCAGATGATAGATGTTCAAAAAATCATTATGAAACAAAGAAATGAATTTTTGAATTCTTTGATGATAAAAGCGCGTGAGCTATATCCATTCTTTTCAAATGAAAAAGAATATATAGATGCTAAGTATATAACGTTTATTGATTTGGATGGAGATATGAAGGAAGCTTATGCCAAGGTTTTTGAAAAAGAAAAAAAATATCATCAGACTTTGATTGGAATTCATAGGGATGATATTTTATTTGAATTGAATGGAAAACCTGTATGTGAAGTGGCCAGTCAGGGGCAGAAAAGAAGTTTTGTACTGGCACTTAAATTGGGGCTAGCCCAAATTATTTATGAAAAGAGTGGGCAATATCCAATTTTATTATTGGATGACGTATTTAGTGAACTGGATAATCTTAGAAAGCGACAATTAATTGAAAAGCTTCCTAATGATATGCAGATTTTTATAACAACAACAGAACGATTGAATATGCATTGGAATCGTGAAGTTCGGTTCTATGATATAGAACAAGGGAGAATCAAGGAGGTCTACAAATGAGTCAGGATGAATTACAAAAAGAGATTCTTGAATTTGAAGAATTAGAAACACAAGCTACACAAGTAGAACATTCGTATACAGCGGATGATATTCAGGTGTTAGAAGGGTTAGAAGCGGTTCGTTTGAGACCAGGTATGTATATTGGTTCCACTTCTGTACGTGGACTTCACCATCTAGTTTGGGAAATTGTGGATAATGGTATTGATGAGGCTTTGGCTGGTTTTGCGAATCGAATTGATGTGACAATTGAGCCAGGAGATATTATTGCGGTACGTGATAATGGTCGTGGTATGCCAGTTGGAATTCATGAAAAGACAGGAATTAGCGCAGTAGAAACAATTATGACGGTATTACATGCAGGTGGAAAATTTGGCGGAGGCGCTTATAAGGTTTCCGGAGGTTTGCATGGTGTTGGTGCCAGTGTTGTTAATGCGTTGAGTGAATGGTTAGAGGTTACTGTTTATCAGGATGGTAAAATCTATTTTATTCGTTTTGAAAATGGTGGACATGCGGTTGAGCCTTTAAAAATTATCGGAACAACAGAAGAAACAGGTACTTTAGTTCGTTTTAAAGCAGATCCAACGATTTTTAAGGATACAACAGTTTATGATTATGAAACGTTGAATTCTCGTTTGCGTCAGCTTGCCTTCTTAAATAAGGATATACGTTTAACTTTAACAGATAAAAGAACATCAGATGGTCCAAGTAATGACTATAAATATGAGGGTGGAATTATTGAGTATGTACAATTCTTAAATAAGAATAAGAGTACAATCAGTGACAAAGTCATTTATGTAGAGGGATTGCAGGATGGTATTCTTGCAGAAGTTGCTCTGCAATATAACGATGGCTATCAATCTAGTATTTATTCTTTCTGTAATAATATTCATACGCATGAAGGTGGATATCACGAAGATGGTTTCAGAATGGCTTTAACTCGTTGTATTAATGCCTATGCGAAAAATAATAATATGATCAAAAAGGATGAGAGTTTATCTCAGGATGACGTTAAAGAGGGATTGGTTGCGATTATTTCTGTTAAGCACCCGGATCCTCAGTATGAAGGACAGACAAAGACAAAATTAGGCAATAGTGAAGTTCGTAAGATCGTTTCAAATATTGCGGGCGAACAGATCAATCGTTTCTTCTTAGAAAATCCAGATATTGCCAAGGCTATCGTAGAAAAGGCAGAAATTGCCAGCAAGGCAAGAATTGCAGCAAAAAAAGCTCGTGAATTAACACGTCGTAAATCTGCGTTGGATGGAATTAGTTCATTACCAGGTAAATTAACGGATTGTTCAAGTAAAGATGCAAGTGAATGTGAAATCTATATCGTCGAAGGTGATTCTGCCGGGGGCAGCGCGAAACAAGGTCGTGACGCGAAAACACAAGCTATTTTACCTTTGCGTGGTAAGATTTTAAATGTTGAAAAAGCTAGAACGCATCGTATTTTTGAAAACCAGGAAATTCGTAGTATGATTACTGCTTTTGGATGTGGAATTCAAGAAGATGTAGATGTATCAAAATTACGTTATCACAAAATTGTGATTATGACCGATGCCGATGTCGATGGTAGTCATATTTGTACATTGATGTTGACTTTCTTATATCGTTTTATGAAACCTGTTATTGAAGGTGGATATGTTTATATTGCACAACCTCCTTTATATAAGGTGCAAAAAGGAAAAAAGATTGCCTATGCGTATAAGGAACAGGAAATGGATCAGTTGCGTGAAGAATTTAAAGATGGGTACAAAGTTCAGCGTTATAAAGGTTTAGGGGAAATGGATGCAGAACAGTTGTGGGAAACAACGATGGATCCACATCATAGAGTATTGAAACGTGTCACAATTGATGATGCGATGGAAGCGGACAGTGTATTTGATATGTTGATGGGTGAGGATGTAGAGCCTCGTCGTGAATATATTCAGGAAAATGCTGTATACGCTAATTTGGATTACTAGTAGGAGGTCCTTATGGAAGAAGAAAATAAGCGATATGACTATGTAGAAGATGTTGAAATATCCAAAGAAATGCGTACAGCCTTTCTAGATTATTCAATGTCTGTTATTGTTTCACGTGCATTACCAGATGTTCGTGATGGTATGAAACCAGTTCATCGTCGTATTTTGCATGCGATGAATCAATTGGGAATTACTTCAGGTGTTGCACATAAGAAGAGTGCACGTATTGTTGGTGAAGTTATTGGTAAGTATCACCCTCATGGGGATACAGCTGTATATGATGCGATGGTTCGTATGGCCCAGGATTTCTCTTATCGATATCCATTAGTGGATGGTCATGGAAACTTTGGTTCTCTAGATGGAGATGGAGCTGCGGCAATGCGTTATACGGAAGCTCGTATGTCAAAAATTTCTATGGAGATGCTGCGTGACATTCAAAAGGATACGGTCGATTTTATTCCAAACTATGATGGTGAAGAAAGCGAGCCAGTTGTGCTTCCGAGTCGTATTCCAAACTTGTTGATTAATGGTGCTGTGGGTATTGCGGTCGGTATGGCAACAAATATTCCACCTCATAATTTATCAGAAACGATTCAAGCCATTTTTGCGGTAATGGATGATCCGGATATTACAGTTCCTCAATTGATGGAAGTCATTAAAGGACCGGACTTCCCTACTGGAGGAATTATTTTGGGTCGTAAAGGTATTCGTCAAGCATTTGAAACAGGACGTGGATCCATTATGATTCGTTCTAAGTATCGTGTTGAAGAATTATCAAACGGAAAGAAACAGATTATTTTCTATGAAATTCCTTATCAGGTCAATAAGGCAAACTTAATTACTAAAATGGCTTCTTTAATTCGTGATAAAGCAATTCAAGGTGTTACTTATTTAAACGATGAAAGTAACCGTGAAGGTATTCGTATTGTAATGGAGCTAAAGAAGGATGCGCAGGAAGAAGTAATTTTAAATCAGTTGTTTAGATTAACACCACTTCAAACTTCATTTGGTATCAATATGTTGGCACTTGAAAATGGTCGTCCTAAACAATTGCCATTAAAAGATATTATTCATGATTATATTGATCATCAGGTTGATGTAGTTGTAAGAAAAACACAGTTTGATTTAAAGAAGGCACAGGATCGTGCACATATCTTAGAAGGTTTACGAATTGCGATGGATCATATCGATGAAGTTATTCATATGATTCGTAGTTCTAAAAAAGATGAGGCCGGTTTATCTCAAGATTTATGTGATGCGTTTGGATTGAGCATGATTCAAGCTAAAGCTATCTTGGCAATGCAGTTAAGAAGATTATCTGGATTGGAACGAGATAAGATTGAAAATGAATATCAACAATTATTATTGACGATTGAAGATTTGAAGGATATCTTGGCAAATCATGATCGTGTTCTTCAAATTATTCGTGATGATTTAACTGAAATTGATCAGAAATATGGTGATGAAAGAAGAACTGAAATTAGTGATGCTTCTGTTGATATGGAAGATGAAGACTTAATTCCAGTGGAAGATGTGATTATCACATTAACTGAGTCTGGATATATTAAGCGTCAGCTTGTAGATACATATCGTGCTCAAAATCGTGGTGGTCGTGGAATCAAATCATTGACATTAAATGAAGAAGATTCTATTGATACTATGATTTCGATGTCGACACATGATTTCTTGTTGTTGTTTACAGATAAGGGTCGTGTATATCGATTAAAAGGATACAATGTTCCAAGTGGATCTAGAACATCTAAAGGAATTCCAATTGTGAATTTAATGACTTTGGAAAAAGGTGAAAAAGTAAATGTTCTTGTAGCTGTTCCTAAGGATGATGAAAGTGAAACATTATTATTTGTTACAAAGAATGGTATTGTGAAACGTACATCTGTATCTGAATTTGAAAATATCAATCGTAATGGTAAGATTGCGATTAGTTTAAAACCAGATGATGAATTGCGTTTTGTGAAATTAACTACAGGACAAGATGAAGTAATTATCTCAGGGTCAAATGGTAAAGCTGTTCGATTCAATGAAGATCAAGTTCGTATCATGGGACGTAGTGCAAGTGGTGTATTAGGATTCAATTGTGATGGAAGTGAAGTTGTAGGTGCTGCACTATCAAGTGAAGGAGACACTGTTCTTGTTGTTTCTGAAAATGGGTATGGTAAGCGTAGTAAGTTCGAAGATTATCGTTTGACTTCTCGTGGTAAAAAAGGTGTTAGCACAATTAATATCACAGAAAAAACAGGTAAGCTAATGTGTATGCGTTCGGTTACTGGTAAAGAAGATGCGATGATTGTTGCGAGTGATGGAATCATGATCCGTGTAGCTTTAGAGAATGTAGGAATCTACGGAAGAAATACACAAGGTGTAAGATTGATCAACTTAAATGGAGATGCGAAAGTAACGCGTATGACATTGGTAGATCATGAAGAGCCTGAAGCAGAATCAGAAGAAAATACAGAAGAATAAAGCATGTAAGGAGTAGAATTATGATTTTACTCCTTTTTCATATGATAAATCAGATAGAAATAACCCGAATACATTATATAAATGACACGTTGATTGCCAATTTGATAGAATGTATATAAATTATTATAGAAAGAAGTGATATATGTGAACGCAAAAGATATGGGAATGTTTATCTGTAAGTTAAGAAAAGAAAACAATATGACGCAAATGGAACTAGTTCAACAGCTACATGTCACAGATAAAGCGGTTAGCCGACGGGAACGTGGAATAGGATATCCAGACATTCAATTGTTACCTGCCTTATCTGAATCTATGCATGTTTCTGTGCTGAATTGATATCATGTAAAAAGAGTTTGAATTACTCGAATGAATATGTCACAAATATTATTCACAATTTAGATGTATACAAAATAGAAAGTTTAAGACAAGATAAGCAGATAAAATTTCCTTAGTATGTATGATCTTTGTTGCGGCATGTGTTTATATTTCTGGTTATGGAAGCATTATAGGATCTTTGTGTATTGGTGCTATTTTTGCAATGGCAGTAATTGGCTTATATTATTTGTATTATGATAATTCAACAAAATGAATTTGTGCCTTCTTTTCTCTATTAGGATTACTTTTGTTTATTCAGTTATTAGTATTCATGGGAATGGAGTATAGATGGATTTCTTATATTTTAATGCTATATATAATTGTGATATTGAATATGATTTGTAGATAAGTAGAATCATATGATAAATCCGATTTAATCTGGCTATTTCACAGAATAAGCGGTTGACTTTAGCTTTGTTTTAATGGTATAAATGTGTTGAAAACAAAGATAAGGATAAGTAGATTATTCCATATATTAAATAGAGACAGTATGGCTGGTGAAAATACTGATATGAATAATTGAATAGCACCTTAGAGTGATCGAACGAAATTAGTAGTTTGATTCGGTACATACCGTTATCATGTTAAGAGATCATATATGTATATATATGGTAAAAAGGGTGGCAACGCGAGACATCGTCCCTTTATGGGTGCGAGTGTCTCTTTTTTATATATTAAGATTTTGGTTTGGGACAGGAAAATATTGCATGTGATAAAATAACAAAATATCATAATCTAACAGTGATAAGGTTATAATTGGAATGTTTGAATGATAAGAAATGTAGTATAGAATGAAAATATTCTAAATTGAATAAAAATGCAGTGTCAATGTGAATTTAATGTGAATATGAGAGAACACAGTGAAATATCACATGTTCAAATTAACGATATAATGATACACATAAAATAAATCAGAAAGTCTCAAATCTATCTATAAAATATGTTCTAAATATAGTATAATAGAACCAGATAGAACAGGAGGAATTGTCTTATGAAGGTGTTTTTAATGTCACAAAGAATCTATTATAAAGATCTTGAACCAGAAGTAGAATTGTTCATAAAGAAGGATCTTGAACTGTATAATTGTATGCTTCATAAGGCATTCAAGATTTGTTTTGATCGTGCCTATAAGGACGTTACATATTTAGAAACAGATCAAAGGATTGAGTGTACATTATTGTGTGGCCTATGTGATCAATCGAAGAGACATGGGATTTGTTGATTAAATAAGATAAATAATCAGAACCAGAAGTTTATGATATCTTACTGGATGATAGGTACATAGATCATGGATGAAATTCTGAAGTATTTATAAATAAAGCATACAATAAAAACTCCATCGATAAAGACTGAATGGATCGGGATACCGAATGATTCAGAAAGATGGAGTGGATATTGAAATGTTACCGGACGACTGGAAACGAACCGGGCATGTCATTTAGACGTGTGACTTTTTCGCAGAAAAAGTCTTTTCTTGTGCAGAGGAGGATATCATGTTAGATATGAAATTTGTCCGTGAAAATCCGGACATTGTCAAAGAGAACATTAAGAAAAAGTTCCAAGACTACAAATTGCCTTTAGTAAATGAAGTGTTAATGGAGGATAAAGAGCTTCGCCAAACACAACAACATGCGGATGATTTACGTGCAAATCGTAAAAAGATTTCTAAAGAAATCGGTAAGTTGATGGGCCAAGGTAAAAAAGAAGAGGCTGAAGAAATTAAGCAACAAATGGCTGAGATTGCTCACGAGCTAACAGCTTTAGAAGAAAAAGAAATTAAATTAAGAGAGTCTGTTACTGAAAAAATGATGCAGATTCCAAACATCATTGATGATAGTGTTCCTATTGGAAAAGATGATAGTGAAAATGTTGAATTAGAAAAATTTGGAGAACCTGTTGTTCCTGATTTTGAAATTCCTTATCACACTGAAATTATGGAACGTTTAAGCGGAATTGATTTAGATGCAGCACGTCGTGTAGCTGGAAATGGATTCTACTATTTAATGGGAGATATTGCTCGTCTACATTCAGCAATCTTAAATTACGCTCGTGATTTCATGATTGATAAAAAAGGATTTACTTATGTAATTCCACCATATATGATTCGTAGTTCAGTAGTTGATGGAGTAATGTCATTTGCGGAAATGGAAGGTATGATGTATAAAATCGAAGGTGAAGATTTGTATTTAATTGGTACAAGTGAACACTCTATGATTGGTAAATTCAAGGATACAATTCTTGAAGAAAAAGATCTTCCATATACTTACACTTCATACTCACCTTGTTTCCGTAAAGAAAAAGGTGCTCACGGTATTGAAGAACGTGGTGTGTATCGTATTCACCAATTTGAAAAACAAGAAATGATCGTTGTTTGTAAGCCTGAAGAAAGTATGGAATGGTTTAAAAAATTATATATGAATACTGTAGAATTCTTCAGAACATTAGATATTCCAGTACGTACATTGGAATGTTGTTCAGGTGATTTGGCAGATTTAAAATGTAAATCAGTGGATGTTGAAGCGTGGTCTCCACGTCAAAAGAAATACTTCGAAGTTGGAAGTTGCTCTAACTTAACAGATGCTCAGGCACGTCGTTTAAAGATTCGTGTGAAGGGAGAAAATGGAGAAAAGTACTTTGCGCACACATTAAACAACACTTGTGTTGCTCCACCTAGAATGTTGATTGCATTCTTAGAAAACAATTTACAGGCAGATGGATCAATCTTGATTCCAGAAGTATTACAACCTTACATGGGTGGTAAAAAGAAAATTGGTTAATCTTAAAAGCTGTCTTTGACAGCTTTTTTCTATTGCGAATTGAAAATGGATTTGATATAATAACTTGGCTACTACAATGATGTCTTATGAATCAGGTCAGGTCGGGAACGAAGCAGCCTTAAGTAAGCTCCATCATGTGTAGTAGTTTTTTATTTTTTGAGGATATGTGTATGGATGATGTGAAATGGATGAAGGAAGCTATCAAGCAGGCTAAAAAAGCAGAAAGCTATGATGAGGTTCCAATTGGATGTGTCATTGTGAAAGATGATAAAGTGATTGCTCGTGGATATAATAAGCGTGAGACTTTACAACAAAGTATTGCACACGCAGAAATTATGGCAATTCAAAAAGCATGTAAAAAATTAAATACATGGAGATTAGAGGACTGCATATTATATGTAACTTTAGAACCATGTCCTATGTGTGCAGGTGCGATTATACAATCTAGAATTAAAGAAGTTGTATATGGAGCATCCGATCCTAAAGGAGGCTGTGTGGGTACATGTACAAATTTGTTTGAAGTGTCTGAATTTAATCACCATCCTGAATATAGAAAAGGAATTCTTGAATCTGAATGTTCAGATTTATTAAAACATTTTTTTAAGAAGAAAAGAGATATGAAAAAGAAGCAGAAATCATAAATTTGAAAGATTTCTGCTTTTCATATATATTGTACTTCCCTATTTCAATCAAATAAGTAAAACTATGATAAAATAAGATACAGATAAACATATAGAAAGGATTTTACGAATGGCATATCAAGCGTTATATAGAAAATATAGACCAACGAATTTTGATGAAGTTGTTGGACAAACACATATAATTCAGACATTAAAAAATGCGATTGTTCAAAATCGTATTGCTCATGCTTATTTATTTTGTGGTCCTAGAGGAACAGGAAAAACTTCAATCGCAAAAATATTTGCGAAGACATTAAATTGTACAAATAGTCAAGATGCTCCTTGTGGAGTTTGTGAGAACTGTAAAATGGCTGCGAATGGAAGTCATCCAGATATCATTGAAATTGATGCCGCCAGCAACAATGGTGTAGATGAAGTAAGAAATTTGATTGATAAAGTGAAGTATGCTCCAATGCAGGGAAAATATAAAATTTATATTATTGATGAAGTTCATATGATGACATCTGGAGCATTCAATGCATTGTTAAAAACAATCGAGGAACCGCCTGCTCATGTAATTTTTATTTTTGCAACTACAGAACCTAATAAAGTTTTGCCAACCATTATTTCTCGCTGTCAAAGATTTGACTTTAATAAAGTAAGTATGCATGACATTAAATATAGATTATCTGTTGTTTGTAAAAACGAAGGAATTGAAATTGATGAGAATGGATTAACGTTAATTGCTCAATTAGCTGATGGAGGAATGCGAGACGCTTTATCCATATTGGATCAATGTGTTGCATACTGTTCATCTCATATTGATGTGAATGATATTCGTAAAATTTATGGTGTCGTAACATCTGAAGATATTGGAAAATTATTTTATTCAGTATATAAAAAAGATGTAGATAGTTTTGTCAAAGATATTCAGAAATATTCAGATATGGGAATGGATATTAAGCGATTGACAGCAGACTTTATTCATATGTTGAAGGATAGTCTGATTTTAGATTATTCTGAAAATTCAACTCTAGTTTCGGATATGAACAAAGATATGATTCGGAAATATTTCAAATTAGCACCTATTAATTTCAGAATTAAGTGTATGGAAGAATTAATGGATACATATAATAAATATACATATGCATCTAACGCACTAGATTACTTAGAAGCCTCTTTATTAAAGATTTCAAGTTATTCATATGAATCGAAAACACATATTATTGATTCAGAATATAATGATTTTAAAGAGATAGAGGAAGAAGAAAACTATGAAACATCATATGACGATACTTCTGATAACTCAGATATAATTGAGAAAAACATTCAAAAAGATGATAATAATAGGGTTTTAGAAAAATTTGAAATTTCTGATGTTTCACGTGAAACATTAAAACAGTCAGAAAACACAAATAATAAAATCATATTAAACGATGAATTTGTCATTCAATTGTTAGTTGGAGCTACAAAGATGGAAAGAAGTATTGATACGAATAAGTTCAATAATATAGGACAATTCATATCAAGTTTGGAATTTGGAAAATATGCGGCTACATTGAGAAACAGTAGTATTATGGCTAGTGGATCTAATTATATTGTCGTATGTGTATCTAATGAAATCTTTGCGAAACAAATAAATGAATTTGAACTGAATTATGGATATGAAGATTTTATGGAAGTGTTATTAGGAAAAGCAAAGAAAGTATTCGCATTAGATAAGACACAACAATCTCGTGTAAAGGATGAGTTTAAAGAAAGAATGATTAGTGGTAATCTTCCAGAACCATATCAAGTTCGTTTAAAAAGAAAAGACAAAGAATCTGAAAATAATATGAGCATTGAAGATCATATGAAAAGTTTGTTTCCTAATATAGAAATAAAAGAAGATTAGAAGGTGAAGCATGTATCCAAAAACATTTGATGATTTAATATATGAATTTCAGAAATTGCCAGGAGTAGGTGCTAAAACGGCAGAGAGATATGCATTTACTGTTTTAGGTTGGTCTGATGAAGAAATAACTGAATTGGCAGAAACGCTAGTAAATTTAAAAAAGAAAGTAAAGAAGTGTACACGATGTGGTAATTTAACAGAAGATGAGCTTTGTGAGTTTTGTAAGAACTCTAATAGGAATCAGAATATCATATGCGTGGTACAAAATCCGAAAGATATATCAGTAATAGAGTCTATGCAGCAATATAATGGTGTATATCATGTGCTAGATGGATTGATCAATACTCAAAAAGGAGTATTACCTGATCAATTGAATATAATGACTCTTTTAAATAGAGTGAATGAAAGAACAGAAGAAGTTATATTGGCTCTAGATCCTACAGTAGAAGGAGAAACAACTGCTTTATATATATCTAAATTATTAGAAGGGAAGTGTAGGGTAAGCAGACTTGCCCATGGTATTCCTGTAGGTAGTCATTTAGACTATACAGATGCCATGACGTTGTTAAAAGCGTTTGAAGGACGTAAAAGTTCTTAAATATACTTAATCGTATGAAGTATGTATGATTTTTCATACGATTTTTTATATTTATAGGAAAAGAAGTGCAAAAATCATATCGAATGCATTATTCATATGAACAGAATAGTATTTTATATAGTAAATTTTATAACGCAACATAATAGTGCTTTAAATAAAGATTATTCACATAATTATCACATGGAGAGAAAGAAACTGGACAAACATACTTCTGAGTGTTCATATGAAATATTTATGATTTTTCATACCAAATTATTATAATATCTCTTTCATGTGAAAATAAGAAAAACAAAAAATGTAAAATATGAATTTAAATATGAATTAAAAATATGTATGAAGAAGTTCATATGAATGTAAAACGTTGTGTACATTAATCATATGAAATAATTCATTGAATATTTTAAATTTTATGAACTAAAATTTTTCATATGAATGGAATAATTAAATTCATGTGATATGGATATGAAAATATAAAATATGAAATCGTATGTGATTTTTATAAATAAGTAAATATGAAGGTTCATGTGAGAAATATATGAAAAATTAAATAGTATTTTAAAAAGTAATAAATAATATAGGAAATTCATATATAGGTATGGCATTCTTGACAAAACTATGATAGACTTATCGTGACTCGTTAGGTTATTATTATGAATTTCATAGGAAGGGGACGTGAATATGCCTGAAGAAGCATCAGCAATTGATGTATATTATGATATGGATATTGCGCAGATATGCCAACATTTCAATAAATCAAGAAATACAGTAGATAAAGCAATTGCAAAATTGGTAAAAGATAATCCGGATAAAGATTGGAAATACAAAAATCCGGCCACTCGCCGTATTACAATTAAGGCTGAAGGTGTTGAAAGATTATCTACTTATTTTAGAAAAGAAAAACATGAATTATCTACAGTTGAAATGGAACTTCGATTTGAAAATGAAAAGCTTAAAGCTATTATAGAAGAAAAAGAGAAGGCACAAGCCCAGATTGAACAATTATATCAAGAAAAGCTTAAATTAGAAATCGAAAAAAGTAAACAAACTTTCCTATTAGAAACACAAACAAAAGATGAGAAAATTTCTGAATTAGAATCTGAAAATCAGAAATTAAAAGAAATAGAAGAACTTTATAATAAAAATAAAGAAGAAATTGAAAATTATAAGAAAAAAGAAGAAGAATATAATTCTAAATCCTTCTTCTATCGTTTAACACATAAATTTTAATCATTTAATGCTCTAGCAATTTTGCTAGGGCAATTTTTTACCCATTTTAAGCCATACTTTTCTAATATAGAATTAAAAAAATGGATTCCATCATGATCGGATGTGTATTCATACTCAATTTCATAATCTGTATGATTTTTATAATGTGTCTTATCTAAACATAATTCACCGTTTTCAAATGCATATACATTTCTTAATGTAGTAAAACTAGCTGTCGGATGTAAATTTTTAGGAATTTGATAATGTTTGAACCAATTTAATATTTCTGGGTCTTCAATCTCATTAATATTTTCTGCAGATATTTCTTTTTCGAATTCATAGTGTGTGTATTCATCTTTTCTGATTTTTAAAGTGAATATTTTTTTATCTTGAATTGTTCGAATCCGGACTGCACCACGTTGTTTTTTTACATCTTGATTCTCTGTATCAAAGTATGTATTTGTCTGTGTTATTGGATTATGAAAATCATATGAATGGAGTAATTCATTATAAACTCCTTCATTAATCAATAATTTCAATTCTCTTTCAATATTATCGTACATTCATATCACCCATAAATATGTTACAATAGATTTAACAAAAGAGGAAGTGATTTGATGCGTTTCAGTATAGTAGACAGAGGAGACGATAACTCAAAAAGAGTTGCAGAAACTCTAAAGAAAAAATGTATAGATATTGGATGGGAATATAATGATGAAAAATCTGAAGTTATTTTTTCTGTTGGAGGAGATGGTACTCTATTAAGAGCAATTCACACTTATATAGATAGATTGGATGAAATTCAATTCGTTGCGATACATACAGGTAATTTAGGCTTTTTTACTGATTATACACAAGATGAAGTGGATCATTTGGTTTATAATTTAAAACATAATCAGCCAAAAATTGAAGAGTTTAATTTACTTCAAATGGACCTTCCTCAAGTCAATGAAACATTATACGCATTAAATGAAGTTCGTATTGAGAGTTTAGCTAAAACATTGGTTCTTGATATTTCGATAGATGATGAATTTTTTGAAAGTAGTCAAGGCTCAGGTATTTGTGTGAGTACACAATCTGGTTCTACTGCTGTGAATAGAGCACTTAAAGGAGCGGTTGTGGATCCAGGTTTAAAAGTTTTACAGCTTTGTGAAATCATGCCTATCTCACATAAGAACCATCATTCTTTAAAAAATCCATACATTATGAATGATACGCGAAAAATAGGAGTTAGAGGAGATACACTTGCCTATGCACATGTATGTTATGATCACTTAGAAAGAGATTTAGATTCAATTTCTGAAATAATTATTCATTCGAGCACAAAAAAAGTACGATTCGCTAGATACCGTACTTATTCATATTTGACTCGACTTAAGAATTTATATTAATTAACTTACGTCTTATTGAACGATTCAAACGAATCGTTCTTTTTGTTGACGGTGAAATGTTTAAAATAATTGCGAATGAAATGAAGTAAGAAAGAATACTACTTCCTCCATAAGAAATCAACGGTAATGTGATACCAGTGATTGGAAGTAATCCAACAATCATCCCTGTATTTTGTAGTTGTTGATATAGCAGCATTGCGATAATACCGATTACAACAAAACGATCTTTTTTATTTTTGGTTGCGTAAGCTATTTTACATAAATAAATATCTAATAATAAACATAATAACAAGATAAATGTTGTTCCAATAAAGCCGAAGCATTGTCCGAAAGCAGCAAAGATAAAATCGGTATGTGCTTCTGGAATAGAGACGATATTTGCCTGTAAACCATATCCAGTTAATCCGGCACTACCTAATGACAATAACGCAGTATATAACTGGTTCGAACTACCTCGAATGTTACTTTCTGGTTCTAACCAAGCATCAATTCTCTGTAGTTTGTATGAAGATATAAATGAAGCAAGAATATTAGGGTATTCGAAATATAAGAATAAGAAGGTTCCAACGACAATAACTATAAAGGCGAAAATACCAATAATATACTCTTTGCGTATACCACTACAACAGACTAAAATGAAAATATTGAATACGATTATAATACAAACACCAGTATCTGGTTGCGTCATAATCAAAAATAATGGGGGGAATAATATTTTTGCGATTTCCCACAACAACATCAAGTCATCTTTATGTGTTGGATTTGGATGTGCATTTTGATGATCAACAATAATTTGTGAGACTAAAACAATTAAAACAATTTTAATAAATTCACTTGGCTGAAAACTACCAATTAAAGGCAGTTGAAACCATGAAATAGCACCATTAACTTCACTGGCAAAAGGAAGTGTGATACCCACTAAATTAAATAATAAGCGTGAGAAAAATAAATAAATAAGACATAGCATTAAAATTTTATAAGCCATATCCATATATGAATATATTTTTTTGTTTTGAAGAATTGAAAGGAAAAACATTGCGACAAATCCTACAATAAACCAAAATAACTGACGATATAAGTAGGAAATTCCGCTTCCAAATTTTATCAGGTTAAAAGAATTGTATAGTGCAAAACAACTTGTCATACCAAAAAGGATAAGAATTAGAATCAAACCAATATCAATTTGGATGGATTTGTTTTTCCATTGAATTGTTTGTTTCATTAACAAAACCTCCTTATTCAGTATTTTTAATTATAACATAATTATCTCGAATTTTTGGTATAATAGTCATGTTAGGATGATGATTTATGGCAGAAAAAAAATATACACCAATGATGCAGCATTACTTGAAAATGAAAGAAGAAAATCCAGAATCGATTTTGTTTTACCGCTTAGGAGATTTTTATGAAATGTTTTTTGAAGATGCAAAATTGGTTTCTCAAGAATTAGATTTAGTATTAACAGGAAGAAGTGCTGGCGTTGAAGAAAAGGTACCTATGTGTGGTATCCCTTTTCATGCTGCAAATTCATATATTCAAAGATTAGTCAAAAAAGGGTATAAAGTGGCTATTTGCGAACAATTGGAAGATCCGTCTAGCGCAAAAGGATTGGTGGACCGAGGAATTATTAAAATAATTACACCTGGAACTTATATGGATGCAACAATGGATGCCAAGTCAACAAATTATATGGCATCTTGTGATGTTTCAAGTTTTGAAATTACAGTCATATATTGTGAATTAAGTACAGGGGAATTAAAGTATCAAACGCTACAAAGATCTTTGGTGGCGCTACAAAAGGCTCTTTTGGAACAAAATGTAAGTGAGCTTGTTTGTCCGATGACAATGGATAAAAAATGGATGGCTGCCCTAGAAGAGATGGATACAATGCTCATTTCAAAGCATAAAAAGACAAATATTGATCCTGAGGATCTACCTTTATTAAATGGAATTGAATCCGAATCTTTGAAAGAAGCATTTGCACTTTTAATGGCCTATTTAAAAGATACACAAAAACAACGGATCGATCATTTTTTACCCATAGAATCTATGGACAAAGATAAAGTGCTTGTTATGGATTATGAAACAAAGAATCATTTGGAGTTGGTTTCAAGTCAATCTTCGAATGCCAAGGCAGAAAGTCTATGGTCTTTTATGGATAAGTGTCAAAGTGCAATGGGATCAAGAATGTTAAAACGATGGATTGAATATCCGTTGATTGATGCAGAAAAGATTGCGAAAAGACAAGTGGCGGTCAAAGATTTAAAAGAAAACTTTATGTTAAGAGAAAATCTAAAAGAACATTTAGTGTATGTATATGATATGGAAAGACTTGCGAGTCGTATGGCTTATGGGAATGCAAGTCCTAGAGATGTACTTCAACTTGTAGCAACATTAGAACACGCAAAGCCTATTTTAGATTTAGCGTCTTCGTTGAATTCATATCCAGAATTTAATGATGTGCCAGACTGCCAAGAATTATACAATGAAATAAAAAATGCGATTATAGAAAATCCACCATTAACACTAAAAGAAGGTGGAGTCTTTAATGATGGATACAATCAAGAATTGGATGAAGTTCGAAAAATAGCAAAACAAGGAAAAGACTTTATTCTGGAATTAGAAGCGAAAGAACGTGAAAGAACAGGGGTTAAATCATTAAAAGTAGGATATAACCGTGTATTTGGATATTATATTGAAGTTCGAAATGGAAATTTAGATAATATTAAAGAAGAATTTGGGTATCACCCGAAACAAACACTTGCAAATGCGACACGATTCATTACACAAGAGTTAAAAGAAAAAGAAGAACAAATTCTACATGCACAAGAGACAAAGGTAAAACTAGAACAAAGTTTGTTTAATGATTTATTGATGCGAATCAAAAGAGATCTATTTGATTTGCATGCATGTGCACAAGCATTATCTACAATTGATGTCCTTGTATCTTTGGCAATTCTTGCCAGTGAAAAAGGATATGTATGTCCAGTTTTCCATCCAGGTTACAATGTTAATGTGGTAGAGGGTAAGCACCCAATTTTGGATGATCGTATGAAAAAGAAGAGATATGTTTCAAATGATTGGAAAATGTCAGAAGAAGAACATATACAATTGATTACTGGACCAAACATGGGTGGTAAATCTACATATATGCGACAAAATGCCTTACTTGTAGTTATGGCACAAATGGGAAGTTTTATTCCAGCTAAAACAGCACAACTTCCAATTTTTGATCGAATCTTTACAAGAATCGGCGCATCGGATGATATATTGACAGGAAAAAGTACATTTATGGTGGAAATGATGGAAGCCAATACAGCTTTACGTTATGCTACAAAACACTCCTTGATTTTATTTGATGAAATTGGTCGTGGAACTGCAACTTATGATGGTATGGCTCTAGCTCAAGCAATGCTTGAATATATTGATGAAGCAATCGGAGCAAAAACATTATTTTCGACGCACTATCATGAATTAACGGAATTGGCGGAAGAACATCAATCTATGCGCAATGTACATGTTGATGTTCGTGAAGAAAAAAATGAGATTGAATTTAGATATCGTGTTATTGAAGGAAAGGCTGATAAATCTTATGGTATCAATGTTGCTAAACTCGCACATTTACCAAAAGTGGTTTTAGACAGAGCTTCACAACTTTTATTGAATTTTGAAAATCAAGATAACAATCAAAATTATCAACCAAGTTTATTTGTGATGGATCAAGTTCAACCAGAAAAGTCACAACTTTTACAACAACTACAAGAATTAGATATCGACTCAATGACTCCTAGAGATGCTATGGATTGTCTTTATGAGTTAAAAAAACTAAGTGAAAAAATCGAATCATAAATATGAAATTCATATGAATAGAGGTGTGAAGTATGGCTAAGATACATGTATTGAGTGAACATTTGACAAATATGATTGCGGCTGGTGAAGTCGTAGAAAGACCGGCTGGAATTGTAAAGGAATGCGTTGAAAACAGTATTGATGCAGGTGCTACAGTCATAGAAGTTGAAGTATTCCAAGGTGGTATTGAACGAATTGTGATCACAGATGATGGCTGTGGAATGGATCATGAAGATGCACATTTAGCTTTTATGCGACATGCTACAAGTAAAATGCATTCAGAAGAAGAATTATTCAATATTCAAACTATGGGATTTAGAGGGGAAGCTTTACCAAGTATTGCTTCTGTTGCCCAAGTTGAATTGCAGACAAGCAATGGTGAAGAAGGAACTTTATTAAGATATAACTATGGAAGTCTAGATGTTGATGAAACTTGTAATTGTCCACGAGGAACAAAATTAGATGTTTCTGGATTATTTGTTAAAACACCCGCAAGATTTAAACATTTAAAGAGCATTTCTTATGAATTTTCTGTAATTGCCGATTTAATGAATAAAATGGCATTATCCCATCCACAGATTCGATTTCAACTTTCTCATGAAGGAAGAGTTGTATTTCAAACAAGTGGCAATGGAAATATCCAAGAAATTCTATACCAAATGTATGGTAAAGAAGTAGCGCAGAATGCAATTCCATTTGAAGGAAACAATGAAGATTTTCATATTCATGGATATGCAATCCAGCCCAAAATCAATCGGGCCACAAAATATTTTATGTTTTTAACTTTAAATACAAGGTTGATTCGCAGTGTCGCAATCCAAAAAGCAATTCTAGATGCATATAGTGATTATATGCCGCCGAATCGTTTTCCAATCGTTGTTTTACAAATGGATTCAGATACACAATTGGTTGACGTAAACGTACACCCTAATAAATGGGAGGTTCGTTTGTCAAAACAAGGCGAAATGCTAGATTTAATCAAGACAACAATTCAAGATGCTTTAAATGCTTCTTTAAAAACAGTAGCTGTTAGTAAAACTGAAAAGAAGAGTGTTGCATTTGAACAGCCAGAAATACAATATTCATATCCTGTTAAGCAACAGCCAAAAGAGAATAAATCGATTGAACAAAGTTTTAAAAATTATAATCCAGTAGTTATCAAAGAAAAAAAGGAGCAGATACAGATATATGAAGAAAAACCAGCTCCTGAAATAAAAATACAGGAAGAACCGATTTCATATCCAATTCCTAAAGAAGATAAGAATGATAAAGGTCCAGAATTCTTTTTGCACCTTCAAGTATTAGCTCAATTGCATGATTCCTATATCTTATGTAGTAATGAAGAAGGTTTGGTTATCGTGGATCAGCATGCTGCTCAGGAAAGATATCATTATGAGCAGTTAAACGAAAAATTATTGGTTCAATGTACAAACAAACAACCGCTTATGGTTCCTATTCAATTGGACGTCTCAAGTAATGTATTGGCTCAATATATGACCATTAATGAAAAAACTGCATTCTTTGGAATTGAATTTGAACCATTTGGAACAGATCAATTGATTCTACGTGAAATTCCATTATGGTTTCATGATGTGGACCAAAAACAATTCTTACAAGATTTATTAGATTATTTTGTGGAAAATCAAGACGTAGATATGGCAAAACTTAGAAAACATATGATTGCGACTATGGCATGCCATAGTTCAATTCGTTTTAATCGACCATTATCTATGCAGGAAATGGAGCAAGTCATTTTAGATTTACAAAAGTGTAAACAACCATATCACTGTCCTCATGGAAGACCTACAGTCATTATGATGAGCGATGGTGAGTTGAGAAAGGAATTTGAACGTGGATAGACAAAAAGTTTTAGCAATCGTAGGACCAACTGGAATTGGAAAAACAAGCCTTTCTGTATGGTTAGCCAAACAATTGGATGGAGAAATTATTTCCTGCGATAGTATGCAAGTATATAAAAAAATGGATATTGGCACGGCCAAAGTAACACAAGAAGAAATGCAAGGCATACATCATGAATTGATTGATGTTCAAAATTATAATGAACCTTACAATGTAAAGGTTTTTCAAGAAAAATGTCGTACAGCTATCGAAGATGTTGTAAAAAGAGGAAAGTTTCCTATTTTATGCGGAGGAACAGGACTTTATTTAAAAGCAGCATTATATGACTATGAATTTCAAGAAGAAAACGAAGATATCGCCTATACAACTTTTTTGAATTCGAAAACGAATGAAGAATTGGTTGCAATGTTAAAAGAAAAAGATGAAAAAGCTCTAGAAAAAATTCATCCAAACAATCGTAAGCGATTGATTCGTGCTCTACAAATTTGTCATAGTGGTACTTCAAAATCAGAACAAGAAGACAAACAACAGCATATTCCATTATATGATGTGTATTTTTTAGGTTTAGATGTGAATCGAGAAATTTTACATGATCGAATCAATAAAAGAGTAGATATTATGTTCGAGAATGGTTTGGTCAAAGAAGTAGAAGAATTATTCTCAAATCCAAAAACATGGAAATATACAAGTTTTCAAGGTATTGGATATAAAGAGTTTAAAGATTATTTCTTAAAAGAAAAGAGTATCGATGAAGTAAAGACAGCTATAAAAACACATTCTAGACAATATGCGAAAAGACAATATACATGGTTTAAGAATCAGATGCCTGTACATTGGTTTGAAGCACAGAATAGAGATGAAATATATAGTGCAGTAAAGGAATGGTTGATGGATGAAGACAAATGAGAGAAGTGAATTGTTGCTGGGAAAAGAAGTATTAGAAACGCTAAATGATAAGACAGTCCTTGTTGTTGGAGTTGGAGGAGTCGGTTCTTTTTGCGTAGAGGCCTTAGTAAGAACAGGAATTGGTCATTTAATTCTTATAGACAAAGACTGTGTGGAATCAAGTAACATCAATCGACAATTAGTAGCAACTTTAGATACAGTAGATCAAATTAAGGTCAATGTATTGAAAGAAAGAATTAGTACACTAAATCCTAATTGTATTGTAGATACATATGCATGTTTTTATGATCAAACAAAAGATGATGAAATTTTTTCGCAACCCATTGATTTTGTCGTAGACTGTATTGATTCCATTCAGAGTAAAAAAGATTTGATGCAAGCATGTATTGAGCGAAATATACCGTTTTTATCAAGTATGGGAATGGCTAGACGTAAAGATCCTACAAAATTAGTAGTTACAGAGGTAGAAAAAACAAGTTATGATCCAATGGCTAAACAGATTCGTCAGTGGAAAAGAAAAAATCGTATACGCAATAAAATCTGGGTGGTGGCATCTTTAGAACAACCGATTCCAGTAGAGTCAGGACAACCATTGCCTAGTGCTATTTTTGTACCAGCAAGTGCCGGATTGGTACTTGCCAGTGAATGTGTACAAAGATTGATTGAGTCATAAAGAGGTAATAATTATATGAAGGATGTATTTATTGTAAATCCCAAATCAGGAAAAAACAGTCAATATGAATTAATACAAGAAATCAAAGAGCATTTTCAAGGAAAACGTATTATCATTGAAAAAACAAAAGGCCCTGAACATGCGACGTTTATCGCAAAAAAGTATGCTCTATCCAATGAACCTGTACATTTGTATGTGTGTGGCGGAGATGGTACTTTGCATGAAGTTATTAATGGATGTGCCGAAAAAGAAAATGTGACTATTTCTGTGATTCCAATTGGAACGGGGAATGATTTTGTGAAATATTTCGAAGGTTTAAAACGTGAAGACTTTTTAAATCTGGCAAATTATTCAGATCCAGAATATATGGACTGTGATTTGATTAAAGTGAATGGAGAATACTCAATAAATACAGTTTCTTTTGGATTTGACGTGGAGGTTGCACGCCAGGTAAATGCACTAAAAAAGAATATAAAGACAGAAGGAATTATACCCTATGTTTTATCAACATTGATAAGTTTAAGAAAACCAATAGGTCAAGACTATCAAATTCAGATTGATACTAAAAAATTACCAAAAGGGAAATATGGATTCCTTGTGTTTGCGAATGGAAAATACTATGGTGGAGGATTTAAACCGTGTCCAGAAGCCAATATTGATGATGGCTGGATGGATGTTTGTTTGATTTCAGATGTAAAGAGACATCAAATAGTTCGATTGGCAAAGAAATATCAAGAAGGAAATCACCTTCAATATAAAGATTTAGTTATGATGTATCAAGCTAAAACAGTTCATTTAGATACAGAAAATGAAATGATTTATGCGAATATGGATGGAGAAGTAAAAGGATTTAAAAATCCAACAATAGAAATTGTAGAGAAAGCGATTCGACTTGCTCTTCCTAGAATATCGTGAGTATGATACAATATTCAAAAATATAGGGAGTGTGAAAAATGGACTCGGATTTATGGATACAAATCCTTGAATTAGTTATTTTATTAGCTTTATCAGGCTTCTTTTCTTCAGCTGAAACAGCAATGGTTTCAGTTAGTAAGATTCGCTTGAGAACTTTAGAAGATGAAGGAAATAAAAAAGCATCATTAGCTTTAAGAATATTAGAAAATCAATCAAAGATGCTAAGCGCTATATTGATTGGTAATAACTTAGTGAATACTTCAGCTGCAAGTATTGCCTCATTGATTGCTTATTCCTTTGGTGGAGCAGCCGTTAGTATTGCTACTTTTATCATTACTTTTTTAATTTTGGTTTTTGGAGAAATTACACCTAAAACATGGGCAACAGTGAATGCAGATCAACTCGCAATTACGTATGCTCCGATTATTTCACTTTTGATGAAAGTTTTAACACCGATTATTTGGTTTGTGAATTTATTTAGTTCAGGTATTTTAAAATTAATGGGCATACAAAATCCAAATCAAAATATATCTATGACTGAAAGTGAGTTGCGTACAATTGTAGACGTTTCTCACGAAGAAGGTGTCATCGAAGAAGATGAAAAAGATATGATCAATAAAGTGTTTGATTTAGGGGATGCCAAAGCTAAAGATGTTATGGTACCTCGTGTACATGTTGTAATGGCAGAAGTGGATAGTACATATAAAGACTTATTGGAAATATTTAGAGAAGAAAAGTTTACGCGTATTCCTATCTATCAAGATAAAATTGATAATATTATTGGTATCGTCAATATGAAAGACTTGTTGATGTATGATGATTTTTCACATTTTGATATGCAAAAGATTCTTCGTAAACCAAAGTTCACATATGAAAATAAAAAAGTATCAGAATTATTGATTGAAATGAAACAATCCACATTTAATCTTGCGATAGTCATGGATGAATATGGAGAATTTTCAGGTATCGTTACGCTAGAAGATATCATTGAAGAAATCGTCGGCGATGTTCAGGATGAATACGATGCACACGAAGAAGAAAATATTGTAAAATTAAATAATCAAACATATGATGTCAAAGGATATTTAAGTTTACATGATTTAAACGATTATTTAGATTTAGATTTAGATAGTGAAGACTTTGATTCAGTCGGAGGTTTAGTAATCGATGCACTTGGTCGTTTACCACAGACAAATGATGAAACGACTTTACCAAATGGAATTCGCATTAAAGTCTTGAAAGTAGAAAAAAATCGTATAGAATCTGTACGATTGATTTTACCAGATACATTAACACAAAAGGATGTTTAACTACATGTACGTAGTAAACATCCTTTATTTATTTTCAGTAATATATTTGTTGAAAGCCTTCGCAATAGCCTGGGCAACCTTCTTTTGATTTGTTGAATTTTCAAGCTTTTGTATTTCCTTGGTATTCGTACTAAAACCAGCTTCAAATAATATGGCTGGAATTTTTTGCTCATCAACCACATGTAGAGGATAAAATTCAGTTGTAAGAGTACCACGGTCATGTGTCCAATCTAAAACAGATAAGTTTTTACATATATATTCTGTGATCTGTTCACTTGCTTTGTCGTCTTGACGAATATAAGAAACATATCCAGAACAAGTAGGATCTTCATTTGAATTGATATGGAATGAGAAGAAATAATCGGCTTTTTCTTTTTTTGCCATCTCAACTCTCGCTTTTAAATCCTCTGATTCATCTTCTGCCCACGTTACTTTATCGCTTGTACGAGTATAGACAACTTTGATTTCTGGATTTATTTTTTTTAGTTGTTTACCTGTTTCTAAAGCTAAAGCCAAAGTTAAATCTTTTTCGGTAGTACCATCTTCTGCAACGGTTCCCCCATCATAACCACCATGTCCAGCATCAATCATGACAGTCGCAATCGTTTCGTAATGTTTATTGCCTGTTTTTGCCTTTGAATCTGAATTAGAAGTTGAGTGATTGGATAATAAAACTACGAAAATTCCTATAATCAAACATATACATGCCAAAACAATAAGTAGGTTTTGTGGTTTCAATTTTCTTTTCTTTGAATTTTGCATGGAATTAGTATAGCACTGTTTAAAAAATTATTCAAAAATTGCGTGTCCAATTCGAACTGTATTCGAACCATGCTTAACTGCTAACTTATAATCTTGAGACATACCCATGGATAAAGTGTCTATATCTGGATATTGCTCTTTTAGCTCTAAATAAAGGGTATGCATCTGTTCAAATTCAGATTCTACTAATGCTTGATCCTCTGTTTTTGAAGCAACACACATAATTCCTTTAATTTGAATATGTTTAAATTCTTGCAATTGAGAAATAAAGTTTTTAGCACCCTTAAAAGGATATCCCGTTTTGTTTGGATCTTCCGAAATTTTTAGTTCTACCAATACCTTTTGAATAATGCCATGTTTATTCGCCTGTTTTTCAATTTCTTCAGCAAGTTTCAATGAATCCAAGCTTTCAATCACATCAACCTTTCCAACAATATACTTTACTTTGTTTGTCTGTAGATGCCCAATAATGTGCCAAGTATATTTTGGATCATACTTATCTATAAATTCCTGTACACGATTTTCTCCAAAAGTAGTTAGACCCATTTTTGCGACTTCATCAATTTCTTCCTTTGTACGCGTTTTAGATACAGCCACTACATTAAAATCTTGTGCTTTTAGTTCTTCAATCAACTCTTTATTCATATTAAAACAGTCCTTTCAATATCAATCTAATTATAATCAAAGAAAAAAAAGAAGCAACATTTGCTTCTAGTTAAATAGCTTTCCAAACAACCATTTTATAGTTGGTCCACAATAACAAATTTGCCAAAAGAAAGCCATTGGAAAATTAAATAATCATAAACCAAACTGGAATAATTTGGACACCTGGTGTTTTGAATAGAATGGTCGCAATCAAACACATGATTGGACACATAATACAAATAATGTAGAAAGAAATCGCAAGTGTGATAAAGAAAGGACGATCCTTCGGTGTTACAACTTTAAAGGCAAAGTAATGTGCTAGTTTATCAACAAAGAAATATTCTAAAATAAAAGCAATCGGCCACATGATAACCAATTCATGAAAGGCTAACAAAAAGACTTGATTAGACATTCCACCCATATTAAGTGCGATGTTGTAAAAAATCATGGCATAAACCATTAAAAAAGACATGAATAAAGTGAATACAATATTTTCGAATTTTGTTTTTGGCATATATTTTCTCCTCCTAAATGACTTTTTGTGTTGTCAATCAAAGACATTTCCAATATGTACCAAAAAGCGAACGCTCGTAAGAATATCATAATTTTTTTGCTTTTGTAATAAAAAATCAGTAAGAATCACTCTTATTGATAAATAGGGAAAGTCAATATAATAGTAAATAAATCATTTGTTTCGTCTTGATAGAAAGTTCCACGATGGATTTCTATCATTTTTTTGACACTCTTTAAACCAATTCCATTACTTTCGACTTTATCCAAATGATGATTGATTGAATTCGTAAAACTCATTTTAAATTGATCTTCTTCAATCGTTGTTTGAATCACAATATCTTTCCAAGGATCACAATATTTTTGAATATTTGAGAATATATTGTTTAGTATTCTTTGCATCATCGCAAAATTCGCATCCATAGATAGAGAAGTTTGTAAAGGTTCATATAAAATATGAAGATCCATTTCTCTTAAATACTGAATATGATCAACCAATGTATCCATGACTTTTTGAACAGGAATACTCGATAAATCCGAATTATATTCTGTTGAAAAGACAAGAGAATACTCAAACATTTTATTGGAAAGATACGTGATTTCTTCAACCTTATCTAAACATTTTTGAAGATATTGATCACGAAATTTAATATTATCCCTTTTTAAATTCATGATTTCAAGGTACCCCTTTAATGTTGTTAGTGGAGTTCTTAAATCATGGGATAAAGAAGAAATTAATTCTTTATTCGCAACACGAGCCTGTTGTTCATTGTCCATTGTTTGTAGAAAGGCTATACGCATTTGATTCAAATCCTGAGCTAAACGTCCAATCTCATCTTTATCACTAACTGTAATTTCATGATTCCAATCACCAATCGCTAAAGTAAACACATCTTCCTGTAAATTTTGAATGGACTGAATTCGTTTACGGATAAAGCTTTGTAGGATAATCAAATAGAAAGAGAAGGAAACCAAAAGGGAAAGAATAATATAAGGAATTTGGAATGGAATCATTGGAAAAGAAGTGATATATAAATAAACGGATTGGTTTTTAAAATGTATTGGGTAATCATAGTACAATGGGGCTTCCAAGACATCTAAATCATCAAAACTATATAAAAACAATAAATTATTGTTGCTTAAAGGAGATGTGTCCGTAAAATAGATTCCATCCTGATCATATAATTCCACATACGCATGATTGAGTGCATTTTCTTTTAATATATGATTGATGACTTTTTTGTTTTCTTTCGTTAAATCAAAATTTTGGAGTTGTTTTTCTAATTTTTTAACATAAGAAGAATAATCTTCCGATAGATAAAAAGTATCCATTAAAAACTCAAAGACAGCACTGCGATTTAAATATAGAAATGAAAAAGAAGTTAATACCAACAATGTTGCACAAAGAAAAGAGAACATCATACGACTGGATAAGGAATAGAAGACGTTTTTCTTTGAACGGAGTGGTTTAAGATTTTTTAAAAGTAAATAAAAAAGAATGGTTATAATAAGACTTAAAATACAGTCGAAAATACGATAAGAATGATAATAATTTATGAAAGATGGATACCACTCAATACAACTCATTTTACTTGAACTCTTTATAAAAACATTATACTTTTGTGTATTTTTTAAAGGAGCACGGCCACAAAACGCAAGTATAGAATCGATGACTTTATCATCTGGTTTATTTGATTTTGTTTTATATAAAATGACTTGATAACTTCCCTTTTTTAATAATTGATTTAAATCTTTACGAATTTGAGTGTGGTTCATAAAATCCACTTGTTCTTGTTCATCTAAATAAGCCTTCGCCTCTTTGACTTCGTCTTTAGATAAAGTATCCGAATACTTATAATGAGTATTTAAATAATCGTATACGACAAATCTTTGAGAATATATTGCGAAAAAACTCAATAAAAAAACAAGAAGGGAAAGATACAGTCTCGTTATTTTTTTATTCAAAACGATACCCCTTTCCCCAAATTGTTTTTATGTATACTGGATTGGCGGGATCCTTCTCGATTTTCTTTCTAAGATTACGAATATGAACCATGATTGTATTATTTGCTGAATAATAATACGGCTCATTCCATGCTTTTTCATACAATTGTTCAGCTGAAAAAATTTGTTTAGGATTCTTCATCAACGTACTCAAAATATTAAATTCAATATCCGTTAATTCAACTTCCTTTCCATTGACCTCTGCATTTTGTTGGGCATAACGCAAAGTAAGACCATCCATACTTAAATCCTTTTCTGTATCAAGTAATAATTCTTCTTTTTTTCCTTTATAAACTTGATAACGACGAAGTAAAGCTTTGACTCTTGCCGTTAATTCACTATACGAAAAAGGCTTTGCCAAATAGTCATCGGCACCACTTGAAAAACCAAGCGTCTTATCCGAATCTAATCCTTTGGCTGTTAAAAATAAGATAGGGACATTGCTTGTTTCACGAAGCTTTAAACAAGTCTGGTAACCATTCATATTCGGCATCATAATATCAAGAACAATTAAATCGATGGAAGGATCAAACAATTGAAGGACCTCGTTTCCATCTTTGGCTTCAATCACTTCATAGCCTTCGCCCGTTAATAAAATTCTTAATATTTCACGGATTTCTGCATTGTCATCCGCCACTAAAATACGCGTTTGCATGTTCACATCCCTTTCTTTTATTCTATTTTACCCCAATTACTATAGGGTTTCCAATTTTCATAAGGCAACATATGATGTAAATGATCCATCACTTTCGATTGAGAAGAATACAATGGAATGATATCCAATTTCTTATCATAATTTTTCTTGGATAAACTTTTTTCATTCTCCAATTCAACCTTGTTTTTCTTTGATGTATACTTACCAAAATATATAAGCTGATCTGTCTTATCTTCCTTTTCTAAAATCATAGTAACATACTTAGATACCTTTTTATGATGTATATGTCCATATTCTCCATTTGGATTATGCGTTACAATTTTGTCCCAATCCTTAGAATCGATTTCTTTTTTTATCTCTCTTTGAATATCCTTTTTACAAGACTTCCAGTTATCACGCTTACCCTTTGTTTTATCAGGAAAAGATAAAATAATTCCTTTAGAATGTGTCTTCTCCATTACCTTCATAAATTCTTTTTTTCTTTTTTTATTGTTTCCATTCGTAATACATAAAACCGTGTAATTTCCATTGATTAAATGAGATCCACCCCAAATTGTTTCATCATCCGGATGGGCCACAATCATTAAAGATGCAGGCTCTTGGGCATGAATTACGGATGTATTTAGACAAAGCATTAAACTTAAGATGAATAATAGTAACTTTTTCATTTTCATCACCAAAAAAATTCTATCAAACATTTCTTAACACTCTACTTATGCATTTCTTAAATCTTCTTAATATATTTAGGAAAGTTTAATATTTCCTTTTGTCGATACTTAAGATTTATTTTGTATAGTAAAACCATGAAAAAGAGAGATACGTTTTACATTACAATACTATTTATATTACCCATTTTATTTGTACTCTGTGTATCCACATATTCCATGTATGGATCAAAGTTAGATTGGTTATCCCAACATATATCTTTGGCAGACTATTTTCGACAGACCCAACAATTACTTCCAGATAGTTTTGAAAATCTTCAAGGACAAACCAATGCCTTTAGTTTTTCATATTATGGATTATTAAGGCCAGACGTTTTAGTTTCTTATTTATTTCCAAACATTCCAATACATTTCTTTATTATAGGTTATGCAACACTTCTATGGTCATCTACAGGAGGACTTTGTTATTGCTGGCTAAGAAATAAAGGATACAAAGATTCAATTTGTTTCTTTTCAAGCATATGTTGCATATGCGCCAATTGCTTCTTTCATTCCCACCAACAAATCATGTTTATAGAAATTCTTCCCTTTTTGTTTCTTTCAATGATTTTAGTAGATAAAAATAAAAGACAATGGATTAGCCTATGTGTATGTATGGCACTTTTCCATAACTATTTCTATACGCCAGGCATGATATTGATTCTGCTTTTATATGATTATGATCAAAACCATACGATAAAAGATATTCTGATTCCGATTCTTATTGGTATTGGTATGGCTACAATTTTATGGCTACCAACTGGATATTTGATTTTAAACAATCATAAATCTGTTGTACAAACCAACCTATTTAATTTATTAATTCCAAACTTTACTCTAAAAGGACTTGTCTATGATAGCTATGGATGTGGATTGACTGTGATTAGCTGGATTGCCCTATTTCAAGGAATTCAATTTGAAAAGACAAGGAAACTATCGATTCTGTTGATTTTAATGTTTGTTTTCCCGATGTTCTCTTATATATTGAATGGAACTTTATATGCACGCACAAAAATATTGGTGTTATGTTTACCACTCGTGCTTATGATCCTTTCCTATTGGTTACAAGAAAGAAAGTTGAATAAAGGTTTACTTGTTTTAGCTGGTTTATTTCTTTGCACAAAAACAACACTTCTTGGATTATTGATTTCACTTGTGTTTATTGGCTATTACTTTATGGATAAAAAAGAATGTTTAATGATGTATGCCCTTGTACCTATGATTGTCTTTACAGGATTCAACTACAATCAGTGTTTAGATTTAAAACTCTATAATTCAATGTATTCCAAGGATAAACAAAAATTGATGCAAAGAAACGATTTGAATCAACGAACAGCCGATTTAAATCAGGTGGGTTATAGTGTCAATCGTATCTATGATCCAAAAGAAATGAAGGCATCAAGTTATACGTCAACAAGCAATTCTTTATATAACACTTTCATTTATGACATTATAAAAAGCCCTATTTCCCAATCCAATCGAACAATCATAACGGATAGTGAGAATTATTTATATTTGAGTATGATGGGGATTCAAAATGTATTGCGTAAAGACTCTAATTTATATGGATATAAAGAAGTAGATAGTAAAGGAAAATATAAATTATTAAAGAATAAAAATGTATTTCCAATAGTCTATGTCACAAGTGATACGTTGAGTGAATCTAAGTTTGATAAACTTTTTTATCCATATAATTTGGATACCATCTATAATCGCACGATTGTGAATGGTAAAACAAGTAATGAGTATGCCTCAAAGATGAAACTTATAAAGAATTTAGATCAATCGATTTTGATTCAGAACAAAAAGAAAACGAAAAAAATAATACCCATTACTTTCGATGCTAAAAATAAACTGATCTGTATTGATTTTGATATAAAGAATTATACGAATAAAAAATTTTTTATATCTATAAACGGAATGAAGAATACATTGTCAAAAAAACATTCTGTGTATCCAAATGGAAATAAACATTTTACGTATATTCTTTCTAAAAAAGAATTAAAACAATTTGATGTTACTTTATCCAAAGGAAAATATAAGATATCCAATATTCGTGTTTATACATGTGATATGAATGTGTTTAATCGAGTAGTAACGAAAGTAAAACCATTAAAGACAGCTTCTATTTATAAGGGGAAAGTAACAACTTCTAAAGATGGATATTTAGTAACTTCATATCCTTATGAAAAGGGATATGAAATATATATGGATGGAAAGAAGCAGAATGTAGAAATTGTGAATAAGGCTTTTGTGGGATGCAAAATAAAAAAAGGAAGCCATACAATTACAATTCAATTTCATGCACCATTTAAGAATGCAGGACTTGGTATAAGCGTCCTTTCAATTATGATAGGAGGATTTTGGATATGGAAAAAGTCAAAGAATTTATAAGCTACGGAATTGTGGGAGTTATGACAACTCTTGTGAATTATATTGTTTATTGTATTTGTTTAAAAATAGGAATCGATTGGCTGACAAGCAATAGTTTTGCTTGGATGGTAGCCGTTATCTTTGCGTATTTTTCAAACCGTAAAGTTGTATTTCATTCAAGTAATGATATGAAAAAAGAGTGTATTGAGTTTTTTGGACTTCGATTTATGACATTACTTGTTGAAAACCTACTATTGGCTATTTGTATTGATGGCGTACATATTTCAAATTTATTATCTAAGATTTTAGTCAGTGTGATTACTGTTTTGGCCAATTATTTCTTGTGTAAATCCCATATATTTTCTAAGAAGGAGGAAATGTTGTATGAACAAAATTAGTGTTGTCGTTCCTTGTTTTAACGAAGAAGAAGTGCTTTCTATGTTTTATAAAAAGACAAGTGAAGTATTAAATGAAATAGAAGGTATTACCTATGAATTGTTGTTTGTGGATGATGGATCCAAGGACCATACCAAAGATATATTAAGAGCATTAAGCTTAAAGGATGATCGTTGTGAATTTGTTTCTTTTTCTAGAAACTTCGGTAAAGAAGCTGCCATGTTTGCAGGATTAAAGAAATCAAGTGGCGATTATGTTGTGATCATGGATGCCGATTTGCAGCATCCTCCTGTATTATTAAAAGAAATGTATAAGGCGGTTAGTGAAGAAGGCTACGATTGTTGTGCAGGAAAAAGAGTAGACCGTACGGGTGAAGGTAAGATTCGTAACTTTTTATCGCATACTTTTTATAAAGTGATGCAGAAGATGTGCAAAATGGATATGAGCGATGGTTGTGGTGATTTTCGTATGATGTCAAGACAAATGGTGGATGCGATTCTAGAATTAAAAGAATACAATCGCTATATGAAAGGATTGTTTTCTTTTGTAGGATTTGATACAAAATGGATTGAATTTCATAATGTACAACGAGCTGCAGGTAATTCTAAATGGAATTTCTCTAAACTATTCGCATATGCGATGGAAGGTATGTTTTCCTTTTCTACAGCGCCGATTGTATGGATTGGTAATATTGGAACAGCCATTATGATTGCATCGATTTTAATGACTTTGTTTGGATTGTTAGTACATGTCACATCCATGTTTCATTTAGTATGTTTGATTCTGTTTTTGAGTGGGCTTCAAATGTTGTTTGTGGCCATTTTAGGTCAATATACGACAAAAGATTATATGGAAAGTAAACAAAGACCAATCTATATAGTAAAAGAAACCAGCAAGAATTTAAGCTAGTCTCTTAATGTGATTTCAATCACCGTGTCAATTGGATCTGGACAATGGTGTGAATTAGAATCAATATGGATAAATGTATAGTCAGGAAAACTTTCTGCGTTCCAAGGCGTTTGAATTTTGATTTGAGAATGATCAGACAATCTTCTCATGTCTTGGATTTTTTCTTTTCGAATTTTAATAGGTATATCAAAAATACTCTCATCTAGAATATGCGCATAAATTTTATTTCCCTTTTGTGTGTATCTTCCCCATTCTGGTTTTTCTAATTCACATTTTGTGCATCCATAAATAGAAGCTTCGTTGAGTTTCATCCATTCCCTGATTTCATTCAATACATGGATAGATTCTTTAGGAAATTGCCCTCTAGCATCCGGCCCCACATTTAAAATCATATTTCCACCCTTGGATACACATTCAACTAGAGTACGGATGATTAGCTTAGCAGATTTATAATTCGTGTCCTTAGCGCAATATCCCCAATGTTCATTCATGGTGATGCAAGCTTCCCAAGGCACAGATAAGCCTTGAGGAGGAATCATTTGTTCAGGTGAAGTAAAATCACCGGCTGTAAAACTAGGATGTGCATCCATAATGGTTCCAGGATGTGCACCATCACCTTCTAAACGATTGTCGATGATCATGTCTGGCTGGTAAGTTCTTGCCATTGTTACGATTTTGTGGGCATCCCATACATCTTTTGTCATATTGTCATAAGAAAAGTCAAACCACATGATATCCAACTTTCCATAGTTTGTAAGTAATTCCTTGATTTGAGTATGCATATAATTCAAATAGTTTGAAAAACAAATTGGTTTATCATATTTTGCATTGTTTCTTTCTGGATGATGTCGATCTTTATAGTGAGGGTAGTCAGGATGATGCCAATCAAGCAGGGAATAATATAGACCAACTTTTAATCCTTCTTGTCGAAAGGCATCTAAAAATTCTCTGACATAATCATGATTTGCCTTCCAATCTGTAGTCTTTGTATCAAACATACAATATCCATCGTGGTGTTTGGCAGTCATTACGGCATATTTCATACCGGATTTTTTGGCCAATTTAGCCCATTGGTGTGGATTAAATAGATCTGGATCAAATTCATTCGCAAAAGGAATATAATCTTCTTCTTTCATTTCTTCGTTGCTTCTGACCCATTCACCTCGTGCTGGAATGGAATAGATTCCCCAATGGATAAAAAGTCCGAATCTAGATTTTTGAAACTCTGTAATATTCATAAGATCTCCTTTAGAAAAGTGGTTGTTGTAGCTGCTTTCTTTGAAGTGCAATGCCTGGTTTGGATAAGATTTCTTTGGTTCTAGAAATATCCTTTAACCATGGATCTATATCTTCTTTTTCGAGTATGACTGGCATTCGAGAATGCACAGGTTTTACATACGTATTGGCATCCGTGGTAACAATGACAAGGTGATCATCAATAAGAATTCCTGCAAAATAGAGAATGTGCTCGCAATAAAATTCTACTTTGTTTTTACCTAAATCCCACTCGTAAAAACTTCCTGCAGGCACAATACAATGCATGGAATCTTTAAATAAAGGCTTTTCTAAGAGTGTTTCTTGTCTAGCATTCAAAATTAAATTGTTGGTTTTATACCCAAATGGCACCATTTTCTTTTGATTTCGAGTAAGTACAAGACATTTGTCACTTGGATGAATGTCTTTTTCTTCTAAACCAAAGGCTTTGGCTACTTTAGGTGTATATCGAAAGCTTGTACACATACTAAAAGTATATCATAAGAAAGCGGTTGTAAGAAATTGTAAAAAATAGATGTAAATTAATGTAAGAATGATATAATCGTATTATATTTGATAGAAAGAGGGGAATGTATGTCAAAGTGGCCATATGAAAATGAAGTTGGACAAACACAAGAAGACTGTTGTGATGTACTTGTGTTAGGCGGAGGACTTGCTGGGTGTTATGCAGCAATCGCAGCAGCTCGTAAGGGAAAGTCTGTTATATTAGTCGAAAAAGGTTGTACAGAAAGAAGTGGATCGGCAGGTAGTGGATTTGATCATTGGGAATCGGCTTGTACAAATCCGTGTTCTGGGGTAACACCGGAAGAAATTGCGCATGCCTACATTGATGAACAATCGAAATATAGTAATGGAATTGGCCATTATATTGAGTGTCGTGAAGGATATGATCGATTATTGGATATGGAATCCTTTGGAGGAAAGATTCGTGATACTGAAAATGAATTTGAAGGAGCGCCATTTCGAGATGACAAGACAAAGTTAATGTTTGCGTATGACTACAAAAATAAGTTTACGCTTCGTGTTTGGGGAAGCACTTTTAAGCCATCTTTATATAAGGAACTAAAAAGGTTAGGTGTAAAAATATATGATCGAGTTGAAGCAACGGGATTATTAACAGCTATTGTCGATGGAAAGAAATGTGGAATTGGTGCGATGGGAATGCATACGCGTACAGGTAAATTCTATGTATTCAAATCAAAAACAACGATTCTTACCATGTCTAGACCGGCTCGTGTTTGGTTGTTTGATTCGGATTTAACGGGTCTTTGTGAATTTAGACCTTTCCAAAGTATTGGTTCAGGCCATGCGATGGGATATCGTGCGGGTGTTGAATTTACGATGATGGAAAAAAGTGTGAAGGCCGAATTTAGTGCTTCTGGAAGAAGTTTTCCACCCTATGGAACAGGAAATAACCACAATACATGGTATGCAGCCACGATGGTAGATGCGCGTGGGAAAGAAATTCCATATGTGGATCGTGATGGAAATGAGTTAAAAACGGTTTTAGATCGATATATGCCAGCGCCAGGACAGAAATTTTTCTTAAAGGGCGGTGTCATTGATGAGGCGAAATATGAATATCGTGGTCCTGAAACATTGGACTTTGAAGAATTGATGAAGCGGGGCTATAAACTTCCTTTCTATGCAGATCTATCGAAAATGCCAGATTATGAACGTCGTGTTATTTGGGGCATGATGGTTGGTGAAGAAGGAAAGACAAAAGTACCGATTTTGAAGTATTACACAGAAAAAGGTTTTGATCCGACAAAACATATTCTTCAAAGTTACGGTACAGGATGGCAATCTGCCAACTTTTTAGATCAAGAAAGACAGTTATTCGGGGCTCCTGGAGGAATCATTACAGACTGGAATCTAATGACGAATGTAGAAGGAATCTATGCTGCAGGAGATCAATTGTATGCATCAGATTGCTGTGGATATGCATGTGCAACTGGTTATTATGCGGGAAGAAAAGCAGCAGATGCGTGTGATACTAAAGAAATTGTTGATTATGATGTGGCGGATGTAGAAGCGGAAAAGAAACGTTTATATGCACCTTTATATGTAGAAAATGGTATTCATTGGAAAGAATTGAATGCCGCTATTGCGAAATGTATGCAGAATTATTGTGGTGGCATAAAATGTGAAGATTTATTGCAGGAAGGCTTGTCTTTATTGAATACATATGAAAATGAGATGGTTCCACAATTGTCTTGTGCAAATCCACATGATCTAATGCGTACGCATGAAGTGTTAGATATTTTACAAGTCGCAAAAATGATTGTGCAGGCTTGTCTATTTAGAAAATCAAGCAGTGATGAGCTTCATTTCTATCGTAGTGATTATCCTGAAAAAGATCCCGAACAAGATCGTTGTTTTATTACGATTCGTCAAGAAAACGGTAAGGCTGTTCGTGGCGAAATACCTCTTGATTATTATGGCGATCTTCAAACGGAATATGAAAAACGCAATCAGGATTATATAAAGGAGGTCGCACATGAAGTTTAATTTTGAAAAACAAAGTTGCAGTGTAAAACCAATTACTTTTGATTTGAACAAATGTATTGGTTGTAATCGCTGTGTCAATATTTGTCAGTGTGACATTTTGATGCCGGGAAAACCACCAATCGTTGCATATCCTGGTGAGTGTTATTACTGTGGTAGCTGTGTCATGGTGTGTCCAAAGGATGCGATTCATTTAGAGCATCCATTAATGAATAGAGCTAAATTTGTGCCGGTAAAAGGAGAGTGATGATTATGAAAATCAAAAAAGCAGGGGCGTTATCGTTGAGTTTATTATTGGGGCTTAGTGGTTGTGCAAGTGGTACACAATCAGAGTCTAATGAAAAAACATTGACAGTTGGAACAAGTCAAGAAATGAGTGGTGTATTTTCACCGTTATATTATTTGTCTGGTTTTGATGGAGATGTTATTAATTTGATCTATCAAGGCATGTTGAAATATGATGCGAAGAGTGAATTAAATCCAGACTTAGCAAAGGAAATGCCTACAGTAAGTGAGGATGGAAAGACAGTCACTTTTAAATTGAAAAAGGGGGTTAAATTTAGTGATGGAACTAAGTTTACATCAAGTGATGTAAAATACACATTTACAGTTTTATCCGATCCAAGTTATACAGGTTATTTATCAACGGTTCCAAGTAATATTGAAGGATATGAAGATTATTATAGTGGAGATGCAAAGGAATTAACAGGTATTGAAACACCAGATGATTATACAGTTGTATTCCATTTATCAAGTCCAATGATTGATGCGGTTAGTACACTTGGTACGCAGCCAATTTGTTCGGATGAACAATTTAATTATGAGAAGGGTCATACAAAGAAGATTGAAAAGAAATCAGGAGAACCTATTGGTACAGGTGCTTATAAGTTGAAGTCTTTTGATAAATCAAAGGGAGCTACTTTTGTGAAGAATGATCAATTTGATTTTAAAGACGGTGAATATGATATAGATCGTATTATCATTAAGAAAACAGATTCATCTACAGAACTATCTGAATTGAAGAAAGGAAACTTGGATCTTCTTCCAGCTAATATTGAACAGTCTAAGATTGGTCAGGCTAGCTTGGATAAAAATTTAAAAGTGTCTAGCTATAAAACAGCTGGAGAAGGCTTCTTAGGTTTTAACTGTGCAAGTGGAACAACAAAAGATCAAGCAGTTCGCCAGGCTTTGGCATATGCGATTGATCGTGAGTCTTTTGTGGATAACTTCTTTAAATATGAAGAGGCTAGTGATGAAGTGAAGAAAGATTTGATTGGTTATGTTCCAGAAGTATATTGGAATCCAGTTAGTAATTTAGTGGGAAGTTATGTGACTGGAGATGAAACGTTAGAAGGATTGACTGTATATCGTTATGATTTAGAAAAGGCCAAACAAATTCTTGAGGATGCTGGATGGAAAGTCGGTAGTGATGGAATTCGTGAAAAGGATGGTCAAAAGCTAGAAGTAAAATTCTTAGTTAGTGTAGATGTTCCAGCTTTGGAAACTTTGATTCCGATGTTTAAAAAATCTTGGTCAGAAATTGGTATAGATTTAAAACAATCTAGCGTTGATTATAATACGGTTTTATCAACAATTAGTGATGATGCACAAATTGATGATTGGAGTATTTACTTTGTGTCTTCTAGTTATTCTGGTGTAATTGATACGGATTCAAATACAACTTTGGCAACTAAAAATCCATACAACTTCTCTCGTATTCAAGATGAAGAATTGGATAACGATTTAAAGGCTGGTTTAAACACAAGTAGTGAAGAAGAATCCAAAGAATATTATTCAAAGGCAATGATTCGTGAAAATGAATTGGTTCCTTATTTCCCATTGTATGGTACTAAAGCATTTAACTTATATTCTAAGCGTGTTTCTGGATTAACAACAGGTCCTGTTTGTATTTGGTCGCAGGCAATGAAAGATGTAAAATTAAAATAGAGGTGCAGAAAATATGGAATTATTTAAAAAGTTAACGCAGCTTCATGGTGTCAGTGGTTACGAAAGAGAAGTTCGTGCCTATATAAAAGAAAAAGTACAAGGTTATGCCGATGAAGTTATTGAAGATGCGATTGGAAATTTAATTGTCTTCAAAAAAGGTACAGGTGCACATAAAAAGAAAGTCATGCTTTGTGCGCATATGGATGAGATTGGTTTGCAGGTTATCAAAATTGAACAAGATGGACGTATTATGGTGAAATCTATGGGATGTTCATGGATGTATACAACATACCAATCTAGAGTTCGTTTCCGTAATGGAACGATTGGCATTGTCGCAAGTCGTGTGCGTCCAGAAGACTTGAATGGTCAATTCACCAATCTTTATGTCGATATTGGTGTAGCTAGTAAAGAAGAAGTCTTAAAGTATGTGGATGTAGGAGATGTTGCCATTTATGAAGGTCCATATGAAGAATTGGCTGGTGACTTCGTAACCGCAAAAGCAATTGATGATCGTGTTGGATGTTATATGCAGTTAAAGACATTGATGGAAAAAGAATCTTTCTATAATGATGCTTACTTTGTGTTCACTGTACAAGAAGAAGTGGGCTGTCGTGGTTCTCAAGTTACAGCACACCGTATTCAACCAGATATTGGCGTAGCCGTGGATGTGACTCCGGGGATGGATCATCCAGGTGATCTAGAAGGAAACAATACACCAGGAAATGGTACAGCCATTAAAATTAGTGATACATCCGTTATTTGTGATGAATATTTAGTTGAAAAAATGATTGGTTGTGCAAAACGTGATAATATTCCTTTCCAAAAAGATGTGATTTATGTAGGTGGTACAGATGCTAGTTCAATGAACTTAAGTAATGATGGTGTTAAGGCTTGTGCTGTAAGTGTTGTTACTCGTTATACACATGGTCCAAATGCGATTGTGAATAAGAAAGATATCCGTGCTTCCATTGATTTATTAAAGGCATTTTTAGATGAGGAGTTTGAATTTTAATGAAAGTCATTGCGTTTGGTGTTCGTGAAGATGAAGATTGTTTCATGGATCCTGTTGCCAAGAAATTAAATATTGAGGTTGAAATTCACACAGAACATTTAAATATGGAAACGGTGCATTGGACTAAAGGTTTTGATGCCGTTTCTATTGTAGGTGTTTGCACGGCCAATCGAGATATTTTAAAAATTCTTTCAGGCTATGGAATCAAGGCTTTATCCACGAGAACCATTGGATATGATCAAATTGATTTAGAGGCAGCTAGTGAATATGGTATTAAAGTTGCGAATGTTTCGTATTCACCCGATTGTGTAGCGGACTTTACCATTCTTTTGATGTTAGCTTTAACGCGTCGTTTTGCACATATGTTAGAAAGAAGTCGATGTATGGATTATTCTTTACATGGAATTCAAGGTAAAGAAATGCACAACTTAACTGTAGGTATTATTGGCTTAGGAAGAATTGGATCTTGTGTGGCTCGTGATTTAAAGGGGTTTGGATGTAATATTCAAGCCTATACAGATTATCCGAGAGATGATCAAAAGGATTTAGTAGAATTTGTAGATTTTGATACTCTGATCAAAACAAGTGATATTATTACACTTCATATGCCTTTGACAGATCAAAATCGTTATATGATTAATGCGGACGTAATCAAAAAGATGAAGCCGGGCGTGTTGATTATCAATACATCTCGTGGAGAGATTATTGATACAAATGCACTAATTGAAGGTATCGAAAGTGGCATTATTGGTGGTGCAGGTATTGATTCTTTTGAAAATGAGCAGGAAGTCATTCATATTGATCATAACTATAATGTCATCAAAAACCGTGACTTATTGGTATTAAAAGCTTACCCGAATGTCATTGTGACACCACATGCAGCCTTTTATACAGATCAAGTGTCTTATGATATGGTGCATTGTTCATTGGAAAGTCTAAAGAATTTAGTCAATAATCAAGAATGTAGATATCAATTAAACTAAGGACAAGAGAAATCTTGTTCTTTTATTTTCTTTATAGTTAGAGTATACTAACTGTATAGTTAGATGAAACTAACAGGAGAATGATTATGAAGAAATGTATAGAATTTAATGGGGTGTCAAAAAAGTATGAAGTAGGAGAAAAAGCATTTTATGCATTGGATGATGTTTCTTTTTCGATTGATCGACATGAAATGGTTGTGATTTTAGGACCAAGTGGAGCGGGTAAGTCGACACTTTTAAATATTATGGGTGGAATGGATCATGTGACTGATGGAAAAGTATATATGGATGGGCTTGATATTAGTGGGTATAGTGAAAAAGAATTAACGGATTATCGTGCTAAAAATATTGGGTTTATCTTTCAATTCTACAATATTTTGCCGACACTGACAGTGAAGGAAAATGTGGATTTGATTCGGGATGTGGTTAAAAACGCAAAGGATTCGACTGAAATATTGAATAAAGTTGGTTTAGGTGGACAAGAAAACAAATTTCCGAATCAATTAAGTGGAGGGGAACAGCAGCGTGTATCGATTTCGCGTGCCATTGCGAAAAATCCAAAACTTCTTCTTTGCGATGAACCTACTGGGGCTTTAGATTCAAATACGGGAGTAGAGATTTTAAAGTTATTACGCGAATGCACAAAAGACAATACAGTTGTGATTGTAACGCACAATGCGTTGATTGCAGATGTGGCAGATCGTGTGATTCGTTTAAAGAATGGAAAAATCATTGAGAATGTTGTGAATGCACAACCTAAAAATATAGATGAGGTGAATTGGTAATGTTAAGGAAGAAACTATTTCGGGATCTTTGGCATTATAAGGATCAATTCTTCACAATTTTTCTGATGGTGTTTATTGGAATGTTGGCATTTAGTGGTATTCATGGCTATATGGATGGTATGGATGAAAGTGCCAAAGAGTATTATAAAGAATATAATTTACAGGATCTATGGATTACAAATACGAATGTTGCAGATTCGGATTTAGAGAAATTAAATTCTATGGATCATATAAGTGATGTAAATCGAGCATTGGTTTTAAATTCAAAATTAAAGGAATACAAAGATGTGACTTTAGAAACAAATGTTTTGGAAGAGAATACCATTTCTAAAATGCATATTGTTGAGGGGGAAAAGTATGCATCGAATAAAAAGGGATTATGGTTTGATAGTTATTTGGCGAATCATTTAAATATTCATGTGGGAGATACTTTAAAATTGGATATTTCTGGTCAAACCTTGAAATTAAAAGTAAAAGGTTTAGTGAATACACCAGATCATGTATATTTTGTGAAGGATTCTACAGAAATATTTCCTACACATAAAAACTATGGTTTTGTGTATATACCAGCTGATACTTTTTCAAAAGAAATGAATTTCGATGTTACATATAATAAAGCTTATGTGGATGTAGACAAACAAAGTCATGTGGATTCAGTAAAAAAAGAGATTCAAAAAAATTTTGATTTTCTATCTGTAACTAATCGAGATGCTTCTTTTTCCTATGCAGGATATCAATCTGAAGTAGAAGAAGGTCAAACTTATGCACCTGTATTTACGGGATTGTTCTTGATGATTGCGATTTTAAGTGTAATGAGTACAATGAATCGTTTTGTTCGCCAACAAAGAGTGCAGATTGGTACTTTAAAAGCACTTGGATTTAAAAATCGAAAAATCTATATCCATTATATTGGATTTGGCTTTATGATCAGTTTGATTGCGGCTGTACTAGGTGTTGTGGTTGGATATCTAACAATTGGTCAATTCTTTATTGATATGGAAGCTAGTTATTTTGAAATGCCAAATATACATACGGCTTTGTTGCCGGTTGTGCTTCAAACAGCAGTTTTGGTCGTAGTTTTGATTTCTTTAGTCACATATCTTTCTTCCAGAAAGATTTTAAAGGAAACGGCAAGTGAGGCTTTGCGTCTAGAAGTGCCAAAGGTAAAAAAGAATAGTTTGGATTGGTCTGTAAAATTTAATAAATGTAAATTATCGACAAGATGGAATATTCGAGATATAGCCCGCAATAAAGGAAGAAGTATTGCAGCATGTGTTGGAATTATTGGATGTACAATGTTACTTGTATGTTCGTTTGGTTTGTGGGATACGATTGAATCTTATATGGATTGGGAATATAAAATAATCAATACATATCAATATAAAATTAGTTTAAATAGTGATTATACAAAAGAACAATATGATCATTTAACTCACTTGTATGGAGATGCCACAAGTAAAAGTGTTGCGATTGAATTCAAAAACCATGGTAAAACAGAAACAAGATCCATGCTTGTATTGGATGGAAAAGATAAATTGAATATAACAGATCATGATGAAAAAGTTATGTCTATTCATTCAAATGGAATCTATTTAACGGAAAAACTAGCGGAAAAGTATGGGATTCAAGTAGGGGACAAAGTTACTTGGCATTTGGCTGGAGATTCTTCTTGGCATACAAGTAAGGTTATTGGCTTGAATCGGGATCCACAAATGCAGCAATTCACAATGTCAAAGAAATATTTTGAAAAATTAGGATATACATATCGTCCAGATTCTATTTATACAAATAAGAAGGCTAAAAAATTAGATGGTGTTTCTAAGATTAGTAGTATTGAATCGATTCAAGAAGGTGTAGAGAGTATGCTTGAAGCGATGAAGTCGATGATGGTCTTATTGATTGTATTTGCAGTCTTATTAGGTTGTGTCATCTTATATAACTTGGGCGTGTTATCATTTACTGAAAAACAATATCAATTTGCGACATTAAAGGTATTAGGCTTTAAGGATAAACAAATTAAAGAAATCTTTATCAAACAAAACACATGGATCATGTTGGTGGGAATGGTGATTGGTTTGCCACTAGGCTATTATATGTTGTCGTATATTTATACAAATGCTTTAAATGAGACATATGATTTTCCAGCCGTTGTAGAATGGATTTCTTATGTGTACGCAATCATAGGAACCGTTTTAGTTTCGTATGTAATGAATAAGTTGTTGGCAAGAAAAATTAAAACAATTGATATGGTTTCAAGCTTAAAAGCCAATGAATAATTCGAATTTATTCGACAGTTGTTTATAATATTTACTTTAAATAAAGTATAAATTAAAAATAAAATGTTGTATGTAAAAAGAGCTTTTAAGCTAGAAATCTCTTTATTTGATTGAATTTTTAGTTTATATATTTCAGTAATTCATGGGTGAGGTCGGAAAAAGTGTATGATTTTACTAAATTGAGACCAGAAAAAATGTAAAAGATCTTTATATAAAGTAAAAAAGCCTATATCTTCATGAAAGGTATAGGCTTTTTTATGTGTTTATTAATTAATGTGTTTATCTTTAAATTGTAAACGAGCTAAGGCTCTTGCCATACTGGCTTGTGACATATAATATTCACGAATGGATTGCTTTTGACGCATTCTTTCTTTAGCACGTTCTAAAGATTCTTTGGCTCTTCTTGCGTCTAGTTCTTCTTGTGTTTCACATGTATCGACTAAGACTTCAGCTTGGTTGTTTGAAAAGATCATGGATCCTAATCCACTAACAACTTCAATCTCAGAATTATCTTCTTTTCGGATTTTTAAAAGCCCAGGCGTAATCGCGTAGATTGCCTTGGCATGATGTGCAAGAAATTGTTTACTTCCATTGGGTGTGTGTATCGTTAATACTTGTGCTTTACCATTATAAAACACGTGATCACTGGCCATGATTTTTAGATCAAAAAGTTCCATGATTATACTTCTTTCGCTTTTTCTTTGACTTCTTCAATGGTTCCTACATTGAAAAAAGCACTTTCAGGATATGCATCCATTTCTCCATCTAAGATCGCCTTAAAGCCTTTGATTGTATCTTGTAGAGGAACATATTTTCCTGGAATTGAAGTAAATTGTTCAGCCACATGGAATGGTTGAGCCATAAAGTTACGTAAACGACGAGCTCTGGCTACAACGGTTTTATCTTCATCACTTAGTTCATCCATTCCTAAAATGGCGATAATATCTTGTAGTTCTTTATATTTTTGAAGATATTGCAAAACACGTTGAGCTGTTTCATAATGTTCTTCTCCTACAATATCGGGTTGAAGAATTCTTGAACTTGATTCAAGTGGATCTACAGCAGGATAAATACCTTGTTCAACAACTTTACGAGATAAGACGGTTGTCGCATCCAAATGTTCGAATGTTGTTGCAGGAGCAGGATCAGTTAAATCATCTGCAGGAACGTATACAGCTTGTACACTAGTAACAGATCCGTTTTTTGTGGAAGAAATACGTTCTTGAAGTTGTCCCATTTCATTCGCTAAAGTAGGTTGATATCCAACGGCGGATGGCATACGACCAAGTAAAGAAGAAACTTCTGATCCAGCTTGTACAAAGCGGAAAATGTTGTCGATAAATAATAAAACGTCTTTATGTTCAACATCACGGAAGTATTCAGCCATAGTCAGTCCGGTTTCAGCAACACGCATTCTGGCTCCTGGACTTTCATTCATTTGTCCAAAGACAAGTGCAGTGTTCTTGATTACACCAGATTCACTCATTTCAGTATATAAGTCGTTTCCTTCACGACTTCTTTCTCCAACACCTGTAAAGATGGAATAGCCTCCATGCTCACTGGCAATATTTCGAATCAATTCTTGGATCAGTACGGTTTTTCCAACGCCGGCACCCCCAAACAATCCAATCTTTCCACCTTTGGCATATGGTGCTAATAAGTCAATAACTTTGATTCCTGTTTCAAGAACTTCTGTAACAGGAGATTGATCTTCAAATTTTGGTGGTTTTCTGTGAATAGGCCAATATGTATCTGTATCGATTGCTTCTTTTCCATCGATTGTATCTCCCAAAACATTAAACAAACGACCTAAATTTTGTGTTCCAACTGGAATTTCAATGCCCATTCCTGTAGATAAGACAGGCATATCTTTTTGTAAGCCTTCACTAGGCGATAACATGATACAACGAACTGTATCGGTTCCAATGTGCTGCATAACTTCCATTACAACTTTTTTGCCGTGGTTATCAACCTGTAAAGCGGTTTGAATATATGGAAGTGGCGTTTCATCAAAATGTACGTCTACAACAGGGCCCATAACTTGTGTGATTTTTCCTATTTGCATGTGGATTGACTCCTTTTCTTCTTTTGTAGCTGTTGCCTTCTAGCTTTGGCACCGGCTGCAACCTCTGTTATTTCTTGTGTGATTTTTGCTTGTCTTTGACGATTGTATTGTAAAGATAAACTGTTTAATAATTCTTCACCATTTTTATTGGCTGAATCCATTGCTTGCATACGCGCAAAGTTTTCGGATGCATAGGATTCAACAAGAGCACTATAAATAAAACCAGATAAATAATCAGGAATGACAATGTTTAATAATTCAGTTGGACTTGGCTCCAACTGAATGGAGTGAATGGTTTGTCCACCAACTTCAACTTCCTGATTTAAACGATACAAAGGAAGTAACTGTTCAACATCGACCGTAAATTGATTGTGTTGATCCATACGCGTATAGATGATTAATACTTCATCTATTGCTTTTTCGGCATACAGTTCAAGCATTTTACTTGAAATGGATCTTGCACGACTCAAAGTAGGATTTTGCGCTGTATATAGAAAACTTTCTTCAACTGGAATGTGTCGTCTTAAAAAGTATTGTCTTCCAACTTCTCCAATCATATAGAGCTTATAGTTTGGATGATCCTTAATGATTTGTTCAGTGAGCTTTAAAACATTAAGGTTGTAGGCACCGGCCAACCCCTTATCTCCAGTAACACATATGATGGCCTTATTTTGATGTTTCTCGTCAATATATTCTCGACTATCTAAGTAAGGATGCTCAAAGTGGTCAGGAAGATTTTGAAGGATCGTCAAAATCTGTTTTTGCAATGAGTAAAAATAAGGATCGGTATTTGCGGCTTTTTGTTTGGCCGTATTCATTTTGGTTGAAGAAATCATATACATGGCTTTTGTAATCTTCATAGTCGATTGAATACCATTCATTCGATCTTTGATTTCTCGAATTTGTGACATTATTCTTGTCCTCTATATTGTTTGGCTAATGTAATGATTCTTGTCTTTAAATTGTCATCCAATTTTTTAGTCGTGTTGATTTCACGACTGATTTCACTATGATTTTCATGAAACCAATCGAGTAATTTTGTTTCTTCTTTTTTGACTTGTTTTGAATCTAAGTCATCTAAAATTCCTGCGTCTGCAACAACTAGAATAGTAACCATGTCTGCATGTGACATAGGGTGGTTTAGAGGTTGCTTCAAAAGTTCCATAAGGACTTGTCCGTGTTGAAGTTGTCGTTTTGTCGCATCGTCTAAATCAGAGGCAAATTGCGTAAACTCTTTCATTTCACGGTATTGAGCTAAATTGATTCGTAAAGAACCAGATGCCTTTTTCATGGCTTTGGTTTGAGCGGCTCCACCAACACGGCTGACAGATAATCCAACATTAACAGCAGGTCTTTGTCCTTCGAAAAATAAATCGCTTTCCAAGAAGATTTGTCCATCTGTAATTGAAATAACATTGGTTGGAATATACGCACTTACGTCTCCATCTTGAGTTTCAATAATTGGAAGAGCTGTGATGGATCCTCCTGAATTTAATCTAGAAGAACGTTCTAGTAGTCTAGAATGTAAATAGAATACATCACCTGGATAGGCTTCACGTCCTGGAGATCTTCCTAGCAATAAGGAAATCGTACGATAGGCAACAGCATGTTTGCTTAAATCATCATAGACAATCAGTACGTCTTTGCCTTGATGCATAAAGTATTCAGCTAGAGAAGTCGCAGAATAAGGGGCAATATATTGTAGGCTGGCTGAATCGGCAGCCGTAGAGTTTACAATTACTGTATAGTCCATCGCATCATTCTTCTTTAATGTATTGACTAAGTTAGCAACTGTACTTGCCTTTTGAGCAATAGAAACATAAATACAAATACAATCTTTTCCTTTTTGATTTAGTATAGTATCTAATGCGATTGAAGTTTTACCTGTTTGACGATCCCCAATGATTAATTCACGCTGTCCTCTTCCAATAGGAAACATAGAGTCAATGGATAGAATGCCTGTTTCCATAGGGGTTGTGACAGGTTTACGGTCAATAATGCTTGGAGCTGGTTCTTCGATAGGGCGCATTTCAGTAGCTTCAATAGGACCAAGTCCATCAATTGGATTTCCAAGTGGATCTACGACACGGCCTAGAAAATTAGAGCTGACTGGCATACCTGCTTGTTTTTTTGTACGAGAAACCTTTGTACCTTGACCAATAGTACCTTCTGTGTCAAATAGAATAACACCAATGTTTTCGGTTGTAATATCAAGTACCATTCCTTTTGTACCATTCTCAAAAACAACAACTTCTCCATACATTGCATGATCTAGTCCCGAAATGGTTGCGATACCATCTCCAATTGTTTCGACATAGCCAACTTCATTTTCTTGGGAAGTGGCTTCAAATTGTTCGATTGCCTCTTTTAAGATGGACATAAGTGTTCCATCCTTTTTCATTTGAATGGCTTTATCTCGAGCCGTCTGAATTTGTTTTTGAAGCTGTTGTTGGCGAGAACGCGTAGACCAATCGTATTCGTCGTTGTTTGCGTTTAGAATAAAGCCTCCACGTACACTTGGATCAATAGAGATGGTTAGTGTGATATTTTCGGCCTGGTATTTATTTTTAAGGAATGTCTTTATTTTTTCTTCTTGCGCTGCACTAGGCCTTGTTACACAGCGTAAGGTTGCGTTTAAATTTTCGTTGTTCATTTATTTCATTTCCTTTAAAAAATCATCATATAGTTTTTCATCGCTCTTTGTATTTGTGATTTTATCAGCCGCTTTATTAATCAAATCTGCGATTTCAGATTTAGCTTTTGCCTTTTCCTCATTGGCAGCTTCAATCGTTTTGGTGCGAGCTTGTTCAATCATTTCATCGGATTTTTTATTTGCATCCGCAATAATTTGTTCATATTCAAGGCTGGCTTTTTCTTTTGCATCCGCTAGCATGCCATCACAAATTGTTTGCATATTTGCAAGCTGTTGATCTGCTTTATTTTTTGATTCAAGAGCTTCTTGTTTCTTTTGATTTGCCAAGGCAAAATCAGATTCTATTTCTTGTTTTCTTTTTTCAAGAATGTCATGTACTGGTTGAAATAGAAAATGTTTCATCAGTGCATATAAAATAAGTAGATTGATGATTGTCCAAAGAATATTGGAATCAATTCTTAACATAGATTATCCCACCTATTTCACCATTAAAATGATTAAAATACCTAATACAAATCCGTAGATGGCTGTTGCTTCAGCTAAAGCTGCACCAATTAATAAGGTGCTACGAATTTTTCCGTGAGCTTCTGGCTGTTGAGCGATGGCTTTTACGGCACTGCTTGTCGCAAAACCAATACCTAATCCTCCACCAATAACGGCAAGTGCTGCCATTCCAACTCCGATTGCTGTTAAACTCATTTTTATTTCCTCCTAATTTTATTCTGTTTCTGTCGCTTCTGCGATAAATAGTGATGTTAAAAAGACGAATACATAAGCTTGAATGAATCCATCAAAGAAATCAAAGTACAAGCTAAATACAGTAGGTATAAAGACAGGAACGACCATTTTGATCATTTCCATAATGACGAAGGCACCAATGACATTACCAAATAGACGCATACACAGTGATAAAGGACGTGTAAACACTTCAAGAATATTGATGGGTGTAACAACGGCGACGGGTTGAGTAAAGCTTTTGATCCAGCCTTTCATGCCTTTAGCTCGTATTCCACTGATTTCAATCAATACAATGCTCATAAGTGCTAGTGCGATAGTGACATTCATATCTTTGGTCGGGGGTTTCATACCAAAGATACCAATGATATTCGCAAGACCTATATATAATAGGATGGTTGAAATGTAGGTACTGTATTCTTTGGCATTTTCACCAAGCATGGAGATTGTGAATTTATCTAGCCATATGACAATACTTTCCGCTACAATTTGTTTCTTGCCTGGATTATGAACTTTGAGTCCTCGTGTTAACCAAGCAGAAAGTAAAACAAGTATGGCCATGACAACCCACGTGATGACAACCGATTCACTAATCGCAAAGGGACCGATAGTAAACGCAGTGTCGACGTTTAACTGGTCGAGTAGTTCTTTTGTGAACTCTTCCATAGCTCCTCCTTTCAAAACCATAAAAAAACGATGGAGATAATCCGTGAATTTACGAATTAAGACAAAATTCGTTTTTCTATAAGAAGGTATTTTAGTTCTCATAATTTCGAAATTCAAGTCTTTTTATCAATGTAAACGTTATCTGTTTTATATGACAAATTTTTGTATGTTTTGCATATATGATACATATATCTCAATTACATAATCGACTTTATTTTGCGTTTGAATTTTTGAAAAAGGGCATAAAAAAAGGAAGAATCGATCTTCCTCTTAATGTTCCTTTGTATGATCAAAAGCCATGCCTAGAATGGTTTCAATATGTTCATCATCTAATGAATAGTAGACTGTTTTTCCTTCTTTTCTAGATTTGATGAGTTTAGAAAGGCGTAGTGCCTTTAATTGATGTGATACGGCAGATTTCGTCATATCGAGTACGTTGGCTAAATCCGATACGCACATTTCGCTTTGTTGAAGGGATAATAAAAGCTGAAGACGGGTACTATCGCCCATGACTTTAAAGAAATCTGATAGGTTCATAATTTCATCAAAGGCCGGCATGTTTTCTTTTACTTCTTGTACTAATTCTGTATTTTTAGGCTTGCAATCACAATGTGTACCAATCATATGTTCTCCTTTTTTCTTTATTATAGTTGAATGATTGAACAATTGTCAAAAAAGTTATTGACATCATGGTTGAATCCTATATAATGAAAGTGTAAAAAGTTGAATGTATGTTCAACTATTCAAATGTGGAGGAAAATAATATGAAAAAGAGTTATAAGATTGATGTAGATTGTGCAAACTGTGCAAATAAAATGGAAGTAGCTGCTAATAATACAGAAGGTGTAAAGAATGCGATTGTAAACTTCATGATGTTAAAGATGAATGTTGAATTTGAAGATGGAGTTCAGCCTAAAGAAGTCATGGCTCGTGTTTTAGAAAACTGTAAAAAAGTTGAAGATGATTGCGAAATTTTCTTTTAATGAAAAGTAAGATGCGAAAGCATCTCTATTTTTCAATTATTATAGTTGAATGATTGAACAATTAATGTTTTGGAGAGATAGAGATAAGTATGAACAAGAAACAGAAGAAGATGTTAAAGCGAATTATTGTTGCGAGTATTCTTTTTATTATAATTAAGGTCGCAAAACTACCCGAATATATTGAAATTCCTTTGTTTCTAGTGGCCTATCTAGAAATTGGGTATGATATTCTTCTTAAGGCTTTTAAAGGAATCAAAAACCGTCAGGTATTTGATGAAAATTTTTTGATGGCTGTTGCGACAGTAGGTGCTATTGGTTTGAAATCTTTTGATGAAGCAACAGCTGTTATGTTGTTCTATCAGATTGGGGAATGGTTCCAGAGTTATGCGGTAGGTAAGAGTCGTAAAAACATCACGGAATTAATGGATATTCGTCCGGATTATGCCAATGTTGAAGATGAGAATGGAAATCTTGAACAAGTAGATCCAGATGAAGTTGAGATTGGTACAATTATTGTGGTTAAACCTGGTGAAAAAGTGGCTATCGATGGAATTGTGGTTGAAGGAAGTTCTACTCTAAATACAGCGGCTTTAACAGGGGAAAGCTTGCCTAGAGAAGTGAGTGAAAATGATGAAGTGATCAGTGGCTGCATCAATATGACAGGCTTATTAAAAATTAAGACAACAAAAGAATTTGGGGAATCCACTGTATCAAAAATTTTGGATTTGGTTGAAAATGCGTCAAGTAAGAAATCTCGTTCAGAAGCGTTTATTTCCCGCTTTGCGAGAATTTATACGCCAGCCGTATGTTATAGTGCTTTGGCATTGTTCTTACTTCCACCAGTATTCAATTTGATTATGTCAAATCCTGCTGACTTTGGCACATGGCTATATCGTGCCTTAACATTCCTAGTTATTTCTTGTCCATGTGCATTGGTAATCAGTATTCCTTTGAGTTTCTTTGCCGGAATTGGTGGCGCCAGCAATCAGGGTGTTTTGGTAAAAGGATCGAACTATTTAGAAGCTTTGGCATCCTGTAAATATGTTGTATTTGATAAAACAGGTACAATGACACAAGGTGTATTTGAGGTTGCAGGCATTCATCATGCGAATATTCCAGAAGAGAAATTATTAGAGTATGCGGCAATGGCTGAAAGTTATTCGACGCATCCTATTTCTAAAAGTTTATTAAAGGCGTATGGAAATACCATTGATAAATCTCGTATTGAAAATGTAGAAGAAATAAGTGGTCATGGAGTTAAAGCTGTAATGGATGGAGTGCAAGTACTTGCAGGTAATGATAAATTAATGAAGATATATAATATTCCTTATCAAGAATGCCATTCTGTAGGAACCATTGTGCATATGGCTATTGATGGCAAATATGCAGGTCACATTGTGATTTCGGATATGTTGAAGCCACATGCCAAAGAGGCAATTGAAGCATTGAAGAAGGCTGGCATTAAACAAACAGTTATGTTGACTGGGGATGTAAAAAGTGTTGCCGATAAGGTAGCTTCTGAATTACATATTGATCAAGTATATTCTGAATTATTGCCTCAAGATAAGGTGAATAAAGTTGAAGAGCTATTGTCTTTAAAACAATCGAAAGAAAATCTTGCCTTTGTCGGAGATGGAATCAATGATGCTCCTGTATTATCAAGAGCCGATATTGGTATTGCGATGGGTGCTTTAGGTAGTGATGCAGCCATTGAGGCAGCTGATATTGTTTTGATGGATGATGATCCATTAAAGATTTCTAAAGCCATTAAGATTGCGAAGAAATGTATTCATATTGTATATGAGAATATTTATTTTGCGATTGGTATTAAACTCGTTTGTTTAGTTTTGGGTGCCATTGGTATTGCGAATATGTGGGTTGCGATTTTTGCGGACGTTGGCGTTATGATTATTGCCGTATTAAATGCGATTCGTGCATTAAATGTTAAAAATTTGTAAGGAAATCTTAGGATTTCCTTATTTTCATATTGTGTTAAATTTGTTTTAGTTGTATCTTTGTCTTGTATGCAGAAAAGGAGATTCGAGATGCAGGAATTAAAACCAATTAAAGAAGGAAAAGTACGTGAAATTTATGACAATGGGGACAACCTTATTATGGTTGCGACAGATCGTATCAGTTGTTTTGATGTAATTCTAAACAATGAGGTTACAAAAAAAGGAACTGTTTTAACACAGATGTCAAAATTCTGGTTTGATTACACAAGTGATATCTTACCTAATCACATGATTAGTGTGGATACAAAAGATATGCCGGAATATTTCCAACAAGAAAAATTTGAAGGAAAATCAATGTTATGTCGTAAATTGAACATGCTTCCAATCGAATGTATTGTTCGTGGTTACATCACAGGTAGTGGATGGGCTAGCTACAAAGAAACAGGAAAGGTTTGTGGTATTGAACTTCCAGAAGGATTACAAGAATCACAGCAACTTCCAGAACCAATTTATACGCCTAGTACAAAGGCTGAAATTGGTGATCACGATGAAAACATTTCTTTTGAACAAAGTATTGTGCACTTAGAAAAATATTTCCCAGGACATGGTGAAGAATATGCAACTAAGATCAAAGATTGCACAATCGCTTTATATAAAAAATGTGCTGAGTATGCTTTAAGCAAAGGAATAATTATTGCGGATACAAAATTTGAATTTGGTTTAGACGAAAATGGTAATATCGTTATTGGCGATGAAATGTTAACTCCTGATAGTTCTCGTTTCTGGCCTGCAGACGGATACGAAGCGGGTCATTCGCAACCATCATTTGACAAACAATTTGCGCGTGACTGGCTAAAGGCAAATCCAGGTAATGATTGGACACTTCCTCAAGAGATTGTGGATAAGACAATTGAAAAATATCTTCAAGCTTACACAATGTTGACAGGAAAAACATTATAATTAAGGAATACCCATAAGTTGAATGCTTATGGGTATTTTTTTGAAAACTGTATTTTTTGATGCCTAATTATATTTGAAAACTGTAAAATATGATGTTAATAATCACTTGAAAACCGAAGAACGCTATGTTTAAATGAGGAATAGATATTAGAAAATAATAATTATTGAATATATATGGTGAGGAAAAATATGAAACAAGGTGTATTTATAACATTTGAAGGAAATGATGGATCAGGAAAAACAACCGTATGTAAAGCGGTACAAGAAGAATTGATTAAAATGGGATACGACTGCATTTATACTCGTGAGCCAGGCGGAAGCAAGATTGCAGAATCCATTCGTAATATATTATTAGATGTAAACAATACAGAAATGGATGATCGTACAGAAGCATTATTATATGCGGCAAGTCGTAGACAACATTTAAAAGAAGTTGTTCTTCCAGCATTGGAAAATAAGAAGATCGTATTGTGTGATCGCTTCATTGATTCGAGTCTGGCATACCAAGGAATTGCACGAGGCATAGGTTTAAAAGAAGTATGGGATATCAATCAGTTTGCGATTGATGGATGTATGCCTGAAAAGACTCTATTTTTATCCGTTAGTGTAGAAACGGGTAAAAAACGTATGAATCTTCGTGGTGACTTGAATCGTTTGGACCAAGAAGAAAGTTCATTCCATAAAGATGTGCGTCAAGGCTATGAAACATTAGTAACCATGTATCCAGAGCGTATTAAAGTGATTGATGCCGAGCCTTGTAAGGAAGAGGTTTTAAAAAGTGCTATGGAATGTGTCTTAAAGGTAATCAAAGAATATGAATAAAGAGTATCTAAAAAAAGCACAGCCAATCGTTTATCAGACATTGTCAAATGCTCTAAAAAACAAAAGAGTTGCGAATGCCTATTTATTTCACGGACCAAAAGGTTCAAGTAAATTAGAAACAGCCATCTTGTTTGCACAAAGTATTGTGTGCGAACATACAGATTTTGATGGTTTTGCGTGTCAAGAATGTGAAAGTTGTAAACGCATAGAGAATGAAGAATCTTTAGATTACATGATTGTATCGAATGATCGTATTAAAAAGAAAGATATAGTGGATTTACAGGCGTTTTTTGAATCAACGAGTGCAGGAAAACAAAATGCCAGAATCTATATTCTAGATCATTATGATAAGGCTACGCCAGATGCTTCAAACAGCTTGTTGAAGTTTTTAGAGGAGCCAAGTGAAGGGATTTATGGTATATTAATTGCGGATGAAAAATCCAATGTATTACCTACTATTCAATCTAGGTGTCAGGCTATTCATTTTAAACCGGAAAGCTGTGAATACTTGTTGCTTGAAAATACAAGTGAAGAAAACGCGAAGATGTTGGCCGAATCTGGATATACGTATGATAAGGCTATTGAATTGTTGTCTTTGCCTGATTTTGAAGTGTTAAAACAAGTTGCACTTGAATATATTGAGCATGCATCTTCTTTTGCACAAATTGAAAAGATGCAGACAAGTGTATTTGTGAATAAGTCTGAATGCATGGATAAGGATTGGATACAATTGTGGATTCAATGGGTTTTATTCTATGTAAAAAATGATAGGGTAAATTTACCTTTAGAAAAAAAAGTAAAACTATATTCGATTTTGGTTGAGAATATGGATATGTTGTATCGACCAGTCGATTTAGGTTTATTTATGGATAAGCTTTATTATGATATTAGGAAGGCTGTGATTTAGTGAATACAGAAGGAAAAGTAACATATAAATACATTGTTTATATTCAGTTTGAAGAATCAAAAAAAGCCTACACTTTTGGATCAAATGTAAAATACTATACAAATGATATCGTTGTTGTAGAAACAGTACGTGGACAAGAATTAGGAAAGGTTTGTGTCCCTACCGTTGATTTTGATGCTTCCAAAGTAAAAGGTGATATCAAGCCGGTATTGCGTAAGGCAACACCCGAAGATATTAAGTGTAAAGAGGAAAATGTAGAAAGAGCTAAAGAAGCTATGAAGATTTGTCACGAGTGTGTCGCAAATTTGAAGTTGGATATGCATTTAATTAGTTCTGAATATACATTGGATCGTACCAAAGTTATTTTTACATATGTATCAGATGATCGTGTAGATTTTAGACAACTATTGAAAGATTTAGCACAACACTTACATTGTCGTATAGAATTAAGACAAGTAGGACCAAGAAACAAAGCTAAAATTGTCGGTGGAATTGGAAACTGTGGTATGGAATGCTGCTGCTCAAGATTCATGTCAGATTTTGATACAGTATCAATCAATATGGCTAAAAACCAGTTGTTGGCATTGAATATTCAAAAGTTGAGTGGACAGTGTGGAAAACTAATGTGTTGTTTACGTTTTGAAAATGAAGAATATACAAGAATGCGTAAGGATTTGCCAAAAATCAATTCAACTGTGACATATAAAGACAAGAAGTATCGTATTTCAAGTATGAACGTTCTTCAAAAACAGGCTAAGTTAGAGAACAAAGAAGAAGTCTTGTTTGTGGATTTCAAAGAATTGTGGCCAGACAAGGAATTAAATAATGATTAGACAGAAGAGTTTTGAATCGGATGTTTCCACATTGTATTTGGTTCCTACACCTATTGGAAACTTGCAGGAAATGACACCTAGAGCTTTGGATATTTTAAAAGAAGTGAGTGTCATTGCAGCTGAGGATACGCGTAACACAAAAAAACTTTTAATGGCTTATGGAATTGATACAATGTTGATGTCGCATCATGAACATAATCAACAGGTCAGTATTCCTAAAATCATTGAACGATTAGAAAATGGCGAAAATGTTGCGGTAGTTTCCGATGCAGGCTACCCTTTGGTTTCAGATCCAGGACAGAAATTAGTTCAAGAAACCATTTCGCATGGATTTAATGTGGTTTCTGTTTCAGGTGCCAACGCAGCTATGAATGCATTGGTTGCGAGTGGATTGAGCTGTTATCACTATTTGTTCTATGGCTTTTTAGACAATAAGAGTTCAAAAAGAAAGAAACAGCTAGAAGAAATCAAAACAATTCCTTATACAACTATTTTCTATGAAGCACCTCATCGTATTGAGGATACTTTACAAGATATGTTGGAAGTATTGGGAAATCGTCAAATGTGTTTAGCTAGAGAACTTACAAAAGTGCATGAAGAATATATTCGTGGTACCATTGAAGAAGTGTTAGAAGTAGCGGCTACTTGTAAAGGTGAAATGGTTATTGTCATGGATGGCTTTAAACAAGATGACGTTGTATTTGATATGTATACAGCCATTACGAAAGTGGATGAATATATTGAATCTGGAATGCGTACAAAAGAAGCGATTGGTTTAGTTGCTAAAGAAATGGCTTGCAAAAAGAATGAATTATATGAAGCTTATCATAAAAGATAGGCTTTTTTCTTTTATATAAAGTAAATTATGTTGTTACAGAAATTAAATGAAAAAGTAATTGAAATATTTACAGAAAATACTATAATAAGTTGCTGAAAAGAGAAGAGGAAGTATAATGGATAAGAGAAGTGTATGTGCCCTAGGTATGGCATTTGTACTTGCAGGCTGTTCTGCAGGTGGATCAGGTTCTGGTAAAGAACAAACATTAACAGTTGGATTGTTTACAGAAATGAATGGAGATTTTTCTCCGATGTATTATCAGACCGTTAACGATCACAATGTGGTTAACTTGGTATATCAAGGATTATTGGCATATGACAAGGATGCCAATTTAGTTCCAGAATTAGCAGAGGAACTACCTACTATTAGTGATGATGGAACAACAATGACATTTAAATTGAAGAAAGGTGTTAAATTTAGTGATGGATCTAAATTTACTTCAAAAGATGTAAAGGCAACATTTAGCGTTATGGCCGATCCAAGCTATACAGGACGTTTTTCAAGTAATGTTGATTTCTTAAATGGATATAGCGAATATCATGATGGAGATGCCAAAGATGTCTCAGGTATTGAAACACCCGATGATTATACATTAGTATTCCATATGGCAAAGCCAAAAATTGATGCAGAATCGACTTTGGGAACACAAAAAATTTGTAGTGCAAAAACATTGAAGTATAAGAAGGGAAAAACTTCGAATGTTGAAAAGAACAATAGTAATCCTATTGGTACAGGTCCTTATAAATTAAAATCATTCTCTAAAACAGAGGGAGCTTCATTGGATCGAAATGAAAATTTTGAAGCTAAGGATGGAGAATACCAAATTTCTAAGATTATGATTAAGAAAACAGAGACTTCGACTGAAATCAAAGAATTGGAAAATGGAACTGTCGATTATATTCCAGATGTAGTAGATGCGAATAAAATCAACACAGTAGCCAAAGACAAAGATAAAGGTTTAACTATGGATTCGTATCCAAGTGATCGTGAAGACTTCTTGTTTATGAATACGGCTGCAGGTGCATGTCAAGATCAGGCTGTTCGTCAAGCTTTGGCTTATGGATTTGATCGTGAAGCCTATATCGCAAGCTATTATAAATTAGATGATAAAGATGCTAAATTGGCATATGTACCAGGCATGTTTGGTAACCCGGTATCTGGTGAAAATGGTGCATATGTTCGTGGTGAAGAAAAAGTAGATGGTGCTACTTATTATGATTATGATGTAGAAAAGGCAAAACAAATCTTAGACGATGCGGGATGGACTGTTGGTAGTGATGGTATTCGTGAAAAGGATGGTCAAAAATTAAGCATTAAGTTCTTGGCTACAAAAGAAAAAGATGCGATGGATACATTGATTCCTATGTTACAAAAACAATGGAGCGAACTTGGTGTCGACTTTAAGGCAAATACTGTAGAATTTAATACAGTTATTTCAACTGTAGGTGATGATTCAGCTGTTGGTGATTGGGATGTATCTTATTTAGGATTCTCTTATGGAAGTCCTGAAGATACAGGTGTTGATTACTTGATTCAATCGAAGGGTGTAAATAACTTTACTCGTTTAAAAGATGATGAATTAGATTCATACTTAGCTGCAGGTGCTTACACAGCTGATAAAGAGGCTTCAGCTGCTGCTTACTTAAAGGCTTATGTTCGTCAAGCAGAACTATGTGCATACTTACCAACAGATGGTGTACAAACATATTGTTTACGTAATAAGAAAGTAAAAGGTTTGAATACTTCTTCTACATTTATTTGGTCACAATCAATGGCTACAGCCTATATTGATGATTAATAGTAAAAGGGGCTATAACAGATAAAAACGTTTTAGTTTAAAAAAAGGACCGAATTCAAGATTTAAAAAAAATCTAAACTGGAGATACTACTCGTATGTGCTGGTCATAATCTAAGAGGATATCACACTCGAAAACTAGAATTTCAGAAAAACAACAAATTAAACTAAGGCTCTAGGAGTTAAAAAAATAATAAATTGAAAAGAAAGGAGCTAAACTCCATAAGTAATAAAAATGGCGCTCTAAAATAGTGTAGGGTTATGTGAAAATACCGGCTTTAAATTATTGTAGGGTTTCCGTATTAGGTTAAGAAAACTTAAATTTATGAATTTACTAAAAATGGGTCATATTCACCACTTTGTTGGTGAAATGACCCTTTTTTTGGTCTAATGATTTATTTGATGTTTTATTTATTTTTCTTGTAACGTCCTCTAGGCCAGCCTTTCATACGAATGGATTTGTGTGAACCTGCGTAATTTGGCTTTGTAGTTTTATTCATGCAATAAAGGCATCTGTTTCTATATCTCAGAAAGTTTTTATATCCTTTTGCGTTGTTTTTAATTTCCTTTGCGATTCCATTTTTGGATTCCATGATTCCATTCGTAATGCGTCGACCATCTATAAAAGTAAAAGAATTGATTATTTCTTGAGACCAGTTAATCAGTGTCTTTTTTAATTTTAAAATTTCTTGAATATTGCTCTTTTTCATTTCTTCGATATGTTTCCATAAATCATTTTCTGCATTTTCTAAATTAGAATGCTTATTAAAATACACGTAATCACTCTTTAAATAGTACGCAGTCCTTAATTCATCAGATATTCCAAGAATAAGGTCCAGAATTTGTGGGTAGTTGATATACCTGTGTAGTTTCTTGTTCCATTTTGATTCGTTTTCACGAACTTCATCTTTGAACAGGGTCCAATTGAATTTTTTCAAAAGGTAATATTCAACAGACTTTTTTGGGAACTTGTTCATTACGCGTTTTCGAACTTTATCTAAGGCTTCATTATAATTTTTTATCACATGAAACGGATCCGCACATACTTTAGCTTTTGGAAGACGTAGTTTTACAACAGATCTGTAAGTTTCATAAAGATCCATAGATACATATTCTACATTTTCTCTTTCTGATTTAGGTATCTTTTCAAAATAGTTTAACAAGGTGGTTTTGCGCCTGTTTATAATGACATCGATTAGATTGCTAGTTTCAAAATCTAAAAGAAGACAAGAGTATTTATTCTTTCTAGATGTTTTTGAATAGATCTCATCTATACAAATGACTCTGGGAAGTGTCTGACGAGGTATGTTCACATAATCATCAAATATAGCTTCAGCTCGTGTACTTGATATATTGTTGTGCTTCGCAGCTGAAGAAAATGTTGAATTGTATTCTTTCAGCTCATTAAGTACGTTTATAATAGTGAGTTTACTTATTGAATGTTCGGTAGCCACAAAAGGATTTGGTTCATAAAAAGTCCTTCCACAGTCTTTACATACAAATCTTCTAGCATGATAGAGAAGCACACAATTACGCTGATTATATGCAGAATGTTTGATTTTTCGAACTTTATATTCTTTTATGTTGCATGAATACGAACCGCAGTTTGGACATGAAGTTTCTCTTCTTTTGAGAGTAAAATCATGATACAAAATCCCATCTTTTGAATAGCTTGAAAAATCTTCCAAGTCTTTTAGTTCAATGTTTAGAATATCTGTTATAATTTCATCAGTGATAAAAATCACTCCTTCCATGAAAATCATTAGGCCAAATATGATTCTACTATGGAAGGTTTTTTTGTTTTTAAGGAAATATAAAAAAATGGGACGAACACGACCCTACGATATTTTATAGAATTTTTTTACTACTTATAAAACGACCCTATAAAAATTTAAGGACTATGTTCGACCCTACAAGAATTTAAATATCCATAAAAATTACTTGTTCGTTACGGCTCCTTTTTAAATTGTTATGACTTGAATGTTTTGATTGTTTAGTTCTTGAACATAAGAAGAATCAATAGAATGATCAGTTATAACAGTTTTTATTTTCTCTTTTAAATTTAATGGTACAACACCACGCTTAGAAAATTTATCGCTTTCTGTTAGTACGATTATTTGTTCGGCAGGGTCTCCTATGTATCAAAATGTAACGATTGCAGGCCAAATAATAGATAAAAAGGATGCAGTCAATGGTTTGAGTTTTTTAGTTTTGAAATCTGTTGCACAGTCAAGATTGACACAACCAAATTTAACTGTGCGCTATCACAAGAATATCAATAAACATTTTTTTGGATGTATGTGTAGAGGTTATGCGTTTAGGCTTTGGAATGCCAGCATTAAACAATGACGAAATTATAATTCCTTCCTTTATGGATTAGCAAGTTAAAGAGGAGGATGCCTATAATTATAGTGCCATAGGCTGTGTAGAAACAGCAGTTCCAGGTAAATGGGGTTACCTTTGTACGGGAATGTCTTATATCAATTTTCCAAGAATGTTTTTGTGTACGATGAATAACAGTGTGGATCTTACAAGTAATAAACGTTTTACAAAAGGATATGGCTATTTTACGGAAATGGAAAGTTATGAAGAACTTTTAAAAGCATAGGATAAAACAATAAGGGAAATTACTTGATATAGTGTTATAGTAGAAAATGTAATTGATAAGGCCTCTGAAAGAGATGTGCCAGACATTCTTTGTTTGGCTTTGACAGATGATTGTATTGCCAGAGGCAAAACAATCAAAGAAGGGGGAGCGGTCTATGATTTTATTTCAGGACTTCAAGTAGGAATTGCGAATATGGCAGATTGCTTGGCAGCTATAAAGAAGTTGGTGTATGAAGAAAAGAAAATCACAAGACAAGAGCTTTGGAATGCAATCTTAGATGATTTTTCATCACCTGAAAACAAAAAAAATTCAGGAAATGTTGATTCGTGAAGCCCCAAATATGGAAATGATGATGATTATGTCGATCAGTTAATTGTGTAAGCTTATGATTCTTATATTGAAGAAATCGAAAAATATCCGAATACACGCTAAAATAGAGAACCAATTGGCGGAATTCGTTATGCAGGAACTTCTTCAATTAGTGCGAATGTTGGACAAGGTATGTCAACGATGGCTACGCCAGATGGACGAAATGCATTCGAACCTTTGGCAGAAGGTTGCAGTCCAGCGCATAATAGCGATAAAATGGACCTACAGCTGTGTTTAAAAGGGTGTCTAAGCTTCGTACAAATAAAATTACGGGTGGAGTTTTGCTAAATCAAAAAATGACACCTCAAATGTTGTCGACTGAAGAAAATCGACAAAAATTAGAATTGTTGATTAAAACTTTCTTTAATCGTTTACATGGATATCATGTGCAATATAACATTGTTTCTAAAGAAACTTTGATTGATGCACAGAAGCATCCTGAAAACCATAAGGATTTAATTGTTCGTGTAGCCGGATATAGTGCCTTCTTTAATGTACTTTCTAAAAAAACGCAAGATGATATTATAGGTAGAACAGAACAATCTTTGATGTAAGAAAATGTAAATAATTTGAAAAAGCTATTGAAAACAGATTTTATTAGGTGTATCCTATAGGCAACCGATGCGAAAGAGATCAAACTAAGAACCGGATACAAAGAGATTCTAGTCAGGGTGGAAGCTAGATTATTACGACTTAGCAAATGGACTTTCAAGGGCAAGGTGAAAAGTGTTTCTGAGTAGCTGCGACGTGTTCCGTGCGTTAAATGGATCGAATGTGATGGCATTCTAGAGGTGGGTATAACTATACCAATTCAGGTGGTACCGCAGATTATTTTGATATTCTGTCCTGTGTCAAATTTTTAATTTGATGCAGGATTTTTTATTTATAAGGAGAGTGATGAAAAGTGTTAGCTGACTGGCGGTGGTACAAAGAATAAATAATTAGGAGGTAAAAGAGAATGTATAAAAAATTATTAGCATGTGGATTGGCTTTATTGATGTGTGGATGTAGCGCAAAAGCTGCAGGTAATGATCAAGTGTTGACAGTTGGGTTGAGTTCAGAAATGAACGGAACTTTTTCGCCCATGTATTACCAAACGACAAATGATTCTTATGTCGTTGATTTGGTTTATCAAGGGTTGTTGAAATACAACAAAAAAGGAGAGTTAGTTGCAGATTTGGCTAAGTCCTTACCTGAAATGAGCGAAGATGGCAAGACAATGACTTTTAAATTAAAGAAGGGAATTCAATTTAGTGATGGATCCAAATTTACTTCAAAAGATGTGCAGACAACATTTACCGTTATGGCTGATCCAAGCTATACAGGTCGTTTTGCGAACAACGTTGATTTTTTAGATGGTTATAGTGAATATCATGATGCAGATGCATCTAGCTTTACTGGAGTTGAAACACCAGATAACTATACAGTCGTTTTCCATTTGGATAAGCCTAGAATTGATGCGGTTTCTACACTTGGAACACAGAAGATTTGTAGTTCAGAATATTTAAATTATAAAAAAGGAAAAACAGAAAGTATTGAAAAGAAGAATAGCAAGCCAATTGGAACGGGTGCTTATGTATTAAAGAAGTTTGAGAAGACAAGTGGTGCTAGTTTAGTTTCAAACTCAAAGTTTAAGGCGAAAAAAGGACAGTATCAAATTTCTAAGATCATGATCAAAAAGACAGATACTTCAACAGAAGTCAAAGAATTGGAAAATGGAACAGTGGATTATATTCCAGATGTGATTGAGGCAAATAAAATTAAATCTGCACAAAAGAATAAGAGTTTATCTGTTGATTCTTATCCAAGTGATCGTGAAAGTTTTATTATCTTTAACTCTTATGAGGGAGCTTGTAGTGATGTTGCGGTAAGAAAAGCAATCGGATATGGATTTAATGCGCAAGAATATATTGATAATTACTATCAAATTGATGGTATGGCTTATAAGCCTGGTACTTTTGGAAATCCTGTTTCTTTAAATAATGGAAAAATGATTCGTAATGAAGAAAAAGTGGATGGTGTCATTTATTATGATTATGATGTTGAAAAGGCCAATCAAATCTTAGAGGATGCAGGATATACATTGGCAGATGATGGATATCGTTATAAAGATGGAGAAAAATTAACGATTCGTTTCTTGGCGAATAAGGATAAGGATTCTTTGGATTCTTTAATTCCGGTTTTACAGAAATGTTTAAATGCGATTGGCATTGATTTTAAAGCCAATACAGTTGAATTTAATACAGTCATCAATACTGTGCAGGATGATGCTCAAACAGATAGTTGGGATGCAACATATCTAGGTTTCTCTTATGGCTCACCAGACGATACAGGCATTAACTTTATCTTAAGAACGGGAGCCACAAATAACTTTGGTCGTTTGAGTGATGAACAACTAGATGCGTATTTAGATGCCGGTATGTATACTTCAGATAATGAAGTGTCTAAAGAGAATTATCATAATGCTTTAGTTCACCAAAGTGAACTATGTGGTTATTTGCCTGTAGATTCAACTAAAACGTATTGTTTAAGAAATAAGAATATCAAAGGAATGCATACAACATCTATTTATAATTGGGCTCAATCTATTGCGACGGCGTATATTTTGACGTACTCTCATCATTAAAATGACGAGATTCTCTTTCTCACAATGCGAGAAATGTAGCATCGCAAAGCTTTCAGCATGGTTCTAGACCTTGCATATAGTCTTTGCATAACTCTTGTTTTTTGAGCATTTCCAATCCTGGTGGACTGTACTTTGTATACTCATACTGCATCCAGCAGGGCTTACGCCTGAGACCTAACTGGATGAGGGAGTCTTTATGCTAGAATCCAAAGCATGATTTCATTGTGCGTCCACATTTTTTTAGATTTAGAATCAATGTATCCTGCATCTTGACAAAGTGTGGAAAGTCAAGATGACAGGCTTTAAAATCTGGTGCAGTCAATGTATCGTCAGTATGACAAATTAAGAAGGCGGAATACAAATCTCTTTGTACTTTACATCCTTCAATCGTTTTAAATCTTTCGCTTAAAGTAGGTTTGATGTATTCACCTGTATCATGGTGAAGTTGTGAAGCACGGTATTGATGAATATCTATTTCGTAGTATGGAATTCCATACTGTGTTGCCTTTGTTTTTAAATCGGCCTGCATAAGACCTGGAGAACGGTTCTTGATGGAGTGTCCATAACGTTTCTTACGTTTGTATTTACGCACCATTTTCAAAGAACCGTCTTTTTGTTTAATAGCCGTTGCCCCTTCTTTACGCTCTGTCTTCTTTGATTTCTTTTGAAGAGCCTTGAAGTTCATTGGTTCAAGGATGAATTCGCTTGTGTTCTGAACGACTCTGTTGATAAAGGTATGATGTGAAGTCTTGATATAAGCAGACTGTTTTCGATAGAGCACGCGTATCTGTCGTTTCAGACGTCTACACCTTCTCGTTGTCTTCCATTTATGTTTTCCCTTTTTGA
>OLSB01000138.1_pt1 | contig 83886 bp, 96 predicted proteins | sample 1672071 | NCBI WGS metagenome assembly OLSB01 (sample SAMEA3136642, study PRJEB25190) | human gut metagenome | biome: human gut; feature: human-associated habitat; material: faeces | place: Austria | collected 2013
AGCTTTTCCCTCTCACCAGCTCCGCTGGTGGTTTTCTTCTTCGCTGAAGCGACAACCAAAAAACAGCTGCAATGCAGCTGTTTTTTGTCCTCCTCCTCCACCGCCGTACCTCCTAGGGATTATTTTCTGTCGCCAACCACGCCCCTTGTCTCATTGTAGCTGCGCACGATGTCCCGCAGCGTCTCAAAGTGTTCAAAGTCCTGAGAGTAAACGATGTTAATCTCGCGCATCATGCTCAGGTTCTCGATGGGCAAGACTGCAATTTTCTTCTTTTTCAGCTCATCCATGCAGGCGCTTTTGGCCAGCACGGACACGCCGAAATCGCGGCGGATCAGATCCTTGATCGTGGCGATGTTATCGATTTCCATGATCACATTAAAATCGTCGATGCTCATATTCTGGCTTTCCAGCGAGGATACGAACAGGTTGCGCGTGCTGCTGTCGGGCAGGCGCAGGATCATCTTTTCCTTTTTCAGGGCGCTGATGGTCACCATGCTCTGCTTGGCCAGGCGATGGTTGGGCGATACCGCCAGCACCAGGCAGTCGGTATCCAGCATCAGATAGCGCAGCGAGGGGTAGTTGAGCTTGCCCTCCACGATGGCAAAATCCAGCTCGTAGTTTTTCACCTTGTCGTACAGGTTGCTCAGCGTATCGGTGATGATCTTGACCGTCACGCCCTCGTGGTTGTTTACATACTTGGCCAGCGCCTCGGAAATAGCGTTGCTCTCGGCCGTATGAGTGATGCCCACGGTCAATTGCGTCAGCTGCCGCTTTTCGCTGGTCAGGTCGCGCTGCAGGTTGTTATACAGCGACAGCATGCGCTTGGCATACTTGATGGCCGTTTCGCCCTCATGGGTGATGCGCAGTTCGTTATTGACGCGCTCAAAAATGCGGATGCCCAGCTCGCCCTCCAGCGCGCGGATATGCTGGCTGACCGCCGGCTGCGTCAGGGAAAGCTGCTCGGCGGCGCGGGTATAGCTGCCCGTCTCGGACACCTTAATCAGGGAATACACCTTGGGATCAATCACAAGCATAGCCTCTCAGTCATCACAATCGCTGATAACACAGCGCGTGCAGGATTGGAAATTATTATATCACACCTTTGCGCTTTGCGCCATCCCCGCCACAGGCTGATCGCTCAAAAGATCGGCGTGCTGGCGCATGAAGGATCTAAAGAACGCGATGGCCGTAACACAGCAGATCACATCAGCGATAGGCGTAGCCCATACGATGCCGTAAATGGGCATCGCGTTGTTGAGGATGAACATCAGCGGGATATCCACCAGACCCTTGCGCAAGATGGCCAGCAGGAAGGACTTCATGCCCTTGCCCGTCGCCTGGAAGAACGATATGAAGGCATAAGCGCAGGCCGAGAAGGGGCCACCCAGGGACAGGATGCGCAGGAAGCGCGCGCCATAAACCACCGAATCCGAGCCGTGCTGGATGAATATGCCAATCAACTGCCGGCTGAAGCACAGGCTGACCGTCATGCACAGCGTGGCCATGGCAACCGAGGCCAGCGTGGAAATCAGCACGGTGGAGCGCATGCGGCGGTGGTTGCCCGAGGCGTAATTGTAGCCAATCAGCGGCAGCACGCCCTGCGCCATGCCGCGCACGATGCAGTGCGCCAGCATGTTCACCTTCTTTGCCACGCCGATGCCCGCCTGCATGGCCGTGCCCGCCAGGGACATCAGGTTATCCAGCACCGCATAGGAGATGTTTTCAAACAGCGTCATCAGGCAGGCAGGCAGGCCAGTGCTCATCACGTCGGCCGGGATGCGGTCGTCCAGCATCCTGCGGGAGGGCGCAAAGCGCATCACCGAGCGGTCGCGGTTGCGGGCGATCACCCATACAAAGTAGCCTGTAGCCAGCACATTGGACAGCGCCGTGGCGATGGCTGCACCCAGGGTTTCCTGTCCCCTGGGCAGGATCACAAACATGAACAGCGGATCCAGCGCCATGTTGAAGATGCCGCCCAGCGTAATGCCGACGCTGGATTGCAGCGAGTGCCCCTCGGCGCGGATCAGATGCGCCAGCAGCGTGTTCATCGCCGTGCAGAAGCCGCCGAGCACCACCGTGCAGACCAGGTATTCCACCGCGTAGGCGTGCACCGTGGGATCAGAGCCGCCCAGCAGGTTGATAAACGTATCGCGCATCAGGTAGGCAGCCAGCGAATACAGCAGCGTCACCGCAATGCAGCCCCACAGCGCAAAGGCCGCCGTGTGCCTGGCGCGCTCCGGGCTGTGCTTGCCCAGCGCACGGGAAATAACGCTTGCGCCGCCCACGCCGAACAGGTTGGAGATGGCCGACAGGAACATGAAGGCCGGCATGCACACCGTCACGGCGGTAATCATCGCATCGCTGCCCGTCAGGCCGATAAAGAAGGTATCGGCCATGTTGTACACCACCAGGATGATCTGTCCGATCACCGTGGGCAGCGCCAGCTTAAAAATAGCCTTGGGTACCGGGCAATGCTCAAACAGCTCTTTCTCGCTCGACTGATCCTTCATCGTCTTCTCCTTCGGCGGGTACAACCGCCACATGCTCAAACAAAATCAAAAATACAACCGCTGCCGTCCATGTCCCGCCGCTGAGCAGCGTCAGCAGGATATACCCGGTTTTCAGCGTCATCCGCCAGGGCGTCTCCCAGCACAGGCTAAAGGCCAGTGCGCACGCAGCCGCGCCCAGCAGCCCATGCCACAGGGCAGGCAGCCCTGGCACAAAGTCCAGCGCAAGGGAAGCCAGCAGGCACCAGCCAAACAGCATGGCGTCCGCCGCCAGCATCATGCCCAGGCCGCGCTGGCTGCGGATGCTGCGCAGTAACCCGCCAGGCAGGCATGGCCCAGCTTGCAGGCTGCGGGCAATCTGTCCGCGTTTTGCAGGCAGTGCGGCGTAGCGCCCGACCTGCCCCAGCATGCTCCGCGTCACCGCGCCTTGCCCCCTTCGCTTTGAATTGCCGCCATTATAGACATCCTGCGCCAGAATATCAAATAATGTTTCGATATCGTTGGATTACAAAGTCTTATAAGCCCGGCAAGTACGGAAGCCAAAGCGCGCGAATCTAATTGAATAAGGATAGAAACTGGAATTGAACCTCAAAACGTTTACTGGAGCATGGCCGTTTTTTTCATTGATGCGATAAATTTTTCTTATCGGGCGCGATTGCAGAAAGCCATCGGCGCAGATGAAAATTTCGCTTGCATTTTTCGCTTTCCAGGTGCTAAAATACACACCGAAACGATACACGCAGTATGCCGCTGCTGATACGACACGGAGCGCTGCGGCTGTATCGCGGGTTGTGTTTCCTGCCCTGCCGCAAACGCGGCAAGGGTTTTTTTATTAAAGGAGGAAGCATCATGGAAACACAATCCAACGCATTTCTGGGCACGGAAAAGGTAAGCAGGCTGATGCGCAAATTCGCGCTGCCCTGTGTGATATCGCTGCTGGTAGGCGCGCTGTATAATATTGTGGATCAAATCTACATCGCCAACGCATCCTACCTGGGCTCCTACGGCAACGCGGCCAACACGGTGGTGTTCCCGCTAACGGTGATCGCACTGGCCATCGCCACCATGCTGGGCGACGGCTGCTGCGCCTTCGTCAGCCTCAGCCTGGGCGCCCAAAACCAACAGGACGCGCACAAGGGCGTGGGCACAGCCATCGTGGCGCTGATTGCCAGCAGCCTTGTGCTGACGGCGATTTACCTGATCTTTTTAGAGCCGATCGTGACGATGTTCGGCGCGCGGGTCAATGAGGAAACCTTCCGGCTGAGCAAAGAATACTTTTTCTATATCGCCCTGGGCGTGCCGTTTTACATATTCGGCCAGGCGCTTAACCCCATCATCCGCTCGGACGGCAGCCCCAGGTTCGCCATGATCACACTGCTTTCGGGCGCGATTCTCAACTGCATTCTGGATCCCATCTTCATCTACACCCTGCACTGGGGCATGATGGGCGCGGCGGTAGCCACAGTCATCGGGCAAATCGTATCGGCCGTGCTGGCGCTGATTTACCTGTTCCGCATGAAGGCCGTGCGTCTATGCCGCAACAGCTTCCGCGTGGAAGGCCGTTTGCTGCGCCGCATACTGGGGTTGGGGCTGACGAGCTTCCTATCGCAGATTTCCATCGTACTGTCCATGGCGACAGTGCTGAACATGGTCAAAAAATATGGCGCAATGGACGCGATCTTCGGCCAGGAGCAATACGCGCAGATTCCCACGGCAGTGCTGGGTATCGTGATGAAGTTCTTCCAAATCATCATGTCCGTTTCCATCGGCCTGGCCGCGGGGTGCATACCGGTGGTCGGATATAATATGGGCGCGGAGCGCCGCGACCGCGTGGGCGAGCTGCTGCGGCTGCTGACCTGGGCGGAGGCCACCGTCGGACTGGTCGCCACGGTGATCTTTGAGTGCTTCCCAAGACAGCTGATCGGCATCTTCGGCGCGGCGGAGGAAAGCGTTCATTATACCAATTTCGCCATCCGATGCATCCGCATTTTTCTGGCCCTGACCACGCTATCCTGTATCAATAAGGGCGCGTTTATTTTCCTGCAAGCCATGGGCAAGGCGGGGTTATCCACCGCGCTGTCCATGCTGCGCGAGATCGTGTGCGGCGTGGGGCTTCCGCTGCTGCTGCCGCTGTTCTGGGGGCTGGATGGCATCATCTTCTTCATGCCGTTTTCGGATATCATCACGGGCGTCGCGGCGCTGTATGTGATTATCTCGCTGTGCAGGCGTTTCAAGGCTCCCGCCGCGCAAAGCGCCTGAAATACCAAAGAAATACAATTAAATATTCGGATTCTGATTGACAGACGGCGCTTCGTCTGCTAAAATATCCGCATTACAGAGCAAGGGTGCTGTTCAAGGTGTTCCCATGCTCTGTTTTACTTTTTAAGGGAGGGTTTCCGGAATGAGCAAGTTCACCAAGGAAGATATCGTTCGTATTGTGCGGGAAGACGACGTGGAGTTTATTCGCATGCAATTTACCGATATTTTCGGCCAGCTCAAGAACGTGGCCATCACCGCATCGCAGATTGAAAAGGCCGTCAACAACGAAATCATGATTGACGGCAGCTCCATCGAGGGCTTTGTGCGCATTCAGGAATCCGACCAGTATTTACATCCCGATCTGGACACCTTCACCATCCTGCCCTGGCGTCCGCAGCACGGCAAGGTCGCGCGGCTGATCTGCGACGTATACAATCCCGACGGCACGCCCTTTATTGGCGATCCGCGCGGCGCGCTGCGCCGGATGCTCAAGAAGGCCGCCGATATGGGCTACAGCTTTAACGTAGGCCCGGAGTGCGAGTTTTTCCTGTTCCAGACCGATGAGGACGGCAAACCCACCACCACAACCAACGACGAAGCGGGCTACTTTGACCTGGGCCCACTGGATCATGGCGAGAGCACACGCCGCGAAATCTGCATGGCGCTGGAAACCATGGGCTTTGAGATTGAAGCCTCCCACCATGAGGTGGCCGCCGGTCAGCACGAAATCGATTTCAAATACGCCGAGGCGCTGGCCGCGGCCGACAATATCATGACCTTCAAGCTGGCCGTCAAGACGCTGGCGCAGAAAAACGGCCTGCACGCCACCTTTATGCCCAAGCCCATCTTCGGCATCAACGGCAGCGGCATGCACACCAATATGTCCCTGTTCAAGGACGGCAAAAACGTATTCTTCGACGAGACGGGCGACAAGATGCTGTCCGCCGACGCTTATCACTTTATTGCGGGCCTGCTGCACCACATCGGCGGCATGACGGCCATCCTGAACCCGCTGGTCAACTCGTATAAGCGCCTGGTGCCCGGCTATGAAGCTCCCTGCTATACGGCCTGGTCGGCCTCCAACCGCTCGGCGCTGATCCGCATTCCCGCCGCGCGCGGGCAGGCCACCCGTGTGGAGCTGCGCTGCCCCGATCCTGCCTGCAATCCCTATCTGGCGCTGACGGTGTGTCTGGCCGCAGGCCTGGACGGCATTGAAAAGAAGATGACCCCGCCTGCCGAGATCACCGGCAACATCTTTGCCATGAGCCCCGCCGAGCGCGAAGCCAAGGGCATCCACAGCCTGCCCGGCACGCTGCACGATGCGGTCGCCGCCATGCAGAAGGATGAGCTGGTATGCTCCGCCCTGGGCGAACACATCGTCAGCCAGTACGTCGCTGGCAAGGAAAAGGAATGGGATTCCTACCGCACCCATGTGAGCAATTGGGAAATCGAAAAGTACCTCGTCACCTATTGACGCTTCCGAGGGCTTTGAATGAACCGCCTGATCGTCGCTTTTTCATCCGATACCGCCGCGCACCGCATCTGCGCATGGCTGGCACAGTCCGGGTTTCCCGCCCGGACTGTTTGCCGTACCGGCGCGGAAGTAGTGCGCGCCGTGCGCTATATGGGCGGCGGCAGCGTCATCTGCGCCGCGCGCCTGCCCGATTATACGGCGGATAGACTATACGACGATCTGGATGGTCAGGCTGATCTGCTGGTCATCGGCAAACCGGAGCAGCTAAGCGACTGCGAAAACCCCGCCATCCGCCGCCTGCCGCTGCCGGTCAACCGCTATCAGCTGGCCGAGGCCGCCGAGGCGCTGACGCAAGCGCAGCAGGCGCGCGCGCCCGCCAAACCCTCCCAGCAGGATCAGGAGATCATCCGGCACGCCAAGGCGCTGCTGCAATCCGCCCGCGGCATGGCCGAGCCCGAGGCGCACCGCTATTTGCAGCGCCGCAGCATGGAAGCGCACCGCAAAATGGCGGATACCGCGCGGCTGATCATCGCAGCGCTTGAGACATAAGCATACGGTATATCAGGCGGAGCAATCTCGCTTCGCCTGTTTTTTCCATGCCCGCGTTATTTGTCAAAACCGGTTTACATCCTTTGCTTCGGGTGCTATAATGAAGCGCTGCTTTACCGACAAAGGAGGAACTGCGTATGCCCGTGTCTCAAAAGCGTTCGCAGGTAATGGACTACATCATCGTGGCGGCGTTGGCCATGCTGATGGCGCTCAACTATCAGGTATTCATTCTCAACAATGCCTTCGCCCCCGCAGGGCTGGGCGGCATCAACACGATGATTCAGTACGTGTTTAACTTCAGCGTTGGTTACATGTCGCTGCTCATCAACATTCCCCTCTTCGCCATGGCATTTTGGCGTGTTGACCGCGACTTCGCCCTGAAAACGCTGGTAAACGTGCTGGTTTTTTCCGGCACGCTGCTCTTGATGCAGAACAACATCATCGACGTTCGCCGCTTTATGTATCACACAAGCGACGGCCGCAGCACGATTCTTGCTCCCGTGGCTGCGGGCACCATCAACGGCTTTATCTTTGCCAATTCCATCAAGCATGGCGGCAGCACGGGCGGCATGGATTACGTATCGGCCATGATCCACAAAAGAAAGCCCGAGTTTTCCATGGTGCACATCACCTTTGCCATCAACCTGTGCGTAGCCGGCATTTCGTACTTTGTATACGATTTCAAGATTGAGCCGGTGATATTGTGCGTGGTCTACTGCTACCTGACCACCCGCGTGAGCGATCATATTCTCAAGGGCGGCAAGGAAGCCCTGAAGGTGGAAATGATTACCGCCCACCCCGACGAAATCACCCAGCACGTCATCCGCGATCTGCGCCACAGCGCCACCATTATCCACGTGGAAGGCGGCTATTCCCATCAGGGCAAAACCATGCTCATCTGCATCATCAACAAGCATCAGATTACCGAGTTTACCAAGATCATCAGCCAGTATCCCGATACCTTCGCCTGCGTTTCCAGCGTAAACGAAACGCTTGGCAACTTCAAGAAAATTAAATAAGGAGTTCTCTATGAGACTGGATAAATACCTGAAGGTGTCGCGCATCATCAAGCGCCGCACCGTAGCGAAGGAGGCTTGTGACGGCGGCCGCGTATCCATCAACGGAAAGGTTGCGAAGGCCGGAGCCGAAGTAAAGGAGGGCGACGTGCTGGAGATTCGCTTTGGCGCACGCCTGGGACGATATCAGATTACCGATGTGCGCGAGGTGGTGCGCAAGGAAAGCGCGGCGGAAATGTACCGCGTGCTGGAGGAGGATGAGGAAACCCTCCGGCAGAGGCAGTGACCATGCCGTATATTGACGTTCAAGGTCTGACAAAGACCTTTACCGTCCGCAAAAAGCGAGACGGTCATTTGCTGCGCGAAAAAAGCACGGTTTGCGCGCTGGATCATGTTTCCTTCCAGGTAGAGCAGGGCGAGCTGCTGGGCTATATCGGCCCCAACGGCGCGGGCAAAAGCACCACAGTAAAGCTGCTGTGCGGCATCCTGACCGCCGACGATGGCACAGCCACGGTGGGCGGCCTGATACCCTGGCAAAGCCGTAAGCAGCACGCGCAAAGCATCGGCGTGGTGTTCGGCCAGCGCTCTCAGCTATGGTGGGACGTGCCGGTAATCGACAGTTATCAGCTGCTGCGCGATATCTACCGCGTTCCCGGACAAAAATACCAAAAACGGCTATGCGAGCTGACCGACGCGCTGGCGCTGGGCGATTTTCTGCATACCCCGCTGCGGCTGCTCAGCCTGGGGCAGCGCATGCGCGCGGAGCTGGGCGGCAGCCTGCTGCATTCGCCCAAGCTTCTGTTCCTGGATGAGCCGACCATCGGCCTGGATGCGGTAAGCAAGCTGCAATTGCGCGATTTCCTGCTGAGCGAAAACCACGCGCATGGCACCACCATCATGCTGACCACGCACGATATGGAGGATATCTCGGCCCTGTGCCGCCGCGTGCTGGTGCTGGGGCACGGCAAAAAGCTGTTTGACGGCGAACTGCCCGCGCTGCTTGCGCGCTATGACACGATGCGCACGCTGCGTGTGCGCTATGCCGGGGAGATTACCCTGTCTGCGCTGCCGGAAAGCGTGCAGATCAGCCGCGACGGCGATTTCTATGTGCTGGCCTATCCGCAGCAGCAGGTACCCACCGATCATATCCTATCCCTGCTGCAAAGCGCCGGCCCCATTGCGGAGCTGACGCTGCACGAGCGCAGCATGGATCGCATGATCGCCGACATGTATCAGGAGATGGCGCTATGAAAACCTATTGGGCCGCTTTCCTGATGCGCGCCAAGATGGAAACGCAATATCGCGCCGCCGCCCTGAGCGGGCTGGCCACGCAGCTGTTTTTCGGGCTGATCCTGGTGTGTCTCTATCGCGCGTTATACGGCGCGGGCGCCGATTTGGCCGCACTGGCCTCCACGGCCACCTATGTATGGATTCAGCAGGCGTTTTTCCGCATGGTCTGCTCGGACGACAACACGCTGACTGCCGCCATTATCAAGGGCGATATGGCCTATCAGCTGGTGCGCCCGGTGGATCAATACAATTTCTGGTTTGCGCGCAACCTGGCCATGAAGCTGGTGGGCGCGCTGATGCGCGCCTTCCCCTTGCTGCTGATTGCGGCGCTGCTGCCCGCGGGCGTCGGCCTGTCCGCGCCTGCCAGCTTTGGCGCGCTGATGCTCTCGCTCCTGTCGCTCCTGCTGGGGCTTGTCGCCGTAACCGCGCTGTCCAACATCAGCGCAGGGCTGGTGCTGGTCACGCTGGACAACCGCGGAGTAAACGCGGTCATCACCTTTTTGATCCTGTTTCTGTGCGGCAATATCCTCCCGCTGACGCTCTTTCCCGACCGCTGGCAGCGCTTCATTCAATGGCAGCCCTTTGCGCAGATTTTGGACGCGCCCATTCGCCTGTACACGGGTGAGTACGCGCTGCGCGGCTTTCCGCAGATCGCGCTAATGCAGGTTTTCTGGATTGTGCTATTGGTGCTGATCGGCCGGATGCTGTGGCGGCATACGCTGCAGCGCATCGTAATACAGGGAGGCTGAGCAGCATGATCAATTCACTTTGCCTGTATTTCAAATCCTGCCGCATGCTGATACGCAGCCAGATGCAGTATCGCGCGTCTTTTCTGATGCAAACCTTCACCCAGCTGGTGATGATGGTGACTGAGCTGCTGGCCGTGTTGATCCTGATGGATCGCTTTTCCGTGCTGGGTCAATGGAACCGTGGGGAAATCCTGTTCTTCTTCGGGGTCATCTCCACATCATTCTACCTGTGCGAGTGCTTTGCGCGCGGCATCACGCAGTTCCCGCCGCTGATTGCGCAGGGCGATCTGGACGGCATGCTCATCCGCCCGCGCGGCGTGCTGTTTCAGGTTATTTGCAGCCGCGCCGATCCCCGCCGCTTCGGCGCCATTCTGATCGGCGTGCTGGCGTTGATCCTGGGCAGCGTAAGCGCGCAGATTCACTGGACGTCCTTCAAGATGCTGCTGCTGATCTGGACCATTCTGGGCGGCATGGCGCTGGTGTGCGGGCTGTTTCTCATCGAAGCCACGCTGTCCTTCTTCTCCGTCAAGCGCATTGAGCTCGTCAATATCCTCACCTACGGCGGGCGCAGCACCTGCCAGTATCCCATCGATATCTATCCAAGGGGGCTGCAGCTGCTGTTCACGCTGGTTGCGCCCTTCGCTCTGACTACGCATTTGCCCACCGCGTACATCCTGGATAAGCCCCTTTGGGGCGCGGGCGCAGGCTGGTCGCTGCTTGCGCCGCTGAGCGGCTTTGCGTTTTTAGGGCTGATGACATTTGTTTTCTATCGCGGCCTGCGCCGCTACCGTTCCACAGGGAGCTGATTGCATGGCCTCCTATTCCATCGAGGGCATTGTGCTGCGGCACGCGGATTACCGCGAGAATGACCGCATGCTCACCCTGCTGACCCCGCGCGGGCGCGTGGACGCGCTATCCCGCGGCTGCAAGCGCCCCAAATCCCCCCTGCTGCCATGCAGCGAGGTGTTTACGCTGGGCAATTACGAACTGCTGGGCAGCAAGAACCACTGCGTGATCACTAGCTGCCTGCTGACGGACAGCTTTTATCCCCTGCGGTTGGATATCGACAGGCTGTCCTGCGCCGCCTACATGGCCAATATGTGCGAGGCCACCGTGCAGCCAGAGGAGGACGCGCGCCGCCCCTTCCTGCTGCTGGCGCGGGCGCTGGGGTGCCTGAGCTATCAAAACGTCGCGCCGCGCAAGGTGCTGTCCGTGTTTCTATTGCACTATGCCGTCGCCATGGGCTACCGGCCGCGCCTGAAGCACTGTGTGCAGTGCGGCGAAAGGCTGCCGGAGGAGGACAGCGTGCTGTTTGACATCGAGCAGGGCGGCGTGGTATGCTCACGCTGCGCAGGACAATCGCGGCGCGCCGCCATGCTTTCGCCCGCCGAGCGCGCCTGGCTGGCCGAGGCGCTGGCCCAGGGTGTGCGCGGCGAGCTGCCGCCCGAGGATGCGCCGCTGCCCCTGCTGCAAGCCTATCTGGAATCGCGGCTGGAAAAACGCATTCCGCCGCTGCTGACGCCCTTGTAATTTTTCAAAAGACAGGAGGAAAATAACCATGAAAATCTCAAACGATGTACGTTATATCGGCGTAAACGACCATGAGGTCGATCTGTTTGAAGGCCAATATCATGTGCCCAACGGCATGAGCTACAATTCCTATGTGATTCTGGATGAGCAGATCGCCGTGATGGACACGGTGGACGCGCGCTTTGGCGCGCAGTGGCTATGCAATCTGGAATCCGCGCTGGCCGGCCGCACACCCGATTATCTGGTAGTGCAGCACATGGAGCCCGATCACTCGGCCAACATCAACGTCTTTATGGCGCGCTATCCCGCCGCGCGCGTGGTAGCCAGCGCCAAGGCGTTTGCCATGATGCGCCAGTTTTACGGCCAGGATTATGCCCAGCGCCGCGTCGTCGTAGGCGAGGGCGATATCTTGCCCCTGGGCAAGCATACGCTGTCCTTTGTCGCTGCGCCCATGGTGCACTGGCCCGAGGTAATTGTTACCTATGATGCGGTAGATAAGATTCTCTACTCCGCCGACGCCTTCGGCAAGTTTGGCGCGCTGGATGCGGACGAGCCCTGGGATGATGAGGCCCGGCGCTACTATATCGGCATCGTGGGCAAATACGGCGCGCAGGTGCAAGCGCTGCTCAAAAAGGCGGCGGCGCTGGATATCGCCGCAATCTGCCCGCTGCACGGCCCCGTGCTGCGCGAGAATCTGGCGCATTATCTGCATCTGTATCAATGCTGGTCGGGCTATGTACCCGAGGCTTCCGGCACGGTGATCGCCTGCGCCAGTATTTATGGTCATACCTGGGGCGCTGCGCAGGAGTTGACCGCGCAGCTGCGCGCCGCCGGGCGCACGGTAGCGCTGTATGATCTGGCGCGCTGCGATCTGCCTCAGGCAGTGGCGGACGCTTTCCGCTACGATCAGTTAGTGCTGTGCAGCAGCACATACAATGCCGATGTGTTCCCGTGCATACGCGCCTTTATCGAGCATCTGGCTGAGCGCGGCTATCGCAACCGCACCGTCGCGCTGGTGGAAAACGGCACCTGGGCGCCCATGGCGGCCAAGGTGATGCAGAGGATGCTGGAGAGCTGCAAGGGACTGACCTACACTGAAAACACGGTGCGCATCCTGTCCGCCCTAAACGACGACAGCCGTGCGCAGATCGGCGCTTTGGCGCAGGAATTGCTGGCAAAAGCCAACTAAAGCATCAAAAAACCTGCCTGGCAAGGGTTTTCCCCACCAGGCAGGTTTTGTTTCCTCCTTTTTAAGCTTTACCATGCGGCACCAGCGCGCCAAACACCGCCTCCCGGTCATAGGTATCATCCGTAAAGCCGGGAACTTCCTTATACGCCTTGCATAAAGCCAGGCTATAATGGGTAAAGATGCGGCGAATCTGCTCGTCCGTGTACGAGCATGCGCCGCTTACAATCAACGACGCCAGGCCGTGCGCCACCAGCAGCATATCAAAAGCATAGCGCTCAGCTGCAGCTTCATCCAGATGATAAAACGCCTGCAGCGACGGGCGCAGCAGCGCCACAGACTGCCGCATGGCTGCGCCCACGCCGCTGTTTTCATCCGCGGCAGGGGTCAAAAACAGCAGCCGGTACAGTTGCGGCTCCTCGCGGGCAAAGCGAATGTACTCCATGCCTACGCCCAAAAAGGGAATGGGTTCAGCCAGGCCGCGCTGCACATACCGCTCATAAACGACCTCCGCCGCTTTGCGGATTTCGGCGCGCACCTCCTCCATGGTATCAAAATAGGTAAAAATGGGCCGCGTGGACACCTGCAGCTCGGCTGCGATATCGCGCGTGCTGACGCTGGACGCGCCCTTGACGCGGGCAACATTGAGCGCGGCCTGGATGATTTCGTCCTTGGTAAACTTCACCTTGGGCGGCATAAGTACAACCTCCCTTGTGCAGGATAGATAACGTCTGTCATTATACCCATCCTCAAGCAAATTGTCAACGGCAGCTCCCCAGGCTTCCGCTTTTTTGTATACAAAAAGCCGCTCCTATCGCAACGGATAGGAGCGGCTTTGCTTGATAAAGGATATTTACTCGAAGGAGCTTACTCGGCCTTAGGGGCGGAGAAGGAGATGGGGGTCGCGCCAGTCATGGCCTCGGCAGCCAGCAGCGTAACGGGAGCCGTTTCAACGCCAAGCGTCTCCATCGCAGCCGTATAGCCGCTCTCGGTGGTGAAGGCCAGCGTCAGCGCGTGATGGGGATCCACATCGCCGCTTACGGTGAAGGCGATCACCTTAACGGCGTCGGCGGGAACGTCCATCGCAACCACGGTCTTTTCGCCCGTCGCATTGATGGTCAGGGAGAGCTCCTTCACGGTTTCACCGGTCTTGTTGTACACGGTGTAGTAACCGGTCTGGTTATTGGCAGCCTTGGCGGCAGCCAGCAGGCCCTGCAGGTAGCCCAGCGTGTCAACCAGCGTGCAGCTGGATACGGCGTCCACCATTTCGTCCTTGGTCTTATCGGCGATGGCGGCTTCCAGCTCGGCAATGGTCTTGCCGGTGGCAAAGGCTTCGATCGCCTTGTAGCCCACGCCCAGCGGCATGGTCGCGCCGGCCTTGTTGACCATGTTGGTGCTGTACATGCCGTTATTGACAACCTTGGAGGCCAGAACCTTGCCTTCGGGGAAATTCTTGCCAAAGGATTCGCTGGAGTTCGGCACGCCCTCAGCAGAGGCGGCATCCAGGAACTGGAATTCATCGATATGCGCAGCCACGATGGTATCGCCATCCAGCGCCACGGTCATCACGGCAAAGCAGGACGTGCCATGGGCGGCATATTCCACCTGACCGATCTTGACCTCGGCATAGGCGGCGGTGGTGCACAGCAGCAGGGCGGCAAGAAGCAGAGCGACGAACTTTTTCATAGGAAAACTCCTCTCCTTAAATGAAATAGTACTCGGCAGGAAGCCTGCCGGCAAATTTCATTATACGGGTTTTCCCTGCGTTTGTAAAGTAGAATTGTCAAAAAAATTATCAAAAAAATCAGTCAATCTGCGCATGTTACATATTCTGAATGGATGCCCAAATACTGAAAAAGCCACCTTCCGGCATCGGAAAGCAGCCTTTTGTTTTGTTCTATCGTTTTCTCTATACTATCTTTTTCCTGATCAGGCGGCCTTTTTCTGCCTGCCGATGGGCAGCTGCGCAATCATCACAGCGGCCAGCATCAGCGCGCAGCCAAGCATTTCGCGGGGTTGCAGCGTTTCATGCAGGATAATGGCCCCGGCAATGGCGGAAAAGACAGATTCCAGACTCATCGTCAGCGAGGCAATGGCAGGCGGGGTATCCTTCTGTCCTACAATCTGCAATGTATAGGCCACGCCGCAGCTAAGCACGCCCGCATACAGCAGCGCCCACTTGGCCTCCCAAATGCCCGCAAGAGGAATGTGCTCAGTCAGGAACGCAATGGGCAGCGTCATCAGGCCCGCCACAAAGAACTGCGCGCAGCTGAGCGCAACGCCATCCGCCTGGGGCGCAAAGTGCCCTACCACCACAATGTGGCAGGCAAACAGCAGCGCGCTGGCCAGCATCAGCCAATCGCCCCGGCCCAGTGAAAAGCCCTCACCGGATACCGAAGCTATCAGGTACATGCCCAGCACCGACAGCGGCACGCCGATCCACACGCCCTTTTCGGGCTTGCGGCCCAGCAGCAGGCCGATCAAGGGCACCAGCACCACATAGAGCGAGCTGATAAAGCCCGCCTTGCTGGCCGTGGTGTACTGCAGGCCGATCTGCTGCACGGTGGAAGCCACCGCCAGCACCGCGCCGCAGGACAGGCTGGCCTTCACAGTAGGCATGGGGCCGCTTTTGCCCGCGCGCTTGCGCAATAGCATCAGCGGCAGCAGCGACAAAAAGCCCAGCAGCGCGCGAATGGACTGGAAGGCAATGGGGCCCAGGTGATCCATGCCTGTCCGCTGAGCGACAAACGCCGTGCCCCAAATCAGCGCGGTCAGCAACAGCAGCAGGGTTCCGCTTGTTTTTTTCATGTTTTTATTTTACCACGTTTTTACGCTTTTCACAACCCCGCAAAAATGGGGAAATAGCGCAAAAATACGGCAAAAACGCTTTATTTTTTGCTATCGATAGATCCCGCGAACACCACGAATTTTTGATACGGATACTCGGTGGCAAAGTTGAGCAGCATGTTCAGCAGCGTCACCAGGTATTCATTCCAAGCCAGCGTATCGCTGAGCCAGTGCCCCAGCCATGTGGACAGCGGCGTAAACACCGCATAATAGGCCAGCACCTTGAGCATGGCCACGGGCACGTTGGCGGCGGATTGGAAGGTAAAGCGGCGGTTGAAGGTGAAATTTCAAAGCACAGACAGCGTCAGCGCGATCAGGTAGCAGGGCCAGTACGGCCAGGGCGTGCAGGCGCTCAGCAGCGAAAAGCTGCCAAACTCAATCAGCCCCGCGCTGGCAGAGAACAGCAAAAACTTAATAAAGCGCAGCGTTTCTTTCTTCTTTTGCGGATTCATAGGTTTGTTCCCCATTTTTTATTTCTGCCCATAATAGGCGTTTGGGCCGTGCTTGCGCAGGTAATGCTTATCCTGAATATGCTGCGGCGCGGACGCGGCGGCAGGATTGATCTGCACGGTGTAGAGCGCCATGCGGGCAACCTCCTCGAGCACCACGGCGTGATATACCGCCTGTGCGGCGCTTTTGCCCCAGGTGAAGGGGCCGTGGCTGGCACAGATCACGCCCGGCACAGCCACGGGATCCAGATTGCGCTGCGCAAAGGTCTCAATAATCACCCTGCCCGTGTTGCGCTCATAATCCTCGTCGATCTCAGCCTCGGTCAGCTGTCGGGTACAGGGAACCGCGCCATAAAAATAATCAGCGTGCGTGGTGCCAAAGCAGGGAATATCGCGCTGCGCCTGCGCCCAGCCCACCGCGTGCGCGCTGTGGGTGTGCACAATGCCGCCCAGTGCAGGGAAGGCGCGGTACAGCTCCAGGTGCGTCCTGGTATCCGAGGAAGGGTTCAGCTTGCCCTCCACAATGCGGCCATCCAGATCCAGCACCACCAGGTCGTCGGGGGTCAGCGCATCGTATTCCACCCCGGAGGGCTTGATCACCACCAGCCCCTGCGCACGGTCAATCCCGGATACGTTGCCCCAGGTATAGGTAACCAGCCCGCGGCGGGGCAATTCCATATTGGCCTGATAAACCTGCTGTTTGAGTGCTTCCAGCATGCTGCTTCTCCTTAAAAAAATAGCAAAATTTCGTTTCCTAATATAGCATTTGCGGCCCGCAATGTCAATGTGCGCAAAAAGCATGTTTGCAATGCATGCCGGCGGCAGATACTATCGCGGGAGGGAAACGCATGCTGACAATTTTCTTTCGCGCAGTCATTCTCTACACCGTTTCCGTGGCGGCGGTGCGCCTGATGGGCAAGCGGCAGATCGGCCAGCTTCAGCCCTACGAGCTGGTGCTGGCTATCCTGATTGCCGACCTGGCCGCCGGCCCTATGTCCGGCGCCGAAACCCCGCTGGCCTACGGCCTGGTGCCCATTGCCGCGCTGGTGATCATGCACAGCGCCGCCAGCCTGCTGGGCATGAAAAGCCCACCCTTTCGCCGCCTGCTCAACGGCACGGCGCGCGTGCTGATTCTGAACGGCAGCATCCAATACGACGAGCTCAAGCGCGTATGCATGACGGTATCCGACCTGTTGGAGGCCGTGCGCGCCAATGGGGTGATGAACATCCATGAAGTCGGCACGGCGGTGCTGGAAACCAACGGCGTGCTCAGCGTGTTTCCGCTGTCCGCCAGGCGCGCAGTAACCCCCGAGGATATGCGCCTGACCGTGCCGCCGGACGAGCCGGCCTCCGTGCTGATTGCCGATGGCGAGTGCCGCGAGCAGACCATCGCCCAGGCAGGGCTGAGCGACCGACAGGTAGCCGATTTTCTGCACGCGCAGGGCGTGGGCGATCCCCGCAGCGTGCTGCTGCTGGCGCTGGACAGCACGGGCGAGGCCTATCTGCAAACCAATGCCGAGGGCGCGCAGGCTGTGCGCGCGCACATGGACGTGCCGGTGCAGCAGAGATGAAGCGGCAGCTGATTATCACCGTCATCGCCACCGTACTGGTGCTGACGCTGGGCATTGTGTGCGAAACCGCCAGCTACCGCATCAGTACAGCCTACCGACAGCGCATTCTCACCGTAGGCGCGGCGCTGGGTAGGGGCAATTGGCAGGACGCCCTGCAACGCACGCTGGAAATCTCCGAGCAATGGGAAAAGCAGTGCGGCATCGTGCAGCTGTGGATCAACCACGGCGATACCGATCAGGTGACGCAGGGGCTTTTGCAGCTCCGCGCGGCCATTTTATATCAGGATGAATTAGAGGCGCTGGAGGCTTTTGACGCCTGCATGGAAAATTTCGGTCATTTACACCACCGGGATGCATTTACATTGAAAAACATATTGTGATATAATGGTCAGGTTGAAGTATGCCCTAACGGAAGAAAAAGGAGAACGCGACATGTCCGACAGCAAACGCAGGCTCTGGACGATCCCCAATGTACTGACCCTGATCCGCCTGATTTTGGTGCCCGTATACTGGGTGCTGATGCTTGGGTATCATCTGGATTATTGGGCGTTGGGCGCATTTCTGCTGGCCAGCGCCACCGATATGCTGGATGGCTTCCTGGCGCGGCGCATGCAGTGCATTACGGATTTCGGCAAGCTGATGGATCCGCTGGCGGATAAGCTGATGGTGCTTTCGGTGCTCTTTACCCTGCTGATTCGCGGCATCATCCCCTGGGAGCCGGTAGCGCTGCTGGGCGGCAAGGAGCTGCTGATGCTTATCGGCGGCGCGTGCCTGTACAACCGAAAGATCGTTGTGCACAGCCTGTTCGTAGGCAAGTTTGCGCAGGTAGCCGTGTCCATGGCGCTGATCCTCAGCTTCTTCCACTGCCGCTTTGAGCAGCTGGCGCTGCCGCTGCACATCATCCTTTTGTGGATCGGCGTGGGCGCGGCCTATACGGCGCTGGTGGTCTATGTGCGCTCGGTTGTTCGCCAGCTGCGCGGCGTTGAAAACACCTACAACGAAAGAAAATAAAAATACGCGCTTTTACACGCGATATTGGAGGAATGCCCCTATGCCGGAAAAGAAAACCTATTACATCACCACCCCCATCTATTATCCCAGCGGCAACATGCACATCGGTCACACCTACACCACCGTGGCGGCAGACACCATGGCGCGCTTTAAGAAAATGCAGGGCTACGATACCTATTTTCTGACCGGCACGGACGAGCACGGCCAGAAGATCGAGCGTAAGGCCGAGGAAAAGGGCGTTACCCCCAAGGCTTATGTGGATGAAATCGTGGCCAACGCCAAGGATCTGTGGAAGCTGATGGAAGTGGAATACAACGACTTCATCCGCACCACCGACGAGCGCCATGAAAAGGTTGTGCAGAAGATTTTCCGCCAGTTCTACGAGCAGGGCGATATCTACAAGGGCTCCTATGAGGGTCTGTACTGCACACCCTGCGAGGCCTTCTGGACCCCCACGCAAGTGGTGGAAAAGGACGGCGTAAAGTGCTGCCCGGACTGCGGCCGTCCCGTGGAGCCCATGCAGGAGGAAAGCTACTTCTTCCGCATGAGCAAATATCAGGATTGGCTGCTGGACTATCTGCAAACGCATCCCGATTTCATCCAGCCCGCCTCCCGCGCCAACGAGATGATCAACAATTTTCTCAAGCCCGGCCTGCAGGATCTGTGCGTATCCCGCACCAGCTTCAAATGGGGCGTACCGGTGGACTTTGATCCCAAGCATGTGGTCTATGTGTGGATCGACGCGCTGTCCAACTACATCTCCGCCCTGGGCTATGATACGCCCGATGATCATCTGTTCCGCAAGTACTGGCCGGCAGATGTGCATCTGGTTGGCAAGGAAATCGTGCGCTTCCACACCATTTACTGGCCGATCATGCTGCACGCGCTGGGTCTGCCCCTGCCCAAGCAGGTGTTCGCCCACGGCTGGCTGCTGTTTGGCAATGATAAGATGAGCAAATCCAAGGGCAACGTGGTATACGCGCAGCCCATCGTGGCTCGCTACGGCGCGGACGCGCTGCGCTATTATCTGCTGCGCGAAATGCCCTTCGGCGCGGACGGTAACTACACCAATGAGGCCTTCCTCACCCGCGTAAACGCCGATCTGGCCAACGACCTGGGCAACCTGGTCAGCCGCACGGTGGCCATGATTGAAAAGTACTTTGACGGCGCGCTGCCCGCCTGGACGGACGCTGTGGACAAGGATATGGATCTGCCCCTGCAGCAGCACTGCGCGCAGCTGCCCGCCCTGGTCGCCGAGCAGATGGATAAGCTGCAGTTCTCCCAGGCGCTGACCGAGATCTGGAAGGTCATCGGCGAATGCAACAAGTATATCGACGCGACGCAGCCCTGGGTGTTGGGCCGCAGCGAGGAAAGCCGTCCCCGCCTGGCAAACGTGCTGCTGACGCTGGCTGAATGCGTGCGCTATGCCGCAGTGCTGATCTCGCCCTTCATGCCCCGTACGCCCGAGCGCATTTTCGCGCAGCTGGGCATTGCAGACGAGGCGCTCAAAACCTGGGATTCACTGGATACCTTCGGCAAGCTCCCCGCGGCTCTGAAGGTTTGCAAGGGCGAAGCGCTGTTCCCGCGTCTGGATATCAAGAAGGAGCTGGAAGCCCTGGCCGCCAAGGCCGAGGCCAACGCGCCCAAGCTGCCCGAAAAGAAGGCCGAGCCGGAAAAGAAACCCGAAAAGAAGGAAAAAGAAAAGTCCGCGCTGCCCGAGGGCTGCGTAAGCGCCGATGATTTCTTCAAGTGCCAGCTGCGGGTAGCCAAGGTGATCAGCTGCGAGCATGTAAAGAAATCCGAAAAGCTGCTTAAGTTTGATCTGGATCTGGGCAGCGAGCGCCGTACCATTCTCAGCGGTATCGCCAAGTTCTACGAACCGGAACAGCTGATCGGCAAGAACCTGGTCATCATCGCCAACCTGCCTCCGCGCAAGATGATGGGCATCGAAAGCAACGGCATGATTCTCTCCGCCGTGGAAGAAAAAGAAGACGGCAGCGAATATCTGCGCGTGCTGACGGTGGACGGCGACGTCGCCCCCGGCAGCGAAGTAGGCTGATTCGAAAGCTGTAAATCAAGATAAAACCTCCCCGCTTCTATATATAGAAGCGGGGAGGTTTTATATAAGCAGACAGCAAGCTTCTTCCTTCTTACGGCTGAATGGCTACGCTCACGCCGTTCACTTCCACACCCTCTTCGGCACGAATCAGGATATACCGCGCGCCGTTGATCACGCGGGTTTCCACCAGGTCGCTGTGGGCAGGATCCACCTTGATCACCACATTGGGCGTGCGCACCTCAAACTGCTTGACATCCACCACGTTGGCGGCGCTCACATCCATGCCTGCGCCAAAACGCTGGGTATACTGCGCCTCGAAAGCATCAGCCTTTTCCTCCGGCACGCCGCAGGCAGCCAGCGCCTGCCGCACCTCGGGCACGGATACCCGCAGGGGCTCAGCGTTCTTTTCAGCCTTCTGCTCGGCAATGCGGTCGCGCATCTGCTCATGCATGGTCTGCACCACCTCCAGGCTGCACTCCTCCGCCAGGGTATCCTGCAAGATTTCCTGGAAGATCTCCTTTTGCTCCTCGGCCGGCATGGGCGGCTCAGAGCCGAACACCGCGTGTACAAAGCCCTCATGGCTCTGGGCAGGATCGCGGGTATAGCACAGCGCGCTGTAGATATTGGCCGCGCGCTCCTCAAAGCAGGGGAACATAAAGCCCAGCTCGGGCGCGCCCACCACCCAGTCCGGCTCGCTGGGATGGAACAGGTTATCCGCCGCGCAATAGCTCAGCGAAGCCTTGGACAGCTTGACCGGGCACACAGCGCAAATAATGTACTTGAACACCTCGTCGCTCATCTCATTATTGCGCTCACCGTTATGATTGCGGAAGGGCACGTCGTAAGCATCGTGCGCCAGCAGGATCAAAAAGCTGCCCTCCTGCGGCAGTCCCGCCAGCACGCGCTGGAAAAACACCTCAGCCATATCGTCATCCGTGATGGCCGTATCGCGCAGCGCGGTCAGCAGCTTATGCTCGTCGCTCACGCCCACCGCCTCGTTGGCAAAGGGGATCTCCACCAGGTTTTTATCGGGCGTGCCTGACAGCGCCTTTTTGAACAGGGACAGATAGCGGTCGCCCTCCTCGGGCGGCAGGGATACGGGCGGCAGCTTGAACATGGAAATGATCTCGCGCTTTTCGCTGACATAGCAGCCGCGGATGCAGGTCAGGTTGGTATTATCCACCGTAAAACGGCGGCGAATTTCATTCAGGGCTTTGCTGTTCATCACCATTGTCTTCCTTAAAATACTTAATCAGCACAAATTGCCGGAGCCTATTATATCACAATATCGGCTTCAGTCAAAAAAATTTTCTTTTTTCAGTGGCTTTATATTACCACAAAATTGCCAAAAAGTCAAGTCTTGTATTGTCCCTGCGCGCGTGCTACCCTGTGGCGGAGGTGAATGAAATGAACGAATTATCCATGTTCTCCGCCGTATCCGCCCGGGCTTTGCAGGCCGAGCTGGCCGATTGCAACCGTCTGACCGAAGCCCAGGGGCTGACCCTGACGGAGGGCGATATGCGCGCGCTTTCGCGCCGCCGCGAGGAAGCGCTGCGCGATACCGGGCGTGTGGAGTTTACCGGCGGCATCTTCCGCAAGCTGGCCTATGCCTTCTGCGATTCCGCCTACATCACGCCCGCCAACTATGCCGATACGCTCAGCGAACTGGTCGCACTGTTCTACGCCTTCAAAAGCGATATCGAGGATGAAATGACCGACGACGAGCTGATTGAGGCCATGCAGCGCATCTTCGACGGCCGCGCGCAGGGCGATCTGATCTACCTGGCCGATATCACGCTGGGCGACCTGTGCCGGCCGCAGCGGGAGGAAATTGCCTGTGCCGATCAGGAGGATGACGAATGGTAACGGAGCTTTCACAAGCCCTGACCCTTGACGAGCAGGCCCAGCTTCAGGAACGGCTGATGCTGCTGCTGGCCTCCCGCGTGCGCTATGCCACGCAGGGCGATTCATCCTCTGTATCCCAGGAATACGCGCAGGCGCTGCTGGAGGGCGTTGTATTCGCCTTGCAAACGCATCTGCAAGCCCAAGGGCTGCCCGCCCGCGCGCTGCTGGAACCCCCTCTGCAAGCCCTGTATGAGGAAGCGCTATCCACCCTGCAAGGACTGCTGGATCAGGTGCGGGCGCTTTATTTGCGCGCCTGCGAAACCGCGCCGGTGTTTCCCAATCGCACGCTGCACGATACCCTGCAAGCCATCGAGGGCTTTTTAGGCAAGTACGATTACCGCATGTTCCCGCAGGACAGCCACTGCACGTTGGATTATCCCCTCTGCCTGCCCATCGCCGCCGATTTGCAGGGCGTGCGGCGCATTCACGCTTATTTGCAGCATCTTTGCCTGGAAAACGCCTTTTTGCTGCGATTTCCACCCGATGCGCAGGCTCACGTATACCACGCTCTTTCTCCCGATCCCAGAGATCTGCTGATCAACCTGTATGAATGTGCGGCGGATCAGACGCTTGGCTGCATGCTGTGCGGCGGCGATCTGCAATCGCTGACGCTGGGCGCAAACGGCCATGCCGTGCTGGTGCAGCGTCTTGCCCCGCTAACACTGCCCGATCTGCGCGCATGCCTGGCAGCCGCTGCGCAGGATGCAGCCGACCGCCTGCACATGACCGCGCCCGCCGAGCGGCAATACCTGCAGGGTGCTGCCATCGCGCTGTCCCCGCGCCTGCACGCCGCGCTGGGCTTCGGCAGCGTTCGACACATATTTTCATAAATCGTTTATTTGTATCTATCATCGCCATTTTGGCCATTCCCTTTTTGCCGTGCCGCCGCTATAATATCCGATGGCTCGATTTTTGCATGTAGAGGAGGGCGTGCGATGCTGTTCGCCGGCATTCAAAAGCTGACGCTGCTGGACTATCCCCAGCATGTAGCCTGCACCCTCTTTACCCAGGGCTGCGGCTACCGCTGCCCGTTCTGCCACAATTCCTCTCTGTTGCCCTTGGGCACGCCCGAGCAGCCGATGACGGAGGAAACCGTGCTGGCCTTTTTAAAAAAACGCCAGGGCACGCTGGACGGCGTATGCTTCACCGGCGGTGAACCGCTGATGCAGGACGATCTGTCTGACTTCATTGGCCGGGTGCGGAAGCTGGGCTTTCTCATCAAGCTGGATACCAACGGCAGCCAGCCCGAAAAGCTGCACGCGCTGATCGACGCAGGGCTGGTGGACATGGTAGCCATGGATATCAAGAACTCCCCTGCGCACTATGCGCGCACGGTTGGCCTGCCACATTACGATCTTTCCCCCGTGCAGCAAAGCGCCGCCATGCTGATGGCAGGCAGCCTGCCCTTTGAGTTTCGCACCACAGTGGTGGACGAGCTGCACACGCAGGAGGACATGACCGCCATCGGGCAATGGCTGGCTGGGACGGAAAACTACTATCTACAATATTTTGTAGATGAGGACAGTGTGCTGCGCCCCGGCCTGCACGCGCCGTCCAAGGAAAAAATGCAGGCGTTTTTGCAGATTCTGCGCCAAACCATCCCAAACGCCCACATTCGCGGCGAAGAAAACGATTGATTTGATGCATTTCACAATGACCACAACATATTGTGGTCATTGTTTTTATTTTGCCCAGCATATTGACAGAAGCCACAAGATATGGTAGCATAGACAGCGTTATGAAAATATTATGCACACCATAAGGAGAGCATTCATGTACAAGGTTATGAAGCGCGACGGCACCATCGCCGAGTTTGACATCGCCAAGATCTCCAAGGCCATCACCAAGGCCTTTGAAGCCGAAAAGTGCGAATTCCACCCTACCGTCATCGATCTGCTGGCGCTGAAGGTCACCAGCGACTTTTCTCCCAAGATCAAGGATGGCATCATCAATGTAGAGGATATTCAGGACAGCGTGGAGCGCGTACTCAGCCAGGCCGGCTATACCGACGTAGCCAAGGCCTATATTCTGTACCGCAAGCAGCGTGAAAAGGTGCGCAACGTCAAGGCCACCATGCTCAACTATAAGGATCTGGTGGACAGCTACCTGGATTCCAGCGACTGGCGCGTGAAGGAAAACTCCACCGTCACCTATTCCGTGGGCGGCCTGATCCTGAGCAACAGCGGCGCGATTACCGCCAACTACTGGCTCAGCGAAATCTACGATGAGGAAATTGCCGACGCGCACCGCAGCGCGGCCATCCACCTGCACGACCTGTCCATGCTGACGGGCTACTGCGCAGGCTGGTCCATCAAGCAGCTGATCCAGGAGGGCCTGGGCGGCGTGGGCGGCAAGATCACCTCCAAGCCCGCCAAGCACCTGGCCTCGCTGTGCAACCAGATGGTCAACTTCCTGGGCATTATGCAGAACGAATGGGCGGGCGCGCAGGCGTTCTCCTCCTTCGATACCTACCTGGCCCCCTTCGTCAAGGTCGATCACCTGTCCTATTACGATGTAAAAAAATGCATCGAATCCTTCATTTACGGCGTAAACACCCCCAGCCGCTGGGGCACGCAGGCGCCCTTCTCCAACATCACGCTGGACTGGACCGTGCCTAACGACCTGAAAAATATCCCCGCCATCGTGGGCGGCCAGGATATGGATTTCACCTATGGCGACTGCCAGGCTGAAATGGATATGGTCAACAAAGCCTTCATCGAAATCATGATCGAAGGCGACGCCAACGGCCGCGGCTTCCAGTACCCCATCCCCACCTATTCCATCACCAAGAATTTTGACTGGTCGGAGAGCGAGAACAACCGCCTGCTCTTTGAGATGACCGCCAAGTACGGCACGCCCTATTTCTCCAACTACATCAACAGCGATATGGAACCCAACGATGTGCGCTCCATGTGCTGCCGTCTGCGCCTGGATCTGCGCGAGCTGCGCAAAAAGAGCGGCGGCTTCTTCGGCAGCGGCGAAAGCACGGGCTCGGTGGGCGTAGTCACCATCAACCTGCCGCGCATCGCCTACCTTGCCAAGGATGAAAAGGACTTCTACGCCAAGCTGGATCACATGATGGACGTGTCCGCGCGGTCGCTGAAGATCAAGCGCACCGTCATCACCAAGCTGATGAACGAGGGTCTTTACCCCTATACCCGCCGGTATCTGGGCACGTTTGACAATCACTTCTCCACCATCGGCCTGGTGGGCATGAACGAAGCCTGCCTGAACGCCAAGTGGCTGCATGAGGATCTGACCCACGAGGCCGCGCAGCGCTTCTCCCGCGATGTGCTTAACCACATGCGCGAACGCCTGAGCGACTATCAGGAAAAATACGGCGACCTGTATAACCTGGAAGCCACCCCGGCGGAGTCCACCTCCTACCGTCTGGCCAAGCACGACGTGGCGCTGTATCCCGATATCATCACCGCCAACGAAAACGGCACGCCCTACTACACCAACTCCTCCCATCTGCCGGTGGGCTATACCGAGGATATCTTTACCGCCCTGGACGTGCAGGACGAATTGCAGACCCTGTACACCTCCGGTACGGTGTTCCACGCCTTCCTGGGCGAAAAGCTGCCCGATTGGCGCGCCGCCGCCACGCTGGTGCGTAAGATCGCCGAAAACTATCGCCTGCCCTACTACACCATGTCGCCTACCTATTCTATCTGCAAGAACCACGGCTACCTCGCCGGCGAGCATTACACCTGCCCCGAGTGCGGTGAAAAAACCGAGGTATATAGCCGCATCACCGGCTATTACCGCCCCGTGCAGAACTGGAACAACGGCAAGGCGCAGGAATTCAAGGATCGCAAGGTATACAACATCGGCGCGTCTCACCTGACCCATCAGGGCCCGCTGGAGCCCGCCCCTGCCTGCGCCCCCGCCCAGATGGACACCAACGAGCCGGATGAGCTGCTTCTGTTCACCACCAAGACCTGCCCCAACTGCCGCATGGCCTGCATGATGCTGGATAAGGCGGGTATCCCCTATCAGAAGATCGATGCGGAAGCCGACGTGGCATTGACCCGCCGCCACAATGTGCAGCAGGCCCCCACGCTGGTGTATGTGCACGGCGGCGAGGCGACCAACATCGCCAACGCCTCCAATATCAAGGCCTTCATCGAGGAATACACGGTGCAGAAAGCCTGAGGGGTTTCATGACGGATCTATTGATTATCGGCGGCGGTATGGCTGGGCTAACCGCCGCCATCTATGCCTTGCGCGCAGGCAAAAGCGTGCTGCTGACCGAAAAGGAAACCTTCGGCGGACAGATCACCTCCGCCCCAAGGGTAGAAAACTATCCCGGTATGCCCGGCGTGAGCGGCAATCAGCTGACCGACGCGGCGCTCAGCCAGGCGTTGGATCTGGGGCTGGAAATCGAACTGGAGGATATCACCTCCCTGCACAAGCTGAAGGACGGCAGCTTTATCGCCTCCACCGGCAAGCGCGAATACGCGGCCAAGGCCGTCATCCTGGCCACCGGCGCCAAGCACCGCCCGCTGGGCGTGGCACGCGAGGAGGAGTTGACTGGCCACGGCGTATCCTACTGCGCGCTGTGTGACGGCGCGTTTCACAAGGGCGAGGATGTGGCCGTGGTGGGCGGCGGCAACAGCGCGGCGCAGGCAGCCGTTTTTCTGGCCGATCTGTGCAAAAGCGTCACCGTCATCCAGAATTTCGATCATTTCACCTGCGATCAGCGCGATCTGGACGCCATGCGCGCGCGGGAGAACATTCACTTCTGCCTCAGCAGCCGCGTAACCACGCTGGAAGGCGACGAGCGCCTGCGCGCCGTGCGCCTGACCCACGAGCAATCGGGCGCGGCGACCGAGCTGCCTGTGACCGGGCTGTTCATCTGCATCGGCCGCATGGCGGATAACGCGCCCTTTGACAATCTGGTTGTGCTGGATCCGCAAGGCTTCATTCTTGCGGGCGAGGACTGCCGCACCAACGTGCCCGGACTGTTCGCCGCGGGCGATTGCCGCGCCAAGGCAGTGCGCCAGCTAACCACCGCCGCTGCGGACGGCGCAATCGCCGCCACCGCCGCATGCCGGTATATCGGATAATCAAAAAGGCATACAAAAACCCTCGGCTGAACGAATGCGCTTTCCGTTCAGCCGAGGGTTTTTTCGCGCTTTATGCTTGCCCGCGCGCCAGCAGCTCAGCAATCTGCACGGCGTTTGTCGCCGCGCCCTTGCGCACCTGATCGCCGCAGCACCACAGCGCCAGGCCGTGATCACCGCTGATCAGGTCGCGGCGAATGCGGCCTACATACACCAGATCCTGATCGGAGGTATCCAATGGCGTAGGATAGTTGCGGCCGTCCAGATCGTCCGTCAGCACACAGCCGGGCGCAGCGGCCACGGCTTGGCGCGCGTCCTCCACGCTGATGGGATCGCGCGTAACCAGCTGCACAGCAATGGAATGCGAGCGCATGACCGGCACGCGCACGCAGGTGCAGCATACCCGCAGCTCAGGCAGGTGCATGATCTTGCGCCCCTCATTTTGCATTTTCATTTCCTCGGTGGTATAGCCGTTATCGCACTCGCTGCCAATCTGAGGAATCACGTTGGATACAATCTGGCAGGGGAAGACGTGCGGCTGCACCGGCTCGCCCAGCGTGACGGCGCGCAGCTGATCCTGCAGCTCCGTAATGCCCTGCTGCCCCGCGCCCGACACCGCCTGATAGGTGCAGGCTACCATCTTATCGATGGCCGTCAGGCGGCGAATACCGCCCAGCGCCACCATGGTGATGATGGTGGAGCAGTTGGGATTGGCAACGATGCCATGGTGCTGGAAGGCGTCCTCGGGGTTGATCTCCGGCACCACCAACGGCACATCCTCGCGCAGGCGGAAGGCCGAGGAATTGTCAATAAACACCGCGCCGCTATCCTGAATGGCGGGCGCAAAGCGCTTGGCCATTTCATTGCTGACCGCGCCCAGCACGATATCCATGCCGGCAAAGGAGGCTTCCGTCGCCTCCTCAATGGTCAGCGCTTCGCCGCGAAACGCAAGCTGCTTTCCCGCGCTGCGCGCGCTGGCCAGCGGCAGCATCCGCTTCACCGGGAAATTGCGCTCCTCCAGCACCTTCATCATCTGCTGTCCCACCGCGCCCGTTGCGCCCAGCACCGCTACATTATATTCTTTCATGCCTTGCTGCCTCCCTCATGCATAAAGCCGTCATAGAGCGTGCGGATGGTACGCTCAAAGTCCTTATTATCCACGCCCACGATGATGCTGATTTCCTCCGAGCCCTGGGCGATCATGCGGATATTGATGTTGTTTGCGCCCAGCGCGCCAAACAGCTTGGCCGAGCTGCCGGGCACGGACACCATGCGGCGGCCCACACAGGCGATCAGCGCAATGCCGTCCTCCACCTTTACATCGTCGGGCTGCAGGCGGTTTTTGATCTCGGCAATCAGCTCATAGATACGATCCCGGATCTGATCGGTGGGCATCACCAGGTTAAAGCTATCCACGCCCAGAGTGATATGCTCCACCTCCACGCGGCAGGTCTCCAGCATTTCCAGCGTTTTCCGGATGATGCGCGTATCGGTGGCAATGTGCTTCTGATAGATCGTCAACACCGTAAAGCTTCTGCGGCCCGCAATGCCGGTGATGATGCGGTTGGCGTCGCCTTCCTCGCCGCTGATGCGCTCCAGAATCATCGTGCCCGGATCCTCGGGGCGGTTAGTATTGCGGATATTAAGGGGAATGTTCTTCTCCTTAACCGGCAAAATAGACTCCTCATGCAGCACGGACGCGCCCATGTAGGACAGCTCACGCAGCTCCTGATAGGTAATATACGGAATGGGGCGCGGCTCTTTGACCACCTTGGGATCAGCCATCAGGATGCCCGATACGTCCGTCCAGTTCTCATAGATATCCGCATCCAGCGCGTTGGCCACGATTGCGCCGGTAATGTCACTGCCGCCGCGCGTCATCACATGGATAGCGCCATTGGGCATTACGCCGTAAAAGCCGGGCATGACGAAGCGCGGGGAATGCACCGCGCGCTCTGCGATAGCGGCATAGGTTTTTTCGTAGTTAATTTGCCCATCGTAATTGAAAAATACGCACTCGGCCGCATCGATAAAGCCAAAGCCCAGATATTCGCTCATCAGCCGGGCGGTCAGGTATTCGCCGCGCGAAACCAGATAATCCACCGGGATATCCTGATTGAGCTCGCCGCGCAGCTTTTCAAACTCACTTTCCAAATCATAGTGCAGCCCCAGCTCATCGCGGATGCCGTAGTAGCGCTGCTCGATCATGGAAAAGATATCCTCATGCGACACGCCGTAATTGATATGCGCATGGGTCAGATACAGCAAATCGGTGATTTTGCTGTCCTTTTTATGGCGCTTGCCCGCGGCGGAGACCACCACGCACATGCGCGCGGGATCGCTTTCGATAATCTGCTTGACCTTGCGGAACTGCTCGGCTCCCGCCAGCGATGAACCGCCGAATTTGGCTACCTTCAGCATTTCTTACTCCTTTTGAAGCCGTGCAAAAAACACGTTTTTATTCTCACTCGCCAACGCGTATACCGCCTGTGGCGGCACAGGCCCCGTCGCCGCCACGCGGTATTCGCCCGTGTCGCAGCCCGCCCCCGCCCACTCGGGCAGCGGCATGCCGATGGGCAGCCGCAGATAATAGCGCTGCGCGTCCATCAGGCGCACGCCTGCATCCGGGCAGTCGTCGGGCAGCATATAGCGCGCGCCCTCCCGCAGGGCCAGTACATCGCGCAGCACATTGGCCGCGGTTGGATAGCGCCCCGCGCCTTGTCCGCCAAAGCGCAGCGTGCCGCAGCCCGCACCCTCATACCAGGCCTGGTTCAGGTTGCCCGTCACGCTGGCCTCGGACGAAGTAAGCGGGCACATCGCAGGCTCCACGCAGGCGGAAATTTGCTCTCCCTGCTCCGCGCCAAATGCGCACAGACGCAGCGCGAAGCCATGCTCCCGCGCCCAGGCGATATCCTGCGGCAGCACGCCCGATATGCCGCGCACGGGAATATCCCCCTCGCGCAGCCAGCGCCGCATGCCCACGGCCACGGCCAGGATCAGCTTGCGCAGGGTATCCAAGCCCTCCACATCGCTGGTAGGATCCTGTTCGGCATAGCCCAGCGCCTGTGCCTCCCGCAGCGCGGCGGCATAATCCAGGCCGCGCGTCTGCATCGCATCCAGCATATAGTTTGTGGTGCCGTTCAGAATGCCGCCCACGCGCAGGATATGATCGCCCTCCCGCGCAGCGGCCAGATTGCTCAGATACGGAATCCCGCCGCCGCAGGCCGCGCCAAACAGAAAGCCCACACCCCGGCGGCGCGCCAAGGCCTGCAGCTCGCGCCCATAGGCGCTGACCAGCAGCTTATTGGCCGTTACAAAATGGCGACCGCTTTCCAGGCTTTGCACGGCAAATTCATAGGCAGGATGCAGCCCGCCCATGGTTTCAACAATCAGCGAAATGCTGTCGTCCCGCAGAATATCCTCTATATGGTTTGTCATTTCCGGGCGCGTGTGCACGCGCTCCAGAATGCGCGCGATTTTCACATCCGGCAGACGCTCGGCCAGCTCCCTGACCCCGCCGCCCACCGTGCCCATGCCAAGCAGGCCGATTTTCATCAAAGCATACCTCGTACAAATTTTCTTGAGTCCTTGAGATGAAAACACTTGTTTTTCTCTCAAAAACATTGTATCATGTTCACGGACGAATTTCAAGATGCTTTTTCAGGAGGATCCCACCATGCGCCTGCTCAGTACCCGTGGTCTTTCCGCCCCTGTGGACGCGCCGGAAGCCGTGCTTCGCGGTATCGCGCCCGACGGCGGCTTGTATATTCCCGATGAAATCCCCGCCATTCCCCCGCAGGAGCTTTGGGGGGCGGATTTCTGCTCCCTTGCGCAGCGCATCCTGTGCGCCTACCTGCCCGGCTATACGGAGGATGAAATCCGCCTGTGCGTGCAGCGCGCCTATTATCATACCTTTGATACGGACGAAATTACGCCCCTGCGCGCGGTGGGCAACCAGTATGTGCTGGAGCTGTTTCACGGCCCCACGGCGGCGTTCAAGGATGTGGCGCTGTCCATCCTGCCTCAGCTGATGGGCGCGGCGCTGAAGAAAAAGGGCGTGCACGAGGATGTGATGATCCTGACTGCCACCAGCGGCGATACGGGCTCTGCTGCACTGACGGGCTTTTGCGATGTGCCCGGCATCCGCGTGCTGGTCTTCTATCCCGAGCAGGGCATCAGCCCCATTCAGCGCGCGCAAATGACCACCATGCGCGGCGGCAACCTCCACGTCTGCGCCATTCGCGGCAATTTTGATGACGCGCAGGCCGGGGTCAAGCGCATCTTTGCGCAGATGCCTGCGGACTTCTGCCGCGCGCACGGCTTCACCCTGTCCAGCGCCAACTCCATCAATATCGGCCGCCTGGCGCCGCAAATCGTCTATTATTACGACGCTTACCTCAAGCTTGTGCGCGCCGGACGCATCCAGATGGGCGAGCCGGTGGATTTCAGCGTGCCCACGGGCAATTTCGGCGATATCCTGGCCGGCTACCTGGCGCGCCTGTCCGGCCTGCCGGTCGGGCGGTTGATCTGCGCCTCCAACGCCAACAACGTGCTGACGGACTTTTTCAATACCGCCGTCTACGATAAAAACCGTCCCTTTCTGACCACCACATCGCCATCCATGGATATTCTGGTATCCAGCAATCTGGAGCGTCTGGTCTATCTGGCGCTGAATCGTGACGCTGCCGCCGTGCGGGAACGTATGGAGCAGCTGCGCAATAAGGGACGCTATGCCCTGCCCGAAGAGGCCATGGCACGCATCCGCGCCTGCTTTACCGGCGTATGCGCCAGCGATCAGGAGGGCATGGATGCCATCGCGCGGGTGTACCGCGATCACGGATACCTGATGGATCCGCACACGGCGGTCGCCTGGCGTGGCATGGAAAAGGCCGGCACGGGCAGCGCTCCCTGCGTGGTGCTCTCCACCGCGTCGCCCTGCAAATTCCCCGCCTGCGTGCTGACGGCGTTGGGGCAATCCGTGCCGCAGGACGCTCAGGCGCAGCTGGACGCGCTGACGTCCCTGGGCGCGCCGTTGCCCCGCGCGCTGGACGGCGTGCTGCAGCGCCCCGTGCGTTTCAGCGATGTGATCGACCCGCAGGACATGATGGCCTATGTACAGGGAAAGGCGGCAAGCAAATGATCACCGTACAGGTACCGGCCACTACGGCCAATCTGGGCCCCGGCTTTGACTGCTTCGGCATGGCACTGACGCTTTACGGGCGTTTTACCTTTGAGGAACTGCCCGCTGGGCTGTGCTTTGAGGGCGTGCCCGAGGCCTTCTGCAATGCGGATAACCTGGCCGTCCGCGCCTATTTCATCGCGCTAAAGGCCATAAACCTGCCGCAAGCCGGTTTATTCTTGCGCATCGCATCCGATATTCCCGTATCGCATGGGCTGGGCAGCAGCGCCAGCCTGATCGCAGCAGGCATTTTTGCGGCCAACGCCGCGCACGGCTCTCCCCTTTCCAAGCAGCAAATGCTGACGCTGGCCACCGCACTGGAAGGGCATCCCGACAATGTGGCCCCGGCGCTGCTGGGCGGACTGACCGTATCCATGATGACAGACCGCCAGGCTATCGCCGTGCCCTGCCCGGTTTCTGAGCGTATCCATGTGTGCGCGCTGGTGCCGGACTTTGAGTTATCCACCCATCGTGCCCGCGCCGTGCTGCCGCAAAGCGTGCCCTTTGCCGACGCGGTGTTCAACGTATCCCGCGCCGCGGCCACGCTGCGCGCGCTGGAAACAGGCGACTGCGGGCTGCTTTCCATTGCGCTGGACGATCGCCTGCATCAGCCCTACCGGCAGGAATTGATTGCCGAATATGCGCCGGTGCGCGCGCTTGCGCTCTCCTGCGGCGCGGCGGCCGTGTGCATCAGCGGCGCCGGGCCAACCATCCTGTGCCTGCACGCGCAGGCAGATTTCGCCGCACGGATGACGCAGGCTGTAAGCGCGCTGCATCACAATTGGCACGTGCTGCCGCTGCGGGTGGATCCCCAGGGCGCGCGGGTGCTTGAGGAGGGGGCGCTATGAACAGCGATTATTTGATTGTAAGCAAGAAAATCCTGCCCGATTATTACGAAAAGGTGCTGGAAGCCCGCCGCCTGCTGGACAGCGGCGCGGCTGAGGATGTAAGCAGCGCAGTGCGCCAGGCAGGCATATCGCGCAGCACCTACTACAAATACAAGGACGCGATTTACACCCCTGAAAGTGCTGATACAGGGCGCAAGGCCGTCATCTCCATGCTGCTCAGCCACCAGATCGGCGTGCTTTCCAACGTGCTCAACCGCCTGTCTGCGCTGGGGGTCAACGTGCTGACCATCTCCCAAAGCATGCCCATTCACGGCACGGCCAACGTGGTAATGACGCTGGATATCGCCCAGCTGAGCGGCAGCCTGGAAAACGCCATTGCAGCGCTGGGCGCGATGCGCGGGGTAGAAAACGCCATGCTGGTTTCCATTGAGTAAATAACCAAAGAGCGCGGAACCGAAGCGTTAGCTTCGATCCCGCGCTTGTTTGTTGGGGATAAATCTTTAGCTGCCCAGACGCACCACAGAAACGGTGTTGGACATACTGATCTGGTTCGTCGTCGGCGTGATGGCAAGCAGCTGCAGGGTGGAGGCCGCCGGCACATCCACAATGAAGCTTGCGCCCGTGCTGTCCGGCGTGTTGACGCTTGCCTGCCCCTCACTGGCATACAGCGGCAGAGTCGTGCCATTGAGGGTAGGCGTAGCGCCATACTCGCCCGTGGTGGTGCCGTCGGCGCGCAGATGATAGCTGATCAGATAGCGGCCGGGCGTCAGGGTAACGCTATTGGCCGTATTGCCAATATTGCCGGTGCCGTCAGCAATCAGCACCGTCATAGGCAGCGGCTCGTTATTGGAGCGCAGCGCAGCCGCAGTACCAAACTGCGCATAGCTTAGTGTCGCATCCGCACCCGCAGGGCCGGTGGGACCGGTAGGACCAGTTGCGCCGGTAGCGCCCGTGGGGCCGACAGGGCCGGTAGCGCCCGTAGCGCCGGTGGGGCCGACAGCGCCCGCTGCGCCGGTAGCGCCCGTGGCGCCGGTGGGGCCAGTAGGGCCGGTAGGGCCAATCGGCCCCGTGGGGCCAGTAGGGCCACCAGGGCCCATCGGGCCGGTGGGGCCATAGCACACGCGCATGCCGCCACAGCCGCAGCCACAGCCACAACCGCCGCCGCTGCCAGCGCAGCCAAATACAGACGTACAGCCCGCATAGGAGGGCGTGCTGTTATAGCAATTGCAGGAAGCCATAATTCAAATCACCCGATCCATACAGATTGGATTCTTGCGAACCCACTGCATCCTATGCGGAATGGGCGGATTAGGTTATGCCTTTTTCCCAGGCAGCAGGCGATTGATCCACGGGAAGGTCATCGGCCAGAGACCGGCGGCAAAGAACACCACGATAGCGTAGCGGAAAGCATCCGCAATGGGATCGCCGCCAAAGAGGGCGTTCATCGGGGGCTTCAGTACGGTTTTGATGCCCAGCAACAGCCCCAGACCCACCACACACTTGACAATGTGCGCGGGCAATGAGCCGGCAGTCTGGAAATGCACATAATGCTCATCCAGCCAGAAGGCGGCCAGCATGCCTGCCACCGCGCCGGTCAGCGTGTAGCCATTTTTGATGCCGTGGCTCAGGTTATCCACTTCAATATCCGCCGGGAACGGATATAGCCGCGTGTATGTTGTAAAAGCAATGCTCAGCGCCAGCATCACGCCCAGCAGCACATACATACGCTGCGGCTTATAGTTCTTCTCGCTGAAAAACGGATACAGGCCAAACACCAGCACCAGGCCCATTACAACACCCACGCCCACATCATAGGGCGTATGCACGCCCAGGTACATGCGGGAAATACCCACCAGAGCATAAAGCACCCACAAGGTGATCTTCAGCCCCTTTTTGCGCGCCATACGCGCCGGGCAACCCAGCACGGCAGCAGCGTTTTGCGTATGGCCGCTGGGGAAGGAATACCCCGTCGCGCCCGCGCGAGCCCCCTCTACGATAGTAAACTCCGGATCCCTAATCCAGGGACGCGAGACGCGAAACACCAGTTTGAGAAACTGATTGGCCACAATGCCAAAGAATCCCACCGTCATTAGATAATAGCCCTTGCGCTTATCCATGCACCAAAACAGCGCAATCACAATGGCCATGAACAGAATTTCGCCGCCCAGTTGGCTAATGGCCAGCATCACGGCATCCAGCCAGGGCGCGCGGATGCTCTCCAGCCAGTAAAGAACCTTCATTTCTCCCTTGCCTCCGTAAAATGCCTGTCGTCTGGCAGGCAGAGTATTTTATATCATAATACAAAATGCGGAGAAAAGCAAGGATTGACAGTGGTCGCGGCCATTTGACACCCATAAATCAAAAACCGCCGCGCTGCAAGCAGCACGGCGGCGTAATTTCGATTGAAATTACTTGATCTCGCACTTCGCGCCAACGGCGGCGAACTGATCGACGATCTTCTTGGCTTCGTCCTTGGAGACAGCTTCCTTGATGGTCTTGGGAGCGGCTTCCACGAATTCCTTGGCTTCCTTCAGGCCCAGGCCGGACACGACTTCGCGCACAACCTTGATAACCTTGATCTTCTCAGCGCCGGCGTCAACCAGAACGACGTCGAACTCGGTCTGCTCTTCAGCAGGAGCGGCAGCGGCAGCGCCAGGAGCAGCGGCAGCGGCAACGGGAGCGGCAGCGGATACGCCGAATTCGGCTTCCAGCGCCTTAACCAGATCCATGAGCTCGATAACGCTCATGCCCTTAATGGCATTGATAAATTCTTCATGAGTCATGAGAATGACCTCCAATAATTTGATGTAGATAGTAGAAAACCGAGATTCAAGCTGCGATTACTTCTCGCCAGCCTGCTGCTTGCGCAGCGCTTCCAGGAAGTAGACCAGCTTGGCCACAGGCGCCTGCAGGCTGCCCACCAAACGGGACAGCAGCACCTCCTTGGAGGGCAGTTCGCTCAGGGCCTTGACCTGCTTGGCGTCCAGCACCTGGCCGTCCATCAGACCAGCCTTTACGGACAGACGACCGTCATCCTTATTCTTGTTGATGAAGTCGTAAACGACCTTCGCAGGGGATACGGGATCGTTCATGCCGAAGGCATAAGCGCTGGGACCCGACAGGGTATGATCCAGCCCCGTGATGCCCATATCGTCCAGCGCGCGACGCACCAGCGTGTTCTTCAGCACGCAGTATTCAACGCCGGCAGCACGGAACTGATTGCGCAGTTCGGTGACCTCCTCCACGGTGATGCCGTTGAAGTGTACGACTACCATGCTCTGGCAGTTCTTCAGCTTTTCGCTGATTTCGGACACGACGACCTTCTTCGCTTCAAGGTTCTTGCTCATTTCTTGTTTCACCTTCCGTCCGGCCATGGATAAAAAGAAGCCCCTGTGCATGGCACAAGGGCATAAATACAATCATGCGCTTGCGCCTCGGCGGGCGGCAATTGCCATTGAACGCTTGCGCGTACCTGCTGTCTGTGGCACAGGCTCTTTTCGAGCCGCAGATAGCTTATCACTTTTTTTCCATACTGTCAAGCCTTTTTTCAGCAAAGCCTGCATAGGATAGAAATATCGTATCGCAAGGAGGCGGTTTTAATGCCCAACCAGCAGCTAATCACCCATGCGCGAGGCCATGTGACGGGTGAATACGCGCAGAACACCGTATACCTGACGGGCGAGCGCGTATCGGACGCAGGCTTTTATCAGAATATCCGGCTGAGCGTGCAGCCTTCCATTGGCAGCGCCGAAACCTGCATCCGCCCAGCGGAGGACAGCGGATACAATCCACGCCTGTTTCTGGGGCGCATGACAGATGCGCCCACAGAGCAAATTCTGCTTTCCATCGCTTCAGGCGGCAGCGGCGCTATTGGCTATTACAGCGTTTACGGCTATGAAAACGGCGCGCTGCGCACACTGATGACTACCGCACAGTATAACAACGCCTTTCAGTATCAGGTCAACTACCTGGCGCAGTACCGCGTGCAGGTGATCAGCCTGGCTAACGGGCTGGAATACCTGATCGATATCAGCGGGCGCAGCGGCGAATACCTGTCCAGCCTGTATCATACAGACGGCAGCCTGAAATCGCAGCAGCAGGGCTTTGCCAGCGATTTGAGCCTGCTGTACCCTGCCGATATCGCTGGAAACGGTGTTTACGCGCTGATTGGTTATCAGGAGATCAGCGGGCTGTACCGGGCCGACGCGCTGGGTTATATGATCAACACCCTGCAATGGCAAAACGGGCGCTTTGCGCTGACCAATCAGATGCTGGGCGTTTTAGGGACGCAGGCATAACGCCTACGCGCAATTGGACAGCCGCAAAGCCACCCACCGAAAAGCTGCCGCCCAAACGGGCGGCAGCTTTTGCTTACTGCTGAATAAAGGTAAACTGTTCCCAGGGAATGTTCACCGGCGCGTGGTGGCTCAGGATATCGTCCACATGCATCAGCATCGGGAAGTCCGACAGCTTCAGTTCGCCCTTTTGGGCACGGATGCGCACGGCGCGCGCCACGCGCACCGCCACCACCAGGGATTCCAGCGTTACGCCGTTCAATTCAGCCTTAGCCTCGTCGATATCCAGCCCGCGGCCCAGCAGAATGCCCACCAGGCGGGTGCGGCCGCCGTATACCGTAACATACAGATCGCCCACGCCGACCCACAGGTTATTCATATCCTGCACACCCTGCGCGCACAGCAGGCGGTACATTTCCTTGGCGCTCTGGCCAAACGCGGCAGCCTGGGAATTAAAGTGCAGCTCGCTATCCAGGCCAAATGCGCGCTGATTGACGCCGATGGTCAGCGCAATGCCCAGCGCATAGCCGTTTTTAAGCGCCACGGCGCTCTCGATACCCACCACATCGGTAGACAGGCTGATATGATAATAGTCCGTATGCATCAGGCTGCGTGCCAGCTCCAGCGCCTGCATATCGCGGCCGCAGAAAGCCACCTCAGTCTGATCATGCGCCACCAGCTCATAGCTGGTACAGGGGCCGCCCACGGCACACAGGGGCAGGTGCTTGCCAAGCTCATCCAGCTTTTGCTGCCACAGGTCGGGATAAGTCAGCAGCCGGCCGTCGGGCATGTCCATCAAGCCCTTGGTGACGGTCAGCAGCGGCGTACCCTCGGCAATGCGGGGCAGCACGTAATCGCCAAACCATTCCACACCGAAGCTGCTTACGCCGCCGATGACCAGATCGGCGCCCGCCAGCGCCTGCTCCAGCTCCTCAATCTGATAAAACTGCACGCCATCGGGGAAATCACGGTGGAATTTCAGGTGGCGATTGGTCTTGCGGGCGTTCTCGATGATTTCGCGGTCCAGATGCGTGCCTACCAGGCGCACTTCATTGCCGTTTTCACGCGCTGGGAAGGCCAGCGCCGAGCCCATCATGCCCGAGCCTACGATCGTAATGAGAGCCATTTTTCAAACCTCTCTTTTGATTATTCCTGAACGCCGGGCAACACCTCGGCGTTTGTGCCGTAGAAAATATCCTCCCGACCGGATACGATGCGGCAGAATTCTTCAATCAGCTCCCAGTTGTCAAACTGGTCAAATTCATAGCTGTGCCCCCACAGATAGAACAGCTGCGGATGGTCGGGCTTTGCCGCCGCAAACTGCCTGGCCAGATCCAGCAAATGCGCATTGGCATGGCGGCAGGTGGTGGTCATGCGCAGCAGATCCTGCGGCAGTTCAAAGCTTTCCGTCTGGGCGGTAGTGCGGGCATAACGAACGCCCGCTTCGCGCAGCGCATCCACCACATGATCGTTATAGGTACCGTAAGGATATGCCAGACCCAGCAGCTTTCTGCCAAAGAGCTGTTCCAGGGTATCCTGCCCGCGGTGGATTTCCTCATGCAGGCGCGCGTCGTCCAGCTGCTCCAAATGCAGATGGGTATTGGTATGACCGGCAACCTCGTGATTCTTATACACCTCGGGCAACTGCGCCAGGGGCAGATGCCGCACGGTCACGCTGCCCTTTTGGAAGGTATGCTCCGGGCTTTGCAGGCCGGGATTAAGGTTAAAGGTACCGCGCAGATGATAGCGATCCAGAATTTCAATCAGCCGAATATCCTGCTCCACACCGTCGTCATAGCTGAAGGTAAGCGCTTTCATTTTGCCGTTCCACATCGGAATAGGCTCCTTTTCTTGTGTTTTTTACAGCAAAAGCACTGCCAGTCGAAAAAATGGCAGTGCTTTTATATTTGTCAGTCCGTCGCGCGCAGGCGAGCGATGGCGCGCTTGAGCTTGGCCTCGGCAATGGCAAACTGCTCATCGCCGCGCTTGAGTTCCTTAAGCCGCTCCTCAGCTTCATGCTGGGCGCGCACGGCGCGCTCGCGGTCAATATCCTCCACCCATTCAAAGGTGGTGGCCAGCACGCGGCACACGCCGTTTTCCACGCTCAGCAGCCCGCTGTTGCAAACGCCCACGCGGGTATTGCCGTTTTCATCGGTCACGCGCGCTTCGCCAATGCCCAGCGGAGCGGCATAGTCGATATGCCGCGCCAGGATGGCCACGTCGCCGTTCACCGTGCGCAGGATGACGCGCTCCGCCTGACCGTCATATGCCATGCGGTCGGGGGTTACGATCTGCAGATGAAAGGTTGACATGCTTATTCACCCTTTTTCGCTTTGGCTACCGCCTCGTCAATGCTGCCGACAAACAGGAAGGCGCTCTCGGGCAGGTCGTCGTGCTTGCCCTCGATGATCTCCTTAAAGCCGCGGATGGTTTCCTTCAGCGGCACGTACTTGCCCTGATAGCCGGTAAACTGCTCGGCCACGGAGAAGGGCTGGCTGAGGAAGCGCTGCACCTTGCGGGCGCGGGCTACGATCAGCTTATCCTCGTCGGACAGCTCGTCCATACCCATGATGGCGATGATATCCTGCAGCTCCTTATAGCGCTGCAGAATGCCCTGCACAGCGCGGGCCACTTCGTAATGCTCCTGGCCGACTACCTCGGGCGTAAGGATACGGCTGGTGGAATCCAGCGGATCGACAGCGGGATAGATACCCAGGGAAGAAATGGCACGGCTCAGTACGGTGGTCGCGTCCAGATGGGCAAAAGTGGTGGCAGGAGCCGGGTCGGTCAGATCGTCCGCAGGCACATAAACGGCCTGAACGGAGGTGATGGAGCCCTTGTGCGTGGAGGTAATGCGCTCCTGCAGCGCGCCCATTTCGGTGGCCAGGGTGGGCTGATAACCTACAGCGGAGGGCATGCGCCCCAGCAGCGCCGACACCTCGGAACCAGCCTGGGTGAAGCGGAAGATGTTATCGATAAAGAGCAGCACGTCCTGGTTTTCACGATCGCGGTAATACTCCGCCATCGTCAGGCCCGACAGCGCCACGCGCATACGCGCTCCCGGCGGCTCGTTCATCTGGCCGTATACCAGGGCGGTCTTGTTAATAACGCCGCTCTCTTTCATTTCGTTGTACAGGTCGTTGCCCTCGCGGGTACGCTCGCCAACGCCGGCGAACACGGACAGGCCGCCGTGCTGCTTGGCCACGTTGTTGATCAATTCCATGATCAATACCGTTTTGCCAACGCCGGCGCCGCCGAACAGGCCGATCTTGCCGCCCTTGGCGTAGGGGCAAATCAGGTCTACCACCTTGATGCCCGTTTCCAGGATTTCTGTGGAGGTTTCCTGCTCCTCATAAGAAGGGGCAGGACGGTGGATCGGCCAGCGCTCCACATTTTCAGGATCGGGCTGATCGTCGATGGCCTGACCCAGCAGGTTAAAAATGCGGCCCAGGCACTTATCGCCCACGGGCACGGTGATGGGGCTGCCGGTATCCACGGCATCCAGCCCGCGCACCATGCCGTCGGTGGCGTTCATGGAAATGCAGCGGGCCACGTTATCGCCGATATGCTGCGCCACTTCGGCCACGATCTTACGGTCGCCGCTTTGGATTTCGATGGCGTTGAGCAGCTCGGGCAGCTGACCGTCCTCAAAACGGATGTCCAGCACCGGGCCGATAACCTGAACCACTTTGCCAATGTTTTGTTTGCTCACGATGGTTTATTTCTCCTTTCCCGATGCGTTATTCTTCCGCGCCAGCCACAATTTCGGTAATCTCCTGCGTGATGGCGCCCTGGCGGGCACGGTTGTATTTCAGCGTCAGATCGCTGATCATGGCGTCAGCGTTCTTGGTGGCGGCGTCCATCGCGGTGCGTCGCGCGGCCACTTCGCTGGCAAAGGAATCGCACAGCGCGCTGTAAAGACGGCCTGCGATGAAATCCGGCATAATGCGCTGCAGCGTTTCGGCAGCGCCCGGCTCATATATGGTACAGGAGGCAATCTCAGCCTGTTCGGTCTTTTCCACCGGCAGCAGCTGCTCGATTACCGCTTCCTGCGCCATCATGGAATGGAAGGAAGTGCAAGCCAGGAAAATCTCGCTGTACTGTCCATCAAGAAAGCCCTTGATCAGGTCGTTCGCCAGCTTGTAGCAGCCGCCGACGCCCAGCCCCTCCACGCGGGAATAATCGCTGGACAGCAGCTGCGCGCCCTCGCGGTGATACTTTTCAATTGCCTTGCGGCCAATGGGCAGCACGCAGGCGGGAACGCCGCCGCAGTGAGCGGCCACAGCCTTGAACACATTGGAGTTATAGCCGCCCGCCAGACCACGCTCACCCGCGATGATGACATAGCAGCGGCGGCCGTCGGGATGCGCGGCCACAAAGGGCGTATCCTGCTGAGCACAGCTGCGCACAGCGGCCATCACGGCCTCGCGGGATACAGTGGCGTAGGGCTTGCTGTTTTCCATGCGTTCCTTGGCGCGGCGCAGCTTGGAGGTAGCCACCAGCTGCATGGCCTTGGTGATCTGCCGGGTGCTTTCCACGCTTCTGATACGCAGCTTGATATCCTTCATGGATGTTCCAGCCATGGAAAGCCTCCTTTACGCCTTCGTCTTCAGGAAATCGCGGGTATAATCGGTCAGGGCAGCCTTCAGGGCTGCCTCGGTTTCAGCGCTCAGCTGACCGGTGGTGCGGATGGCGTCCAGGACGTCGTTGTGCTGCGCGGCCATGCGGGCATACAGGCCATCCTCGTATTCGGCCACATCCTGCACCTGCACATCCTTGAGGAAATCATGCGTGACGGCGTAGAAAATGCACACCTGATCCTCCACGGCAATGGGATGGTTGCGGTTCTGCTTGAGCACTTCCACAATGCGCGCACCCTGAGCCAGACGTGCCTTGGTATCCGCGTCCAGATCGGAGCCGAACTGCGCGAAGCCCTGCAGCTCGCGGTACTGGCTGTAGAGCAGCTTCAGGCTGCCGGCCACCTTCTTCATGGCCTTGATCTGGGCGTTGCCGCCCACGCGGGATACCGAGATACCGGGGTTCACGGCGGGCATGATGCCGGCGTGGAACAGCTCGGTTTCCAGGAAGATCTGGCCGTCGGTGATGGAAATCACGTTGGTGGGAATATAGGCGGATACGTCGCCCGCCTGGGTTTCAATGATAGGCAGCGCCGTGATGGAGCCGCCGCCGTACTTGGGATCGATGCGGGCGGAGCGCTCCAGCAGGCGGGAATGCAGGTAGAATACGTCGCCGGGGTAGGCTTCACGTCCGGGAGGGCGGCGGATCAGCAGGGACAGGGCGCGGTAGGCCACCGCGTGCTTGCTCAGATCGTCGTATACAATCAGCACGTCCTTGCCCTGATCCATGAAGTATTCAGCCATCGCGCACCCGGAATAGGGGGCGATGTACTGCAGCGGCGACAGCTCGCTGGCCGTGGCGCTGACCACGGTAGTATACTCCATCGCGCCCGCGGCGGTCAGGGTATCCACCAGCTGGGCGACGGTGGAGCACTTCTGGCCGATGGCCACGTAAATGCAGATCACGTCCTTGCCACGCTGGTTGATAATGGTGTCCAGAGCGATCACCGTCTTACCGGTCTGACGGTCGCCGATGATCAGCTCGCGCTGGCCGCGGCCGATGGGGATCATGCTGTCGATGGCCTTGATGCCCGTCTGCAGCGGCACGGAAACGCCCTTGCGCTGGATGATGCCGGGGGCATTGCGCTCGATGGGGCGGTATTCCTTGGCTTCAATATCGCCCTTGCCGTCCACGGGTTGGCCCAGAGCGTTGACCACGCGGCCAATCAGCGCTTCGCCGACGGGCACGGATACAACCTTGCCCGTGCGCTCCACGGTGTCGCCCTCGCGGATGCCCTCGTCGTTGCCCAGCATAACGATAGCCACGGAGTTTTCCTCCAGGTTCAGCGCCATGCCGTATTCGCCGTTGGAGAAGCGCACCAGCTCATTGGCCATGCACTTTTCCAGGCCGCTCACACGGGCAATGCCGTCGCCGATCATCAGGATGGTGCCGGTATCGTTCTGGGTAATCTTATTTTCGTAATTCTTAATTTGCTCTTTAATGAGCTTGGAAACTTCCTCGGGTTTTATCTGCATCATATCACCGCTTTCAGTAGATGAAGCGCGCGGCCTTACTTGCCGACCAACGCCTGATGAATGGACTGGAGCCTGTGGCGCAGGGTATTGTCATAGCGCTTGCCGTCCATTTCCAGCAATACGCCGCCAATGAGCTGGGGATCCACCTTTTCGCGCAGAGAAATCTGGTGGCCGGTCATGCTGCCCAGCTTGATCAGCAGCTTTCTGCGCTGCTCCTCCGTCAGGGGAGCGCTGGTGGTCACGCAGGCCTCCGTCACGCCGTGATCGCGGTTATACTGCTCGCGATAGGCCTGCTCGCAGCCGGAAAAGGCGTGCAGCGCGCCGCGCTCACACAGGATTTTCAGGAAATTGAGCACATAGGGATGCACCTGACCGCGCAGGGTGCGATCCACAATGCCCACGCGCTCCTGCTTGCTCAGCGACATATTGGACAACAGGCGGCAGAAATCCGGCTGCTCATCAAAGCACGCCTTCAGGGCTTGCAATTGCTCAAGAACTTCCTTGGCAATGCCCTCTTCCGCGCACAGGGCATACAGGCCGTCGCCGTATTCTCTGCTAAGGTCTGTCACTGCTGTTCACCAACATTCTTGATGAATTCATCCACAAAGCCGTCGTAATCCTGCTTCTTAACCTCGCGCTCGACCACCTTGGAGGCGATGCTCACGGCGATATCGGAGATCTCGCCGCGCACATCCTGAAGCATCTGCTTCTTCTCCTGGGCAATCTCCTGCTCGGCCTTCTGCTTGAGATGGCTGGCCTGGCTGTTGGCCTCGGCCACGATGGCGTCGCCCTTGCGCTGGGCCGTCTGCACGGCATTGCGCACCAGGCCGTCCGCCTCCTCGCGGGCGGCAGCCAGACGCGCCTCATATTCCTGCTTCATATTGATCGCGCTGTCGCGGTTTTCCTTCGCGTCCTGGTAGATCTGATCCACCTGCTGCTTGCGGGCGGCCATCATCTTCTGCACAGGCTTGAAAAGAAAACGTTTGAGAATCAGGAACATGATCAGCAGATTTGCAAGGGAAACGAGGATGCTCCAGATATTGACTGAAATGATCTCTAACGATTGCATCTGCTTTGCCTTTCTGACGCCTTACAGCACGGACTTGAGCAGATTGATAAACATGTTGGGGGCAACGAAGATCAGCAGGATGGCGATAACCAGGCCGTAGATACCGGTGGTTTCGGCGATGGCGCAGCCCATGATCATGTTGCTGCGGACGGCGCTGGCGCTTTCAGGCTGACGGCCGATCGCTTCGCAGGACTTACCGACGGCGTAGCCTTCACCGATAGCGGGACCAATGGCGGCGAAGCCTACGGCAATACCAGCGCCCAGCGCGCAGCAGGCAAGGATGATAGCGGTTGCGAGTTCCATGATGAATTCCTCCTAATGTGTTGTTTTGTGTTTTTGGTTGCGAAATTTATGCTTTCTGCAAAGACGCTTTTTGGCGTTTCTTTGCTTGACGCCGTTCATAATCCTCTTCGGGGAAGCCCAGGGCGATGTTCAGCATGGTCAGCATGGCGAAGATGAACGCCTGCATGCAGCCGCTGAAGATATCAAAGTACAGCGACAGGATGGCGGGCAGGCCGATCTGCAGGAAGGGGAACTGCCCCAGCACGCCGGGCAGCCAGCCCAGCAGCATATTGCTCAGGCCCTTCAGCGCCGTGCCCACCAGAGCGGAGATGATCACGCCCGAAAGCACGTTGCCGTAGTGACGGAAGGACATGGACACGGGCGTCGCCACCTCGCCCAGCACGTTCATGGGGGCGAAGAGCGGCACGGGCGTAAAGAAGCCCTTCACATACGGCCACAGGCCGCCCTGCAGCTTGTAATAGGTAATCAGGATAAATACCAGAATGGCCCAGCCGGCCACGATGTTCAGATCAGACGTGGGCGGGAACAGCCCCAGCAGGCTGGACAGGCTGGACAGCGCGGACAGACCCAGGATGGCCGCGATAAAGGGCACAAAGCCCATAAACCGCTCGCCCATGCTGTTTTGCACCAGGCTGGTTACCTTATCAACAATCCACTCGGCAATCAGCTGCCGTTTGCTGCCGGGAACCACCTGCAGACCGTGGGTCAGATACAGGCACAACCCCAGCATCGACAGCATCACCGCCAGGCTGTTCACCTGCGCCTCGGTTACGGGCCAGGCCTGGATGGGCATATCGACGGTAAAAAAGATCATTGCGCCGGTGATCGACACGCCCTCCGTCGCGGGAGCGGTGAGCACCTTCAGCGTCATTGCCAGCAAAAATGGCACAATGGCAAGCGCCAGATACAGCGCGTCTACCAGGCGATTTTTCGTTTTACTGCCCATGGCCGGGCGCCTCCTTTTGTTCGTCCTTATTGGATGCGGATAAAATCATCAGTACAAAGCGCTGCAGCAGCAGGGGAATCAGGGCCGCCAGCACGTTGAAGCAGGGAAGCAGGGCCGCCGCCAGCAAAAGAATCGCCATCAGCGCCACGCGCCCGATATAGGACAATTGGCTGTTGCGCTTGGCGCGTTGGGCATATTCGGGAAGCTCCGCCCCTGCCTTTTTGCCCATGATGGTTTCCATAACGTCCTTTTGGTTTTCGGGATCGTCCGGATCCTGCTCAGGCTCGGGCGGCAGCGGGTTCTTCTCCCCCTTGCGCTCGGCCATCTCGGTATTGTTCTGGATGGTCAGCGCCAGCAAAAAGAAATTGCCCACCGTGACCAGATAGCCCAGCAGCGCGCCCAGCACGACTGTATAATCCAGCCTGCCCGCGCCCCAAAAGCCCAGCACAGTCAGCACGACGGGAGCCACCATGCCGACAGCCAGCCGCAGGGTATCGCGTTTTACAACGGGCTGCACCTTCATGCGCTTTCCTACCTTCTTCATCTTAAATAAAAACCCAATTCTTATCTAGTTTACCATAGCGCACCAGAATTATCAAGGGGGCAAGTTAAAAGTTTTGTTTATGATAGAATCGTTGTTTTTGTGCCAATAATGACAAATCTATATATCATTTATTGTTTCTTCTGCATAGCTGCCAGAAGGCCACCGCGCTGGCGGCGGCCACGTTCAGGCTATCCACCCCGTGCAGCATGGGAATGCGCGCGGTATAGTCGCAGCGCGCGATGGTGGTTTTTGCCAGCCCGTCCCCCTCCGCGCCCAAGATCACCGCCAGCCGCTCCTCCCGCACAAGGCAGGGATCGTCGATCTCCACCGAATCCTCGCTCAGCGCCATGGCAACGGTTGCAAATCCCATCTCCCGCAGCAGCGTCATGCCCCCCTCGGGCCAATCCTGCGCCTGCTGGCCGATGCGCGTCCAGGGTACCTGAAATACCGTGCCCATGCTGACCCGCACGGCGCGCCGGTACAAGGGATCGCAGCAGCTTGGCGTCAGCAGCACCGCATCCATGCCCAGCGCCGCGGCGGAGCGCATCACCGCGCCCACGTTGGTGGGGTCGTTCAGCCCCTCCAGCACCGCCACGCGCCGCGCGCCCGCGCACACCTGGGCCAGTGTCGGCAGCTCAGGCCGATAGAAGGCCGCCAGTACGCCGCGCGTCAAGGCAAAGCCGGTCAATTGCTCCAGCGTCCGGCTGTCCGCCGTATAGACGGGAACGTCTCCGCAGCGGGCAATCAGCCCCGCCGCTTTGCCTACGATATGCCGCCGCTCCATCAGCAGCGAGGCGATGCTATACCCCGCGTCCAGCGCGTGGCCGATCACCGTAACGCCCTCAGCAATAAAAAGCCCGCCCTGCGGGCAGGCGCGAAGCTGCGCCCCCGTCAGGCGGGCGTATACGTCCAGTTCCGGGGCGGAAAAATCCGTAATCTCAACAATATCAGCCATGCTTGTCCCTCGCAGCGTTATTCTTTGATAGTGTATCACGCGCAAGGAGAATTTGCAAAGCCATTTTTAATGGTTCATGTTTTCAGTTGTGCTTTCCAGGCGTGTGCCCGACAGCCGCTCATAAAACAGCGGCCTGTGCATCAGAGCGCGCACGCATGCAAACAGCAGCGCCAGAATATAGCCGCCGTTCATCAGCAGAAACAGCGTCAGATACGCCTCGTTATCGCCGCGATACTGCCTGATTGCCAGCACATTCAGCGCAACGGGCAGGCCAATCAGCGCCGCAAACTCCAGCCCAAATCGAACGGGATACTGATAGATATAGGGAATGCCGCCGCCCTTGCGGCACAGGCGCAGCCGCGTCCACACCATGCCCGGCGTTCTACCCGACAGCAGCGGCGGAAGCACGCAGAAATACGCGGCGATTGCCCAGAAGAACGCGCGCCCGCCTGCAAAGACCGTTGCGGCTGCCGCAGCAATCAGGCTGATAACCGTATCGTAAAACAACGCCAGCATGCGCCGCAGCAAGGATACCTGCCGCCCGCGCGCCAGGCTGATTTGATCCAGTGCCTCGCGGCTGGGCAGCATGCGCGCAATGGGCCCGGCCAGCGCATAGCCAACCAGCCCGCCCAGGGTGTTAAGCAGCAGATCATCCATATCAAACAGCCGGTAGCTGCCCGAATAGATAAAATACAGGCCGCTCAGCTGCGTCAGTTCAAAAAACAGCGACAGCACAAAAGAAAGCATGATCGTCTTTCGCAGATCGCACTCAAAATAATACCGCATGTAAATGCCAAACGGCACGGTCATCAGCAGGTTCAGCAGCGCCGATAGAAAGGCTCCTCGCGTAAACAGCGCCAGCCAGCTTGCGGGATTGCGCCAGGAAAAATCCGCCTGCCGGATCATATCCCGCACAAAATCCAGGGGAATCAGCTGCATAGGGTGCCCATGCAGATTGTCTGCCGCATCGCCGTGCGGCAGCGGCAGGATCACCAGGCAGTACACGCATAGCATATACAATATAAAGGAATAAACAATCAGGATTCGCAGGCTGAACACCGATCCGTACCGGCGATAGCTCCACGCCAGATAGGGCAGCGTAAACAATATGGCGATCGTGGGATAGATCACCGCCGCCTGCCGCAGGGCTTCCAGATTCTGCGCCATCGCGCCTCGCCTCCTTCATTGTTACTTCCATAGAATAACGCGTCGCGGCGCGCTTTTCCATCGAAGCGGCTTACAATTTTCCTTACATTTTTGTAAGCTGCGCGTGAGGTTTTTCCTCGCTCAATCGTCTTATTAGCGTAGGATCCTAAAAAACGCCAAGGAGGCCACCGTGCTGGATGAAAAGACATACGCCGATGCACTGACCCGCCGGGCCGACATGCTCTATCATATCGCCAAGACGATTCTGGTTTCGGATGACGACTGCCGCGACGCGCTGCAGGACGCGGCCCTGCGCGGATGGGAAAAACGCTGGCAGCTGCGGGACGCGCAGCTGTTCGACGCGTGGATCACGCGCATTCTCATCAACTGCTGCCATGCCATCGGCCGTAAAAAGCGGCGCTATGTGCTGCAAGAGGAGATCGACCTGGGCAGCAATCCCCCGCCCGACCGTGAGCTTTATCATGCCCTGACCGCCCTGCCGGAGGCTTACCGGCTGCCGCTGGTGCTGCACTATCTGGAGGGCATGGACTACGCGCAGACCGCCCGCGCGCTTGGAATCACCCAAAACGCCGTGCGCGGACGGCTGAGTCGAGGCCGCGCCGCGCTGAAAAAATGGTTTGAGGAGGCCGAAGAATGAGCCGTCATTTTCTGATAACCGCCTTTCCCTCAACGCCCGAAAGCTGCCGCCAGGCGCTGGCGCTGCCCAGCACCACGCGCACCCGGCGTATCCGGCTGCGGGTATGCCTGTCCCTGCTGCTGTGCGCCGTGCTGCTGGGCGGCATTGCCTGCGCGGCTAGCGGCTATGGGGTGTTCCGCTTTCTGCTGGGCAATGCGCAGCCAGGCGACGCGCTGCGAAGCCTGTCGCAGACGCTTGGGCAATCCGCTACAGCGGATCATATTCAAATCACGCTGACCGATCTGATCTACGACGGCCGCAGTCTGGCGCTATCCTATGACGTGGAAAACCTGCTGCCTGCGCAGGGCGCGATGGTGCGCCTGGAAGGGCTGACGCTCAACGGCCAGCCCGCCGCCATCCTGTACGACGACGGGGAGCGCCTGGTGCCCTCGCTGCACCGGGACGAGCTGCCCGTGCGGCGCAATCCCCTGCTGGGCGGCCTGACCGCCTCGCGCCTGCCCGCGCTTTCAGGGCAGGTGACGGGCGAAATCACCTTCGTCATCCTGCGTCCCAAGGCTGGCTTTGCCATCGTAAGCGACGATCTGTGCGAAAGCGCCGATCTGTCAGCATACAGCGCCGAGCAGCTGCCCGACATTCTGGATCAGCGCGCTGCTGCGCTGACGCTGGAAAACGCCGTCATCATCCCCGAAAGCGCCGCCGGCAGCTATCCGGACTACGCGCAGCTTGACCCCAGCTTCGGCCTGCTGAATGATGCGGCAGACACCCTGTCCGAGGCCGCGCGCGTAACCATCCGCTTTACCTTTTATGCCGCGCAGGGCACGCGCTATGATCTGCGCCCGGCGGAGGATATTAGGCTGGCTGACTGCACAGCGCGCATCGACACGCTGTGGGTTTCGCCCCTGGCGGTCGAGGCCACAGTGTATCTGGTTCCCCAGGAGAACACGCAGGCTGCCGCCCAGGCGTTGGCCGCGCGCTATGGCGATATGACGCTGCTGGACGCGGACGGTCAGGAGCTTGCCTATGCGGATATGGACTACCTGAGCGGCAGCCAGCCGGATGTGGTCTGCCTGAGCGGCCAGCAATGGGTATGCCGCTATATGATCTCCATGCCTGGCGTCAAAACGCTGCCTCACACTGTGACTCTGCAAACGCAGGGCGGAACGATCTGGACGTCCGCGGCGCATGCCAGCAAATAAGCAAAAACGCAAAAACTGAGCCGGATTTACCCGACTCAGTTTTTATGTATTTTCTATTTTTCATGCTTCCCGCTTACCAACCTCGCCAGCGGCAGGCAGGCATAGCCCGCCATCGCGCCCAGGGTGTTGAGCAGCAGGTCGTCTATCTCGCTTATGCCGCAGCCCAGCACAAACTGCGCGCACTCAATCAGCAGCGACAGCAGCAGCCCGGCAAGCGCGCAGGCGGCAAAATCCCAGCCGCGCGCGTGCAGATACAGCCCCAGCGGCATGAACCAGGCGATATTGCCAAAGAACAGATAGGCCGCCCGGCCATAGGAGCCCCAGGAGATCAATCGCATGTATTCATAGCCTGGCTGCAGGTTCAGCCGTCCCGAAAACAGTGCGCGGCTGAACGCGCCGTCGCGCAGCACCGTCAGCCGCAGCAGGGCCGCCAGATAGGCAAGAAACAGCAGCGTCCAGATGGGCCGGAGCTTTTTCACAGCTCCATGCTCTGCACCACGCCGTCCAGCAGGCGGCGGAAGCTCGCGCGCGCCTTCGCGCCCGTCTCTACAACCTCCTGATGCGACAGCGGCTGATCCAGGATGCCCGCAGCCATATTGGTCAGGCACGATACGCCCAGCACGCGCAGCCCGCTGTGCACGGCCACAATGGTCTCCGGAACGGTGGACATGCCCACCGCGTCCGCGCCCAGCACGCGCGCCATGCGGATTTCCGCCGGCGTTTCATAGCAGGGGCCGTTGAACCAGGCATATACGCCCTGGCGCAGGGTGATGTTCTCGCGCTCGGCCACATCCAGAGCCAGCGCGCGCAGCTCACGGTCATAGGCGCGGGACATATCCGGGAAGCGCGGGCCAAAGGCCTCCAGGTTTTCACCGCGCAGGGGATTCTGCCCCGAGAAGTTGATATAATCGTCAATCAGCATCAGCTCGCCCGGCGCAAAGCCCGTGTTCACCGCGCCCGCCGCATTGGTCAGGATCAGCGCCTTTACCCCCAGCCGCGCCATCACGCGGATGGGCAGCGTCACATCGCTGAGCGGATAGCCCTCATAGCTGTGAAAGCGCCCGCGCATCATCATTACCCGGCGGCCGTAGAGATTGCCGGTATACAGTTCGCCTGCGTGGCCGGGCACCGTGGATTCCGGGAAACCGGGAATATCGTGATAGGGCGCTACCTGCGCATCGGTCAGCACCTCGGCGTAATCGCCCAGGCCGCTGCCCAGCACAATGGCGATTTCCGCCGTGCCCAGCACATCGCGCACATAATCCGCCGCGCGGTCAATGCGTTCCATTTCAGACATATTATTTCATCTCCAATTCCTGATAGAAGGAAGCGGCACCGAAGCGATCGGGCAGGCCGAAGCCCTCGCAGATGGTGGCCGCCATATCGGCATAGGTATTGCGCACGCCCAGATCAATGGCCCGGCGCATGCCGCGATGCCAGCACAGCAGCGGCACGCGCTCGCGGGTATGATCGGTGCCCGTCCAGGTGGGATCGCAGCCATGATCGGCCGTAATCAGCAGCAGATCCTGATTGCCCATCGCGCCCAGGATATTGGGCAGGAAGGCGTCGAAATCGCGCAGCGCCTGAGCATAGCCCGCCACATCGCGGCGATGGCCGTAGGTCATGTCAAAGTCCACCAGGTTCACAAAGCACAGGCCCGTGAAATCGCCCGCCAGATCGTCCATCAGCGATTGCAGGCAGGCAGGATTGCCGGCGGAATGCACGCTTTGCGTGATGCCGCGCATACAGAAGATATCCTCGATCTTGCCCACGGCCAGGGTATCCAGCCCGGCGGCCTTGAGCCGATCCAGCATGGTCACGCCCGTAGGCTCCAGCGAGAAATCATGCCGTCTGGGCGTGCGGGTAAAGTGCCCCGCGCCCGTGCCCGTGAAGGGGCGGGCAATCACGCGTCCCACGGCGTGCGGGCCTTGCAGGATAGCGCGCGCCTTGCGGCACATATCGTACAGCTCCTCTACCGGCACAATATCCTCATGCGCGGCAATCTGGAACACACTGTCACCCGAGGTATACACGATCACCTTGCCGGTGCGCATATGCTCCTCGCCCAGCTCATCCAGTATGGCCGTGCCGCTGGCAGGCTTATTGCCCAGCCAGCCGCGGCCGATGGCGGCGGAGAAAGCGCCCATCACCTCCGCCGGGAAGCCATGCGGATAAGTGGGAAAAGGCTTTTCAAGCTTGAGACCCGCGATTTCCCAATGGCCGGTGGTGGTATCCTTGCCGCTGGAAGCCTCGGTCATGCAGCCGTAGGCGCCCGCCGCGGCAGGATCGCGCGTCAGGTTGGTGCCGGGGATATGGGCAAAGCCCAGCCGGTTCATATGGGGCAGATTAAGCGTCGTCCGCTGGGCGATATGCCCCACGGTGTTCGCGCCTTCATCGCCATAGGCGGCCGCGTCCGGCGCGTTGCCCACGCCCACGGAGTCCAGTACAATCAGAATCGCACGGTTCAGCATATTCTCATCCTCCGGTATCAATCTTATTTCAGCTCGCGCATGCGGCGCTTGCGCACCTCGGGCGCAGCCACAGAATAGCCAAAGAAGGCCATCGCATCGCCCAATGCATAGTATACGCCATGACTGTAGGCGGTAAGCCCGGCGCGGCGCAGATCGATCCTGCCCTTTTCATCCAGCAGCTCCTCGCGCACGCCCATGCCCGCAATCCTCGCGATGAACAGATCGTGCGAGCCCAGCTCGATCACCTGCTGCGTTTTGCAGGCCAAATACAGCGGGCACTGCGCAATGGCGGGCGCGCAGTCCATCCCCTGTGCAGGCACGGCTGTCAGCCCGCAATCGGCAAACTTATCCACATCGCGCCCTGAGCGCACGCCGCAGTAATCGGCGGCCTGCAGCTGCTCTCGCCCCACCAGATTGACCACAAACTCACCGCTTTCCAGCAGGATATGGTGCGAAAAGCGCTCCTTGCGCACGGAAATAGACAACATCGGCGGATCGCTGCACACAGTGCCCGCCCAGGCGATGGTGATCACATTGGGGCGCTTGCCAGGCATGGCGCAGGATACCATCACCGCCGGCACAGGGCTTAGCAGCGTGCCGGGCGACAGGGTTTGAAAGGCCATAAAATTCCTCCCCTTATAGATCAAAAAGCGAAACGGCAAAAGCTGCCGCTTCGCATGTTGGCGATTGTTTTATTCCACCTTGGTGCCAAGCTTATTCAGCGGCCAAAGCACGCAGCGAACGTGACCCACGATCATATCGCGGGAAATGGGGCCGACCGCGCGGGAATCGTTGCTGTTGCCGCGGTTATCGCCCATGACGAAATACTCGTCCTCGCCCAGACGATAAGGGCCCAGGTTGGTGCGGGACTGAGAATGCATGTTGATGTTCGACTCGTCCACCAATTCGCCATTGACATACACCGCGCCCTCGACGATTTGCAGAAGATCCCCAGGCAGGGCGATCAGGCGCTTGACAAACAGGGTGTGATTGACGAAGCTGACCTCCAGTGTGCCGCCCAGCTGCAGGCTGGTTTTGCTGTTGCGGTTGGGGTAACGGCAGATGATCACGTCGCCGCGGTTGAAATTGCCCGCCAGATAATCAGGCTTTGTCACCAGCACGATTTCATTGTCCTGCAGGGTATCGCGCATGCTTTCGCCATCCACGCGGATGGGCTCAAACAGCAGCGCGCGGATCAGCAGGGCGATAACCACAGCGGCCAGCAGCGTTAAAATCCAGCTCATAATTTCCTGCTTGGGGGTTTTCTTTTCCTTTTCTTTTTTGTTTTTCTTGCCCTTGGCCTTGGGAACCTCGGGGGCGGTTTCCGCCTTTTCAGGCAGCTTCTTTTCAGGTTCGGTGCTCATGGTTGCTTACTCCTTTTGCTCACAGGGAGCCGGCCCCTGCGTGATCAGCCGTTTGCGGCGGCGCAGAAAATCCGCGCGATCCAGCATCACGATGCGGCCGCAGCCATGGCAGCGGATCTTGATATCCGCCCCGGTGCGGATGACCGTCCACTCATCCTGCCCGCAGGGGTGCTTTTTGCGGGTCTGGATGATATCGCCCAGCCGGATCTCCTCTGTCACGCTTACGCCTCCCTTGGATGTTGATGCATCTATTATATACGAAGGCGTGCGTTTTTTCAATGTTATTTCGATACACGGCTGGTTAGAATAGGCTAAAAATGATAAAAAATCTGTCCGGCGCGCTATTTTATTGCAGCCGCGCCAGGCTATCCGCGCTCAGCGCGCTCATCAGCGCGAAGGCCGCGCGCACGCTTTCCTCGGCTGGCAGGCCATAGCGCCGGGCAAACAGCAGCGACAGGTCGTCGCGCTGCCGCTCCATGCGCTGCGCCTGTTCACGGCCCGCGTCGGTCAGGTGAATATCGCCGTAGGGCTCCTTATGAATCAAGCCCTTTTGCTGAAGCATTTCAAGTGATCGATGAATGGTGGGCCGCTTAACCCCCAGCAGCTGCGCCACATCCTTGGAGGCGACTACATCAAAGCTTTCCGACAGGGCCAGCACCGCCAGCAGGCAGCGGATCAGGGAGATCGACATGGGCCGCAATCCTCCTTATTTAGAAAATGGGGGATGCAGGGCGTACCTGCATCCCCCCGTATGGGCTGGGCGCGATCAGTGGCAGCCCTTGCAGTGCGAGCAATCGCCGCCGCAGGAGCAGGCCGATTTGCCCTTTTTCCTGTCACGGATCATGCTGTATACCACAGTGCCAACCACCAGCAGCAGCACGCCGCCGACAATTGCAGTAGCCATCATTACACACTCGCTTTCTGCGTTCCCTGAACGCTCTTTTCATAGGAGTTCTTACGAACCAGCAGGTAGATCAGCGCAGCCAGCAGGATGAAGGCGGCAATCGCGCCCGGAACGTTGGCCTGACCCTGGAACAGCATGCCCAGCTGATACACGATCAGCGAAATGACGTAGGCGAAGCCGCACTGATACCCGACGGCAAACCATGTCCACCTGGGGCTGTTCATCTCGCGCTTCATCGCGCCGATGGCGGCGAAGCAGGGCGCGCACAGCAGGTTGAAGACCAGGAAGGAGTAGCCGGCGATACCGGTAAACGCGGCGGCCAGGTGAGAATACACCGTGCCCTCGCCGGCGCGGTACAGGATACCCATGGTGCCCACGATGTTCTCCTTGGCAATCAGGCCGGTGATGGAGGCCACGGCGGCCTGCCAGTTGCCCCAGCCCAGCGGCGCGAAGATCCAGGCAATCAGGTTACCGATGCGAGCCAGGATGGAGGAGTTAATTTGTTCCTCGCTGAGCATCTGGAAGGCGCCGTCCACCCAGCCAAAGTAAGTGGTGAACCATACGAAGATCGTGGAGAGCAGGATGATCGTGCCGGCCTTCTTGATGAAGCTCCAGCCACGCTCCCACATGCTGCGCAGCACGTTGCCCAGCGTCGGCCAGTGATAAGCAGGCAGCTCCATGACGAAGGGAGCAGGATCGCCAGCGAACATCTTGGACTTCTTGAGCATGATGCCGCTGATGATGATGGCAGCAACGCCGATGAAGTAAGCGGAGGTGGATACCCAGGCAGAGCCGCCAAACAGCGCGCCGGCAACCATGGCGATGAAGGGCATCTTCGCGCCGCAGGGGATGAAAGTGGTGGTCATGATCGTCATGCGGCGATCGCGCTCATTTTCAATGGTGCGGGAGGCCATGATGCCGGGCACGCCGCAGCCAGAGCCGATCAGCATGGGGATGAAGCTCTTGCCGCTCAGGCCGAACTTGCGGAATACACGGTCCAGAACGAAGGCGATACGAGCCATATAACCGCAGGCTTCCAGGAAGGCCAGCAGCAGGAACAGCACCAGCATCTGAGGCACGAAGCCCAGTACCGCGCCAACGCCCGCTACGATACCGTCCAGGATCAGGCCCTTGAGCCAATCGGCGCAGCCGATCTGATCCAGGCCGCTTTCGATCAGCACGGGGACGCCGCGCACCCACACGCCGTAATCGGCCGGATCGGGCGCTTCAAAGCCGTTCTTCTCCAGGTACGCCACAGCGTCCTGATAGGTCATGGGGATGGTGGTTTTCTTATCCGCCCCCTCAGGGATGGCGGAATAGTAAACGGTCATCTCGGTCTGCGCCAGGGTCTCCTCATCCTCGACCAGGGTGGTCGCGGTTTCGGCTTCGGGCGTATAGGCCTTGAGCTGCTCCAGCACGGCGGCAGCGTCGAAGTCCTCAGACTCGGTGTCCAGATCAACATCCTCCACGAAGGCGCCTACGGCCTCGGTGGCGTTGGTGTAATCCTCCGCAACGGCCTCATAATCCTTGCTGCCGATGCCGAACAGGTGCCAGCCATCGCCGAACACACCGTCGTTGGCCCAGTCGGTGGCCATGGAGCCGACCGTTACCATAGAGATGTAGTATACCAGGAACATGACGACCGCGAAGATGGGCAAGCCCAGCCAACGGTTGGTGACCACGCGGTCGATCTTATCGGAGACGGACAGCTTGCCGGCGCTCTTCTTCTTGTAGCAGGCCTTGATCACCTCGGCGATGTACACATAGCGCTCGTTGGTGATGATGCTCTCGGCGTCGTCGCCCAGCTCATCCTCAGCGGCCTTGATGTCGGCCTCGATGTGCTTCATCGTGTCGACGGGCACCTTCAGCTGCTCCAGCACCTTGCTGTCGCGCTCAAAGATCTTGATGGCGTACCAGCGCTGCTGGGATTCGGGCAGGTTATGCAGAGCGGCTTCCTCGACGTGGGCAATGGCATGCTCCACAGGGCCGGAGAAGGTGTGCATGGGAATGGTCTTGCCGTTGCGGGCGGCGTCAATCGCGGTCTCGGCGGCCTCCATGATGCCCTCGCCCTTCAGAGCGGAAATCTCACAGACCTTGCAGCCCAGCTGACGGGACAGTTCGCTGAAGTTGATCTTATCGCCGTTCTTGCGGACAACGTCCATCATGTTGACGGCCACAACCACAGGGATACCCAGCTCGGTCAGCTGCGTGGTCAGGTACAGGTTGCGCTCCAGGTTGGTACCGTCGATCAGGTTCAGGATCGCATCCGGGCGCTCGGTGATCAGGTAATTACGGGAAACGACTTCTTCCAGCGTGTACGGAGACAGGGAGTAAATGCCGGGCAGGTCGGTGACGATGACGTCGTCGTGCTTGCGCATGCGGCCTTCCTTCTTTTCTACGGTAACGCCGGGCCAGTTGCCCACAAACTGATTGGAGCCGGTCAGGGCGTTGAACAGCGTGGTTTTACCGCAATTCGGGTTGCCTGCCAGTGCGATTTTAATGGCCATTGAAATGCTCCTCCTTTTGTTTCGGGGGCTCACGCCCCGCTAATTCTCCATTCAGAGAACGATGGGTGAATAAAAAGGATTACTTTACCTCGATGAGCTCGGCGTCCGCCTTGCGCACGCTCAGCTCATAGCCGCGAACGGTCAGTTCCATCGGATCGCCCAGCGGGGCTACCTTGCGCACATACACCTGCGTGCCGCGGGTGAGTCCCATATCCATAATGCGGCGCTTGAGCGCGCCCTCGCCGTGCAGCTTTTCGATCACTGCGGATTCACCGATCTTGACGTCCTTCAGGGTTTTCATTCGTCCCTCTCCTTTCTATCTACACCATGATTCTCATGGCCATGGTCTTATCCAGCGCGATGCGGCTTTCCTTCACATGCAGGATCAGGTTTCCGCCCAGCTCGCTGACCACGGTGACTTCCGTGCCCACTACGAAGCCCAGCTCGGCCAGGTGCTGTCGCACCTCATCGCGGCCATTGATCTTTTTGATGATGTTTACATCACCTACGTTTGCCATACCCAACGGCATCATCGGCAGCACTCCCTCCAATTAGACATCTCTAATGCACGGGGTTTTAAAATGGCTATCAAAGGGTTAATCTTCTCTAACCGTGCGATAGTTTAGCATCTCTAACTATGATTGTCAACCCCCGAAATGAGATTTTTTTCAAAGATCTTTTGCCTCTGGATATTTTATTGCCAATTTTTTCATGGGCGAAATTTTTTTGCTTTTGCCGCTTGACAGCGGGCGCAGAGTCTGGTATGATGATCGCGGTTAGAGAATTTTAACCATCAAAGGTCAGGCCGAAAGGCTTTTCTTTTTGAAAGCGTGGTTAAATATGTCTAACCAGAAAGGAAGTCTCCATGAGCGAGCGTTTTGAGGAAGCCGTGATCGCTCACTGCGCCCCCACCCTGGCCGGGCACAAATGCGGCAGCCTGTTCTCCTGGCGAAAGACCGGCGGGCAGGATCTGGCGCAGGAGTTGAGCAGCGTCAACCGTCTGCTTCAGCCAAAGGGCGTGCGCGTGCGGCTGCTCAAGTGCTGCCCGGCGGGCGCGCTGGTATATGTCTACCGCCCGGCCATGCTGCATAAGCGGCTGGAACGCACAGACATTGCGGACTTCCTGCATGGGCAGGGCTATGCCTCGCTCAAGCTGTCCGACGCGCTGGCAACGCTGGCGCGCCACATCCACTGCGGGGAGGAATTTCCCCACGAGGTTGGGATTTTTCTGGATTACCCGCTGGCGGATGTGATCGGCTTTATCCGGCATCAGGGCGCGGCCTTCTGCTGCGTTGGCTGCTGGAAGGCCTATACAAACGAGGAGCAGGCGCGGCGCACCTTTGCGCTGTATCGCAAGTGCCGCATGGTTTACCTGGCCTGCTACCATAATAAAGGATACGGTGTTACGCGGCTGACTGTGGCCGCTTAACATACAACCAACATTTCAGGAGGTTCTATCATGAGTCAGATTGCTGTTGTTTATTGGAGCGGCACGGGTCATACCCAGGCCATGGCCGAGGCGGTTGCCAAGGCGTGCGGCGCGCAGCTCTTTACCGCGGAGGAATTCTCCGCCGATCAGGTAGCCAAGTATGATGCGATCGCCTTCGGCTGCCCCGCCATGGGCGCGGAGGTGCTGGAGGAAAGCGAATTCCGGCCGATGTTCGACGCCTGCAAGCCCCATCTGCAGGGCAAAAAGATCGCGTTGTTCGGCTCCTATGGCTGGGGCGACGGCGAATGGATGCGCAACTGGGAAGAGGACTGCATCTCCGCCGGCGCGACGCTGGCTTGCGACAGCGTCATCTGCCAGGATGATCCCGACGACAGCGCGCTGGCCGAGTGCGAAGCGCTGGGCAAGGCGCTGCAATAAACACTTTGCTTAAAAAGAGATGACGCGCATGCTCAAAAGCAAGCTATCCACCCTTGCGCTGGCGATTGCCCTGACGGCTCTTGGCTGTCTGCTGTCCCAGCTGTGTCCGGGCATTTTGCCCGCATAAATTCAAGAAAACCAGTATTTGATACTGCTGCCCCGGGCGTCCTCCTTGCGTCCGAATAAACTGTGAACCCGCCTTTTTGATCCTTGAAAGACACTGCCTTGCTTGTATCTGATATACCAATCCCTATACCAGACCTTTGAAGGGCAATATCAATACTGTTTTCTATCCGCCGGTTGTTGGGCCAACCGGCGGGTGTTTTTTTATTGAGGAAAACAGCAATTGTAAATTCTTTAAAATGTGGATAAAATTGTCTATCCATTTCGTCTTTATTTATGAAAGGGCGGTATTCCCCTACCTACACAAAACAGGAGGATAGAGATTATGAAAAAGACGCTTGTTTTATTAATGACGATTCTGCTGCTTTGCCTGACGGCAGGCGCATTAGCAAATAACGAAGTAGAATTTAAACCCGGACCTGATGATCTGACGGTAGAAGAAGCTCACGCCCGTGCGGCAGCGTTTTTCTCGGTTAAGTGCGGTATCTCTTTCGACATTCTCCAAAAGGCACCGATGGATATCCGGCTGCTGCAGCATCAGAGCCTGCGGAATGTCAATGGAAAGAATATATACGTAGCCGATGAAGCCCCCATGTGGCAGGTTTGGGTAAGCTCTTTTCTGGGCCATCATGGGGAAACAGTGCCTCATGTAATGCGTTTTAGTCGAACTGGTGAGCTGCTGTATTGGAAAGCCCATGGCGACGGTTATGAGGCCGGCGAATCGGAGGATACTATGCTTTGTGGCACAGAGGTGACTCCCCTGCCCAGCGACATACAGGAAAGCGCCGTTATCGAGAAAATGAAGGAAGGAATGGAGACGGAATATGGTTTAGCACCAGAAAAGTTTAGCTATCAGGCAAAATTTTTGTTTGAAAAGCACTTCAACAGCGGCGAAATCCCCGTCTGGATCGTATACGCTTATAGCAACGGCGCGGTAGCCTGGAAGGCGGCATATGGCTATGACGGCAGCTGCATGAGTTTAACTCCGGCCCAGCAGGATTACACATCTTATTTTACAGAAGATCAAAGCTTTTTTGATTCAGTATACGGAGACGATTGGTATGAGCAAATATCTAAATACGATAAGCTTTTCAGTGGAAATCTTTCACAAGCAGAAGCTGAAGCATACCTAACCGAATGGAAACCAGTGTTTGAAGCCTGGTGCAAAACGCATCCGTGGGCTGCAAATAGTCAATTGCTGACGCCCTACTTTCAGAACAGCGAAGAATCGCCCACGCCGTGACGCGCCTTTGCCCTGAACGCATCCCCTCGCCAGGTGGTAAGACATCCGGCGGGGTTTTTATCTTGATTAAAGCAGGCTGATCCTTTATAATATATAATCAGAGCCGCAAAGTCATTGGGAGGTGCCGTTCATGAGTGCGTCGCTTTATTCAATTGAACAGCTTCAAGCACAGCTTGCCCCCGTCTTTCAAAAAAACGGCGTGCGCAAGGCTATCCTGTTTGGCTCCTATGCCAAGGGAACTGCACAACCTGCCAGCGATGTGGATTTATGGGTAGACAGTGGGCTACGCGGACTGTCCTTTTTCGGGCTGCTTGAGGATGTATGCCGCTGCGTGCAATGCAAAGTGGATTTAATCGACCGTGCAGATGTAATTCCCGGTTCTGCAGTAGACCGCGAAATACACAATACAGGGGTGGTCATCTATGAGCAATGAAAAAACGCTGCGCACCCTACAAAGAATGATTGAACGGATGGAACGCACGCTGCAATATTGCCAGAACGAATCCTTTGCCTCTTTCCAAAGCAATCTCATGCTTCAGGAAGCCTGCGTATTTAATCTGCTGCAAATCGGCGAACTGGCACATAACGGTTTAGATGAGGCTTTCTCCAGGCGCATCCTGAGCAGCCTTGGCGACAGATTTACGGTATGCGCAATCGTATTGCGCATGATTATGAGGGAATCCGTCTGCAAATTGACTGGCAAACCATCTCCGAAGATTTCCCTCTGTTGATTCAAGACCTGAAAAGGCTGTTGGCTGATTTATAATTTATCATCTCCATCGCTCAGTTCTTGACACATCCCCTTCCGTGTTGTATACTACGCCTCGGTTAGAGAAATCTAATCGTCGCTTTGAAAGGAGCTGTCTCCCATGATTGAAACCACCGTGAAAATCGACGGTATGATGTGCGGCATGTGCGAAGCGCATGTCAGCGATGTGATCCGCAGCAAGTTTAACATCAAAAAAGTGTCCGCTTCCCACAGCAAGGGGCAGGCGGTTATCCTGTCCGATGGCCCGCTGGATGAGGCCGCCCTGCACAAAGCCATCGGTGATACCGGCTACACCGTAACAGACGTAACCCTGCGGCCCTTTGAAAAGAAGGGGCTGTTTGGCATGTTCAAGCGCTGACGCAGCCCGTTGCCCGCCAAGCCTCAGCCCGCCTTTCCGGCGGGCTTTTGCTTTACGCTTCAATCAGAATCGGCTATAATAAAGATAGCATTCTTTTTACGGAGGATTCGGGCATGAACGAACGGCAGTTTGATCACAAGGGCGGCGTGTACCGTGAGGGGCGGCCTGCCTATCCGCCAGCGTTATTTGAGCGCCTGCAAAGCGCCGGGCTGCTTGCCCCCACGGATATCGCCGCGGACGTAGGCGCGGGTACGGGCATCTTTTCCAGGCAACTGGCCGCCTATGTCGGCAAAGTATACGCTGTGGAGCCCAACGACGATATGCGCGCCGCCATGCAGGCAGACGTCGCCTTGTCTCCCCTATGCGGCAGCGCCGAAAGCATTCCCCTGCCCGATTGCAGCGTGGATGTGATCACCGCTGCGCAGGCGTTTCACTGTTTTTAATCCCGCTGCGTTCCGGGCAGAATGCCTGCGGCTGCTGCGTCCAAACGGGCGCGTGCTGCTGATTTGGAACGTGCGCGATGAAGCCAGCCCGCTGATTGCGGAAAACTATGCCGTAAACCGCCAATACTGCCCGCGCTTTCGGGGCTTTTCCAATGGGCTGGACTTTGCCGATGCGACGTTCCGCAGCTTTTTCTGCGGGGATTATCAGCTAATTTCGCTGGATTATCCCCAGCTTTACAACCGCGAAGCCTTTGTGCTGCGCAGCCTTTCCTCCTCCTTTGCCCCCGCGCCGCAGGAGGACGGCTATGCCGCCTATCGCGCCGCGCTGGAAAAGCTGTTTGACGCTTACTGTCAAAACGGCACGGTTGCCTATCCTTATATCACCCGCTGCTATGCAGGCAGGCTGCATACCGCGGACACAAACGACAAAAGCTAATCAAAAAAGAAAAGAGGACGATAGCGCATGTGCACAGCGGCAACCTATCAAACCCGCGACTTTTACTTTGGCCGAACGCTGGATTATGAGTTTTCCTATGGCGACGAGGTGACGATCACCCCGCGCGGCTATACCTTTGCGTTTCGCCATGCCGGACGGCTGGATCATCCCTATGCCATAATCGGCATGGCGCATGTGGCGCAGGATTATCCGCTGTATTACGATGCGATGAATGAAAAGGGGCTGTGCATGGCGGGGCTGAATTTTGTGGGCAACGCCGCCTATGCCGATGTAATTCCAAGCCGCGAAAACGTGGCGCAGTTTGAGCTGATCCCCTATCTTTTGGGGCAGTGCACCAGCGTGGCGGAGGCTCGCGACAGGCTGGCGCGGCTCCAGCTGGTCGGCACGCCCTTTAGCGCGCAGCTTCCCGCCGCGCAGCTGCACTGGCTGCTGGCCGATCAGCATCAGGCCGTGGTGATTGAATCCATGGCCGACGGGCTGCACATCTATGATAACCCGGTGGGCGTGCTAACCAACAATCCGCCCTTTCCGCAACAGCTATTTCAACTGAACAACTATATGAGCCTTTCCCCCAGGCAGCCTGAAAACCGCTTTGCGCCGCAGCTGCCGCTGGTTCCCTACAGCCGCGGCATGGGCGCGCTGGGGCTGCCGGGCGATCTGTCCTCCGCATCGCGCTTTGTGCGGGTGGCCTTCACGCGGATGAACGCCGTCTCCGGCGATTCGGAAACCGAAAGCGTCAGCCAGTTTTTCCATATTTTAGGATCGGTAGAACAGCAGCGCGGCTGCTGTGAAGTACGCGATGGGCAGTATGAAATCACCCTGTACACCTCCTGCTGCAACGCCGCGCGCGGCATTTACTATTACACCACCTACGAAAACAGGCAAATCACCGCCGTAGATATGCGCCGCGAGAACCTGAACGGCTCCGCACTGATTCGTTACCCGATGATCACAGACCAGCAGATCGCCCATCAAAATTAACCTGCGCAACAGATAGTTGCTTGTTTTATCCCGCATTCTGCGGTATTCTATACGTGAGGTGATAAGCAATGGCTACCAAGGATGTAATTCTGTCTCTGCGCACAAAAAACGGCCTGTCTCAGGACGAGCTGGCCGAAAAGGTATTTGTTACCCGTCAGGCGGTTTCCCGCTGGGAAAACGGTGAAACCGTGCCCAATCCGGACACGCTCAAGCTCCTGTCCGCACTGTTTGACGTATCGATCAACACGCTGCTGGGCGCGCCGCGCAAGCTGATCTGCCAGTGCTGCGGCATGCCGCTGGAGGATTCGCTGCTTAGCCGCGAGCCGGACGGCTCTTTCAACGAGGACTACTGCAAGTGGTGCTATGCCGACGGGCAGTTTGCCTATCAGGATCTGCAAACGCTGACCGATTTTCTGGTGGAGCACATGTCCAATGAGAATTGGTCTGCCGAGCAGGCGCGCGCCTACTTTGAGGCGCAGCTGCCCCAGTTGCAGCATTGGCGGGAAAAAAAGGAAGAATAAAGAAAACCGAGCCCTCGCAGACAAAATGCGAAGGCTCGGTTTTTTTATGGATGCTTCGGCTCGGGCCAGCTTACGCGCTCCGCTTGCGGGAAGGCGCGGCGCAGCGCGCGCTTGGGATGCACCAGCACAGGGGTCTTGCAGGCGGACAGCATCTGCACGTCGCCCGCGCTATCGCCATAGGCGGTACGCATCGCGCTGATATCGCTGCCCTGCTCCTCCAACCACTGCGTGATACGGCGCACCTTTTCGCCGCGCTTGCAGTTAGGCGGCTGAGGCTGCCCCTGCGCGTCTGTGGGCGTGCACAGCAGCGCGTCCACCCCCAGATACCGCGCCACATGGCGCATATAGCACGCACAGCTGGCGCTGCACAGGATCACCGCGTCCCCCTGGCTTTGATGCTTTCTAATCGTCTCCAGTCCTTGGGGGCGAATTTTTTTGCATATCAGGCCGGCAAAATCCTGAAGAAAGGTCTCGCGCTCCGCCGCGTTCATACGCGCTAAGAAGCCGTGTCCCGCGCGCTTAGCCGTCATTTCGCCCACCAGATGCATATGATACAGTCCCCCAGCCAGCGCCGACCAAAGCGCCGCAAGCAGGCTGATTTTGCCCTTTTTTAAGCCATAAAGCACCAGCTGCGCAATGCTGTCGCCACGGATGAGCGTGCCGTCAAAGTCAAAGGCTGCCGCGCTGCGAACGGGCTTTTCCATCACAATCCCACCTGCCAGATCGATACCGTCTGCATCATGCTGTCCAGCAGCTTCTGCGCCGCATCATAGGCGTTATCGTTCAAAGCAGTCATCATGAAAATGTACTCATAGCCATTGGCATAAAAATCATAATACACAGCGGTGGTAGGCACAGTCCTTCCGTCGTCCGCTATCGCCACAAAGGACATCGCCATTTCCAGCATCTGTCCCGCAGGCGTGTCGCGCAGGATACCGTCGTGCAGCTGCTTGAACTGCTCCTCCGGGGTATAATGATCCTTCATCAACTCAGCATAGCGCGGGGCATTCTCAATCTCCTGCGCAAAGGTCTCGCAGGTGGGCGTCTTCACTTGAACATCAAACATGTATTTGGAATCCGGCGAACGCCAGATGCGCACATCATAGATGTAATCGTCGTCCTCATTCTGCTTTTCGTCCAGCTGCGCAAGATGCTCCGCAATCACCGCATCCCCAAACATATCAAAACGCGAATAAACGTCCAGCGAATACCCATACACCCGGTTCTCATAGGGCACCGGCACGCCGTATTTTATGTTGCCAAGCAGTTTATTGCCCACCGCCTGCGCGCTGCCTGCGCACAGCAGCAGCATAGCCGCCATCAGAAAAGCTGCGAAACGCTTTCTTTTCATCTTTTTCGCCTCCTTGCCAGGATATTGTAGCATGAAGCGCGCGGGCGCGTCAACGATAGGAAATGTAAAAGAGAGCCGCTTGTTCAGCGGCTCTCCTGATGATTGAATGGTGTCAGCCCTTCAGGCCGATTTTGCGCAGCGTATCGATGCTCATGGCGGCAGCCTCCAGCGGCGTACGGCCAACGGAAGCATCCTGCTCCACCACAAACCACTTTGCGCCCGCATCCAGACCAGCTTCCGCCACAGCAGAAACATCCTGGCAACCGTAGCCCACCGGGCGGAACTCAAAGGGCACCTCGCCCGCAGCCTTGGTTTCGGATTGTCCCAGCAGGCCATAGGGGGCGGCGTCGCCCTCCTTGCGGCCCACAAAGTCCTTCAGATGTACCACAGGCGCACGGCCAGCATACTTGCGCAGATAAGCGGCGGGATCTTCGCCCGCGTACTTGACCCAGCACACATCGATTTCGGTTTTGAGCACATCCTCGGGCATGGCGGCATAGAGGAAATCCAGCGCGTACATGCCGCTGAAGGATACAAATTCGAAATCGTGATTGTGATACAGCAGCTGAATGCCGTTGTCGCGGCACAGGCAGCCAAACTGATAAATCGTGCGCAGCACGCCTGCGAAGGCTGGCGTGCCAGGGCGCTGCTCGGTGCTCAGGTAGGGCACGGCGATATAATCGCAGCCGATGGCCTTATGATAGTCGATCACGCCCTGCATATCCGCCTCAATCAGCTTGAGCGCCACATGGCTGGATACGGCACGCAGGCCGCATTCCTCCAGCATGGCGCGCACATCCTGCGCGCTATGGCCGTAGAAACCGGCAAACTCCACGCCGTCGTAGCCAAGGGCCTTAAGCTGACGCAGCACGGACAGCAGATCCTGCTCCGCTTCCTTGCGCGCCGAATAGATTTGATACGCGATCGGTGCGTTTTTCATGCCGGATTCCTCGCTCAGTCGTTGAAATACACGGGCTTGCCGGTCTTGGCAGACTGATAGATGGCGTCCAGAATCTGGGTGACGACGAAGGCTTGCTCGGGCTTAACGGTCAATTCACCCTCGCCGCGCACAGCGTCAACAAACACGCGCTGCTCCATCACCTTGGGATCATCGCTGGAGCCTTCATAGAAGTCCACGCCCTTTTTCTTCATGTTGGGGGTGGTCACATACTGCTTGCCGTGCTTCACGCCGTTGATATGCAGCTCACCATTATGCATGTCCGCGCCAGCCTTGGTGCCGCACAGCATGGTGCGCGCTTCTTCCACATCCAGGGTATTCAGAGCCCAGGAAGCGCTCAGGTCGATGGTCGCGCCGTTCTCCATCACGATGAAGCCAAAGGCGCTATCCTCGGTGGTGAACTTTTCGGGATCCCAGTCGCCCCAGGCGTTGCCGGTCTCGCGGTCGTTGTTCAGCTTATGATACACGGTGCCCACCACATACTTGGGCTTGTAGTTGTTCATGGTCCACAGGGTCAGATCCAGCGCATGGGTGCCGATATCGATCAGGGGACCGCCGCCCTGCTCATACTCGTTGAGGAACACGCCCCAGGTGGGCACAGCGCGGCGACGGATGGCGTTGGCGCGGGCATAGTAGATGTCGCCCAGCTCGCCGGCTTCGCATTCCTTCTTCAGGTACTGGCTGTCGGGACGATAGCGGCCCTGATAGCCGATGGTGAGGATTTTGCCGGTTTCCTTGGCGGCGTCCAGCATCTTCTGCGCTTCGGCGGGGTTGATGGCCATGGGCTTTTCGCACATAACGTTCTTACCGGCGTGCAGCGCATCCACGGTGATATAGGAATGGCTGCGGTTGGGGGTGCAAACGTATACGCAGTCCAGATCCAGCTTGAGCAGCTCTTTATAATCGGTAAACACCTGCGCGTCCTCGGTGCCGTACTGGGCCTTGGCCTTTTCGGCGCGCTCAATAATCAGATCGCAGAAGGCGACCAGCTCGGTCTCGCCCAGCGCCTTGATGGAGGGCATATGCTTGCCGTTGGCGATGCCGCCGCAGCCGATGATACCAGCTTTCAACTTATTAGCCATGATAACTTTCTCCTTTCGTTCTTTGCGAACAATCTGTGGGAATAGTTTTATTATAGCCGCGCGACTGCCAAAAGTCGTGACATTTAGGGCGTGGAAAGTGACAAAAAGCGCTATCATTATTTTTCTTGCCGGATTCTTTCTTTCATGCTAAGATAGCGATAGCAACAACCGCGCGCCGTTTTCTCCACAGAAAGGGGGATGATCGCCATGGCGCTGCTGCATGTTAACTTCTATTCCCGCACGCTGGAACGCGAAACGCAGATGGATGTGATCCTGCCCGAGGCTGCCAAGAAGCTCATCGGCATGGAGGGTGTGGCCACCCGGCAGTGCAAAACGCTGTACCTGCTGCACGGCATGAGCGATGACCAGACCGTCTGGCAGCGCCGCACCAGCATTGAGCGCTACGCGGCGGCCTATGGCCTGGCGGTGGTGATGCCCACAACTGATCTGGGCTGGTACACCGATATGTACCGGGGCGACAAGTATTTCGCTTTTATCACCCGCGAGCTGCCTGCCGTGTGCCGCGATCTGTTTCCCATGATGAGCCCCAGGCGCGAGGATACCTATGTTGCCGGGCTGTCCATGGGCGGCTACGGCGCGCTCAAGTGCGCCCTGCGCGCGGGCGATGTGTTCAGCCGCGGGGCTTCGCTGTCAGGCGCGGCAGATATCCGCCAGCTGCCCCCCGGTGGATATTGGGAGGACGTGTTTGGCCCGCGGGAGCAGATTCCCGGTTCGTTCAACGATCTGTTCGCCGCGGCAAAAGCGCTGCCGCCCGAGAACCGCCCGCCGCTGTACATGTGGTGCGGCACGGAGGATTCCCTGCTGCCGGGCAACCACGCGCTGCGCGATCATCTGCTGGCGCTGGGCTACGATCTTACCTATGCTGAAAGCGCGGGCAATCACGCCTGGCAATGGTGGGATCTGCACATTCAGGATGTGCTGCGCTGGCTGTTTCCCCAAACGGAGGTGAAGTAAGATGGCGCTGATGGATATCGGCTTCTTTTCCGAATCGCTGGGCATGGCGGTACACTGCATGGCATTGCTTCCCCATGCGCGCGAAGGCGAAACACTGCCCAAACGGCAAACGCTGTATCTGCTGCACGGCTACGGCGACAGCTATACCTCCTGGATTCGCAAGACCAATCTGGAGCGCTACGCCGCGCATCATAACCTGGCCGTCATCATGCCCGACGCGCAGAAAAGCGCCTATACCGACATGACCCACGGCGGCAAGTTTTTCACCTATATTGCCGATGAGCTGCCCGGCAAGATGCGTGCCTTTCTGCCCCTGAGCGAACGGCGCGAGGATACCTTCATCGCCGGCTTTTCCATGGGCGGCTACGGCGCATTCAAAATCGGCCTGGCGCGGCCCATGCAGTACGCCGCCATCGGCTGTATCAGCGCGGGCGTCAGCAACGATACCCCGGATACCGTCGCGCTGCGCGAATTGCGCACGGGCGGCCGGCCGTTAAAGGATACGGAGGAGGATGTGCCCGCCAGCATTGCGCGCGCCGCCGCGCTGGGCAAGGATGCGCCGCGCATCTATCATACAATCGGACAGGAGGATTTTCTTCTGTCCGGCGCGCGGGAAACGCGCGACCTGCTGCACAGCTATCCAGGTGATCCCTTTCATTATATATATGAAGAAAAGCCCGGCAAACACGGCTGGGAATTCTGTGATGGCGCGCTGCGCGATTTTCTGCAATGGCTCTCTCCAGCACCCCGCTGAGACGCGATGCCTGAGGGCGCAATTTTGTTCACGCCTCCGCCACAATTTACAATTGGCTTAGAAATGTAAAATATTAGTGATCATATTGTTATGAATCGGGAACAAATTCGTCTTCTGATCCGTATATAATAGTAACCGTAAACTACCGGCTATATCCAGCCGCTTTACGGAATCTATCCGGACGACGCTATTACCGTCCAGAAAAGGTTAACAGGAAGGATGATATCGTAATGAAAAAGATCATTTCTTTGCTGCTGGCGCTCGTATTAACGCTTTCCGCCTGCTCTGTGGCTTTGGCTGCCGACGTTGTGCTTCGCCCCGGCGATAAGGGCGACGCCGTTAAGGAAGTGCAGACGCTTCTGACCAGCTACGGCTATTATTCCGGGAAAATCAACGGCAGCTACAACACCGCCACCACCACTGCCGTGCGCAATTTCCAGCGCTATAACAGCCTGACTGTGGACGGCAAGGTCGGCCCCAAGACCATGGCTGTGCTCAAGAGCGGCAACGCCGTTTCCGCTCCCCTCAAGCCCAATGAAACCAACAATTCCGCCTCCGTCAAGATGGTGCAGACCCTGCTGCGCGATCTGGGCTATTACAATGGCAAGATCGATGGCAAATACGGCAAGGCCACCATCGCCGCCGTCAAGATGTTCCAGAAGTACAACGAGCTGCCCATCGACGGCAAGGTTGGCGAGGATACCCTGAACCGCATGAAGAGCAGCGCCGCCATCAAGGCGCCCGTCAACCAGAAGGATTCCTACTCCACCGAAAACAAGCACATCCAGGAGCGCCTCAAGTACTACGGCTACTACACCGGCAAAATCGACGGCATCTATGGCTCGGGCACCATTGCTGCGGTAAAGGCCTTCCAGCGCGCCAACGGCCTGAAGGTGGACGGCGCGGTCGGCCCCCTGACGCTGGCCAAGCTGGATTCCAACAACGCCGTTTCCAAGAAGGACGCCGACCAGGCGACCGATGTGGGCACCCGCCCCATCCTGCGCCCCGGCGATAAGGAAGCCGCCAAGGTCAAGTACATCAAGGAAGTGCAGACCATCCTGAAGGCTAAGGGTCTCTACACCGGCGAGATCGACGGCGTATACAGCGGCATCATTGTGACCGCCGTGCGTCTCTTCCAGCAGCAGAATGGCCTGACCATCGACGGCCGCGTGGGCGCCAACACCTGGAAGGTGCTGCTGGGCGGCACCGTCACCCCCTCTGTCCCCGTTCGCCCCTCCGTGCTGCGTCCCGGCGATAAAAACGCCTATGTGAAGGAGCTGCAGCAGAACCTGGTTACCCTGGGCTACTCCAACGTGCCCGTGGACGGCGTATACGGCGCCAAGACAACTGCGGCCGTAAAGGCGCTGCAGCGCAAGCACGCCCTGGATGTGGACGGCAAGGCCGGCCCCAAGACCCTGGCTAAGATCAACGAGCTGCTCAACGCCGCTTCCACCCCCAGCGATCCCGACGCGAACGGCTAATCTTTCAATCGATTATCAAAGCGGAAAGGCCAAACAGGCTTTTCCGCTTTTTTGAGGAGTACGCTCTATGGACTTTGGAATGCCTTTTCTGCTGGAATGCCCCAGTATAGAATCCGCCTGCGCGTTGTGCGCCAAGCTGGGTCTGCAATTTGTGGAGCTGAATCTGAGCTTTCCCCTGTGCAACCTGGATGCGCTGACTGCGCAGCGTTTAAACTCCCTGCGCGCGCGGCATGGCCTTTACTTCACCTTTCATCTGGACGAGGAGCTGGCTCCCTGTGTCTTTGACAGCCGCGTCCGCGCCGCCTATGTGGATTGCGCGCTGCGCGCCATTACCCTGGCACGGGAAACAGGCACGCCCACGGTCAATCTGCATTGGCCGCGCGGGGTGTACGTCACCTTGCCCGATCGCGTTACCTATCTGTTTGAAAACTATCGAGAGGATTATTTGCAAAACGCACGCCAGTTCCGCGACGTCTGCACCCAGGCGTCTGAAGGCCACGTCAATATTTGCGTAGAAAACACAAACGGCTTCCTGCCTTTTCAGCAAGAAGCCGTCGATATGCTGCTGGAAAGTCCAGCATTTGGACTAACGCTGGATATTGGGCATGATTATACCGCCCACTCTGTTGACGCGCCCTATTATGCCCGCCATGCGGACAAACTGCGCCACATGCACGCCCACGATGCGCAGGGCAGCCACTGTCACCTGCCTTTCGGCGGCGGCGATATGGATTGGCCCGCGCAGCTTCGCCGGGCACAGCAGGCGGGAGCCCGCGCAGTAATTGAGGTCAAAACCATCGCCGCGCTGCGTGAAAGCGTCGCGCTGCTACGCGAAACGGCCTTATAAGTTCGGATTGGGCTTGTTCTCGTTCAGCGCGTCGCCTACCAGCGATTTCAAAAACGCCTGCGCCGCTACCACACAGTCCTTCGCATCATACAGCGTCGCGCAGGCACGAGCATAGGGCTTGGCATTGCGAGCGCGCATTACCTCGCACAGCTTTTCCTCTTTGGCCAGGATATCGGCAATTTCCTTTTCAATCCCTTTCAATTCACGGCAAACCTGTGCCACCTGCAACTGTCTACCTTTATTCATTTTCAATACATCCTTCATCCGTATTTTTTCGTAAAGCACTGCATTCACCATGCACGGCAGTATTATACCGTATCGCGCACATGCAGTCTACAAAATAATACTTATAGAAGCACAGCAAAATAGGTTGACATTCGTAGCTTCAGTGTTTAGAATAAAAACAAATCAAAAGGAGGCTGCACACCTATGCCTGAAATCCGCAAGGCCGTCGTCACAGTGCTGGGCATCGACCGCAAGGGCATTATCGCCCGCATCAGCGCCGTGCTGTATGATCACAACGTCAATATTTTGGACATTTCCCAAACCGTTATGGAAGACTATTTTCACATGATCCTCATTGCCGACATCACGGACTGCGCTTTTGACCAGTTATCCGAGCAGCTATCCGCCCTGGGGCAGGAAATGGGCCTGCAAATCCGCGTGCAGCGCAGCGAAATCTTTGAAGCCATGCATCAGGTGTAAGGGGGCTTTTTTATGGTAACGTCTTCGCAGATTCTATCCACCCTGCACATGATCGACCGCGAAAAGCTGGATGTGCGCACCATCACCATGGGCATCTCCCTCTTCGGCTGCGTATCGGACAACGAGGATCGCCTGTGCCAAAAAGTGTACGATCACATCGCCCGCACCGCACAGAACCTGGTGCGCGTAGGCGAGGAAATTGAGCGCGAAATCGGCGTGCCCATCGTCAACAAGCGCATTTCTGTTACCCCGGCCGCGCTGATCTCCGGCGGCGTCACACACCCGGTCAAGCTGGCCAAGGCGCTGGACCGCGCCGCGCGCGCAACGGGCGTAAACTTTATCGGCGGCTATTCCGCCCTGGTGCAAAAGGGCATGACCGCCGCCGACCGCCGGCTGATGGACTCCATCCCCGAAGCCCTGAGCGAAACGGAATTTCTGTGTTCCTCCATCAATATCGGCTCCACCCGCGCGGGCATCGATATGGACGCTGTGCGCCTGATGGGGCAAATTGTCAAGGCTACCGCCCAACGCACCGCAGAAGCTGGCGGTCTTGGCTGTGCAAAGCTGGTAGTTTTCTGCAACGCAGTGGAGGATAACCCCTTCATGGCCGGTGCTTTCCATGGCGCCGGCGAGGGCGACTGCGCCGTCAGCGTGGGCGTCTCCGGCCCAGGCGTGGTCAAGTGCGCGCTGGAAGCCGTTCGCGGTCAGCCCTTCGATGAGGTGGCCGAAACCATCAAGCGCACCGCCTTCCGTATCACGCGTGTGGGTCAGCTGGTGGCGCGCGAGGCCTCGCGACGCCTGAACGTGCCCTTCGGCATCGTCGATCTTTCCCTGGCCCCCACCCCCTCGGTGGGTGATTCCGTCGCCGCCATTCTGGAAGAAATGGGGCTTGAATCCTGCGGCACGCATGGCACCACCGCCGCGCTAGCGCTGCTCAACGACGCGGTAAAGAAGGGCGGCGTCATGGCTTCCTCCCATGTGGGCGGGCTGTCTGGCGCGTTCATTCCGGTCAGTGAGGATATTGGCATGATCGCCGCAGCTGAGCGCGGCGCGCTGACGTTGGACAAGCTGGAAGCCATGACCTGCGTGTGCTCCGTCGGCCTGGATATGATCGCCATCCCCGGCGATACCACGGCCGAAACCATCTCGGCCATCATCGCGGATGAAGCGGCCATCGGCATGATCAACAACAAAACCGTGGCCGTGCGCGTCATCCCCGTACCGGGCGCTCAGGTGGGCGACAGCGTAGAGTTTGGCGGTCTGCTGGGCCACGCGCCCGTCATGCCGGTGCATCCCTTCTCCTCAGCAGATTTCATCCACCGCGGCGGCCGTATTCCCGCGCCGCTGCATTCACTGCGCAACTAAGCCTCCTCGCCACGCTTTCTTCCCGTTCCGCATTTTCGCCCTTGCGCAAACCCGCAAAATGCGCTATACTGATTGCGTTGTGCGGATATGGTGGAACGGCATACACAATTGACTTAAAATCAATCGCCTTTGGCTTGCGGGTTCAAATCCCGCTATCCGCACCAACTAAATCCTCATGTTTTGATACAAAGCATGGGGATTTCTTTTTGCATTTATAGGCTGATAAACCGTTAAAATATAGGCCATAACCGCCAAATACGGGTTATGGACGCAAGAAAACGATCGCCAAACGTCATTTTGCCGGATGGAGGCTTCCAATCTTCAGCCCCTTTTAGTCTACTCATGACTGCTTTTGGGGGCCGAAAGCAGAGATTTATCATGGAATGCACCCTACGTTGGACGATAGCAGGGTATCGTCCACAATAAGAAGTTTCCGTCCAAAGTAATGTCAGGTAGTATCTAAAGCATGTGTTTTCTTTTTGAAGTACCGTTTTGTAACCAAAGGAACTACTGAAAGAAAAATAGACTACTTGAGAATGGAGTAGTCTATTTCTCTTTAACCATATGCCGTTCTGCGTCTGATCTATTTATGAAATTATATTTTCTTCAATGGCAGCCTTATATTGCTTGCACATATAGAAATCATCAAGTACCACCACGGGCTTTTGCGTTAGCTTCGAGAGATACTGTAAATCTTCGTAGAATTGATCCTGAAAGCGTGAAGGGCAAATCGCAGCTATCAATCCCACTCTCGAATCTTGACACATTGAAAATATTTGCTGGAACATTTCGCGAGCCGGTGCTGATGATCTCGTCAGATTGGCGTTTTTAGCAAGTGCACTTTTAATAACACCCACCAAGGTTACAGTATGTCCATCAATAGTTACGGGGAAAGATACATCCCCAAATTCATCTCCATTGTGTGGACTGGGTCTATAACTATGATGTGTCGCAAACACCTTCATAAGACAGCTGCGCTCATGTGAGAGTAGACACTTATTGCAATTATCATTGTTGCTTGTTCTGCATTTTTCCTTGATCTTCGTTAAGTTTTTATGAATCTCTTCATATTCCTCTTTCGACAACTCGATATCAAGCACTTGCTTTAATTCTGGTATCTCAGCAGTATTAGCCAGCATTGGTGTATGCAATGGGTATATTTCTACACGATTACCGGTAATCTGGAACGTTTTGTCAAATGGCATCAACAAAGAATCGTTAACGACCTTTGAAACCAGATGCAAAGTTTCAGCCGTCGGCAGAAGCCGAAGAGTATCATAAGGCTTTGGGACGCTGAATTCATGCCCCTCATCGCATTGACACCTATCAGTAATTTTACCGCATGATTTACAGAAAAGCTGGCCTGACTTGTTTATTTGCACATTAGGCGAGTGACAATATGAACATCGAAGATACGTGTGCTCACCGCATGCTGGGCATTCAGCCACATGCCTTGCAATCCAATATTTCTGTGTTTTCGACCAGGTTTGATCGATTTCAAGATTGATATACGCATTGCCATGCCCTCGTCGGATGCTATTATATACCGATGAACTCCTTATCTGTGTAAGGCTGGAGATCTTGGGCTGGGTTGACCACTTTAAAAGTACAAACCCTATTGTAACGCCTTCACAATGGCTTGCCAATCAAGTTAAGGATTCTTTTTTAGCATCTTTTCCAGTTAGAGTAATAAACAATGGAATAGACTTTCAAACTTTTTGCTATTGTGAAAGTGATTTTCGCAGTAGGAATAACTTGGGGACAAAAATTGTTATTCTCGGTGTTGCTTTTGATTGAATTGCATGTTATTCTTTATGACGAGATCGTAGAGGATGTGTGGTTCGGCAAGATGGATGGATCGGAGTTTGTTGTTGAACCTTATGTTGGTATGTACCAAACGATTTGTTATGCTAAGCAAATTGGAAATAGTGTGGTTTCAACGATATTTTCAAAAGAGTTTGCTATTAACGGTGTTGTACAAAATATTCTTCTTTACTACCCCCTCGGTTATCTCCTTCCCATCCTGTTCCCGCAGCTTAAGCCCAAGCACGTCATCCTCATCGGCTGCCTGTGCTCCATCGCTACCGAAGCTACCCAGTACCTCCTCAAAATGGGCTGGTGCGAAACGGATGACGTCATCCACAACACCCTCGGCACTGCCATTGGCGTGTGGATATGGCACCTACAGTCGAAACGGCTGAACAAACCCAAATCAAACGAACTACCAAAGGAGTGATTCGCATGAAAAAGCTGACCGCAAATCTGCTCGCCATGATGCTGCTTCTGGCATCCACCTGCTGTGCAGAATCCCTGACCGACGAACTCGGCCTGACCACCGAACCCAAACCTGCCACTGCCTACACCGCGGAAGTGAATTCGGCGGTGTACTCCATGCTGGACTTTGCTGATACCAGCGAGTACGACAACGCCGTGCGCGGGCTGATCGACGCGCCGGAGGTGCTGGAGCTCACGGACGCTGAGGGCAACGTGATCTGGAGCCAGGCGGCGTACAGCTTCCTGGACGATTACGAGCAGGCCCCCGACACCGTCAACCCCAGCCTGTGGGAGAATACCCGCAACAACCATGCCTACGGCCTGTTTGAGGTGTGCCCGGGCATCTACCAGGTGCGCGGCTACGACATGGCGAACCTGACGGTCATCAAGGGCGACACCGGCTGGATCGTGTTCGACTGCACCATGTGCTCGGAGACGGCTCAGGCGGCGATGCAGCTGATCGAGAAGAACCTCGGCAGCTATCCCGTCAAGGCGGTCGTCATTTCCCATTCCCACGCGGATCACTTCGGCGGCATCGGTGGCGTGATCGCGGCGGAGGATGTGGCTGATGCCTCCCTGCCCATCGATGAGCAGATTGCCAGCGGCAAGGCCCCGGTCATCGTGCCCGAGGGCTTTGCGGAGCATGCCATTTCCGAGAACATCTACGCCGGCAAGGCCATGAGCCGCCGCGCCAATTATCAGTACGGCGTGCTGCTGACGCCCAGCGTCACCGGCAAGATGGCGCAGGGCATCGGCATGGGCCAGTCCACCGGCACCGTGACCTATTTCGCGCCCACCTATGAGATCAGGGAAACCGGCACGAAGCTCACCATCGACGGTGTGGAGATGGAGTTCCAGATGACGCCCGGCACCGAGGCTCCTGCCGAGATGAACACGTATTTCCCGCAGCTTAAGGCACTCTGGATGGCCGAAAACTGCACCGGCACGCTGCACAACCTCTACACCCTGCGCGGCGCGGCGGTTCGCGACGGCGCGGCATGGGCGAAGTACATCACCGAGGCCATCACCCTCTACGGCGACGAGACGGAAGTGGTATTCCAGTCCCACAACTGGCCGCACTGGGGCAATGCGGTCGCCATCGAATACCTTGAGAATTCCGCTGCGGTGTACAAGTTCATCAACGATCAGACGCTGACCTACCTCAATCAGGGCTACACCTCTGACGAAATCTCCAACATGATCGAGCTGCCTGAGGCGCTGGAAAAGAACTGGTACACCCGCCAGTACTACGGCACCGTGGCGCACAATTCGAAGGCCGTGTACCAGAAGTACATGGGCTGGTACGACGCCAACCCCGTGAACCTCAACCCGCTCACGCCCACCGAGAGCGCGAAGAAGTGGGTGGAGTATCTGGGCGACGTGGAGGTCGTGCTGCGCATGGCGAAGGCCGACTTCGACAAGGGCGAATACCAGTGGGTGGCGGAGATCACCAATGTGATCGTGTTCGCTGATCCTACCAACGAAGCTGCCCGCCTGCTGTGCGCCGATGCGCTGGAGCAGCTGGGCTATCAGGCCGAATCCGGCCCGTGGCGCAATGCCTACCTGACCGCTGCGCTGGAGCTGCGTTACGGCAATCAGGGCACGAATGTGGGCTTGCAGAAGGGCGGCGGTATTGTGATGCAGATGACGCCTGCCATGATCTTCGACTACATGGGCATCCTCATGGACAAGGAAGCCATGACCGATCAGGACTTCACCATCAACGTGACGCTCTCCGACCTCAAACAGCAGCATGTGCTGCATGCGAAGAACGGCGTACTGCTGGTGTATGAAAACACCCGGCGCGAGGATGCGGACGTGTCCATCACCTGCCCGAAGAACGCGCTGCTGTACATCCTGATGAACAATGTCCGTGCGCTGGACGGCGTACCCATGGAGGGCAACGTGGAACTGATCACCCTGTTTGCACAGAGCATGAATCAGGTGCCGGTGCAGGGAACGGTGCCCTTTAACATCATCGAGCCGTAAATTGCGATACGAAGGAACCTTGCGGATGACAAACGCTGAACAGATCTATCTGCAGTATCATGACAAGGTGCGCGCCTATGTGCGTGGCAAGGTTCAGGATCCCCATGACGTGGAGAATCTTGTTTCCGCTGTGTTCATGAAGATCGTGCAGAAGCTGGACAGCTATGACCCGGAGAAGGCCTCTGTATCCACGTGGGTATATACCATCCACCCGCAATACAGTTACAGACCACTTCCGTACCTGGCGCGATATGGTGGGATTTGAGGACTACATGGCGGATAAAACCACGTCCGCCCCGAGCGCAAGGATGAGATCATTTTCATGGAGCAGGCGGGCGTGGTGCTGGAGCTGTTCATCTCCGCAGGTAATCCGCCCCGTGTGTCCTTCCCAGAGGCGTATGGCCTGCGCCATGTGGCATTCCGGGTGGAAGACGCAACGGCTGCGCGGGAGACGCTGATCCGCAAGGGCTATGCGCCCCAGGAGCTGCGTCACGATACCTTCACCGGGGACGCGATGTTCTTTGTGATGGATCCCGACGGGCTGCCTGTTGAGATTCACGAATAAGCGGGCATGAACGACTGAATGACAGAAATCGCTGGAGGGATACGATGAAACTTCTGCTGAAGAATGCCAGGATTTACGACGGCACCGGCGCTGCTGCCAGGCATGGCGACGTGCTGGTGGACAACGACCGCATTGCCCAGGTGGGCGCGGAACTGCCCGTGGACGGCGCAGATCAGGTGCTCGACCTGCAGGGCCTGTCCCTAGCCCCTGGCTTTATTGACGCCCACTCCCACAACGACTGGTTCGCCCTGCGCTCCGATCCCCTGCCGTGGTTCGATCCCTTTATCCGCCAGGGCATCACCACCTTCGTCACCGGCAACTGCGGCATTTCCACTGTGGGCTTTGACAAGGACTGCCCCCACATGGATATCATCGGTGCGGGCTTGTTCGGCTTCGGAGACGCCAAAGAGAGCAGCGGTTCCCTGAAGGCGTATTTTGAGGCCGCTGACGGCGCTATGCCCTGTAATATGGCGGTGCTGGCGGGCCATTGTACCTCCCGTGCGGCGGTGTCCGGCAGCGTGAATCGTCCCCTCACGGAAGAGGAAGAAACCCGCATGCTGGCCCAGATGGAGGAAGCGCTGCAGCAGGGCGCGGCGGGCATCTCCCTGGGCCTGATGTACGATCCCGGCTTGTTCGCGCAGAAGGAGGAGCTCAAGAAGGTGGCTGCCCTGTGCGCGAAGTACGACCGTCCGCTGACGGTGCATCCCAGAGCGAACTCCGCCGTGTCCATGTCCTATCCGGAGCTGCTGGGCCGCTCCCATCTGCTGCGCGCGGTGGACGAGCTGAAGGAGATCGCGCTGGAAACCAAGTGTAAGCTGCATTATTCCCATGCCATTTTCGTCGGTCGCCGTTCCTTCAAGGATAAGGCCGAGTTCCTGCAGATCATGAACGGCCTGCGGGAAGCTGGTGTGGACGCCATGTTCGATATTTACAATGAGCTGCTGGGCGTGTCGGTCATTACGGTCATTCTGCCCGCGTGGTACCAGGCCATGTCCATCGAGGAGCGCCGCAAGCCCCTGAACCGGCTGAAGCTGACGGTGCTGGTGTATGCCACGAGCCTCCTGCTGGGCTTCGGCTTCAAGGACATCCAGGTGGCCTACATCGGCAAGGGCTTTGAGAAGTATGAGGGCAAGTCCGTGCACGACATCGCCAAAGCGGAAGGCATGAGCGATCTCGACGCCTACCTGATGCTGTGCGAAAAGAGCGATTATAAGGGACGCGTCAATATGGGTCCCTACACCACGCCGGAGATCATCTCCGATTTCGAGCACAACGAGAACTGCCTGTACATGACCGATGCGTGGGTGGAAGAGTTCGGTGTGCAGAACCCGGCCATCTACGACTGCTTCCCCAAGTTCCTCCGGGACGCCCTCACCGGCACCGGCGACACGCTGGAGAACACCATCCGCCGCATGACCGGCGCGACGGCAGACCGCTTTAAGCTTTCCGATCGCGGCTACATCCGTCCCGGCTGCTTTGCCGACCTGACCGTCTTTGACGAAAAGGAGATCAGGGCCGCCCAGCCCGATCAGGAGAAGCCCTTCGGCATCCGGCAGGTGTTCATCAACGGCAAGCAGGTGCTCAGCGAAGGCACGCTGGACAAGGAAGCACTGAAAACCACTGGCCGTGCCATTCGGGTCGGGTGAGCGGATCCCCGCCTTGCTGAACCCTGAAAAGGGGGTAGCCCCCATGAAGAAACTGATCTATCTGCTGTGTGTGCTTCTGGCCATGTGTATGCTGCCGGTATGTGCATACTCCGCTGAAAATGCGCAGCCAAACCGGCGAAATTGAGCAGGGATTCCGCTGAGCTTGAGCAGCGATTCCGCGCTAATTGAGCAGGCTTTCCGCGCAGGTTGAATAATGACGCGACATGCGTCAGGTAGTATCATGGAATTGCTTTTAGCCGTAGCGGAGGATTGTGCAACGCTGAGGAGCGACATGAGCGCCGTATACGGGGTTGGTGGGGAGAGTGATGCTACCGACATCGCTCTCTTTTTTGGTGAGTATTCCGCGCCAGATTGAGCATCGCCACCGGGCAAATTGAGCATCAATTCCGGTGAGATTGAGCAAGGCTTCCGCGCAGGTTGAGCACACGGTAAAATGTAGGTATGCAGTTCCAATGGGACTGTAAATATCTACAGAGGAGGTCAGTCGAATGACGACCAACTACCGTGAGATTCTGAGGCTCGACAGTCTTGGGCTCAACAAGACCGACATCGCCAGCGCGGCACAATGTGCACGCAATACGGTGTCAGCGACGCTCGCAAGAGCAAAAGCCTGTGGCCTGCAGTGGCCGCTGCCAGAGGGCATATCTGACAAAGAACTGGAGGAAAAGCTCTTCCCCAGCACACCGGGGAAAGTGGTCTACAAGATGCCGGACTACGCCCATGTACACCGGGAGATGCAGCGCCAGGGTGTTACGTTAACGCTGCTGTGGCTGGAATACTGTGACCAGTGTAAGGCAGAAGGCACCGTGCCATACCAGTCGACCCAGTTCAACAAGTACTACAGCGATTACCTCAACCGGATCAATGCCACCATGCATCTGAATCACAAGCCCGGAGAGATCATGCAGGTGGATTGGGCTGGTGATACGGCAGCAATCGTGGACTCGGAGACCGGCGAGATCATCCCCGCATATGTCTTTGTGGCAACGCTGCCGTGCAGTGCCTACAGCTATGTGGAAGCATTTCTGAGCATGGACCAGGAGGCCTGGACGACTGCGCACGTCAATGCTTTCAACTATTTCGGCGGTGTACCTCGGATGATTCAGTGCGACAACCTGAAAACCGGCGTAGAAAAGCATGGGCACCAGGAGATCATCCTGAATCGGACATATCAGGAGCTGGCGGAACATTATGCGACAGCCATCGTTCCTGCCAGAGTACATGCACCCAAGGACAAAGCGGCGGTGGAAGGCACAGTCGGTATCATCTCCACATATATCATCGCCGCACTGCGGAACCGGCAATTCTTCTCGTTGCAGGAATTGAATGAGGCCGTTTGGGAACGCCTGGAGAGCTTTAACCACAAACCGTTCCAGAAGCGGGATGGTAGCAGGGCTACAGCTTTTACAGAAGAACAGCCTTTCCTCCGGCCGCTGCCTGCATATCCCTACGAACTGGCGACTTGGAAGGTTGCTTCTGTTGGACCCAATTACCATATTGCCGTGGATCGCATGAACTACTCGGTGCCGTTTGAGTACATCCGGCAGAAAGTAGACGTGCGTGTGACCCGCTCCACCATTGAGGTGTTCTACAGCGGAAATCGTATTTGCTCCCATCGCAGATTGTACGGCAGATTCAACCAGTACAGCACGATCCAGGAGCATATGCCGCCGGAGCACCAGAAGTATATCCAGTGGAACGGTGAGCGTTTTGTGCATTGGGCGGCAAAGATCGGCAGTTGTACAGAAGCAGCAGTAAAGGCCATTCTGAACAGCTACCGTGTAGAGCAACAGGGCTACAAGGCCTGCTTAGGGCTGCTGAAACTGGCAGACAAATACACACCGGAACGTTTGGAAAATGCTTGCAGGCGAGCATTTGAGTATACGCCCCAGCCCTCCTACAAGAACATTCAGACGATTCTGACTACCGGCCAGGACAAGATCCAGCCGGAACCTGAGCCGTCATCCTCCTCGCAATACGGCTTTACCCGCGGTGCTGAATATTACGACAGGAGGAAAACGGAATGCTGACCGAAACAACCATTACCAAGCTCCGTGAAATGCGGCTGAGTGTCATGGCCAATGCTCTGAAAGACCAGTTGGAGGATTCCCAGTACAACAGCATGGCCTTTGAAGACCGGCTTGGACTCATCGTTGACGCAGAATGGAATGCCCGGAAGAGCAACCATTTGCAGCGCCTGATCCGGCAGGCAACCTTCTCCGACCCTGCAGCGTGTCTCGAAAATGTGGAGTATCTGCCAGACAGAAAGCTGAAGAAGGAAGAACTGCTCCGCCTCGGTACCTGCAACTATATCCATGAGCACCACAATGTCATCCTGCTGGGCGCTACCGGCAGCGGCAAGACTTATCTGGCTTGTGCGCTGGGTATGGCAGCTGCGAGACAGTTCCTGGCAGTAAAATACATCCGTCTGCCGGATCTGCTGGTGGAATTCAGCATTGCCCGTGGCAACGGAACGATCCGCAAGCTCATGGCACAGTACAAGAAGTATGCCCTGCTTGTCATTGACGAGTGGCTGCTGTATCCGCTGAAAGAAAGCGAGTGTCGAGACCTGCTTGAAATCATGGAATCGCGCTACAAGCGCGCGTCCACCATCCTGTGTTCCCAGTTTGACATCCCTGGATGGCGGGACAAGCTGTCCGATCCCATTCTGGCTGACGCGATCTGCGACCGCATCGTCCATGACGCATACACGATTCTCATTGACGGTCAGGAGTCCATGCGGAAGCGCAAGGGCTTGAACGAGTAAGAGCCTCCGGCTCACCGGGCTCTGCCCGGACCCGAGGTTTATCGCTTTGAGGTTTTCCAGGGAGAGTGGTGCGGGATGGTGCAGCGCAACAAAAAAGAGAGAGCGATGTCGGTAGCATCACTCTCCCCGCCAACCCCGTATACGGCGCTCTTGTCGCTCCTCAGCGTTGCACTATCCTCCGTTACGGCTAAAAGCAATTTTATGATACTACCTGACGCATGTTGCGTCAATATTCAACCTGCGCGGAAAGCCTGCTCAATCTCAGCGGAATCCGTGCTCAATTTCGCCGGTTTGGCTGCGCAATCTTTGCGGCGTACGCACAAATTTGATTCTTGCTGACAGACCTTGTCTGGCGGTTTGATTTGCTGTTGCCTT
>OLSB01000140.1_pt1 | contig 83300 bp, 78 predicted proteins | sample 1672071 | NCBI WGS metagenome assembly OLSB01 (sample SAMEA3136642, study PRJEB25190) | human gut metagenome | biome: human gut; feature: human-associated habitat; material: faeces | place: Austria | collected 2013
CGAAATCTGCAAAACGATTTCCTTCTCCGATTCCTCCAGATTTTCGATTCGAACCCCTTCCATTTCCAGCAGTTTTGCGCTATAATCTTTCGTAGACAAAGTTTTTCCTCCTCAGGTTGTGGATTGTCGCATTTTCATTTTACCTGATCGGATTTACTTTGTCTATCTTTTTTGCCGACACCCCTACTTTTATTATAGAGCCGAAAAAAAACGATAGTTCAGATCGATCGAATTTGCGGCGAAGGGCGTTCCTTCGTCGTTTTTCTTTTGGAAGGAAATCGACGGATGGTTAATTTCCTGTAGATTGGTCGGAATTGCTTGACATGGACGGACGCGGGATTTATAATGCAGTTCGGAAATTCCGGCAAAATGGTCGGGATTGGAGGAAACGGCACATGAAGCTATCCACACGCGCGCGATATGGAATTCACGCGATGTACGATCTGGCGCTGTGCGGGCGGGAAACGCCCCAGCCCCTCAAGCTGATTGCGGAGCGGCAGGACATTCCGGAGGCCTATCTGGAACAGCTGATGGCGCAGCTGCGCAAGGCGGGTATCGTCGTTTCGAGCCGCGGCGCGCAGGGCGGGTACACTCTGGCGGACGATCCGGAGAAAATTACCGTCGGCATGATTATCCGCGCGCTGGAAGGGGAAATCTGCATGACGGACTGTCTGGAATACGAGGATTCCTGTGACAAGGCGTGCTCGTGTCCCACGCGGCTGGTCGTCCGGCGCGTGCGCGACGGCGTGAACGCCATCGTGGACGGAATCACCCTTCGCGATATGATTGAGGAAAACGGGCGGCTGTCCGCCGGAGGAGAAAAGAAGCAATGAACAGAATCTACATGGATAACGCGGCCACGACCCGCGTGACGGAGCCGGTATTTGAGGCGATGAAGCCGTATTTCTGCGAGAAGTTTGGCAACCCCATGTCCGTGCATTCGTTCGGCCGCGAGAGCCGCCGCGCGGTAGAGGAAGCCCGCCGGCAGGTGGCCGCCGCGCTGAATGCCGACAGCCGCGAAATCTACTTTACCGGCTGCGGCACCGAGTCCGACAACTGGGCGCTGCGCGGCGCGGCCTATGCCAGGGGCAACACGCGCAGGACGCTGGTTACCACGACGATCGAGCACCATGCCATTCTGCACACGGCGGAGCAGCTTGAAAAAGAGGGCTTCAAGGTCGTTTACGTGCCGGTGGACGAGTTCGGCATCGTGAAGCTGGACGAAATGGAAAAGGCGATCACGGAGGACGTGTTCCTCGTGTCGGTCATGACGGCGAACAACGAAATCGGCACGATTCAGCCGATTGAGGAAATCGCCCGCATGGCGCACGCGAAGGGCGCGCTGTTCCACACCGACGCCGTACAGGCGATTGGCAGCGTGAAAATCGACGTGAAGGCGATGGGCATCGACCTTCTGTCGCTGTCCGGCCATAAATTCCACGCGCCGAAGGGCGTGGGCGCGCTGTATATGAAAAACAGCGTGCACATTGAGCGCCTGATTCGCGGCGGCGCGCAGGAGCGCACGCAGCGCGCGGGCACCGAAAACCTCGCCTCCATCGTGGGTCTGGGCAAGGCGATCGAGCTTGCCACGGCGGACATCGACGCGCACAACGCGAGGCTGACCGGGATGCGCGACCATATGATTTCAGAAATCCTCGCGCGCATTCCCGAAACGCGCCTGAACGGCGACGCGACGCGCCGCCTGCCCGGAAACGTGAACGTGTCGGTGCGCTATATCGAGGGTGAAAGCCTGCTTCTGAGTCTGGATCTGAAGGGCATCGCCGCTTCGTCCGGCTCCGCGTGCACCAGCGGCGCGCTGGATCCGTCGCATGTGCTGCTGGCCATCGGTCTGCCGCACGAAATCGCGCACGGCTCCCTGCGTCTTACAATGAACGAGGAAAACACCATGGAAGAGGTAGACACGGTTGTGGAGGCGCTGGTTGAAATTGTGAAGCGCCTGCGTGCCATGTCGCCGCTCTATCATGCCGAGAAGCAATAAAGGAGAGAAAAACATGTATACCGAGCAGGTAATGGATCATTTCATGAATCCGCGCAATGTGGGTGAGGTTGAGAATCCCAGCGGCGTGGGCACGGTCGGAAACGCCAAATGCGGCGACATCATGCAGATTTCCATCAAGGTGGAAAACAACGTCATCGTGGACGTGAAGTTCAAAACCTTCGGCTGCGGCGCGGCAATCGCCACCTCCAGCCGGGCGACCGAAATGGTGAAGGGCAAGACGATTGACGAGGCGCTTCAGATCACCAACAAGATGGTGACCGATTCGCTGGGCGGCCTGCCGCCGGTGAAGCTGCATTGCTCCGTGCTGGCCGAGGAAGCGCTGCACGCGGCCATCGCCGATTACAAGGCGAAGCAGGAGGCCGGTGAGGTGTGAGCCGGATTCGTGAAGCCACGCCGGAGGATGCCGCGCGCGTGGCGGAAATCTATCGACCCTATGTGGAAAACACGGTCGTGACGTTTGAAACCGTGCCGCCGGACGAAGCGGAGATGCGTTCGCGCATCGTCGAGCACCTGAAGGCGTATCCCTATCTGGTGATGGAGGAGGACGGGCGCGTCGTCGGCTACGCGTATGCCGGGGCGTTCCATGAGCGCCGGGCGTATCGTCCCACGGTGGAGCTGAGCGTGTATATGGACGAAGCGTTTCGCGGCGCGGGGCGCGGCGAGGCGCTTGTTCGAGAGCTGCTTTCGCGCCTGAAGGCCGACCCGCGGTATTTCACCGCGATGGCGGTCGTCGTGCATCCCAATCCGCGCAGCGAGCGGATGTTTGAAAAGCTGGGCTTCGAGGCGGTCGGCCGATATGAGAACGTCGGCTGGAAGCTGGGCGCGTGGCGCAGCGTGTACGATTATCTTTTGCGGCTGAAGCCCGAGGGCGGAACGCCGGACATGAACTGAAGACGGAGGAAATGAAACATGTTTGAGCAGTATCTGCGCGTATCCGAGGAAGTGAAGGAAGCGCTTCAGAACAATCAGCCCGTGGTAGCGCTGGAAAGCACGATCATTTCGCACGGTATGCCGTATCCCAAGAACGTGGAAACCGCGCTGCTGGTGGAGAAGACCGTGCGCGAAAACGGCGCGGTTCCGGCGACGGTTTGCGTGATCGGCGGAAAGCTCGTCGTGGGCGCGACGCGAGAGGACATTGAATATCTGGGCAAGACGGGCCTGAAGATTCCCAAGGTGAGCCGCCGCGACCTGCCCGTGCTGCTCTCCAAGGGCATGGACGGCGCGACGACCGTCACGACTACGATGATCGGCGCGGAGCTGGCGGGCATTTCCGTGTTCGCCACCGGCGGCGTGGGCGGCGTGCATCGCGGCGCGGAGGTCACGATGGATATTTCCGCCGACCTTGAGGAGCTGGCGCGCACGAACGTGATGGTCGTCTGCGCGGGCTGCAAGTCGATTCTCGATCTGGGTCTGACGCTGGAATATCTGGAAACCAAGGGCGTGCCGGTCATCGGCTATCAGACCGAGGAGCTGCCCGCGTTCTACACCGACCGCAGCGGCCTGAAGGTGGACTACCGGCTGGACACGCCGGAGGAAATCGCCGCCGCGTTTATGGCGAAGATGGAGCTGGGCATGAACGGCGGCATGCTGATCACCAACCCGATTCCGCATGAGTATGCGATGGATCCGGACGAGATCAACAAGACCATCGATCAGGCGATTCGCGACGCGAACGAGCTGGGCATCAAGGGCAAGGCGCTCACGCCGTATCTGCTGGACCACATTCAGAAGATGACCGGCGGCCGCAGTCTGGAAAGCAACATTCAGCTGGTGCTGAACAACGCCCGTCTGGGCGCGAAGATTGCCTGCGCGATGTGCGACGCGCAGGAAGAAAGCTTGTGAATCTGGAACGAATCGCCGCGCTCGCGAAGAAATATCTGATGCGCAGAGCGCATGCGGAGCGCGAGACAGGGTTCATCTATGCGCACGGGCAGCGCGTGGCGAGCGGCGTGATTGAGCTTCGCCGCCGCGTGACGGACGACGCTTCCCACGACGATCTTCTGCGCTGCGCCGCCATGTTTCACGACGTGGGCAAAGGCATCGGCGAGCACGGGCAGACCGGCGCGGAGATGGTGCGCTTTCTGCTGAAGGACGAGCTGACGGCCGATGAAATCGAGGAGGTTTCCCGTCTGGTGTACGCGCATAACCACCGCGCGCCGGGCACCGGCAAATGGGATTTATGGGCGCAGCTTTTGCAGGACGCGGACATCATCGACCATTACGGCACCGTCGAGGTGTGGCTCAATTTTCACTATTGCGCGCACGCGGACAGCCAGATGATAGAGGATCTTTCCTTCTATTCCGATGAGTTCCCGGCGCAGACGGAGAAGCATCGCGCGCTTCTGAATTTTGAGGAAGCGAAACGTGTTTACGATGAGCGCGTTCAATTCAATAAGGCATTCGCCGCGCGCATGGCGGTGGAAGCCGAGGGCGGCTACATGGTCTGACCGCGCCGCACGCAAAACGGGATGGGTGAGAATTCATCCTGTTTTTGTGTGCCTTCCGCTCAAATTCCCATGGCGGATATTGACAGAATGCATTTGCTTCATTATACTAAGAACAAAAGGGGGAATGCGCGTGAAGCGTGTATTATGCCTGATCGTCGCGCTGCTGCTTCTGTGCGAGATGGGGCTGTGTTCCGTGACGTCGGCAGAGCCGGAGAATCCGGTTTCGGCTGAGGAAACGGTAGAGGATAAGAAAGTGGAAGAAGAGCCGCAGGCGGACGCGCCCGCGAAGGGAGAGTCTCCCGGCGGGGAGGGCGCTTCGAATGGCGACGGCACTACCGGTGGAGAAGGTTCCTCGAATGGCGACGGCGCTTCCGGCGGAGAGGGTTCCTCGAATGGCGAAGGCGCTTCCGGCGGAGAGGGTTCCTCGAATGGCGAAGGCGCTTCCGGCGGCGAAGGTTCTTCGAATGGCGAAGGCGCATCCGGTGGAGAAACTACGCCCGGCAGCGAGAGCGTATCCGGCGAAGCCGGCAAGCCCAGCGGTGAAGCCACGCCCGGTGAGAGCGGTAAACCCAGCGGGGAAGTCACGCCCGGTGAGAGCGGTAAACCCAGCGGGGAAGCTACGCCCGGCGAAACTGGAAAGTCCGGCGGGGAAGCTACGCCCGGCGAGACTGGCAAGCCCAGCGGCGAAGCTACGCCCGGCGAAACTGGCAAGCCCGGCGGGGAAGCTACGCCCGGTGAGAGCGGTAAACCCGGCGGGGAAGCTACGCCCGGCGAAACGGGTAAACCCAGCGGCGAAGCCACACCCGGGGAAGCTGGCAAACCCAGCGGCGAAGCCACGCCCGGGGAAGCCACGCCCGGAGAAGCTGGCAAACCCAGCGGCGAAGCCACGCCCGGGGAAGCTACGCCCGGGGAAGCAACGCCGGGAGAGGCTACGCCCGGCGAGGCGGAGGAGCCGAAGGAGAACGAGTGTCTGATTTCGTCGCTCATCACGCTGAAGAGCGGCACGATTTCCGATGTGGACTATGTGCGCCAGAAGGGTTTCACGGGGAGAATCGGCATCATCTCCGGAACGGTCACCTTTGTGAACGTGACCGTGGACGGCGAGCCGCTGACGATCGACAACCTGACGGAGCATTTCCGCGTCGCGCCCAAGGGCGTGGTGATTTTCCCGTCGGACGAAGACCTCATGCTGAATTTCTCGGCTGCCGGACTCGCGCCGAGGGGCACAAAGACCATCACGGTTACCTACAAGGGCAAAAAGGTAAATGTGACGTTCCCCCGCTACAAGAGCAGCTCCCGCGCGGCCACGGTGAACACGCGCGGAAAGATCACGGGTTCGAAGGTCGGCGACGCGGTGATTACCGTCACCTATAAGGGACTTGCGGCGCAGTGCCTGATCTGCGTTACCGAGGACGTGAAGTCGATTGCCTTTAAGGCGAAAAAGTATTCGCTGTATGAGGGCGAAACGCAGACGCTCGCGCTGAAGGTGCAGCCCGCGAAGGCTTCGCTGGATGGACTCAAGTGGAGCAGCGCCGACGAGGAAATCGCCCGCGTAGACCAGAACGGCAACGTGACCGGCCTGAAGAAGGGCACGACCACGATCACCGCGGTGACGACCGGCGGCAAGAAGGCCTCCTGCACGGTAAAGGTGCTGGTTCCGATTGAGCAAATCGAGCTTCCCGAGTCGACGGAGATTTCGGTCAAGGGCAAGCTCCAGCTGAAGCCGGTGTTCTTCCCGGAAAACGCCGAGGCGAAGAGCCTGACGTGGAAGGCGACGGGCAAGGCGGTTTCCATCAGCAAATCGGGTCTGGTGCAGGCGCTGAAGCCCGGCGACGCGACCATTACGCTGACGACCGACCGCGGCGTTGTGGCGACGGTTCAGGTGACCGTCACGCAGAAGGCGACTACCATTTCCTTCAAAAGCAAGCAAATCAAGGTGCCCATCAACGGCACGTCCGTGCTGAAGCCGACGTTTGGCCCCGCGGGCAGCAACCGCTGGACGGTCACCTTCACGAGCGCCAACACCGACATTGCGACGGTGGATGAAAACGGCGTTGTCAGCGGCCATAGTCTCGGAAAGACCAAGATCACGGCGAAGCTTCACAACAAGAAGACGGCGACCATCACCGTGTGGGTCGTCATTCCCGTGGAGGAGGTGCGGATTCCGGAGAGCGCGGAGCTTGCCCGCGGAAAAACGCTGACGCTGAAGCCGGAATACCTGCCCGAGAACGCGACGGAGAAGAAGGTAAAGTGGACGTCGCTGTCCCCGAAGGTTGCGTCCGTGACGTCGGGCGGCGTGGTGAAGGGGTTGAAGGCCGGCACGGCGGTGATTCGCGCCAAGACGGACAACGGCGTCATTGCCGAGTGCACGGTTACGGTGTACAACCCCGTGACGCAGGTGAAGCTGAACCGCACATCGCTTACGCTCAGTCTGTACGAGCAGAAGACGCTGACCGCGACGTATTTGCCCAAGAACGCGGCGCACACGCTGATCACGTGGTCGTCCTCCAACCAGAAGGTTGCGACGGTGGACGAAAACGGCCTTGTGACCGGTCTCGCCAAGGGAAAATGCACGATCACGGCGAAGAGCGAAAACGGCAAAACGGCCAAGTGCACCGTCACCGTAAACGAATATCTTCCGAAGCGCATTCTGATTCAAAAGCGGTACTGGACGATGAATCCCGGCGACGAAGGGCAGCTGGAATGCACATTCTCCCCGGCCAACACGTCCGACAAGACGCTGATCTATTCGAGCAGCGCGCCCGAGATCGTGTCGGTGGACGAAAACGGCGCGTTTATCTGCCATGCGTCCGGCGACGCGGTGCTTACAGCGACGTCCACGAGAGCGTCCGGCGTAAAGGAAATCGCGAAGATTCACGTGGTCGGCGAGAACACGAAGCCTCTGAGCGGACTGGTGATCGGCGTGAACGCGGGACATCAGAAAACGCCGAACTACACGCAGTATCCCATTGAGCCCGGCAGTTCGAAAACGAGCGCCGCCAATAAGTCGGGTACGCGCGGAAAGTTCTCCCGGACGGAGGAGTACGTGATCACGCTGCAGATTTCGCTGAAGCTGGAAAAGCTGCTGGTGGAAAACGGCGCGCAGGTCGTCATGATTCGGCGCTCCAACGACGTGAAGCTCACGAACATTCAGCGCTCCACCATCATGAACAACGCCGGCTGCGATCTGGCGCTGAACCTGCATTGCAACGGCTCGGGAAGCCCGGATGTCAGCGGAATTTCCACGTATTACCGCGCAAAGGGCAACTGGGTAAGCGAAAGCGCGGCGTTTGCCCGCGAGTTGCAGAACGGCATGCTCGCCGCGACCGGAGCGAAGAATGAGGGCACGCATAAGAGCTACAATTATATGAGCCTGAATTACAGCACAGTGCCGGCGCTGATGATCGAGATGGGCTACCTGAGCAGCAGGGTGGAAGACCCGCTTTTGAACACGGATGAGTATCAGATGAAGCTGGCGCAGGGACTCCTGAACGGCATTCAGAGCGCCTTCGGCAGATAAGGCAGGCAAGATGCGGATTCCTTCTGCGGAAGGATGAAACAACAGAAAACCGGCGCATGTGTAGGAGCGGCTTTTATGAGCGCTTCGGCACATGCGCCGGGTTCTTTATGGATTGTGAACGGCGTTTGTCAGTCGCAGAGTATGGACAGGGCAGCGTCGTCGCTGACGGTCAGCTTCAGCTCGCGCGTGTCGTCCGGGTCGCTCTGCCCGGCGGGAATGTGAACGATTTTGATGGATACGTCGCCGGTGTGCCCGGAAAGGCTGGCGAAGCTGGCGACCCATTGTTCGTTGTTCTCGTTTTCGATGGTTTCCATCGTCAGAAGCTCAAGGCTGTCATTCGAGCAGGAGAACAGCCAGCTGCCGCCCTTATCGCCCTGCGCGCTGTCCAGCCGAACGGTGAGCACCTTGTTTTCGGCGCTCAGCTCATACCACGGGACGACCTGAAGCTGGTTGTTTTCGACCACGAACAGGTAGAGCGTGCGGACGAGCCGGTCGCCGTCCGTCTCAAAGGAGCGGGCATAGGTGAACTTCACGGATGCGAAGCCGAATTTCTCGAATGTGCCGCGGAAGGAAGCCACGTAGGTTCCGCCCACGCCGGCCAGCCGCTCCCTGTTTTCGTCCGGTATGTACTCGGCGGAAACGACTTCCAGCTTCGCAGGGTCGGAAATTTCATACGTCCATTCATAGCCGGTCGTCGCGTTGGCGGGCAGGCGCACGGTTACGATCTCTTCGCTTTCGTTCAGCGAATACCACGTTTCGGGTTCCGCGGCCGTTTCGGCTACGCCCGACGCGCACGCCAGCGCCATTGCCAGCGCGAGAAGCATCGCAAACAGTTTTTTCATGTCAAATCATCCTTTCAGGGGCGGGCTTTTGCCGCCCACGAAGGATAGACGCGCGGGACTTCGGGAGGGTTCCAAAGACAGCTAATATTTGCCGCTCCGCTCCGTTTCGATGCTGCCGCCGTTTTCCAGTGTCTTGCCTTCCAGCATCAGAAGCTTTTCAGCCAGAAGTCCGGAGAAACCGCTGATGACCGCCGACATGGCGATCAGCTCGTCGGTTTCCCTCACGGCCATTTCCGTCGTCAGCCGGTGGTCGAGCAGGTCGGCCGCGGCGAGCCGCACCTGATTCACAAAGTACTCCGCCGATTTCCGGTGCTGAAGCGCGTATTTCTCGTAGACCGCGCGCACCTCGTCCTCGGAGAGTCCGAGGGGGATGAATTTCTGAATAAACGCGATGCTCAGGCTCTGCTTCAGCGTGCAGATGATAATCAGGTAGGCGATGTGCACGCGGTAGTAGCGCTTTTTCTGTGGCTCCGGCATGACCTTGATGCGCACGTAGTTGTTGATGGCGGCGGCAGTGATGATCTGCCCGTCCTTCATCTCCGGCGGCATGTAGTCCAGATAGTCCTGCAAAAGCTTTACCACCTGATCCATATACAGACCCAGATCGGGGAGTTCCTTCCATTCCGGCAGCCAGAAGCGCTCCAGATATTTTTCCCAGCGCCGGAGCTTTCCGGCAATCAGCTCTTTATCGTAAGACATCAACCAATCTCCCTTCGCTGATGATTATAGCACCGAAAATCGGAGAAGAAAAGTTAACTTTTGCGCATTTTCGGTTGACATAGCGTCTGAGATGTACTAATCTAATATTGAATACAAGATTGTATGGAGGCGCTTGCAATGTTCTGCATTTTTACGGATACGTCCGCCAACCTGAGCGGGGAGGTTCTGGCCGCGCGGAAGATCGAAATGGTTTCCTTCACCTATACGAAGGACGGCGTGGAGTACGCGGCGGACACGAAAAATTTTGACGGGCACGCGTTTTATGAGGCCATGCGCGAGGGCACGAAGGTGCAGACCGCGCAGATTCCGCCGCAGGTATATATCGATCATATGGAAAAGCCGCTTTCGGAGGGGCAGGATGTGCTGTTCGTGGGCATGTCCTCGGGCATCAGCGGTTCTTACGCGTCGGCCGAAATGGCGGCGCAGACGCTCCGCGAGCGCTTTCCGGAGCGGAAGATTCGGCTGGTTGACACGCTGAGCGCGTCTCTGGGCGAGGGTCTGCAGGCGGTTCGCGCCGCCGATTACCGCGACGAGGGGCTGGACGTCGACGCGTGCTATGAGCGCCTGATGGAAGAGCGGCACACCATGTGTCAGGTATTCACGGTGGACGACTTGATATACCTGCGCCACACCGGCCGCCTGTCCGCGATCAAAACGATCATCGGCACGGTGCTGGGCATCAAGCCGCTTCTGAAGGGCGACACGGAGGGAAAAATCGTCTGCTTCGCGCGCACCCGCGGCCGCAAGCTGTCCATCCGCGAGCTGGCGGCGCAATATGCCGAGCACGTCGTTTCGCCGGAAACGCAGACGATTGGCATCGCGCACGCGGACTGTCCGGAGGACGCCGCCTTCCTGAAGAGTTTGATCGAAAAGACGCTTCCGCCGCGCGAGATCATGACTGTGGTCTATGAGCCGGTCACCGGCTCCCACGTGGGTCCCGGCACGCTGGCGCTGTTCTTTGACGGCGACGCCGGCTTCCGCGGCAAATAATCAATCATACTATATGAAGACGCGCCCCGCAGCGGCTGTTCGCCGCGGGGCGCGTCTAATTATAGGAAGGTTTATTTGTCCAGCACGATCGGGTTCGACCACGCGCGCTTGCCGTTTTCGTCCTCGAGCACCACGCGCACGAAGCGGCGGTTGAGCTCACTGATCGGGTATTCCACGTGCGTCAGGTTTTCGCCGGTAAACACGCGGCCGGAGCCCCATGGAAGCTCGGAGGGGAACCACACGGTGCGCACGGCGGAGCAGTCCACGGAAACGGTGTGGCCGTCGAACTCGATGCGCTTGAATTCCGGGCCGCGGGTGGCGTAGAAATCGCCCCGGCGCAGCGCGGCCTTGATGGCTTCCTCGGTGTTTTCCTCGCTGGCGACCATCGTCCAGCTCTGGCAGGCGTCGCCGTTATAGAAATGCGCGTCGTCGGAGGCGACCAGATTCTTCGCGTGTCCCATCGCAGCGCAGATGTCCAGAATGCCGGAGGAATCGGCACGGTCGGCGTTCCACGGCAGGCCGGAAACGGTATTGTAGATTTCGGAGATGGAAATGTCGCGCAGGGCGCAGATTACGTCCGGCGTGTTCAGCGACCAGGCGGGATGCGCCAGAACCGGCACGCCGCCCAGACGGTTGATTTCGTCGATGGCGCGCTGGGGCGCGGAGCCGTAGGTGACGGTCTGCGCGACCTCCTCCGGCACGCCGATGCCGACGATGTGAATCACCTGTCCGGTGAGGTTGAAGTCAAATTCAATGCCGCGGATGGACAGAAGCCCGTCCACCATGGCGGTTTCGGTCGTCACTCTGCGGTGATCGGTGATGGCCAGAAAATCATAGCCGTGCGAGCGATACAGCGCGCGCACCTCGTCCGGCGTGCGCTTGCCGTCCGAAAGCGTGGTATGTACATGCAGGTTTCCCTTTAATACTCTTCGAGCTCCGTCCCAGAGAATCAATTCAATCAACTCCCGCTCTTCAGTGTGAACCCATTATACCAGCCAAAAATGAAAACGCCGTTTCTTCTAAAGAGTAATTTTAAAATTAACATGGAACCCTTTGACACAGTTTTCCCGCATACTCTTAACTTATCCATTTCGCTTTTCCTCTTCTGTTTTCGCACGGAATCGTGTATAATGCTCAATATGGAGGAGAATATATGTCACAGATGAGAAGGCAGCGCCCTCAAACTCCATACCGCCAACCACAGCGTCCGACGCGCAGACCGGCGCAGCCCGTGCGCAGGCCGGCTCAGCCGCCGCACAGGCGCGCGCCCTCCGGCATGTCGAAGCTGTTCGGCAATCCGCTTTTTGCCGTCGCACTGATTATTGCCGTCGTGGTGATTTTTGTGCTCGTGCGCCGCGGAGGCGGGACGAGCGACCGCTATTACTGCGAGGGCGTATATATCAACGACGTGGATATGTCCGTGTACACGCGCGAGGAGGGCGAATCGATGCTCAGGGAATATGCCCGAAACCTGACCGACCGCCAGTATGCGCTGACTTACGAAGGCCGCACATGGTCGTTCACGCCCAAGCAGGTCGGCGCGAAGATCAACGCCGACACGGTGCTTGAGAAGGCGTGGAACCTCGGTCATACCGGCAGCAGCAGCACCCGCAGCAACACGATGCTTTCCCTGCGCTATTCGCCGCAGAAGCTGTATACCGAATACACCTACAGCGAGGAAAAGCTGGACGCGTATATCGAGAGCATCGCTTCGGAGCTGTACATCGCGCCGGTGGACGCGGACGTGGTGATTACCGCGACCAAGCCGGTGGTGCTTTCGGATTCGCAGGACGGCCGGGAGCTTGATTCGGGGGCGCTGAAGCAGACGCTGGTCAACGCCATTCTGTACGGCGGGGATGAAACGATTCCGCTGCCCGTGAAGGTCAAGCACGCGTCGGTTTCCTCGTCCAACGCCGAGGACGGCCTGCAGCTGATCGTAACCTATTCCACCAGCATGGAGGGCAGCGCCTCCAACCGCCGCAACAACGTGCGGCTGGCGCTGAGCAATTTCAACGGCTTCGCCGTGAAGCCGGGGGAAACGGTGTCCTTTAACGAGGTGGTCGGCTCGCGCACCGAGCTGAACGGCTATTTGAAAGCGACCGTCTACTATGGCGCGTCCGTTACCACCGGCATCGGCGGCGGCGTGTGTCAGGCCTCAAGCACGCTGTATCCGCCGCTTCTGAAGGCGGGCATGACGATTGTGGAGCGGCACAATCACACCATGGTCGTCGCCTATTGCGAAGCGAGCATGGACGCAACCGTCAGCGAGGACGCCGCCGACGATTTCGTGTTCTGCAACGACACGGATTACACCATTTACATCTACACCTCCGTCACCAGCGAGGCGGCGACGGTGATGATCTATGGCAGGCGGCCGGACTACCGCATCGAGCTGGTATCCACCATCCTGCAGAACGACATCAAAAACACCGCCGTCACCTATGTGAAGGACGAAAGCGGCAAATACGCCTACTATACCGACGAGTACAAGCTCAAGAAGGAAGGCAAGCTGGGTCGCCGCAGCAAGCTGGAACGCGTGTTCTACGATTGGAACACGGGCGAAGAGGTCAAGCGCGAGCTCGTATCCGAGGACTACTACAGCGGTGAACGCGACACCTACTGGGTCGGCGTTCACAAGCCCTGATTCAGAAAGGAAGTACGTCAGCCATGAAGGAATGCTTCAATACCCGCAAGGGTCCCGCCGCGGTGGGCCCGTATTCCACCTGCGTGACCGTCGGAGACACCGTGTACGTGTCCGGCACGATTCCGCTGGTACCCGAAACCGGCGCGCTCGCCGAGGGCGGCGTCGAGGAACAGACCGTGCAGGTGCTTAAAAACCTTCAGACGATTCTGGGCGAACTGGGTCTGACGATGAACAGCGTCGTCAAGACGACGGTATATCTGACCAATCTGGACGATTTTGGCCGCGTCAATACGCTGTACGACGGCTATTTCGCGCCGAACTACCCCGCGCGCGTGTGCTGCGAGGTTTCCCGCCTGCCGAAGGGCGCGCAGATCGAAATCGAAGCCATCGCCGTCAAAAACGCGTAAAAGAAAGAGGAAACAAGTATGGGAAAAGTCATCGTAACCTGTGATTCCACCTGCGATCTCACGCCGGAGCTTTATCAGAAATACGACATTCACGTCGCGCCGCTGTACATCCGCGTTGGCGATGGCGAATACAGGGACGGCGTCACCATCGACACCGAGACCCTGTTTCAGAAGGTGCAGGAGACGGGCGAGCTGCCCAAGACCGCCGCGGTTTCCGTGGACGATTATGTGAACCTGTGGAAGCCGTTTGTGGAGCAGGGCTGCGAGGTCGTGCACATCAACATTTCCAGCCATTTTTCCGCCTGCTATCAGAACGCCTGCGCGGCGGCTGAGGAGCTGGGGCATGTGTATCCGGTCGACAGCCTGAACCTGTCCTCCGGCTCCGGCCATCTGGCCATCGAAGCGGCGCTGCTGGCGCAGGAAGGCAGGAGCGGCGCGGAAATTCAGGCGATTCTGGACGAGAAGAAGCAGCGCCTGAACGTCTCCTTCGTGCTGGACACGATGGAGTATCTGGCCAAGGGCGGCCGCTGCTCCTCTGTCGTCGCCTTCGCAGCCGGAATTCTGAAGCTGCGCCTGTGCATTGAGGTGAAGGACGGCAAGATGGACGTGCACAGGAAGTATCGCGGCAAGATGAACGCCGTGCTGTGCGAATACGTGCGCGAGCGCCTGAAGGAGGTCTCCGACGTGGAGCTGGATCGCATCTTCATCACCGCATCCAGCGCGTCGGACGAAACGGTGGAAGCCGTGCGTAAGACCATTCTGGAATGCTATCCCTTCAAGGAAATTCTTTTCACCACCGCCGGCTGCACCGTGGCCAGCCACTGCGGCCCCGGCTGCCTTGGCATTCTGTTCTTCACCAAATAATTCCGGCGAGAAGCCTTGAAACGGAGAGATGCTCATGTCCCGCATCGGTTTTGACAACGACAAGTATATCGAGCTTCAGTCCGAACGCATCCGCAGGCGCATTGCCGAGTTCGGCGGGAAGCTGTATCTCGAGTTCGGCGGAAAGCTGTTTGACGACTATCACGCCTCGCGCGTGCTTCCCGGCTTCGCGCCGGACAGCAAGATGCGCATGCTGCGCTCCTTTGGCAGTCAGGTGGAAATCATCATCGTCATCAACGCGAACGACATTGAAAAGAACAAGCGCCGCGGCGATTTGGGCATCTCCTATGACGACGATGTGCTGCGCCTGACGGACGCGTTCCACGGCGCGGGTCTGTACGTCGGCAGCGTGGTCATCACGCAGTACGCCGGCCAGCCGGGCGCGGATCGCTTCCGCAGAAAGCTGTCGTCGCTGGGCATTCGCTGTTATCGCCATTATCCCATCGCGGGCTATCCCTCCGACGTGAAAAATATCGTGTGCGAAGACGGCTACGGCCGCAACGACTATATCGAAACCACGCGCCCGCTGGTGGTCGTGACCGCGCCGGGTCCCGGCAGCGGGAAAATGGCCACCTGCCTGAGCCAGCTTTACCACGACTATCACCGCGGCATTGCTTCCGGCTACGCCAAGTTTGAAACCTTCCCCGTCTGGAACCTGCCGCTGAAGCACCCGGTGAACCTCGCCTACGAGGCCGCCACCGCCGACCTGAACGACGTGAACATGATCGACCCGTACCATCTGGAGGCCTACGGCCAGACGACGGTCAATTACAATCGCGACGTTGAAATCTTCCCGGTGCTGAACGCCACGTTCGAAATGATACAGGGGAATTCGCCCTATAAGTCTCCCACCGACATGGGTGTGAATATGGCGGGCTTCTGCATTGTGGACGACGAGGCCTGCTGCGAAGCGTCCAAGCTCGAGATTCTGCGCCGCTATTATGACGCGCAGGTCGCGCTGAAAAAGGGCGGCGGCGATACGGACGTCGTGCGCAAGCTGGAGCTGATCATGAAGCAGGCGGGCATCACGTCCGAGATCAACCCGGCCATCGGCGCGGCGCTCCTGAAGGAAAAGCTGACCGGCGCGCCCGCCGCCGCCATGACGCTGCCGGACGGCCGCGTGATTACCGGCAAGACCAGCTCGCTGCTCGGCGCGTCCGCCGCGCTGATGCTGAACGCGCTCAAGGCGCTGGCCGGAATCGATAAGGAGGTCGACCTGATCTCCCCGACGGTAATTGAGCCGATTACCAAGCTGAAAACGCAGAACCTCGGCCACCATAACCCGCGCCTGCACTCCGACGAGATGCTCGTTGCGCTGTGCGTGAGCGCCGTGTCCGACCCCAACGCCGCGCTCGCCCAGAAGCAGCTGGAAAAGCTTCGCGGCCTGAACGCGCACTTCTCCGTGATTCCGTCCGCGGTGGACGAAAAAATCTATAAGCGGCTGGGCGTGAACGTAAGCTGCGAGCCGGTCTACGAGGTCAGTAAGCTCTATCACAAATAACGGACAGGGGAATCCCGCGGGGTTCCCCTTTTGCGTGAGAAGGTGCAGCATATATGACGGACAGGGAAAAGACCCTTCTTTTAAACTGCATGCGAGAGAACATTGGCGACGCGACGCATGCGGAGGATCACATTTTCCGCGTCACAAACGCGGCGCGCGACATTGCCCGGACGGAGCAGGGCGTGGACGAGGAAGCGCTCTTCTGCGCCTGTCTTCTGCACGACATCGGGCGAAGGGAGCAGATCGAGAATCCTTCCCGGCCGCACGCCGCCGTCGGCGCGGAGAAGGCGCGGACGTTCCTTGTGGAAAACGGATGGAGCGAAGCGTTTGCTGCGCGCGTGTCGCAGATTATCGCCGCGCACAGCTCGCGGGAAATGGCTGCGAACGGCGGCCTTGAGGAAAAAATCCTGTTCGACGCCGATAAGCTGGACATGATCGGCAGCGTCGGCCTGTGCCGCTCGATTGCCTACGCCGTTCAGGCCGGAGAGCCGATTTACGACGCGCGCGACCTCGCTCAGAAGCCCTCGCCCGATGGCGGCACAATGCTGCGCGAGGTGGAAAATGACCTCGCCTTCGCCTCCGGCGCGTTCTTCACCCGCCGCGCCCAAGCCCTCGCCCAGCCCGCCTTCCACCTGACCTTCGCCTTTCTCGAAAACCTGCGCGAGACCATGAGCGAACGCGCGGGCGAAGTGGAATAGAAAACGGAGCCGTCTCATTTGCGTGGGAAGAGGCTCCGTTTTTGAGGGTCAGGTTCTATGCCATGATTTGAAGAGGGTTTGCCAGACGTCGAGGTGGGCTTCGCAGTCGAGGTAGTGGGGGAAGAGCTGGTCGAAGCCGGTGGGATCGGATTCGTCGATGAAGCCGTTGCGGACGCAGGTCAGGTAGTAGCTTTGCTTATCGGCGGTGCAGAAGGCTTCCCAGAGGCGCAGAGCTTCCTGCTCGTCACAGATGGCGCGGCTGCGGGCGCGGAAGGCTTCCAGAATGGCGGATTTTTCGTCGCCATGCGCCAGCGTTATACCGGTTTCAGTGGTGACAACGGGAAGATATTCCACGTGCATGTCGGTTTTGGTCGCAGTGAGCACGCACATCAGGCCACTGTGCCAGTGCGGGTGGTCGATATGGCCGACAAAATTGAAATTGCCCTGTCCGTATAGGATTTCGCCGCCCTCATACGATTCGCGGGAGCCGATGCAGTGGCTGTGCTGCGTGAGCACGAGGTCGGCGCCGGCGCGGATCATCGCGCGGCACGCCTTGCGCAGGCGCGGAGAGGGAACCTCGCACTGCTCCTTGCCGCCGTGATACATCACGACGACGCGGTCGCTGTGCGCCCTGGCGTTGCGGATGTCGTCCATGGTGTCAAAGGGATCGAACGGATTCGCGCCGAAGCGATTCGGCAGCGCGTAGCTGTATTCGTGCTCGCACACGGCCACGATGGCGACCGTCAGGCCGTCCTTCGTGAGATACAGCGCGCGGCGGGAATCCTGATCGTTTTCGCCATAGCCGAAGGGCTTGATCCCCGCGTCCTCCAGCGCGGAAACGGTATCGCGGAAGCCGGGAATGCCGTAGTCCATCGCGTGGTTGTTGCTCAGCCCCAGATGCGTGAAGCCGCATTCGCGCAGCACCTTCGCGTATTCCGGACGGCCCTTCAGGTGCGGGCCACACTTGCGGATACGCTCTTCGCCGTTCGTAAGCGCGCATTCCAGATTGCCAACGGTGAAGTCGCCCGAGCGCAGCACGTCCAGCGCATCACCCATCAGCGCGTTCAGGTCACTTGCGTCAAAGGCGGGCACGGTCGCCGCGGTGGGTACGATGTCGCCGCAGAGAATCAGTTTCATTTTTTTGACTCCTTCCAGCCGGTCAGGCGGTCGAAGGCTGCCCAGCCCTCTTCGGCATAGAAGCGGTGGCCGCCCTCGCCGATGACCTGACAGATGCGGTTCTGCGCGTTCGCGCGCGCGTAATAGCGGTCGCGGGCGATTTCGAATTGTTCCGTGGCCGACCATGCCGGGAAGATGGGATCCTCGCGGCCGGTGACGATGACCAGCGGCCGGGGCGCGACCAGCCCGCACAGCTCCGCCATGTCGAAATCCTTCATTATGCCGGGAATATAGTTGCACACGCAGTGCTTCTGCGCGCCGATGGAGGGCAGAAAGCCGCAGATGGCGCACGAGGGCATGGCCGCCGTGATGCGCTCGTCGACCGCCGCCGCGTAGATGGTGGCCGTGCCGCCGCCGGAATTGCCCATCACAGCGATGCGCGTTTCGTCGATCTGCGGGAAGGCTTCGCACACCGCGTCGATTGCGCGGGATACGTCCCACACGCGCTCGCCGATCAGCGTGCGCCCGAGCAGCAGCGCCTGCATGGCGACCTGATGGCAGTCCGGCCCCTTGGGCGTTCCGCCGCATTCGCCGAAGCCGCGCTGTTCAATCGCGAGCGCGGCCTGTCCGCGGCGCACGGCCTGACGCGCGAAATCGCGGTCGCCGGCAATGCTTTCCGCGTCGCCGGGGTAAACCGGCCGACCGAGGGAAATGTGCATGCCGGTGGAGTGCCCCTGCAGGCAGATGATCAGCGGCAGCTTTCCTCCAGAGGAATTGGAGGGAAGCAGAAGGTGACAGGGGACAAACACGTCCTTCTCGCTTTTGAACACGAAGCGCGTTTCGGTGTAGCCGTCCTCCTCGCGCGTCCACTCGATTCGGGTTTCCGGCGCGACCTTCTCAAGCGGAAGCCCCAGCCGTTCGAGCAGCCGGGCGCGCACCCGTGTCTGCCATTCGGGAAGCGTTTCTTTATCGCCGATGCGATACGCAAAGTCGGCGTGTTCCATGCGGCGCAGCATTTCCGTCTGCGGATTGTAGCTCATATGGGTTCCTCCGATCTGATTGGCGTTGTCAACCGGATTATAGCATATCCGCCCGATGATTACAATCCGCTTTGCTGATTACAATCCGCCTTTTTTGCATTGACAAACGGACGGCGGATTGGTACAATGATATGCGTGAAAGCACATGACGGGGGGCTTCTGATTACAGATGAAAAAACGGGTTTTGTGTTTGCTGGCGGTTCTTTTCCTGTTCGCGTTCGCGCTGGGACGCGCCGACTTCGGCGATTTCTCGGGCGGCTCTGATTACGGCGGATCGTCCGACAGCTACAGCGGCGGCTATTCCGGCAGCGATTATCGCGACAGCTATGACGACGATGCCGACGCGCCAAGCGTCATTGTCGGCGCGGTGGTCGTCGTGGTTCTGCTCATCATCGGCGCGTGCTCGAAGAAGGGCAAGTCGGGCGCGTCGCCCGCGGGTGCGAAGCCTGTGGATGCCTCCACGCTCGAGCCGGTCAGCGCGCTTGCGAACTTCAGCGAGAGCGAGTTTACCGGAAAGCTGTCCAATATGTACATCCGCCTGCAGGAGGCGTGGGCCGCTGGCGATCTGAAGCCCGTCGAGCCGCTTCTGACAGCGCCGTACTACGCGCAGATGGCCGCGCAGCTGAAGCGCGACTTCACGGACAAGGGCATTACCAGCCATTTGGAGCACGTGAGCGTGCTGGATGTGAAGCTGATCGGCTGCCGTCCCGGCAAGGACAGCGTGCCCGACCGCCTGTTTGCCACGATCAACGCCCGGTTTGTGAACTATCTTACCGATAAAAACGGGAAGATCGTGCGCGGCGACCAGAACGACGAAATCTACATGCAGTATGAGTGGACGCTGGAGCGCAGCGCGGACATCGGCGCGGAGCGCACCGTGAACTGCCCCAACTGCGGCGCGCCCGTGGACGCGAACCGCTTCGCGAGCTGCCCGTATTGCAACTCCGTGATCGAGAACTCCGGCTATGACTGGGTGATCGCGCAGATCAAGGGTATTTCCAGAAATACGGTTAAGCATTAATTCAGATTGGCAAGCGTCGGAATTCATCGGATTCCGGCGCTTCTTTTATTGCGGCATCTTTCAAAAATTAACGCATGAGAGGATTGACAGGAAGTGGGATGATGAATATAATACTACTAAACCGATAGAGAAAGTGTGGTATAACGATGGCGGAAAGAACGAACGTGTGCTGTTGCATCCGGCGCCTGTTCTGTCCGGATGTCGTTTTGCTGCGCGCGAAATCTCTGCAGCGGTGAAGGATCATGCGGAAGAGGAACGGGCGAATGCGCTCGTTCCTTTTTTTGCATAGAAAACAAAGGGGAGAATTTAAATGAAGATTTATAAGAAGGCGACGGAGCTGATTGGCAATACGCCCCTGCTGGAGCTGGGCAATTATGAGAAGGCGCATGGGCTGGAGGCTACGATTCTGGCCAAGCTGGAATACCTGAATCCGGCGGGCAGCGTGAAGGACAGAATTGCGCTGGCAATGCTGGAGGACGCGGAGCGCCGCGGGCTTCTGAAGCCGGGTTCGGTGATCATTGAGCCTACGAGCGGCAACACGGGAATCGGTCTGGCGGCGGTCGCGGCGACGCGGGGGTATCGGATTATTCTCACGATGCCGGAAACGATGAGCGTGGAGCGCCGCAGTCTTCTTCGAGCCTACGGCGCGGAGCTGGTGCTCACGGAGGGCGCGAAGGGCATGAAGGGCGCGATTGCGAAGGCGCAGGAGCTGGCGGCGCAGACGGAGAACAGCTTCATTCCCGGCCAGTTCACGAACCCGGCGAACCCGCGCGCGCACAGGGAGACCACGGGGCCGGAGATCTGGCGCGACACGGACGGCAAGGTGGACATCTTCGTGGCCGGCGTGGGCACGGGCGGCACGGTGACCGGCGTGGGCGAATATCTGAAGGCGCAGAACCCTGACGTGCGCGTCGTCGCCGTGGAGCCCGTGGGCTCGCCGGTGCTGTCCGGCGGCGCTTCCGGGCCGCATAAGATTCAGGGAATCGGCGCGGGCTTCGTGCCGGACACGCTGAACCGCGCGGTGCTGGATGAAATCCTTCCCGTGGAAAACGAGGACGCCTTTGCCGCCGGACGCGAGCTTGCGCGCCGGGAGGGCATGCTGGCGGGCATTTCCTCCGGCGCGGCGCTTCACGCGGCGACGGTGCTGGCCAAAAGGCCGGAAAACCGGGGCAAGATGATCGTCGTCCTGCTTCCCGATACCGGCGATCGTTATCTTTCCACGCCGCTGTTCTCCGACTGACGCAGAAGCGTCTCAAGCGTGATGCCGCTCAGATAGGTACAGATTACATCGTGCAAGCCCTGCCACACGGGCAGCGTCGGGCAGTCGCCGCAGCGTTCGCATGCGTTCGGCGACTGCTCGAGGCATGTTACGGGCGCGAGCGAGCCCTCCATCACTTCCAAAAGACTCAAAACCGTGTATTCCGACGGAGCCTTCGCCAGCCGATAGCCGCCCAGTTGTCCGCGCATGGCGCGCAGTATGCCGGCCTGCGTCAGCTGAAGCGCGATCTGCTCCAGATATTTTTTTGAAACCGCCTGTCGTTCGGCGATGTCCCGCAGCGTTACGTAGCCGTCGTCCTGATGCGCGGCGATGTCCAGCATCATGCGCAGCGCGTAGCGCCCCTTGGTGGATATTTTCATTTTGTTTCATCTCCCGCGCCTATCATACCATATTGCCGCGCCGTTTTCAACGTTCTTCGCGCGCGGGAATGAGGAAACCGTGTCAGGGACAGCATACTTGTGAAGTTTCGGCGAACGGGTTGACATATACCGGGGCGGGGTATATAATTCAAATACCCACAGGGGGTATATGAACGGAGCGTGAGGAGCATGGATTCGCAGGAAGAAAAATGCTGCATGTGCGCGAAGCGGAAAAAGGAGCGCTCGCCGGAGGAATACCGGAAGCTGATTCACCGGCTGAACCGCATCGAGGGGCAGGTTCGGGGCATCCGCGCGATGGTGGAAAACGGCGCGTACTGTCCGGACATTCTGGTGCAGTCCGCGGCGGTGAGCGCGGCGATGAACGCGTTTAACCGCGAGCTGCTGGCCAATCACATTCGCACCTGCGTGACCGAGGATATCCGCGGCGGGCGGGACGAAGCGGTGGATGAGCTGCTCGATACCATGAAAAAGCTGATGAAATGAACGCCGTTTCGGGTGGAAAGAAGGGAAAGCATGAAGCAATACAATGTGGCCGGTATGAGCTGCGCGGCGTGCAGCGCGCGCGTGGAAAAGGCCGTATCCAAGGTGGAGGGCGTTACGGAGTGCTCCGTGAGCCTTCTGACCAATTCGATGGGCGTGGAGGGCACCGCGACGCCGGAGGCCGTGATTGAGGCGGTGCGCGCGGCGGGCTACGACGCGTCGCTCAAGGGCGCGACTGGCGTGAAGGCGAATCCTGCGGACGCGGAGGAAGCGTTGGAGGATCACGACACGCCCGTGCTGAAGCGGCGGCTGGTGTGGTCGCTGGGATTCCTGATCGTGCTGATGTATTTTTCCATGGGGCATATGATGTGGAACTGGCCGCTGCCGGCGTTCTACACGGACAACCATGTGGCCATGGGGCTTACGCAGATGCTTCTGACGATCGCCATCATGGTGATCAACCGCAAGTTCTTCGTGAGCGGCTTTAAGAGCCTGTGGCACCGCGCGTCCAATATGGATACGCTCGTGGCGCTGGGCTCGACGGCGGCGTTTGTGTACAGCACCTACGCGCTGTTCGCCATGACCGGCGCACAGGTTCGCGGCGATATGGACGCGGTGATGAAGTATATGATGGAATTCTACTTCGAATCCGCGGCGATGATCCTGACGCTGATTACCGTTGGCAAGATGCTGGAAGCGCGCTCCAAAGGGCGCACGACCGACGCGCTGAAGGGGCTTATGAAGCTCGCGCCGAAGACGGCCACCGTGGTGCGAGGCGGCGCGGAGGTTACGGTGCCGGTCGAGCAGGTGCAGAAGGGCGACGTGTTCGTCGTTCGTCCCGGCGAGAGCGTTCCGGTGGACGGCACGGTGATCGAGGGCGCGAGCGCTGTGAACGAAGCGGCGCTGACCGGCGAAAGCCTGCCGGTCGAAAAGGCGGCGGGCGATATGGTTTCCGCCGCGACGGTGAACCAGTCCGGCTTCCTGAAGTGCCGGGCGACGCGCGTGGGGGAGGATACCACGCTGTCGCAGATCATCCAGATGGTCTCGGACGCGGCGGCCACCAAGGCGCCGATTGCCAAGATCGCCGACAAGGTGTCCGGCGTGTTCGTGCCGACGGTGATCGCCATTGCCGCGGTGACGACGGTCGTGTGGCTTCTGTTGGGGCGCGGCGTGGGCTTCGCGCTGGCGCGGGGCATCTCGGTGCTAGTGATCAGCTGCCCGTGCGCGCTGGGTCTGGCCACGCCGGTGGCCATCATGGTCGGCAGCGGGCTGGGCGCGAAGAACGGCATCCTGTTCAAGACGGCGGCGTCTTTGGAGGAAACGGGGCGCGTGCGCATCGTGGCGCTGGATAAGACGGGTACGATTACGTCCGGCGAGCCGCGGGTGACGGACGTCGTTCCGGCGGCGGGCGTCGGCGAGACGGAGCTGCTTTCCATGGCGTGCGCGCTGGAACGCCGGAGCGAGCACCCGCTGGCGAAGGCGATTCTCCACAGGGGCGAGGAACTGGGCATTGCGTCCGAGGACGTAACAGACTTTCAGGCGCTGCCGGGCAACGGCCTGACGGCGACAAAGGGAGACGCGAAGCTGTGCGGCGGAAACGAAGCGTTTATCAGCGGCCAGACGGAGATTCCGGCGAACGCAAGGACGCACGCGGCAGAGCTGTCTGAACAGGGCAAAACGCCGCTGTACTTCACTTCCAACGGAAGCTATATCGGCATGATCGCCGTGGCGGACGTGATCAAGGAGGATAGCCCGCAGGCGGTTCGCGAGCTGCGCAACATGGACATTCACGTGGTGATGCTTACCGGCGACAACGAGCGCACCGCGAAGGCCGTCGGCAGGCAGGCGGGCGTCGATCAGGTGATCGCGGGCGTGCGGCCGGACGGCAAGGAAAGCGTGATTCGCAGGCTGAAGGAGTACGGCAAGGTGGCCATGGTTGGCGACGGAATCAACGACGCGCCGGCGCTCACTCGCGCGGACATCGGCATTGCCATCGGCGCGGGCACGGACGTGGCCATCGACGCCGCGGACGTGGTGCTGATGAAGAGCCGCCTGAGCGACGTGCCCGCGGCCATTCGCCTGAGCCGCGCCACGCTGCGGAACATTCACGAAAACCTGTTCTGGGCGTTCTTCTATAACACGATCGGCATCCCGCTGGCGGCGGGCGCGCTGATCCCGCTGGGGCTGACGCTGAATCCCATGTTCGGCGCGGCGGCGATGAGCCTTTCCAGCTTCTGCGTGGTGTCCAACGCGCTGCGGCTGAACCTGTTCAAGCTGCGCGACGCGAAGTGCGACAGGCGGCGCAGCCTCGCCAACCTTGAGATCTCATTCGAACCCGAAAATAAAAAGGAGGAAACAGGAACCATGGAAAAGACGATGCAGATTACCGGTATGATGTGCGGCCATTGCGAGGCCAACGTGAAAAAGGCGCTGGAGGCGCTGGACGGCGTGCGCGAAGCCAAGGTGAGCCACGAAAAGAACCTTGCCATCGTGACGCTGGATAAGCCTGTGGACGACGGCACGCTCAAGAAGGCCGTCGAGGATAAGGGCTATGAGGTGAAGGACATCCGCTGAGGGCGCGGGGAGGCGGAGGGGGCGCTCTGCTCCCCCTCCGCACCACCCCCTCGGCAGGGACTCGCGGCCTTGGCGTTTCTTATGTGACCGAAGGAGCGGCTCCCAATTCGCGGCAGAGAGCGGGTTTGCAGCTGCTCTTTCGCGAGATGAAAAAAAACGGCTCCGTATCCACAGGATGAAGGTGGATGCGGAGCCGTTGCCTTTACGGGTGGGGTTTACAGCGCGGCGAAGCGGGCGCTGCCTTTATGCCTGAGCCAGAGGTAGAGGGCTGCGGAGGCGGCGAGGGTGACGAGGGTGAACAGGAGGAGGTAGAGGGCGGCGCCGAGGGAGGACGCGGCGAAGAGATACAGGAGCGCCATGAGGATCCCGTAGACCCAGCCGCCCAGCAGCGCGATGGTTACGGCCATGCTCTGCTTGATCGGCGCGGTTTCGTTCGTCCACGTCAGGTTCGGTGAAAGAATGCCGAGCGTCAGGCCAAACAGCGCGGAGAACAGCACGAACAGCTGCGGCAGGACGAGGACGAAAATCGATTCAAGGATTGAGCATTTTGCGGCGATCAGCATGCAGACGCTGCAGAACAGTGCGGCGGGCGCAGTGATCAGCAGCTGAACGGACAGCTTGGCCTTCAGCGCGTCCCACGGCGCGATGGGCAGCGAATGCGCAATCCACAGATTTCTGCCCTCCAGCGACACGGACGGAGCCGCGGAGTCGTTCATGGACGCGACCAGACAGATGGCGGCGCACAGCAGCACCGGCAGCACGCCGGGGCATTCGGAGAGAAACTCCGACAGGCTGCCGAGGAAGGACGAACCCTTGATCAGCAGAAAAACGCCCAGCGCGGGCAGGAAGAGCGTGCCCAGTCCGCAGTTCAGCATGTAGTTGGGGCTGCTGGTGAAGCGCGCAAGCTCCTTGGAAAACAGTGCGGCGAAGGCGCTGCGCTTCTCCGTGCGCGTTTCGCGATAGACCTTCCGGTCGGATTTGCCTGTCGCCGTAGCGATCTTCAGGAAGCTGCGCGACAGCATGTACCACATCAGCGCGAACAGCGCCAGCACGACAGCGGTGACGGTCAGGATGGCCGCGAGATCACCTTCGCCCATGCGTCCCAGCAGATACAGCGGGTAGGCAGCGCCGCGAATCTTCGCGCCGTAGACCGCCGCGTTTAAAAGAAGCTCCTGAAGCAGCGTCTGCGCCTTGAAGTAGAAGAAGTAATAAACGCCGATGAAGACCAGCGACAGAAGCACCGTCGCGAAGCTCTTGTTCTTCAGCTTCAGGCTGATTTTCGCCACGACCCAGCCGAGCGAGCACGACAGAATGAGCACGATCAGCGAGATGCACACGAGCAGCACCAGCGAACCGGCGATTGCGCCGAACGAGGCCGACACTTTGTACCAGTACACGATGATCGCGGGCAGGATGACGATGCCGGAATACATCAGGCCCATCAGGTACACGGTCAGAAGGCGCGAAATCATGATGCAGCTCGTCGGAATCGGCAGCGACAGCAGAAGGTCGTTGTCCTTCGCCTTATACAGGCTTGCGTAGGTGTTGAAGATGCTGCCGAACGCGCCCAGCAGGATGGAGACGAGTCCCATCAGCGTGAAATACAGCCATCCCATGCCCGCGTCCGCCAGCGGCCGGCACATGGAGAGGGAAAGATACGTAAAGATCGCGCCCAGCACGCCCACCATCAAAAAGGCGAACAGCACGATGAACATCGCCGTGGAAGCCTTGGAGCGCTGGCGGTTCTTTTTCGCGTCGTAAAAGTAGCTGCGGAAGATTTCCATCATCTGCTTGCGCAGAAGCGTTTTCAGCATGATTCTCCCTCCAGTTCGAGGAATACCTCTTCAAGGCTGTCGTCACCCTTGACTTCCTCCATCGTGCCCGAGCGGATCAGTTTGCCCGCCTTGATAATGGCAACCTTGTCGCACAGCTTTTCGGCGACCTCCAGCACGTGGGTGGAGAAGAAAATCGCGCCGCCCCGGTCGCACAGCTCGCGCATCATGTCCTTGAGCAGGTGGGACGCCTTCGGGTCGAGACCCACGAACGGCTCGTCCATGATGATCAGACGGGGCTCGTGCACCCATGCCGAGATGATCGCCAGCTTCTGCTTCATGCCGTGGGAATAGGACGCGATCGGCTGAGCGAGATCGTTCGTCAGCTCGAACAGATCCGCGTATTTGCGAATGCGCGCCTGCCGGTCATCCGCGCTGACCCCGAAAATGTCGCTGATGAAGTTCAGGTATTTGATGCCGGTCATGAATTCGTACAGGTCGGGATTGTCCGGTATGTAGGCCAGCTTTTTCTTGCAGGCGAGGGGATCGTTCTTTACGGACGTGCCGTCGATGGTGATTTCGCCCTCGTCGAAGCGCAGAATTCCGGCGATGGATTTGAGCGTGGTGGTTTTGCCCGCGCCGTTGTGGCCGATAAAGCCGTAAATTTCGCCGGGCGCGATGTGGAGGCTCAGATCGTCGACGGCCTTCTTTTCGCCGTAGGTCTTGGTCAGATGCTCGATTTTCAGCATGCGGCGTTCATTCCTTTCATGTGTTCGCGTGAGGGGCTTATTCGCCCCTCGTCAGATCGAGCCCGAATTTGCCGGGCTGCAGGGTTCCGTCCTTCAGCGATAAATACGGAGAAAACTCCACCGTGGTTTCACCGCGGGTGAAGAAAATCGTCACGTCCGGGAAGATGTCGCTTATGTTGCAGCGAACGGCGAACGGACGGCAGTTTTCCTCTTCGTAGATCAGCGTTTGGGACGAGGTTTCCATGTCGTTCACGTACAGCCGCAGCGTCATATCCGCGAAGCGGGGGATGATCAGATAGGTTTCGCCGTCCGAAACGTAGTGAACCGGCACGGACGCGCCGTCCAGATACCGGCCGCGATAGTCGGCCAGCGCGACGTCGTCGCCATAGCCGACGCAGGCGACGGCGTACAACTGCCCGTCCGCGTAGGGAATTTCCGCCTGCGCCGTCAGGCAGACGAGCAGGAGCGCGCAGCACAGAAGGGATACGATTCGCTTTTTCATGATTGGATTCTCCTTTTCATTTTTTCCTTCACGTTCTTTCTCTGCGCACCGCGTTCAGCAGCACGTAGAGACCGACCAGCAGAAGCGTCGCGCCGACGAGCACCGCGTACATACCGCCGATGGAAACGCTTCGACCGAAGAAGTACAGGTTGCAGTCGATCGAATCCCGAATGGCTTCGATCACCTCCGCCGGGAAGCCGACGCGTGCCATTTCCCGATATGCCCCGGCCAGCGCGTGGTTGCGCAGAAGGCTGGTGCCGTAGGTGCCGGGCAGGAAGGAAAGCACCTTCTGAAGCCCGCTCGAGAAATTGGAAATGGGCATGTACGCGCCGCAGAGGAAGCCGTAACCCGCGCTTACGATCGTGCCCACCGCCGAGCCCTGCCCCTGCGTGCGCAGCGGGAAGTTCACGCAGGACGACAGCGCCACGCCGAACAGCGTCAGCAGCGCTACGTCCAGCAGCATGAAAAGCACGTCGCCCGCGCGCAGCAGCCAGCCCGCCATCGCGAGATAGCCCAGACAGACCGCCAGCGCCGTAAGGCTGATGAGCAGCGTCGCCAGCGCCGAGGCGCAGAAATAGGCCACGGCGATCGTCGACGGCCGAACCGGAGACACGGCGAGGTCGCGGCGCGCGCCGCTGACGCGATCCTGCACCATCAAAAGGTTGGAGCAGAAGGCGACGGTCACGCAGCACACCGCCAGCAGCGACGAAATCAGCTGTCCACCCACGGTGGCGTTCAGAAGCGCGTCCTCAATGACGAAGCCCTCCGGCAGCGCGCCGGCGAAGGAATCGCGGTACACGTTGCCGAGGAAGGTCACGTAGAGCACCAGCAGGATGATCGGCGTGATCAGGGATGAGAAGAACATGCCTTTGTCCCGGAAGAACAGCCGGCAGTTGCGGCGAATCAGATTTCCAAGCCCGGTCATTTCTCCGCACCTCCCGTCAGCGTCCGTCCCGTTACGGCCAGAAATACGTCGTCCATGCGCCCCTTGGTGATTTCGTAGTCCCTGAACAGCTCCGGACGGCGAAGAATCAGCTCCGTCGCGGCGGCGGTATCGCGCACGGCCACGCGCCAGCCGCCCGGCAGCGCCTCGCAGGGAAGCTTCAGCGACTGTATCTCGCTTTCAGTCAGGCCGTAAAGCGTGATGAAGTCGCCGGCGTAGGCGTTCTTCAGCGCGAGCGGCGTGCCCTCGGCGGCAATCCGGCCGGAATCGAGGATGATCACGTAGTCCGCGTCCGCGGCTTCCTCCATGTAATGCGTGGTGAGGAATACGGTCAGGTTCTCGCGCTTTCGCAGGTCGGAGACCACATTCCACAGAAGGCTGCGCGTCTGCGGGTCAAGGCCGGTGGTCGGCTCGTCGAGAATCAGAATCTCCGGCCGGTTCAATAGCGCGCGGGCGATGTCGATGCGCCGCCGCTGTCCGCCGGAAAGCTTGCCGACCGTGCGATTCAGAAGGTCGCCGAAGTCCAGCTGCGCGGCCAGCTCGTCCAGCCGCGCGCGGAATGCCTTGGCGGTGATGCCGTACAGCGCCGCGCGGCTTCGCAGGTTGTCCATGACCGACAGCGGCGCGTCGAGCATGGAATTCTGAAACACCACGCCCAGCCGTCCCGCAATCCGCCCCGGCCCGTGATCGATGCTCTCGCCGCATACGGTCACGCGGCCGCTGTCCTTCCTGAGAAGGCCGCAGAGGATGGAAATCGTCGTGGATTTGCCCGCGCCGTTTACGCCCAGAAAGGCGAAAAGCTCGCCGCGGCGCACCTGAAAGGAAAGATCCTGCACGGCGTGCACGTCGCCGAAGGTTTTGTTTAGATGCGCAATGTCAATGATCGGTTCCATCGGATACCTCCTGTTCGCAATTTTTAAGGAGCCGCGTGAATTCCGCGTTCCGGTCGAAGGTTCCCTCCACGAAGCCGGGCACCTGCTGGATGGCGCGGCACACGCCAAGGCTGAAACCGGAGAGGATGCCGCGAATCTCGTCGTCCGTGTAGGCGCAGCCGCCGGTTACGATCAGCGTGGACAGCGAGTGCACCACCAGCCACATGTCGCGGAAATAATAGTCCGCTTCCGCCGCCGTCAGGTGATAGAGCGATTCGAGCGTGGAACGGATGAGCGACTGGGAATGCCGCATCGCCTCAATGACGGGGCTCACGTCGTGGGACAGAAACAGCAGGCGGTACAGCTCCGGCTCCTCGCGCGCGAAGCGGATGTGCCGCATGCCGTAGCCCAGAAAGGGAATCTCCTCGGCGAGACCCTCGGCGGCATACTTCTGATAAAACGTCTCCGCCGCCGCGTGAACCGCCGCACGTACCTCGGCCATTGAGCGGAAATACGTGAAAATCGGCTGCGTCGACACGCCGAGTCTGGCCGCGATGTCGCGCGTGGTCATGGCGTCCGCGCCCTTTTCCCGCGCGACGTCCAGCGCCGCCTGAACAATTTCTTCCCGGCTGAACTTGACCCTTGGAGGCATTCGATTCATCCCTTCTGACGCACGCAAGGCAACAAACGTTGCATATCGCGTGTTATTTTACGGGGTTCGCACGTGCTTGTCAATGAAATGCAGGAAAAATAACAAAACGGCCGCCTCGCGTGACCGGAATTCGGTCATTTTGAGACGGCCTTGCGTTTGTCCTCAGCCCTTCAGCGAGCCGATCATGATTCCCTTGACGAAATACTTCTGAATGAACGGATACGCGCACAGAATCGGAACCGTGGCCACGACGATCAGCGAGTATTTCAGAAGGTCGGCCATGCCCTCCATGGCGACCAGCGTTTCCTCGTCCACATAGTCGCTGGCCTTGATCTGATTCATGACCAGTATACGGCGCAGCATCATCTGCAGGGGATACTTCTTATCGTCGGAGAGGTACAGGAACGCGCTGAACCACGAATTCCAGTGGCCGACGGCGTATTGCATGGCGGTCACGGCGATGACGGCCTTGGAAAGCGGCAGCACGAACGACCAGAAAAAGCGGAAGTCGTTGCAGCCGTCGATCTGGCTCATTTCCAGCAGCTCCTGCGGAATGTTGGCCACGAGGAACGTGCGCGTGACGATCATCTGATACACGCCCATCGCGCCCGGGATGATCAGCGCCCAGCGGGTATTGAGCAAATGCAGGTTGCGCGCCAGCAGGTAGGTCGGCACCAGACCGCCGGAGAACAGCATCGTGAACGCGAACAGGAAGGAAAAGAAGCTTTTATACGGCAGGCCGCGGCGCGCGAGCGGATAGGCGCAGATCATCGTGACGAACACGTTCACGAATGTGCCCACGATCGTGTAATACAGCGTGTTGGCGTAGCCGATCCAGATTTCGTCGGTGTTGAACACGCGCTCGTAGCCGCTCACAGAGAAATTTACCGGCCAGAGCAGCACTTTGCCCGAGGCGACGGATTCCGGCGCGGAGAACGAGCAGGCGAGCACGTTGGTCAGCGGCAGCAGCACGATCAGCGTGAGCAGCGTGACCAGCGTGTACACCACGCTGTAATACGTCTTGTCCTGCCGGGACAGGCGAACCCGGTTGCGGGGCTTTGAATGGGCGATCGATTGAGTCATCTGGTTCCCTCCTTACCACAGACTGGTTTCGTTGACGCGGCGGGAAATGTGGTTCACGCTGACGATCATGATCAGGCTGACGACGGAATTGAACAGGTCTACGGCGGTGGAATACGCGTAGTCCGACCGGCTGCCGTTGCCGAGACCCTGCTTATATACATAGGTAGAAATGACCTCGCTCAGGCGGATGTTCAGGTCGTTCTGCATCAGGTAGATTTTCTGGAAGCCCACGCCCAGGATGCTTCCGCAGTTCATGATCAGGTGAATGACGACGATGGGAACGATGGCGGGCAGCTCGATCGACCACATGCGCTGCAGGCGGCTGGCACCGTCGATTTCCGCGGCCTCGTACAATTCTGGCGGCACGTTGGTGAGCGCGGCCAGGTAGACGATGGAGCCCCAGCCGAAGCTCTTCCAGATGCCGGAGCCGATGTACATATAGAAGAAGGCTTCCGGAATGGCAAACGGGTCGGCGGGCTTTGTGCCGGTGAGCGACTTGTAAATCACGCCGTACACGCCCACGTTCGGGTTAAACAGCTGCATCAGCATGCCGACCAGCACGACGGTGGAGATGAAGTGGGGAATGTAGGTGATCGTCTGCACGATCTTCTTGTAGCGCTTGGCGTTGATGGAGTTGAGCAGAAGCGCGAACAGGATGGGAAAGGGCATGCTGAAGATCATCGACAGGATGGCGATCCGCAGGGTGTTCACCAGCACGCGGGCAAAGATATACGAGCCGAAGAACCGCTGAAAATGACGCAGGCCAATCCACGGGCTGCCGAAGAGACCCTTGTCATATTCGAAGTTTTTGAACGCGAGCTGAATGCCTACCATCGGCGCGTATTTGAAGGTGATAATGTAGGCCAGCGGAATCAGCAGAAACAGATACAACTGCCAGTAGCGCTTCAATGCGACGAGTGGCGTCATCTTCTTACGCATGGGGAGTCCTCCTCGGTAAAGCAGTTCGGGTGGAAGGATTCGGGGCGGCACCATTGGCCGCCCCGAATGCGAAGGAAAGGGTTTTGCGCGAGCGCGATTATTTGTCGGCGTTCATGCGATCGTAGGCGGACTGCACGGCCTCGACGTACTGTTCAAGACCCATGCGGTCGAGCTCGGCCAGATAGCCGCCCCAGTCGGAATCCAGATCCATATCGCCGGTGATGAAGCGCGCCCAGCACTCCTCCGCGTAGGATGCGATCGGCATGCCCACGTCGGTGACGACCTGCTGCTCTTCCTCGTTGAAGATCAGCTTGGCGACGACCTTGCTTTCGTCGATGTAGTCAAGGCTCTCCAGCAGCACGCCGCTGTCGATCTTGGCGTTGGCGTTCTTCAGGCGGCCGAGGTCGGAATCATCCGTCTTGCCCGCGCCGACCTGACCGAAGAACAGGCGGGTGGTGATGCAGCTGGGGCCCTTCAGCGCCCAGTAGATGTTCTGCAGGTTGCCCCAGCTGGCGCGCGGGTTGTATACGAACACCTGCTCCTTGCCAAGGCCGGCGTAGTTGTTGACCGGGTCGCCTTCCTGCCAGTAGTGATAGTCCACGCCCTCGCGGCCATAGCGGGAATAGAGCGACATTTCCTCGCTGCACAGCCAGTCGCCCAGACGGAACGCGAGCTCAGGGTCCTTGCAGTTCTTGGTGATCAGCATGCCGCCGGAGGGCATGGTGGGCTCCCACACGGCCACGCGCTTGCCGTCGGTGTTGGCCAGCGCGGCCAGACGCACGTATTCATAGCGGCGAATGTCGGAGCTGCTCATGTTGGTGGTGGAAATGTTCACAACCGCGCCGACCGTCTCAATGCCGTCGGCGCTGCACTGCGTGGCGGTGAGCTGCTTGATGTCCTGCGTGAGGAACGCGGGATCGAACAGACCCTCGTCGATCAGGCGCTTGACGAAGCGCATGCCCTCGCGCCAGCCCTCCTCGGTGAACGCGAAGCCCATGGTGCCGTCCTCGGCGGGCAGGTAGTAGCCGTTCTGGGTGTACACGAAGGGCGTCATCAGGCACTTGCGAACGTTGGAGATGCGGTTCTTGGCGCTGCTCAGCGGAATTTCATCGGCGATGCCGTTGCCGTTGGGATCGTCGTCGCGGAAGTGGCGCAGCACGTCGACCAGCTCGTCCACGGTGGTGGGGCTGTCGAGCCCCAGCTTGTCCAGCCACGGCTTGTAGATCATGATGCGGGACTGGCTGAACTGGTTGTTGGTAGACTCGCCGTAGCTGGGCAGCGCGTAAATTTTGCCGTTGTAGCAGGTCATGTACTTCAGGCAGTCCGCGTAGCTCATCGTGCAGGTCTCAAAGGATTTCTCAAGATAGCAGGCGTCCTTCTCGTAGTACTCGTTCAGCGCGAGAATCATACCGGCCTCGCCCCACGGCTGCAGATCCTGCGGGTCCATGCCGCTGTTGATGATCAGGTCGGGCAGGTCGTCGCCGCCGGCGGCGATCATCATGTTGAGCTTGTTCATGAAGTCGTTGTCGGTCACGATGTGGGTGAATTCCAGATGGATGTTGGTCTTGCTCTCAATGTAGAGCGTCATCTCGTTGGTCGCCCAGTCCTCGATCACGCTGGTCTGGGGCACCATGGCGGTGAAGGTCACGGGCTCGTCCGCGAAGGGGAAGGACGGCTCCTCGGCGGCGAGCGCTGCGGGAAGCATCAGCGACAGAATCAGCGCGAGCGCGACCGATGCGCAGATCGGGGTGCGAGAATGCCTGTTCATGGGAATCCTCCTCAAATGGTTTTTGTCCGCCGGTGCGGATGCAGCACTGAGTATAGGGAATTGTATCGCAAAAAGCAATTTGAAAGGTTTCATATACAGTGAAATTCCGATAAATTTGACGGTGAAAAAATGCGGGATGATGAAATATGCGCGGAAAAGCCGAATTTTCGTCCTTTCTGGTTTACACAAAAATTCATTCTGTGGTAAAATAAACGCCGGTATGATGAAACAGCGGGAGGTGATGAACGATGCGGAGAAGCGTGTTTTTGCGCTGCCTGCTGTTTTATCTGCTGTTTCTGCTCGTGCTGATGGGCATGTACGTGCCGCTGTACCGGCTGAACCTGAACATGATCACCGAAAAGAGTGTGCAGGTCAGCGAGACGATGCTGTACAGCCGTCTGAAGCAGTTTGAATACGAGTTGAGCCAGACGCGCACGCTCTCCACGCGGCTGTCCGGCACCGCGGCGCTTACGCAGCTTTCGCACATTTCGGTTCCGCCCACGGGCAAGGATGTGTACAAGGCCTACAATGCGCTGGGAACCTATGCCACGCTCACGTCGCTGCTGCCCGCGGGCATGACGGCGGGCATGTACCTTTCCAACGGCGTGGCCATGGTGGGCGAGTATCTGTTCTATACAATGGAAGAGATGTATCAGTTCGCGTCCGACAGCCGGTTCGAAACGCATGCGCAGTGGCGGGCGTTCGTGAACAATTTCACCGGCCCCAGCTGCCTGTTCGCGGAGCGGCAGATCACCATGATGGATCGCACGTTCCCGGCGCTGGAGTACGCCGTGCGCATGCCGCTTACGTCGAATTCCAGCAGCAAGCTGCTGTTTGTGTTCATCACCGGCGAATCCGTGCATGAGCTTCTGTCGCTGACGGATTTATATCCCGACACCGTTCTGCGCCTGTATGACGGAAACGGCGCGCTGCTGCTCGGCCGCGGCGACGAAGGCGGGCAGGCGTATACGTGGATTTCCGCGGCGATTCACGCCGGCTACAGCCTGTCGGTGGAGCTGGGCGTTCCCACAAGGGTGTTCAGCGCGCAGCTGAAGCGGTTCACGTATGTGTACGGCGCGTTCATCCTGTGCTATCTGGCGATCGGCGCGTGTCTGGCGGTGTTCCTCTCCTACCGAAGCTCCCGCCCCATCATGCGCATTCTGGGCACGGTCATGGGATACATGCCGCAGGAACGGCTGCCCCGGCAGCTTTTGCGGCACCAGAACGCGTATCAGTATCTGGACAGCTTCGTGCACGGCGCGCAGAACCGGTTTAAGGATTATGAGGATCTGCTCACGTCGCAGGAAAACGAGCTGCGCCGACACACGTTTCTGGCGCTTCTGCGCAACACGCAGATTGACGGCGTGGAGCTTTCGCGCGCGGAGCGCTATCTGGCCAATTTCCCGTCCGACTACCGGCTGATTCATATCGCGCTCACGTTTGAGGGCGAAATGGATTTGGAGCGGTATTCGTCATTGCAGGTGGTACTGCTGTCCATCGTGAACAAGGAGCTTCCCTGCGCGATCGCCCAGTTTATGGGAAGCAGTCTGTTCGCCGTGATCGACGCGAACCTGTCGCGCGAGACGCTGGAAAGCGCGCTTCTGCGCGTGCGCGCCGCCATCGACCGCACGGACAGTGTGCGCAGCCGCATCGTCGCCGGAAGCGCCATGAGCGGCGTCGAGACGCTGGGTCAGGCGCGCAAGCGCACGCAGATTCTGCTGCGCTCCACGATGAATCCCATGATTTACGCCGACGACTGGGCGTGGGACGCGTCCGCGCTGAACGCCGCGGGCGTATTGCAGAGCACGCAGCGCTTCTATCACTGCCTGGTCAACGCCGACGCGGACGGTGCGGCCGCCATCCTGCGCGACACCGCCCGCTCCGCGGGGCAGGCCGGCGTGCTGACGGAGAGCTGCGCGGCGTACCTGTTCTATTCGTTCTTAGGGCCGGTCATCCGCCTGCGGGACGAAATGGGCAAGATGGGCGTGGCCGAGGGCGCGCTGCCGGAGTTTGACCCGACCGCGAACGTGGAAACGCTGTTCGCGCCGATCGAAACGTATGTCCGCTGGGCGGCGGGGCTGATTCAGGCGAGCCGCGAGCGCGAGACCAACGAGCTTTCCAGCCGCGTGGTTTCGTTTCTGGACGAGAATCTGTCGGACAGCGAGCTGTGCGCGGCTTCCGCGGCTGCGCAGCTGGGCATGACCGAAAACGAGGTCAAGAAGGCCATGCTGCGCGCCACGGGCAAAACGTTCTTTGATTATATCGATACCGAGCGCATGCGCCGGGTGAAGGAAGCGCTGCTTACGACGGAGCTTTCCGTGAGCGAGATCATGGCGCAGTGCGGCTACCATTCGCTCAACACGCTGTATAAGGCGTTCAAGCGCACCTACGGCGTGTCGCCCAAACAAATGCGCGAGCAGATGAAAAAGGAGAAGATGGAATGAACGCGTTTTTGATGGTGGGACAGTCCAATATGTCGGGCCGCGGCGGCCTGAAGGAGCTTCCGGACATTTCCAACCCGCATGTGCGGGTGTGGCGCGGCGAGGGCTGGGAAACGGCGGTGGAGCCCGTCGTGCGCGACAAGCCCGCGATTGCCGCCGCGGGCATGGGACCCGCGTTCGGGACGAGCGTGTATATGATGACGGGCGAGGATGTCGGCTTGATTCCCTGCTCGCTGGGCGGTTCCCGTCTGCGGGAATGGCAGCCGGGCGAAAGGCTGTTTGAAGCCGCGGTGGCCGAAACGGCGAAGGCGCTCAAAAGCGGCGCGCGGCTGGCGGGCATCCTGTGGCATCAGGGCGAGAGCGACAGCAAGGAGGTCGAGTCGGCGCTGACCTACGCGAAGCGGCTTCGCGTCATCATGGCCGCGCTGATCGCCCGCATCCGCGAAGCGGCGGAAACGGCGGGCATAGCGGAACGCGTGTGCGCGCCGCTGCCGGTGCTGGTCGGGGAGCTGGGCGAATATCTGGACGGCAACGCCGACAGCCTGTATCATCGGGAAATCAACGCGCAGATAGCCGAGTTCGCCGCGCTGCGCCCCGAATACGCGCTGGTGCGTGCGCGCGACCTGCCCGACCGCGGCGACCGGCTGCACTTCTCGGCGCACGCGCAAAGACGGCTGGGCATTCGCTATGCCTGCGCGTGGATGGACACGGTGGCGGCGCTTTCGCCGCGCGAGGAAATCTGCGCGCCCGTGAAGGCCGAATATGTGTGAGCGGAGGAAATCGGGCATGAAGGCGTGCGTCACCTCGCGCATTCTGAACCGCCGCGCGGACGGAACGCCGGTTCCGTTCACGGAGGTGATTTCCTTCGCGAAGGAAGCGGGCTTTGAGGAGTTTGACATGACTTTGCCTGCCCGCCTGTATCGGCACGCAGACTGGGAGCGGGAGCTGGACGCGCGCGGCGAAGCGCTGGCGAAGGCGGGCATGCGCGTGAAATACGTCCATCTTCCCTATGACTATCCCGCCGCCGACGATGCGGAAGGCTGGGCGCGCTACGATGAAGCCGTGCGCCGCGGCGTCGACTGGACGCGGCGATACGGCGCGGACTGCGCGGCCATTCATCCCCGCACGTTCATGACGGAGGACTACGACTTGGAACGGGAATACGAGGACGCGCTCGCGTTCCTGCGCCCGTTCTGCGAATATGCCCACGGCGCGGATGTGGTGCTGGCGATTGAGATCATGCGCGGCGCGGGTCGGAGCGCGCCCGCGCGGATTCGCCGCTTTGGCACGGACACCGGCGACCTGATTCGCATGGCGGACGCGCTGGACGAGGGAATTTGCTGGGATACCGGGCACGCGCAGATTTCCATGCAGGATCCCTGCCGTTCGATTTTTCGCGTCGGCAGGCGGCTGCGCATGGTGCACATCAACGATAATTTCGGCGAGGACGACGTGCATCTGGCGCCGTTCCTCGGAAATCTCCCGTGGGACGACGTGCTCCGCGCGCTGCGCGAGGTGGGCTATGCCGGCAGCATGAACGTCGAAGTGAGCTGCAGCCGACTGCCCGAAGCGCTCCGAAAGCCGTACGCCGCCTACATGAGCGCGGCCTGTCGGTATCTGATTGATCGATTTGAAGGAAAAAACTGAATTCCAGCGGGAAACGTCTTCCTTTCCGGAGGACGTTTTTTGCGTATCGGCAAAACATGCCAAGAAAATGCAAAAATAGTTGCAGAAATACTAGCAAATTACGCTGAAATATGATAGAATATAACGAGAAAAAACACCAAGGGAGGAACGGCAATGAGCAAGTTTGTCGGACAGGAAACCGGACGGCGCTGGGTGGAAGCGCTTTATCGCGAGAATTACGAGGTCGTGCGGCGCTTGGCGCGTTCGCTGCTGACCGGAAACTTGAAATCCATGGCCGAGGACGTGGCGCAGGAGGTATTTGTGGACGCGCAGGTGCAGCAGGAAGCGCTGAAGCGACACCCGAACGTGCGCGGCTGGCTGATGCTGACGACGAAGTACAAGTGCTTCAATCTTCTGCGCACGCGCAAGAAGGTGCAGGTGATCTATATCGACGACGAGGAAATGGAGCGCATCGAGGACGAGCATTGCGCGTGGCAATTACAGGCCGCGCTGGAAACGCCCCGTTCCCGCGAGGATGTGGACAGAGCCCTGCAGGAGAATCTGTCGCCGCGCGAACAGACGCTGTTTCACCAGCACTATGAAGAGCACATCGATTGCGAGCAGCTTGCCGCGCGCTACGGCGTGGGCAGGGAAGCCATGCGGCTTCGCATTTACCGCGTCGAGCGGCACGCCCGAAGCGTGATTCATTCCGTATTCCGGTAGGGTACGGCATATGTTTCCTTCCGCATGGAACTTTTTTGAAGAACGACGCACCAAATAAGTGGGCTTTCCCCAAAACGATCCCTGCGGAGGTGAAACGAAAATGAAAAGGCTTTTTGCAATGGCGCTCGCGTGCATGCTGGCGCTGACGGCGCCTGTCTGCGCGTGCGCGGAGGATGCGGAAACCGACTGGTATACGCTGGAAGAAGGAAACACGGCCATCACCGTGCGCCTGCCCGGCAACACGAAGTTCGGTCTGGACTGGAAATGCGAAATTTCCGCGCCCGAGGTCATGGAGCAGACGGGCGAGGAGCAGCTTCTGGGCGAAAGCGAGGGCGTGGCGGGTACGCCGTTCACGCGCGTGTTCCGTTTCACCGCGAGAGCCGGTCAGAGCGGCGCGGTCAGCCTGATTTTCCGCTATGCGGACGCGGACGAGCTTGAAACCGTGCGCACGTTCGTACTGGAAACGGTGGCAGATGAAACCGGCGCGATTGCGCTGAACTCCGTTTTCGAGCAGCAGCCATATGTCGACTGGTGCGAGACGGACGGCGATACCGTGACCGTATATCTGCCCGCCGGGTGCGAATGGAGCTATGAGGTGCTCGACCCACAGGCGCTCGCGCCCGCGCAGGAGCGCATGGAGGAGGACGGCGGCATGGCGGTTTCCTTCCGCCTTGCGGAGGGCGCGCCCGAGAACATCGAGCTGGTCGTAACCTGCACGGAGCCCGAAAGCCGCGCGCTGCGCATGCGCATGATTACGCTGCGGGCGGAAAAGGGCGCTCCGCTCTTTGTGGAGCGCGTAAGCGAATTGAGAATGTTTGAATAAGCATGGGAGGAAAACGGCATGAAGAGATTTTTGACGTGGGCGCTGGCGCTCATATTGGCGCTGAGCCTGACGGCGTTCGCGGAGGGCGCGAACGGGTATTATCAGAAGGGCGACAAGATTGAGGACTTCGCCGCTGCGCTGTCGGACGGTACGGAGGTAACGCTGTACGGCCTGCTCGCGGAGAAGAAGGCCGTGCTGATCAACTTCTGGGCCAGCTGGTGCCAGCCCTGCCGGATGGAATTCCCGTATATGCAGAAGGCGTATTCGCAGGTTTCGGATAACATTGGCGTTCTCGCGCTGAGCGTGGAACCCACCGACACCGCCGAAACCGTGAACGCCTTGAAGGACGAGCTGGGGCTGACCACGCTGCCGATGGGCGTGGACGAGAACGGCGTGAGCGCGCGGTTCAATCTGGAAGGCGGCATCCCGTACAGCGTGCTCGTGGACAGGAACGGCGTGATGTGCTTTGACGATGTCGGCGCGATCACGGACGAGACCAAATTCCTGCGCCTGTTCGAGGCCTATACCGCGGAGGACTACAGCGAACCGCGGCTGCTGGACGATATTCCGAAGCCGCTTCCCACAGCCGAATGGCCCTCGGTCGATGCGTTCGCGGCGGCGCTGGGCGCGCAGGAGATGCGCGTGGAGCTTCCCGAGGACGAAAGTGTGTGGCCGTTCGCGATCGGCGCAGACGGAACGGGGATTCGCTCGACCAACGGCGCGGCGCGCGGAACGACCGCCGCTTTCACCGTGAAGCTGAACGCGAACGCGGGCGAAGCGCTGGCGTTTGAATATGAAGTGGACTGCAAGCCGCTGTATCAGGGACTTCGCGTCTATGTGGACGGCGAGCAGGCGGATGAAATCGCCGGAACGCGAAGCTGGTCGACGCGCCTTGTGAAGTTCGAAACGGATGGCGAGCACACGGTGGACTTCGCGTTCCAGCGCGACGAAATCATGGACGGCGAGCCCTTCGTCGCGCTGCGCGCCTTCGAAAAGGCGGACGCGGCGCGGGTTGCCGCGCTTGAAGCCGCATGCCCGGCCGCGCCCAAAACGCTGGCGGGCGACGCGGCGACGGTCGAGGTGGCCGAGGGCAAGCTGAAGAAGGCAATGCTTTCCGTGAAGGCGGGCGACCTGTCTGATTCGGCGGAATATGACGTGGTTCAAAACGGAACGCTCACGCTGCGCGTGCGCATCGGCGAGGATGTGAACGAGGATCTGGCGTTCGTCGTGGACGGGGACGACTATACCATGCTGAACGAGCTGGAAACGGATGAGAACGGCTATCTGTATCCGGTGGATTTGAGCCTTTCCGAGGAAGCGAGTCTGGACGGCCGCGCAATCGGCGTGTGCGCCTGCATCATCGATCGGGGTGAGGGGCTGTATCTGTCGGATGCGCTCGTGTTCCAGCCGTCCGAAACGGCGATGGACGCGCTCGCGGACGAGCTGCGCGAGCTATCGAAGCTGTACGCGGAGGACGGCGACGTGTGGACGATAGACTGGGCGTACGCCGACGGCTCTCCGAAACAGGGAGCGGGCGCGGCGGCGGACGGCACAGCGGATTACTGCGTTCGCGTGACGGACGCGGAAGGCAGGCCCGTGCCGGGCGCGATGGTGAAAATCTGCGACGCGGACACCTGCCGGGTTGAAACCACCGACAAAAACGGCGAGGTGCGCTTTGACGCAGCGCGGTATGCGTATGAAATTGTGATTCTGAAAGCGCCGGATGGCTTCGCGCCGAACGCGGAGACCTTCGTGATGCCCGAAGCGGGCGGCGAAATCGAAATCCGACTGGAGAAGGCATGAGAAGCCAGGCGAAACTCGCGCGCGCGTCGGCATGGCTGCTGGCGCTCTCGACGCTGCTCATGGCGGGACTTCTGATCGCGCAGTGCATACAAATCCATGAAGCGGGCGCGTTCAGTCGGGAAATCGTGCGGGCGCGCCTTGAAGGCCTTGCGTGGGCGGGCGCACTCTGGCTGGCGCTGCTGGCCGGGACGCTGCTTCTGCGGCTTCCGAACGGAAAGGAAAGCCAGCTTTGTGCGCCGATCACGACAAGCCGTTCAACGGGAGAAGACCAGTCTCCGGTGCTCGCGGAAAACCGCGAACAGCGGACGGCGGCGCAGTCTTCGACGGAAGCCGCGGTAGAAGAAAATCCTTCTCAGCTGCTCGCGGAAAACCGCGGGCAGATGTCGACGGCGCGGTCTGCAACGGAAGTCGTGTCGGAAGAAAACCGGCTTCATATACGCGATGGAAAGCGCGGACGGCGGACGGCGGCGCGATTTTCAGCGGAAGCTGTGCCGGAGGAGGTTCGGCTTCGGCTGCTTCTTATGCGCGCCGAAAAAACGGACGCGATGCGCGCCGAGGAGCGCAGGCGGCGAATTGCGCGCGGTGCGTGCGGCGGTATCTGTGCGGTGTGTGCGGTTATGGCTGCGCGCTATTTGGCGAACCCTGCGCACTTTACGTCTCGCGAGCTTGAGCCGGTCATCGGGCGCATGCTTTGGCATATCGCGCCGTGGACGCTTGTCGGGTTCGCGTGCGCAATCCTCTGCGAATGCTTCCGCGGCCGCAGTCTCCGCCGGGAAATCGATCTGGCGGCGCGTTCGGTGAAAAGAGCTTCTGTTGAAAACACGCGGACGGATTCCGGCGTGCCGCGAGAGAGAAAAACATATTCAGGAGAAGAGGCCTCCATCGAAAACGCGCGGACGGGTTCGGGGGAGCCGTGCGAAAGGAAGGCGCGTCCCGCGAAAACGGCGGCGCGCGCGGTTGCGTTCGCGTTGGCTGTGGGTCTGCTTGCGCTGGGCGCGGCGAACGGCGGCATGCGCGACGTGCTGGTGAAGGCGATCAATATCTGTACGGAGTGTATCGGTCTTGGATAACAGGGTGAAGGTATGGTGGCGCGCGCACGGCCCGAGCCGCCGGAGGCTGATTCAGGTGTATGCCGCGCTTTTGTATAACGCGCATGCGAAGGGCTTTATAAAGGGAGAAATCTATACAGGCGCACTCAAGAACGTCTGCGTGCCGGGGCTCAACTGCTATTCGTGCCCGGGCGCGGTCGCGGCCTGTCCGCTGGGCGCGCTGCAGAATGCGCTGGCGTCGTCGGACTATCGTGCGCCGTGGTTCGCGCTGGGCAGTGTGATGCTGTTCGGGCTGATCTTCGGCCGTACGATCTGCGGCTTTCTGTGCCCGATGGGGCTGCTTCAGGAGCTGCTCCACAAGCTTCCCGTGCCCAAGCTGAAGAAAAGCCGCGTCACGTGCGTGCTTTCCTACTTTAAATATGTGATTCTGGCGGTGTTTGTGCTCACCGTCCCGCTCGCGTACGCGGCGCAGCGCTTTCCGGTGCCGGCCTTCTGCAAGTACATCTGCCCGGTGGGAACGCTGGAAGGCGCGATTGGTTTACTTGCCAACCCGGCGAACGAGGGCCTGTTTTCCATGCTGGGAAGCCTGTTCACGCGGAAGTTTGTTATTCTGGTGGGAATCCTTGCGGCCTGTGTGTTTGTGTACCGCGCGTTCTGCCGTTTTCTCTGCCCGCTGGGCGCGATTTACGGAATGTTCGCGCGTCTGGCAATCGTGGGCGTGAAGGTGGACGCGGAAAAATGCAGCGGCTGCGGGCGCTGTGTGGCGCGCTGCCGGATGGACGTGCGGCGCGTGGGAGACCACGAGTGCATTCACTGCGGCGCGTGCGCGGAGGTGTGCCCGGCTAAGGCCATTTCGATGAAATGCGGAAAGCGTTCGCTGTCCGCGATCGGGCGCGCGCGGCGAGCTGCCGCGTGGGTCATTGCGCTGGCGCTGCTCATAGGCGTGGGCGCGTGGGTAAACCGCGCGGAGGATATTCCGGCCGCTCCGGCCACGGAACCATCCGAGGGTTTCGAGGAAGGCATGCGCTGCCCGGACTTCACTGTGCCGCTGTACGGCGCGGGCGGCGACTTCACACTCTCCGAGAAGTGCGGGCAGGTGGTCGTGATCAACTTCTGGGCGACGTGGTGCACGCCCTGCGTGGCCGAGCTGGCATATTTCGAAGCGCTTCAGAAAGCCTATCCGGACGACGTGTCGGTCGTCGCCATCCATTCAAACCTTGTGACCGACGACGTGCGGGAATTCCTGAACCGGGAAGCCTACGCGCTTTCGTTCGCGCAGGATACCGACGGAACCGTCATGACCCGCCTTGGCGGCTCAACTCAGCTGCCGATGACGGTGATCGTCGACCGCGACGGCACCATCGTCTATAACCGCGTCGGCTCCATGACCTTCGACCGCCTGACGGCCTTAATCGAGCCGCTCCTGTAAAAACCGCGCCGCGCACTTCGCAAACGGAAGTGCGCGGCGCGCTGTGGTCGACGGGAGAAATTCAGGGAAGCAGCGGCAGGGAAGAGGAAATTGTGCGCAATGTTACGCAAAGTTCATGCGGTTGTCGGGTTTCGGTATGGACAAAGCGGGCGGGGCGTGGTATACTATGCCTTGGGTAAAAATGGACAGGCGGGACGAAATTCGCCCGCGAAAAACGGAGGACGTGAACCGTGGACGGAGCGACAGTCAAGCTGCTGACCAATCTCGCGCCGGAGCTGATGGACGGCATCGTGGCGCGGGCGATGGCGCTGGAGCGCATCTCGGTGCTTCAGCCGGTCGGGCGCCGGGCGCTGGCGCAGCGCATGCGCATGCCGGAGCGGGAAGCCCGGGTGCTGACCGACGCGCTTCGCGCGGGCGGCTGGATTGAGGTTTCCGCGGCGGGCATGGTTCTGACCGACAAGGCCTACGGTATGCTGGACAGCATTCGGGAAATCGTGCGCGCGCAGCTGGGGCTGTCGTCGATGGAGGTGCAGCTCTCCCGGCTTCTGAAGGTGGAGAACGTGCGCATCGTGCCGGGCGACGCGGATCAGTCGCCGGACGTGCTGGGCGAGGTTGGGCGCGTGGCGGGCACAAGGCTTCGGAAGCTGCTTTCCGACGGCATGATTCTCGCCGTCAACGGCGGCACGACGGTTCAGCAGGTGGCGGAGCACATTCCGCGCGGCGCGCCGATGAACATCACCGTGCTTCCGGCGCGCGGCGGTCTGGGGCAGTCCGCGGAAACGCAGGCGAGCACGCTGGCCGAGACGATCGCCGGCAAGCTGGGCGGACATCACCGGGCGCTGTATCTGCCGGATTCGCTTTCGCCGGACGCGCTGCGCGAGCTGTGCAAGATGGACGAAATCCGCGAGCCGCTGGAAGCGATTCAGAAGGCGGACGTGCTTCTGTACGGCATTGCCCGCGCCGACGACATGGCCGTGAACCGGCTGATGCCGCACGCGCGCATCGAGGAGCTCGTCGCCGAGGGCGCGACCGCCGAGGTGCTGGGCTATTGCTTTGACGCGCAGGGACGACTGCTGGCGTCGGCCTCCGGGCTGGGGCTGCCGGTGGACGCGATCGAGCGGATTCCCACGGTGTTCGCCGTGGCCGCGGGCGCGCGCAAGGCCGAGGCGATTCTGGCCGCTACGCGGCACCATCGCCACGATTATCTGGTGACGGACGAGGGCGCGGCCGCCCGAATCATCACCCTGCTTCGCGATGAAGACTGACGGAGATAGAAAGTAACAAAAGTTTTCTTTTACGTTTTCCCACGTTGTGGTATGATAACGATGATTCTAAAAGGAGCGTGACCATCATGAATAAGAAGACCGTGAAGGACATCTGCGTAAAGGGCAAGAAGGTTCTCGTTCGCTGCGACTTTAACGTGCCGCTGGACGAAAACAAAAACATCACCGACGAAACCCGTATCAACGCCGCTCTGCCTACCATCAAGTACCTGCTTGACAACGGCGCGGCCGTGATTCTGTGCTCCCACCTGGGCCGTCCCAAGGGAGAGTTCAACATGAAGTATTCCCTCGCGCCTGTCGCGAAGTGCCTGTCCGAGAAGCTCGGCTTCGAAGTGAAGCTGGCCAAGGACGTTATCGGCGAGGACGCGAAGAAGCTGGCTGCCGAAGTAAAGCCCGGCGAAGCCATCCTGCTTGAGAACGTCCGCTTCCAGCCGGAAGAGGAGAAGAACGATCCCGCGTTCGCCAAGGAGCTGGCTTCCATGGCGGATCTGTATGTGTCCGACGCGTTCGGCACCGTGCACCGCGCGCACGCTTCCACCGCTGGCGTCGCCGCCTACCTGCCCGCCGTTGCCGGCTTCCTGATCGGCAAGGAGCTGGACTTCCTGGGCAGCGCCGTTGAAAACCCGAAGCGCCCCTTCGTCGCCATTCTGGGCGGCGCGAAGGTCAAGGATAAGATCGGCGTTATCACCAACCTGCTTGAGAAGGTTGATACCCTGATCATCGGCGGCGGCATGGCGTACACCTTCCAGAAGGCCATGGGCAAGGAAATCGGCAAGTCCCTGCTGGACGAGGAGCGCATCGATCTGGCGAAGGATCTGATGGAAAAGGCCAAGGCCAAGGGCGTGAAGCTGCTTCTCCCCGTGGACAACGTGTGTGGCAGCGATTTCTCCAATGACTGCAACATCATCACCGTGGACGCCGATCAGGGTATTCCCGCCGATTACGAAGGCATGGACATCGGCCCGAAGAGCGTGAAGCTGTTCTCCGACGCGATCAAGGAAGCCAAGACCGTCGTGTGGAACGGCCCGATGGGCGTATTCGAGTTCCCGAACTTTGCCAAGGGCACGCTGGCAATCGCGACCGCGATGGCCGAGAGCAACGCCATCACCATCATCGGCGGCGGCGACTCCGCGGCGGCCGTTACCCAGATGGGTCTGGCAGACAGGATGAGCCACATCTCCACCGGTGGCGGCGCGTCTCTCGAGTTTCTCGAGGGCAAGACCCTGCCCGGCGTTGCCTGCCTCGAAGACAAATAAGCGTTTCAATGCGCAAAAACGGTTTCCTCCGGCGGCAGCGTTCGCCGGAGGAAATTCACGGAAGCGCCGTTTTCAAAGGAAACGGCTGGAATTGGAAACAGGAGGATATGTTTTATGCGTAAGCCGATTATTGCCGGTAACTGGAAAATGAACAAGACCCCCGAAGAAGCTAAGCAGCTTGTGACCGAGCTCGTGCCGCTGGTGAAGGACGCGAAGTGCGACGTCGTCGTGTGCACCCCCGCGGTCTGCTTTGCGGCCGTGAAGCCCGTGATCGAGGGCACCAACATCAAGCTGGGCGCGCAGAATGTGCACTTTGCTGAAAAAGGCGCCTACACCGGCGAGCTGTCCGCCGAGATGCTCAAGGCCTCCGGCTGCGAGTACGTGATCATCGGCCACTCCGAGCGCCGTCAGTATTTCGGCGAGACCGATAAGACCGTCAACAAGCGCACCGTCGCCGCCGTGAACGCGGGTCTGAAGGCGATCGTATGCGTAGGCGAAAACAAGGAAGAGCGCGAGACCGGCTACACCGATTATATCGTCACCTTCCAGACCCTGATGGCGCTGCACGGCCTGACCAATGAGCAGGTCGCCGAGACCATCATCGCCTACGAGCCCGTGTGGGCCATCGGCACCGGTCTGACCGCGACCGACGAGCAGGCGAACGAGACCATCGGCGTCATCCGCAAGGCGATTGCCGGCAAGTACGGCGACGAGGTTGCCCAGAAGGTTCGCATCCAGTACGGCGGAAGCATGAAGGGCTCCAACGTCAAGGGTCTGATGGCTCAGGAAGAAATCGACGGCGGCCTGATCGGCGGCGCGTCTCTGAAGGCTGCGGATTTCGCGCAGGTGGTGAATTTCTAATGGCAACGTACGCACTGGTTATCATGGACGGCTTCGGAAACGGCGGAAACGACCCGAAGTCCAACGCGATTCTCGCGCAGGGCACGCCGAATCTGGATCGTCTGAAGAAGGAATATTGCTATACCGCCATCGGAGCTTCCGGCGAGGACGTAGGTCTGCCGGACGGCCAGATGGGCAACAGCGAGGTTGGCCACACCAATATCGGCGCGGGTCGCGTGGTCTACCAGATGCTGGTGAAGATTACCAAGGACATTCGCGACGGCGTGTTCTTTGAAAACAAGGCGCTGCTGGCCGCGATGGAGAATTGCAAGAAAAACGATACCGCGCTGCACCTGATCGGTCTGGTGTCGCCCGGCGGCGTGCATTCTCATACGAAGCACCTGTACGGTCTGCTGGAAATGGCGAAGAAGCACGGCCTGACCAAGGTCTATGTGCACGCGCTGCTGGACGGCCGTGACGTTCCGCCGGATTCCGCGTGGGAATACGTGCAGGAGCTCGAGGACAAGATGAAGGAAATCGGCGTGGGCAGGATCGCCACGACGATGGGCCGTCTGTACGCGATGGATCGCGACAAGGCGTGGGAGCGCGTCGAGAAGGCGTACAACGCCATGGTCTGCGGCGAAGGCATCCATGCTACTGACGCGGTGCAGGCGATTAAGGATTCCTATCAGGTTGTGGACGAAACCGGCAAGCACCTGACGGACGAATTCGTGCTGCCCACCGTGCTGGACGAGAACGGCATGATAAAGGCCAACGACTCCGTGATCTTCTTCAACTTCCGTCCCGACCGCGCCCGTGAAATCACCCGCGCGTTCGTCGACCCGGACTTTGACGGCTTTACGCGCAAGCACGGCTTCTTCCCGCTGACGTACGTGTGCATGACACAGTACGACGCGACGATGCCGAACGTGCTAGTCGCCTACCCGCCGGAGAGTCTGCACATGACGATGGGCGAGTATCTCTCCGAGTGCGGCAAGACGCAGCTGCGCATCGCCGAGACGCAGAAGTACGCGCACGTGACGTTCTTCTTCAACGGCGGCGAGGAGCGAACCTTCAAGGGCGAGGATCGCATCCTGATTCCGTCCCCGAAGGCCGAAGAGGTGCCCACGTTCGACCTCAAGCCCGAAATGAGCGCCTATGAGGTGACTGACGCGGTTGTGCCGCTCATCGAGCAGGACAAGTACGACGTGATCATCCTGAACTTTGCCAACTGCGACATGGTCGGCCATACCGGCGTGATGGAAGCCACGAAGAAGGCCGTCAAGACCGTGGACGAGTGCGTGGGCAGAGTGGCGGACGCGATCATCAAAAACGGCGGCAAGCTGATCATTACCGCGGATCACGGCAACGCCGACATGATGATCGATCCCGTTCATGGCGGCCCGTTCACCGCGCATACCACCAATCCCGTTCCGGTGATCGTGGTGGATCCCGCGCATCCGAAGCATGAGCTGCGCGAGGGCGGCCGCCTGTGCGACCTGTGCCCGACGCTGCTCCACATGATGGGTCTCAAGCAGCCCAAGGAAATGACGGGCGAGAACCTGATTCTCGACTGAGCGAATCCGTAAAATCGTTATATCCAAAGCAAAACCGGCCGAACAAACTTCGGTCGGTTTTTGTGTCTGTGCGGCGTTCTTTCGGAGTATAACGAAAGTTTAAATACCGAAGTCGGTTTTTTACTGTGGCATAGGCTGATAATTCAGCGGATAGAGTAAAAACTGAAATAGAATTGAAATGAGATTTCGATATAATAATACTCGTCCCGAAAAATGTGTTCGGGACATTCTGAATAGAGAGATGAGTTGAAGAAGATGGGTGCGACGCGTCGAAAGTCCATGGGGCATACACAGCGCATGCTGAAGGGCGTCGTATCCGGATTGCTGACGGAAAACGCGGAGCAGGGCACGTATGCCCGCCGCCGCAAGGCGCTGCTTGAACGCCGACGGAGCATGATTTTTATGTACGCGACGGTAATTCTCGTCGTGGTCGGGCTGCTTCTGCAAGCGGGCAAGATGGTGGGAATCACTTCCAGCAATAAAAACATCCGCGCCATGAAGGCCGAGATGCGCGTGATGGAAGCGCATGTGGAGAATCTGGAAAGCGAATTGATGCTTGAGCTTCGCACGATCGTGGTTCGTCAGCGCGCGAAGGAGCGGCTGGGCATGATCAACCCGCCGTACACCGAGCTTCTGCGGATGGATACGCGTGATACGCACAGCGGCGAGGGCACGCGCGTCGCGTCCGCACAATAAAATTGAAAGAATTTTTCGGACATCCGGAGCGTTTGGGAACTCCGGATGCCTTTTTTCTGTCAAAAACTTGGAAGCATCGCGGCAAATTCGCGCGGGTCGGCTGTCGCGGTTGCGCGAAGGACGGATCAATGGTATAATGGAAGCACGGGCGAGATACGAAGGATACCGGAGCCGCCGGAGCAACGCACGGAAATGAGGAAAGCCGTATGAGTTTTTGGGAAACGATAAAGAGCTGGCTGGGAAACGACATCTTCAGCGTGTTTGTATATGCCGCGATCGTCGCGCTGTTCGTCATTGGCATCGTGAAATGCGTGCTGCCGGTGGTGAACACGCGCAGGCTTTTGCAGCGCGCCATCAAGAACATCAAAAAGGGCGACAAGGCGCGCCGTTCGTGGCAGGACGACCGCTTTCTGGGGCGCGGCTGCCTGATGCCGCACTGGTCGGAATATCTGAACAACCTGTTCTTCGCCGACAACGAATATCACAATCCCGCCAACGTGGAGGATTACATCAACGAGGAAACCGTGATTGAGAGTCCCGGCCGGGTGCGTCTGGCCGAGGCGCTTCCGGGCGTGTCGGTGTCGCTGGGCTTCCTTGGCACGCTGATGGGTCTTTCGGTGGCGCTGGGCGGCATGGGCGCGGACGTGAGCGACGTTTCCGGCTCGATGACCACGCTTCTGGGCTCGATGAAATACGCGTTCATGACCTCGATCTTCGGCGTGGTCGCCTCGATCCTGTTTACCATGCTTACCCGCATCGTGCACGGCCGCGCCGAGCGCACGCTGCTTTCGTTCTATAACGCCATGGCGCGGTATGCGGGCGTGCTGTCCGTGGACCCGATGACGCAGATTGCCATCTATCAGCAGGAGCAGACGAGCATTCTGAACAAGCTTCTGGAACGGGTCGACCCGCAGAGGTACGCGGACGCGTTCAACGCCGCGGTGCAGCCGCTTACGCAGGCCGTGCGCGAGAACATGGAGCTGACCAGTCAGCGCCAGTCGCAGCTGATGAACGACGTGGCCGACGCGTACATCCGCCGGATGGACGACGCGGTGCACGGCCAGTTCGATCACCTGAAGATTACGCTGGAGGATACCTGCCGCTATCAGGAGAAGGCAATTAAGAACGTCGCCGACGCGCTGTCGTCCTTCGGCGACGCGGCGCGGGCGATGCGCGAGATTCGCCAGCAGAGTCAGGAAATTCTGGATCGCTACGAGGGCGTGCTCAACCGTCTGTCGCAGGCGCAGCTGCGCAACGCCGACGAGACCGAGCGCCTGAGCGGCGTGGTGGAAAAGCAGACGGAGTACATACAGACGCTTTCGGCGCTGAACGACGAATTCGCGCGGCAGGCCGATTCCATCCGCGAGGTGACGGAGAACTTCCTCGAGAACACCGGCAGCATGACCGAGCAGCACAACGAGCTGCTGACCGAGACGGCGCAGAAGATGAGCGACGCGTCCCAGACGCTGGCCTCCACAATGACCGACGCGCGCGAAAAGCTGAAGCGCGACATGGACGAGTCGATCAACTATTTCGAGGGCTGCATGACGGAAATCCTCAAGCGCATCGAATGGGCGTCCAACGCTGTGAAGGAGTCCGTCGAGGGACTGCCCGAGGCGGTGCAGGTATCCACCGGGCGGTATCTGGACGAGATCGATCATCTGGTCGGCGCGCTGCGCGCCGCAAACGGGCAGCTTGACGACGCCGGGAACCGGAGGTAAGCCATGAGCGCGATAAACCGCCGTCGCAGGACGGTAAGCCGGGAAACCGGCAGCTTCTGGCTGAGCTTCTCCGACATGATGAGCGTGCTGGTGCTGGTGTTCATCTTCGTGATTTTCTCGATGATGCTTTCGCTGGTAAAGCAGAAGGAGCAGCTGGCAAAAACGGAGGATCAGTATGCCGCGGCCATGCAGCGCATGGAGGCCAGCGAAAAGGAATTGAGCGAGAAGAAGACGATTCTCGCCACCACCGAAGCGCAACTGAAGGATCTTACGGAGGAACTGAACGGCAAGACGCTGATTTTGCAGCAGAAGGAGCAGGAGCTGAGCGATCAGGCGGAGCTGATTCGTTCGCAGCAGGAGGAAATCGACCGCACGGTCATCGTGCTGAACGACGAAAAGCAGGCGCTGGACGAGCAGCTTACCGCCGCCGAGACCAAGCTGAAGGCACTGGAAAACTCGGAGAAGGAGCTGGAGGACAACCGCGTGCTGATCATCGACCTTCGAAAGCAGCTGAGCGACTCCGAATCCGAAAACACGCGCCTGAGCCAGCGCATCGAAATGCTCAAGAGCAACGCGGAGGCCAGTCAGCAGGAGATCGACGAGCTTCTGAAAGCGATTGAGGACAAGAAGGCCGAGCTGGACAAACTGGGCGTGGATTATCAGACGCTGGTCAGCGAAAGCGAAAACGCCAAGAAGGCGCTGAGCGACGCGGAAAGCCGCATCGACAGCCAGAGCGCGCAGCTGACGGAGTATGAGCAGCAGCTGGACGCGTATCGCTACGAGCTTCAGAAGAAGCAGGGGCAGCTGGAGCAGATGGTCGGCGTGAAGGCGCAGATCGTGCAGCAGCTTTCCTTGGCGCTGCGCAAGAGCGGAATCGACGTTTCCGTGGACGAGCAGACCGGCGCGATCGCGCTGCCCAGCCAGATGCTGTTCACCACGAATTCGGCCACGCTGTCCGACGGCGGGCAGAAGTATCTGCGCCGCTTCCTGCCGGTCTATCTGGATGTGCTGCTGTCCGATGAATTCCGGTCGTATGTGGCCGAGATCATCATCGAGGGGCACACGGATTCCAACGGAACCTACCTGCATAATTTGCAGCTTTCGCAGGAACGCGCGCTGTCCGTGGCGAATTATGTGTTGGGCGACAGCTTTATGAGTGACACGCTGGGTCTGAACGCCAGCGCGAAAAAGACGCTGCTGGGGCTGGTGACGGCCAGCGGCCGTTCGTTCAGCGCGCCGGTGCTGGACGCGAACGGAGACGAGGATCAGAACGCGTCCCGCCGCGTCGAAATCAAGTTCCGCTTGAAGGACGACGAGACGATCGCCGCCACGGAGGAGCTTCTGAAGCTGATGGGCGCAAACTGAAACTTAACGAAACCATGAAACCGGGGAGGAGCCTTCCTTGAAGTATTTGCGGCGCATGATGTCCTTTCTGGCGGTCAGGCTGATCGTCTTTACCGTGTGCGCGTCGGTGGTCGTGTGCGCGTTCTATATGGCGTTTGAAATCGGCAACGCGTATGTCCTTATTTCCGAGGGCATGGAAAAGCGCGTGTCCGTGGCGCTTACGCGCGAAAACGCCACCGACCTGAACGGCTATTTCACCACCGGCTTTTTGGAGGGTGACCCCGTGCTCAGCGCGGCGTTTTCCGAGGACTCGCCGTATCTGGCGTACACGATCACGTCGTTTGATTACGATGTGGAGATTTCCGACCTGCGTGCGTGGCCGTGGAGCGACGAGATTCAGTGCACGGTGACCGAGCACGTGAAGGGGATTGTGGGCAAGGTGAAGCCGGACTACGTGGTTTCGACCGGCTCCAAGCCTGCCACGTGGAGCGACGGCCGCTATCGCCTGTGGCTGAAGAAGCAGGCCAACGGGCAGTGGAAGATCGCCACCATCAAGCAGGATCCCACCTACCACGACACCAAGGATGAATAAATGAGATGAGAATCGGAACGATCGGGCTTCCGGAGGGCGCGGCGCTCGCGCCGATGGCCGGCGTGACCGACGCGACCATGCGCCTGATGTGTGCTCGGGAGGGCTGCGCGTGGTCGGTGAGCGAAATGCTGTCGGCCAAGGGCTACCTGTATTCCCCGGACAACTACGCGCACAGGGTAATTTTGACCCGCTTTCCCGGCGAGGGAATCGCGGGTCTTCAGCTGTTTGGAAGCGACGAGGCCGTACTTTCCGAAGCGGTACGCCGGCTGAACGACGCGCCGTATGACTTTTTCGATTTCAACATGGGCTGTCCGGCGCGCAAGATCGTCGCCAACGGCGAGGGCTCGGCGCTGATGCGGGAGCCTGCGCGCGCGGGCAGGCTGATTGCCGCCATGGTAAAGGCGGCGGCGAAGCCCGTGACGGTGAAGATTCGCGCGGGCTGGGACGCGGAGCACATCAACGCCGTGGAGGTTGCGCAGATTGCGGAGGACGCGGGCGCGGCGGCGATTACCGTGCATCCGCGCACGCGCGACCAGCTGTATCTGGGCAGGAGCGACTGGAGCGTGATTCGCGCGGTGAAGCGCGCCGTTCGGATTCCCGTGATCGGCAATGGCGACGTGGTTTCGGGCGCGGGCGCGGTGCGAATGAAGGCGGAGACCGGCTGCGACGCGGTGATGATCGCGCGCGCGGCGGAGGGCAATCCGTGGATTTTCCGCGAGACGCTGTGCGCGCTGCGCGGCGGGGAATATGCGCCGCCGGACGTGGAAACGCGCGTGAAGGCCGCGCTTACGCATCTGGACATGCAATGCGAGTGGCGCGGCGAGCGCTATGCCGTGCCCGAAATGCGCAAGCACGTGGCGTGGTATCTGGCGGGAACGCCGGGCAGCGGCATCCTGCGGGCAAGGGTCAATCAAATGACGACGCACGAAGAGGTGCGCGCGTCGTTGATCGAATATCTGAATTCTTATTTGAATGGGAGACGGTGATCATCATGGAACGATTCGAAAATCTGCCCATCGGGGAGCTGATTCGGAAGGAGGGTTTTGACTGTACGTGCGGCCGTCATCACGGCGTAGACCTCAAATATATCAAAATCGAGCGCGGCGCGCTGAACTGCGTGCCGGAGGCTGTGAAGGCGCTGAACGCGAAGAAGCCCTTTATCGTGTGCGATAAAAACACCTACGCCGCCGCGGCGAAGCGCGTGGCCGAAATTCTGGCGGCGGCGGGCGTGGAGTACACACTGTTCGAGGCGCCGGAGATGGGCCGCCCCAAGCTGGAGCCGGACGAGATGGCGCTGGGCTCCATCGCCATGAATTTCGACACGTCGTGCGATATGATCATGGCGGTCGGCGGCGGCGTGATCAACGACCTGTGCAAGGTGTTCGCGTTTGATACCGGCCGTCCGCAGATGATCGTGGGCACCGCGCCGTCGATGGACGGCTTCGCGTCCAATTCGTCCTCCATGGTGGTGGACGGCGTGAAGCTGACGCTGTACAACCGCTGCCCGCAGGCGATCGTGTTGGATACCGAGGTGCTCGCGCAGGCGCCGATGCGCATGCTGTGGGCGGGTCTGGGCGACATGGTGGCCAAGTATATCTCCGTGTGCGAATGGCGGATCGCGCATATCGTCATCGAGGAATACTACTGCGAGCACGTGGCGCAGCTGATGCGCAACGCGCTGAAGCGCATCATGGCGGCGGCCGACCATCTGGCCGAGCGCGACCCGGACAGCGTGGGCGCGGTGGCCGAGGGTCTGGTGCTCTCCGGCTTCGCGATGAGCTTCGCCAAGGTTTCGCGCCCCGCATCCGGCCTTGAGCATTATTTCTCCCACATGTGGGAAATGATGGCGCTCGAGCGCGGCCACGAAGCCGACCTGCACGGCATTCAGGTGGGCGTGGGCACGGTGCTCACGATGAACATTTACGAGGACATCAAGCGCCTACAGCCCAGCCGCGAAAAGGCCGAGGCGGCGATGAAGGCGTTCGACCCCGCCGCGTGGGAAGCGCGCGTGCGCCGCGTGTTCGGCAAGACCGCGCCGCAGGTGCTGGCCATTGAGGAAAAGGCGCACAAGAACGATCCCGCCAGGCACGCCGTGCGGCTTACGCGGATTCTGGACAACTGGGACGAGATTCAGAAGATCATCCGCGAGGAGCTTCCGGACAGGGAGTGGCTGTTCGGCAAGATGAAGCAGACCGGCATGCCGATGACGCCCGAAGAGCTGGGCATTTCGCATGAGGACGTGGTGGACGCGTTCGTGTGCTCGCGCGACATTCGCGACAAGTACCTGAGCGGCTCCATGCTGTGGGATCTGGGCGAGCTGGACGACTTCGCGAAAAGGCTGTGACATATGAACGTTCAGATATACGCTTCCAAAAAGAACTTCGACGTGCAGAAGGCGGAGCGCTGGTTTAAGGAGCGCCGCATACCGTTCACGTCCGTGGACATGAAAAAGCATAAGCTGGGCGCGCGGGAGCTTCAGCTGTTCGCGCGCGCCGCGGGCGGCGTTCGCGCACTCGTAGACCCGGACGCGAAGGGCGAAAAGGCCGACTACGCGCGGCAGCTTTCCATCGAGTCCATCCTAACGGATGTGCTGCTGGAAAATCCGACGCTTCTGAAGGCGCCGATCGTCCGCAACGGAAGCAGCGTGACCATCGGCTTCCATCCGGAGGTCTGGGAAGGTTGGAAATAAACGAAACTGCCGCGGGAGACATGCGTTTCCCGCGGCAAATTCGTTATATGCGTATAGCATCCAACACTTCGCCCACCTTGTCGTGAATCACCAGCTCGGCGCGGCCGTCGGCGGGGGTAGGATCGCGGTTGATCAGAATCAGGTGGCGGCCCGAGAACGCGTCGAGGAAGCCGGCGGCGGGGTATACCGTCAGGCTGGTTCCTGCCACGATCAGCACGTCGGCCTGCGAAATCACCCGCAGCGCACCGCGCACAGTCGCGTCGTCAAGACCTTCCTCATAGAGCACCACGTCCGGTTTGATCACGCCGCCGCATTCGCAGCGTGGAATGCCGGTGGAGTGGAGAATCGTCTCCATGGGGAAGAATTTCCCGCAGTCCATGCAATAGTTGCGGTGCACGCTGCCGTGCAGCTCGAACACGCGCCGGCTGCCCGCGGCCTGATGCAGCCCGTCGATGTTCTGCGTGACGACGCCGGTCAGCCGCCCCGTTTCCTCGAATTTTGCCAGCCATGTATGCGCCTTGTTCGGCTTCGCGTTCGGAAAGAGCATCCTGTCGCGGTAGAATTCAAAGAATTCCGCCGGACGCACCTCGAAAAACGAATGGCTGAGAATCGTCTCCGGCGGGTAGGCATAGCGCTGGCTGTACAGCCCGTCTACGGAGCGGAAATCCGGAATGCCCGATTCGGTAGACACGCCCGCGCCGCCGAAGAATACCAGCCGCTTCGCGCCGTCGATGATTTCCTGAAGACTTTTCATGCTGCGACCCTCTTTGAATACAGACCGGAGTCTGTTGCTGTGATTTTACGCATTCATCATACCACATCTTTCGAAACAGCGTCAAGAGCCGCGAAAGGCGTTGACACGAAAAAACATCCGCATTATAATGACCCTGAACGGAAGAGAAAGGGGATTGCGCATGCACCCGATGATGTTTTTCGCCGTGCTGGCGGCGTATTTTGTGAAGGGGCTTTCCGGGTTCGCGAATTCGCTGGTGTTCGGCAGCATCATGAATTTCTTTACCACGAACCTGAACATCGTGCCGGTCGACCTGCTTTTGGGCACGCCGTCCAATCTGATTCTCGCGCTGCACTCGCGCCGGGAGATCCGCTGGAAGACGGCGCTTATTCTGGCGGCATTTATGACGGTCGGCACGCTGCCGGGCGTGTTCCTGCTGAAAAACGGCGACGATCGAATGCTGAAGATCGTGCTGGGCATTCTGATTCTCTGTCTGGGCGTGGAAATGCTCACGCGCGACCGCCGCAAAGCGCCGCGGGAACGGAAGCGCTGGGTGACGTGGGCGCTCGCGGCGCTGGCGGGCATGCTGATGGGCACCTTCGGCATCGGCGCGGTGATGGTGGTGTGCGTGGAGCGGCTGACGGACAATCCGCGCGCCATGCGCGGCACGCTCTGCACCGTGTTTCTGGCGGACAACGTGATTCGGACGATCATGTATGCGGCGACCGGCGTTCTGACGGCGGAGGTCGCGCTCACGGCGCTGAAGCTGCTGCCCATGATGATTCTCGGCCTGCTCGGCGGCATGACGCTGGCCGGGCGGCTGCCGGATAAGACCGTGCGCCGGATCATCATCGTGATGCTGATGCTCACGGGCGCGTCGCTGGCGCTGACGAATCTGCTGTAGCGTTTGTATACGCCTTTGTCACAGAGAAGTCGCTTTTCATTTCGCGATTATGCTTGAGAAAGCGGGCATGCGCGGATATAATGAAAGCGACTTCTTTTTGCGGAAGGGGAGAACGATATGAGGCTTGCGAAGCTGCTTTGCGCGCTGCTTCTGTGCGCGCTGGCGCTGCCGAGGATTTCCATGGCGGAGGGACTGAAGCTGCCCGCGCGCAGCGATGAGTATTCCGCCGAGCTGGCGAAATGGGTGCTGCCGCTCGCGACGGGACATACGAAGGATGCTACCGCGTCGCTCCTGAGCGCGGAGGGCTTTGAGGTGCTCGCGCAGGAGAATTTTGAAAAGGCGGCGGACGATCCGTCGCACACCTGCGCGTACACGATTGCGAAAAAGGAAATCGAGCTTGACGGACAGACGCGGCCTATGCTGCTGGTGATCGTTCGCGGCACGCAGGCGGGCGAGTGGTATTCGAATTTCGACTTCGCGCCGTCGCACAGCGGCGATACGGCGTTTGCTGAGAACTTCCTGTTCGCGGCGGAGGACGTGTTCCTCGGGCTGAAGGGGTATATCGACGCGGAGACGAACCCGCTCGTGCTCGTGTCCGGCCACAGCCGCGGCGCGGCGTGCGCCAACCTGCTGGGGCGGCTTTTGAACGCGCGCTATGGAAGCGAGAGCGTGTATGCGTATACCTTCGCCACGCCGACGACCGTGCGCGGCGAGGTGGAAGCGTGCCCGAACGTGTTCAATCTCATCAATCCCTGCGACCCGGTGACGATGATGCCGCTGGCGGCGTGGGGCTATGCGCGCGTGGGAGCGGATATTGTGCTGAAGAACGACGAGTCGCTGGCCGCGCGGGTTCGTGAGGGCGTGGGCGTGCTGGCCGCGCTCGCGCCGGATATTCCTTCCTATTACGGCCTGAAGCATTCGCTTACGAAGGCGGGGAAGGATGAAAACGGCCTGACCTCGTTTGAAATGATGCTGATGATCGCCCGCGGGCTTGCCGGAACGGCGGGCGCAACGGACATGAATACCGCCGGAGCGGGCGCGATTTCAGCGGAAAGCGATTTCGCGCCGCTGTTGGAAATCGTATCAAGGCTTTCGGGCGGCTGGGCGGACAACGAGGTGCTCAGGCAGCACCTGCCGCAGACGTATCTGGCGCTGCTCAATGAATAGAAAACGGGGTCGAAGTATGGCATACATCGAATTTAAGGACGTTAGCAAGGTTTATCGGATGGGGCAGACGGAGATTCGCGCGCTGGATCACATCAGCTTTTCCGTGGAAAAGGGCGAGCTGTGCGTGATCGTCGGGCCGAGCGGAGCGGGCAAGACGACGCTTCTGAACATCCTCGGCGGCATGGACGCGCCGACGGAGGGCACAATTCTGCTGGACGGGCGCGAAATCAGCGCGCTGAACGCGCGGCAGCTGACGGACTATCGCCGCACGGACGTGGGCTTCGTGTTCCAGTTTTACAATCTGGTGCAGAACCTGACGGCATTGGAAAACGTGGAGCTGGCGGCGGAAATCTGCAGGGACAGTCTGGACGCGGTGCAGATGCTGAAGGACGTGGGGCTCGAGGGGCGCATGGACAACTTTCCCGCGCAGCTCTCCGGCGGCGAGCAGCAGCGCGTTTCCATTGCGCGCGCGCTGGCGAAGAACCCGAAGATCATCCTTTGCGACGAGCCGACCGGCGCGCTGGACTATCATACCGGCAAGGCGGTGCTGAAGCTTTTGCAGGACACCTGCCAAAGCACGGGAAAGACCGTTCTGATCATCACGCACAACAGCGCGCTGACACGCATCGCCGACCGCGTGATTCGCGTGAAGAACGGCACGGTGATCGAGAGCGGCGTGAACGACGCGCCGCTGCCCGTGGAAAGGATCGAGTGGTAAGGCCTTGAAAAGCACGAGAAGAAAAAACATCCTGCGCGGGATTCGGCAGAGCCTGAACCGGTACCTGTCCATCCTGTTCATCGTGGCGCTGGGCGCGGGCTTTCTGGCGGGGCTTTCGGCCACGTCGCCGGACATGTTCGAAAACGCCGACCATTACATGGACGAATATCGCTGGTACGATATTGACGTGAAGGCGACGCAGGGACTGACCGACGCGGATCTGGAGGCGCTGCGCGCGCTGGAGGGCGTCGAGACGGCGCAGGGCGCGCGTGTGATGGACATGGTGCTTGTGAACGACCGCGAGACCGAGCTTACGACCCGCGTGTTCGCCATGCTAGACGAAAACGGGCAGACGGAGCTGAACCGCCTGAACCTGAAGGAAGGGCGCATGCCGGCGCGGCCGGACGAGTGCGTGGCGCAGGCTCCGGCCGGGCGGTATACGCTGGACGCGCCGGCGGTCGGCGACGTGCTGACGCTTTCCGAGGACGACACGCGGTACGACGAGCTTGTGACGCGCGTGGCGGCGACGCGGCTGCGCGTCGTGGGCATTGTGGAAAGCCCGATGTGCATTTCCGTGGAGCGCGAGCCGTCCACGGCGGGCAGCGGCTCCGTCGCGCTGCAGGCGTTTGTGCAAAAGGATTTTCTAAAGCTGGATTTTGATACCGACATATTCCTGACCGTGCGCGGCGCGGCGGAGCTGGATACGTTTTCGGACGCATACGACGAGTGCATTGAAAATGTGACCTCGGCGCTGGAAGCGCTGGGCGAGACGCGCGCGCCGCTTCGCACGCAGGAGCTGCGCGAGGCGGGCGAAGCGGAGCTTACGTCGGCAAACGAGCTGGTGAACGCGCTGGAAGAGGTGGCGAAGGTTCGCCAGAAGCTGGTGCTGGACGCGGCAGCGCGGGCGCGGCAGAACGCGGCGGTCGCCGAAGCGCTGAACGACGCGTCCGTGGCTGAAGCGCTCGCGCAGACGTCGCAGGCGGTAAGCGCCTATGTACAGTCGGCAATTGCTTCGCGGGGCGCGGAAACCGTGCGGCTGGATGACCTGAAGGAGCAGGCAGCCGCGGCCGCGCAGACGCTGGACGCGCTGAAAACCGGCTCGTGGCTGGTGCGCACGCGGCACGATTCGGTGGGCTACGCCAACTACCGCGACAATGTGGAGAAGGTTTCGGCGCTTTGCAGGGTGTTCCCTGTGTTCTTCTTCTCGGTCGCGCTGCTGGTGGCGCTGACCACGATGACGCGCCTTGTGGAGGAGCGGCGCACGCAGATCGGCACGCTCAAGGCGCTCGGCTTCTCGGACGGGCAGATTCTGGGCGAATACCTGCTGTACAGCCTGTCTTCGTCGCTGATCGGCTGCGCGCTGGGCTTCGTCGTGGGCTTCCGCCTGTTCCCCTCGGTAATCAATTCCGCCTACGGTATGATGTACACGCTGCCTCCGATGGAAACGCCGTTCCGTCCCGACCTTGCGCTGCTGGTCGCGCCGGTGACGGTGGGCGGCATCCTGCTGGCGACGGTGTGGGCGTGCTACGGCTCGTTCCGCTCCCGTCCGGCGCAGCTGATGCGGCCCAAGGCACCCTCGCCGGGCAAGCGCATTCTGCTGGAGCGCATTCCGTTTGTGTGGAAGCGACTGTCGTTCACCGGCAAGGTGACCTGCCGCAACCTGTTCCGCTATAAAAAGCGCCTGTTCATGACGATCATCGGCATGGCGGGCTGCAGCGCGCTGATGCTGACGGGCTTCGGCCTGCGCGATTCGATCAACGACATCGTGTATAAGCAGTTCGGTGAAATCTTCCGCTATCAGCTCTCCATCGTGACTGACGGCGAGAACGCAGTGGAAACAGATGAAGCGCTGCGCGCCTTCCTGCAGGAGGGCGGCGTTGCCGCCTATATGCCCTATCACACGGAGAACGGCCGCGCGCAGGGTGCGGCGGGCGGCGAAAGCGTGGCGATTGCCGCGGTGGCCGATCCCAGCGCGTTCGGCGGGTATATCGCGCTGCGCGAACGCAAGACCGGAAAGGCGCTGACGCTGACGGACGACGCGGTGATTCTGACTGAAAAGCTGTGCGAGAAGCTGGGCGTGGGCGCGGGTGATACGGTTACGCTGGAGAGCGCCGGCGGCGTGCGCGCGCGAATGACGGTGGGCGGCGTGACGGAAAACTACATTGCCTACTATGCCTATCTGACGCAGGCGGGGTACGAGCGGGCGTTCGGCGAAGCGCCGGCTTATACGACGCTTTTGTGCCTTACCGCGGCCGGCGCGGATATGGACGCGCTCGTATCCGATGCGATTCGCTGCCCGCACGTGCTGTATGCCAGCGCCGCGTCCACATTGATGAAGACGTTCGACGACTCGGTGAAGAGCATCGACGCGATCGTGTGGGTGCTCATCCTCGCGGCGGGCATGCTGAGCATGGTGGTAAACTACAACCTGACCAACGTCAACGTGTGCGAGCGCAGGAAGGAGCTGGCCACCATCCGCGTGCTCGGCTTCCACGAGCGCGAGGTGGAGCGGTACATCTTCCGCGAAACGAACGCGCTGAGCCTGATCGGCTCGCTGATTGGTCTGGCCGTCGGCATCTGGCTGCACGCCTTCGTGGTTCGGACGGTGGAGGTCAACTTTGTGATGTTCGGCCGCGAAATCAAGCCCCTGAGCTACGCCTATGCGCTGGCCATCTCCGTGCTGTTCACCTTCCTCGTGAACCGCGTAATGAGCCGCACGATTCGCCGCGTGGACATGGTGGAATCGATGAAGGCGAACGAATAGCAACAGGCCTTGCGCAGCGGCACCTTTCTTCAACTGTATCAGGAAACAAAGAAATGGGGCTGCGGCGGTATTTCGCCGCAGCCCCCAAATTACACTCTCGTCAGATGAATCAGGCCGCACTCGGGCACGGGCAGGGAAACGACGCCGTCCAGATGAAGCGTTTCTTCTCGAACGACATCGCCGGTGCAGCTGCGCACGACGGCATTCCACTGAGCGCTTTCGGAGAATCGCGCGAGCAGCTCGCGTCCGGCGTTGGCGCTGACGAGTATGACCTCGCGCAGCCTCGCGGGTATCTCCACAAGGTAGTTTCTCTCGTAGCAGGCAAGAACCGCGCGGCCGTCTTTTTGTGCGCGCACGACGGGATAGAGCATCTGCGGGCACTCGGCGTAAATGGGCGTGTCAACCAGAAGCGCATGTTCGCGGGTCATGAACTCGGTCCAGAAGCGAATGGCTTTTACGTGCTCCTCGGGCACGCGATCCAGACGCGCGGAAAACTGCACCGTGCTGAAAAGCACGTTCTCGATCTGACAGACCGCGTTTTCGACCCGATCGTTCACGTGCCATGCCAGCATGTCCGAATGCGCGGCGGTGTCTCCACATAAAAGGCGGATGTCCACCATGCCGATGCGGTTGGTCGAGGTGGTGAACGGGCAGTCGCCCACGCGGAACATATTGCCGAACTCACGCATGACCGGGCCGATGTAGCTCTGCCTGAACTCGATGAGTACATCCGGCTTGATCGCGGTCAGGGTTTTCATCACGTCCACCATCAGGCGGCGCACCGCGTCCTCCAGAATCACATAGTCCATGCCCTCCGCGAAGGCGGGCGTGTTCTCGGCCATGCGGAAGGAATCGATGAAGTCCAGCTTAAAGCCGTCCAGATTCCAATCCACAAGCGCGCGTTTGTACAGATCGATCAGGTAGACGCGCACCTCGGGATAGCGCGGGTCGAGCGTGTACGCGCCCATGTTGGGAAGGAACTCCAGCGTTTTGCCCTCGAAGCGCTTTGCCGCCTCGGAGTATTTGCCCACGAAGGGGACGCTGTACCACAGCACATACTTGAGCCCCATTGCGTGCACGCGCGCCACGTGTGCCGCCATGTCCGCGATCTTCGCGTGCGCGGGCTGCCAGTCGCCGCAATAGGCGTAGCCGCGGGAGTTGTCCTCGGTCTGCCAGCCGTCGTCCACGATCACGGTTTTCAGACCCAGCCTGAGCGCGCGGGCGCACTCGGCTTCGACCTCCTGCTCGTAGACCGCCTGATGGAAGGAGTACCAAAACGAGTACAGGGGCAGCTTCGCGGCTCCGGGCACGTTCATCGGCGGATACTTCTTCTCCCACCAACGGGTGACCGCGCGAATCGCTTCTTCATACCGGCAGTCGGTTTCGTCCAGCCACAGCGTGACCGCGTAGCGGTTCGTCTCGCCCGTTCCGTCCAGCGGGATGACAAACTGTATGCCCAGCATGCCGTCTTCCTCCGCCAGACCAAGACGCCGCTCAATCAGCGTTGTGCAGTCATCCAAGGCCACCGTCAGACGGTTCATCCCCGCGTCGTTATAAAACACCTGAATCGGCGCGCCCGACGAGATTTTGCTCTTCTGCAGACAGGCCCAGTTGGGCTTGAGCGCCCGGTCTGTGTGACAGTTGGTGTGCCACTGATACTGGATATCCAGCGGTTCCTTGACGCACTCAAGTGTCAGACAGGGCTTTTCCGCGCGCTTTGCGTCCTCCGGCTTCCACGTTACCGAAAAGGTGTGCTTTACCCGCGCGCCCTCCCGCTCCTCGCTGTGGGTAAACTGTACCTCGAAGCTCGCCTTTGCGCGAACTGCGCCAAACAACGTTTCCTTCATCTGTGTTCTCCTTTTCCGGTGAACTTTCCGCTGTTATTGTAATGCATTGCAAGTCAATATGCAAGCGCGCGGACGGCCTGTCAAAGCTCTCTGCCGCAGTGCGGACAGTATTTTCCGTTCGATAGAATTATTTTCCCGCAATGCGGGCAGCGGTTTGTGAACGCCCTGCATACGGCGCATACGAGCATGACGCCAAAGCAGATAGCGCCAATATAGGCTTCCGGCAGGACGTCATAGCTGCCGCCCAGCAGTTTCACGCCGAGAACGCCACAGTCAAGAATGAACAGGACGAGCGCGGCGGCCAGCCCCCACGCCGCGATTTTCTTCATGTATGCTCAGCCCTCGACCGGCGACAGCGGCGCGAGACCGTCCCAGCGGTACAGGCGAACCTTTGTATACCAGCCGTTGTCATCGCGGCCGTCGAAGGACACATAGTAGGATCCGTCCCCGAGCGAGCAGAGCCCGGTGCTTCCGCGCCGGAATTCCCAGCCGTATACGCCGCTGGCGGCGTGAAATTCGCCGTGCGGCCACAGCGAAAGCGTGAGCCCGCGCGTTTCCGGCTCCACACCCGCGAGCGTCTCCATGCGCGGCGGCCGCGCGCCGTCCACGATGTACATGGCGTGATTTGGAAACTGCGGCTTTTTGCCGCGGTAGACGGCCATCAGATAGTTGCCGGTGTATTCGTCGTATTCCAGATTCTGAACGCCGTATTCGGTGTTGCCGGTGTAGACGAACAGCTTCGCATCGGGGCGCTCCGGCCCGTTGTGGTGCATGTTCTCCTGACAGAGCGGGGAGAGCAGGTCTTCCCACCTTGAGGTATCGTAGGCCAGCAGCACCTGATAGTTGTTGTCGCGGCGCGCCACGTCGCCATATACGCCGTAGGCGACGAAGAGATAGCGCTTTCCGTCCGCCGAGCCCGGCATGGGGCCGAAGGTCGTGCCGTCGATGCCGCTGCAGCCGTGGCGATGCGCGCCGGACGGCGTGACAGCCTTGTAGTCGTCGACGACCTCCTTCAGGTAGACCGTGCGCATAACGCCGTCGCGCGCCGCGTCCATGCCCGGGCGGTCGATGCGGTCTACATCGAACACGGCCATGTAAAACGCGTCCTCCACCTTCGCGTCGCTGCCCAGATTGGCGAGAATGCCCTTGCCGATCGCGTCGTTTTTGTATTCCAGCGAGCCGTAGACCTTCCCGTCCGCGTCGCAGAAATCGATGCAGCCCAGATGCCCCAGCAGCCCGGTCACGCTGCCGATCAGCCGCCCGTTCAGGTCGGTCTTCACAAGCTCGGTCGTGAACGAATAGTAGATGAATTTCCGCGCGGTATCCACGGCGATACCCTGACAATGGCCGCCGTGAAAATAGCCGGAGAAGATTTCGAGCGGCAGATCACAGGTGTTCATGTGCGTCCCTCCCGTTTATCCGATGTGGGTATTATAATTGGGAAGGCGGCGGCCGTCAAGTGGGGTTTCTTTATGCAAACTTGCCAAATCGAACGAAAGCGGCGTTTTCCTATTGACGCGCGTCCTCCGGCTCTGCTATAATGCTTTCCGTTGGACTTGACCGTATCCTGGGGTGTGCGCCACGTTTCGGCTTTTACCCACATCTTCACAAAAGGACGCCGGGTCGGTGACGCCGATGTCAGGCCCCCATTGTCAGGGGAAGACAGCAAGCGGCCGCAGGCTTCCGCCCTGCCTGAGCGGCGGGTGAAAAAGCTGGAACGAACGGCACTCACGGGATATCCTTTCCCGGCTGGCGAATCGAATCGCGGCCGGGAATTTTGTTTGAATTCCCTTTTCAATTGCCCGCATTTCTGCTACAATAGAGGCAGATGAAAAACGGAGGCGATGGCTTATGAAATACTCCCATGTGTATCCCGCAAGCGTGCACGAGCTTCCCGGCGCGAAAATCTACATGATCGACCTTGGCGACCGCGACGCGCTGGTCTCCGAGGGCAAGGACTATTTCCCGCAGGAGATGAACGAGCTTACGCACGAGACGGCGAACCGGCTTCGCGCGCTGTTCCCGTTCACCGCGCCCGTGCCCGTTTTGAATTACGACCGCTCCGTGGGCGTGGGCGACCGGCTCGGCCTTGCCGGCCCGGGGCACATTCGTGTGTTTGAAAAATACGACGCCATGCCCGTGTTCGCGCAGCAGTCGATTCGCGAACTGAATCTTACGAACCGTACCTTTGAGGACGTGCTGGACAGCGCGACGTTCGCTGTGTTCCGCGAGAATTTCACGCGCGGCTTCGGCGCGGACGGCGATCACCTGAAGAAGCCGGAGGACATCGAGTACGCGCTGTCGCTGGGCTTCACAATGATTACGCTCGACCTTTCCGAGCATATCCACGCGAACGCCGACGGCGAATACAGCCAGGACGTGCGCGAGCTGTATCTGGGCAAGACCTTCCGCGTGGAGGATCACGAAATCGAGTTCACGGCGGACGAGCTGAAGCGCGTGACGGGCATTTACGGCGACGCGCTGGATTTTGCCGTTCAGATGTACGACCGATTCCTGCGCGACGGAACGTACAAGGCCGAGTTTGAGATTTCCATCGACGAAACCGGCACGCCCACGCGCCCGAGCGAGCATTTCTTTGTGGCGAACGAGCTGAAGCGCCGCGGCGTTGTGTTCATGACGATCGCGCCGCGATTCATCGGCGAATTCCAGAAGGGCATCGACTACATTGGCGATGTGAGCGCCTTCGACGCGGAAATGGACGTGCACGCCGCGATTGCCCGCCATTTCGGACACAAGGTCAGCGTGCATTCCGGCTCCGACAAGTTCAGCATTTTCCCGTCCGTGGGCGCGCGCACGCATCAGCGCTATCACGTGAAGACCGCGGGCACGAACTGGCTGGAGGCCATGAAGCTCGTGGCCGAGCACGCGCCGGAGCTGTACCGCGAGGTGCACGCCTACGCGCTGACGGCGTTTGACGAGGCGACGAAGTATTACCATGTGACGACGAACCTTGCCAATATTCCTTCGCTCGACACGCTGAGCGACGCGCAGCTGCCCGCGCTGTTTGAAAACAACGACGCGCGCCAGCTGATTCACATTACCTACGGCCTGATTCTGAACCACGGCGATTTCCATGCCCGCCTGTACGCCTTCTGGCGCGCGCATGCTGACGAATACGCCGCGGCGCTTGAGAAGCACATCGGCCGCCATCTGGAAACGCTGGGCTGCCCGAAGCGCTGACCGGTAGGGAGGGATTGCACATGGAGTTTTCGCTTCCCCGCTACCGCGAGCCGGACTTTGCCGCCGCGCCGCTTTCGAGCGCGCCCGACGTTCGCTGGGTTCCCGCCGAGGCGGACGGCATCGCGCCGGAGGGCTTTCACAGCACCTCCATGTTCCCGGAATATTTCCGGGTAAACGGCGCGTGGCGGCTTGCGCCGGAAAGCCGCATGGACGCGAGCGTCGTGCTGCGCCCGGACGGACAGCTGGACGTGGTGGAAAACCGAAACCTGCGCCGGGGCGACCTTGTGGCCGTCGGGCGCGGCGAAAACGGCGAGGACGGCATCTACCTGCATTGCCACGGCTTCGATGGGGAAGCGGCGGCTTCCGCGGGACAGTTCGAGTTCCGAAAGGGGCGCAGCCGCGAAACCTCCTATGCCCGCGACTATGACCAGCTGCTCGCGCTTCTGAAGCATGAGCGCGAGCATGGAAACATCCTGTGGGTGATGGGTCCGGCGTTCGCGTTCGATTCCGACGCGCGCCGCGCCATGCAGGCGGTGATCGAAGCGGGCTACTGCCACGGTCTGCTGGCAGGGAACGCGCTGGCGACGCACGATCTGGAAGCCGCGCACCTGCACACGGCGCTGGGGCAGGACATTTACACGCAGGTTTCCCGGCCGGACGGCCATTACAATCATCTGGACGTGATCAACCGCGTGCGCCGCTGCGGCTCCATCGCGAGCTTCATCGGGCAATACGGCATTCAGGACGGCATCCTGTACGCGCTGACGAAAACCGGCACGCCCTATGTGCTGACCGGTTCCATCCGCGACGACGGCCCGCTGCCCGGCGTGATCGGCGACGCGTACGAGGGACAGGCGGCCATGCGGGCACTGGTTCGAAAAAGCACCACGGTGATCTGCCTTGCCACGATGCTGCACACCATCGCGACCGGCAACATGACCCCGTCGTTCCGCGTGCAGCCGGACGGAAGCGTGCGGCCGGTGTATCTGTACGCCGTGGACGCGGACGAGTTTGTCGTGAACAAGCTGCTCGACCGCGGCAGCCTTGCGGCCACGACGATGGTTACCAACGTGCAGGATTTCATTTTCGTCGTCGCCCGCGGACTTGGGCTTCTCTGATGAAAGAAAGGGGATTGCGCATGAAGCTTCGCATCATGACCTACAACATTCATTCCGGCCGCGACGCGTGGGGACGGCTCGACCTCGCCGCCATCGGCGAATTCATTCGAACGCTGAATCCGGACATCCTCGCGCTGAACGAGGTGCGCATGGGTACCAGCGACGTGAACGGCGACGAGCAGGCGCGCACGCTGGCCGCGCAGCTCGGCATGCACTGGACGTTCGCGCCCGCCATTCCCTATCTGGGCGGGCAGTACGGCATTGCCGTCCTTTCGCGTTTTCCCATCGTGCGAACGGATTTCTGGCCGGTGAAGCCGGTTCCGGTGGAGCAACGCGAAAAATACTATGAGGATCGCGTGCTGCTGCGCGCCCTTGTGGACGCGGGGCGACCCGTCGCCGTGTACACCAGCCATTACGGCCTGTCGAACGCGGAGCGCGTGAACGCCGTCGACCTGACGCTAAAGCACCTGAAGGATGAAACAATTCCCACCGTCTTCATGGGAGATTTGAACATGGAGCCGGACGACCCGCTCATTGCGCGGCTGAAGACCGAAATGACGGACAGCGCCGAGGGACGCTCCTTCCTGACCTTCTCCGCCGACAAGCCGGAGATTCGCATCGACTACCTGTTCCTGCGCGGCCCGTTCCGAGTGCTGAACGCCTTCGCGCCCACCTCCACCACCAGCGACCACCTGCCGCACGTGACGGACGTGGAACTGTAAATGAAAAAATCATCCTCCGCACAGGAAACGCGCGGAGGATGATTTTTGTTTACGGCTCAAGACAGAGCGACGCAAGCGTCGGGTCGTATCGGTACAGGGACTCAAGGCATGCGTCCCGCTCGTCGGCGAGGACGTTTTCGAGGAAGGACGCATCCTCAAGCAGGAGGGGACAGCCGCAGAAATCTCGAATTTCGAATTCGCCGGGATACGTTTCGCCCGTCGCATAGGTGAAGGTGTCGGCCTTGACGTAATCCGCGGGAATGGCGGCGTTTGCCGTAAGCACCTGCGATTCGTCGATTTCGGCGATTTCCTTCAGGGTATGCCGATATGGAATGAAGACGAGGCATTTTCGCTTTTCCTCGCGATGAGTTTTTGTTCTGACGCCGAACAACATCTTTTTGACGATCAGCGTTTCCTCTATGCGGCGATAGCGGCCCAGCAGCACGCATTTTGCGGCGGCACCGTTGATGACGGCGCTTATGATGGCGTACATCGGATTTCCTCCTCGTATCAGGGGCGGTTTACAGCTGAAACGTTTCCTGTATCCGCGCGTCGAGGTGCAGGACTTCCAGAAGGAGGAACGTCACGATCGTCTGGACGGCCAGCATGATTCCGGCCTGCGTCAGGCGGGTAGGCAGGAGCGCCGCGAACTGAATCCATACGTTTGAGAAATTGCGTCCGGCGGCGTCGACATACAGATAGCCCCTGCCGAGGGCGATCCAGAAGGTATTCAGCCCCAGCGTCACGGAGAGCGTGGTGATGAGATAGGCGAGCAAAATCCGCACAAGGTTGTGTCGCCCGCGGAGCATCCAGCCGTATACCGCGCCGGACAGCGCCGCGGTCAGCGTGTAGCCGGGGAAGTAGCTGCCCGAGGGGAACAGCAGCGCGCCGACCACGTCCGAAAGCGCGCCCGCCAGCGCGCCGCCGCCCGCGCCGTACAGCGCGCCCGCGAACATCACGGGCACGAAGCCGAAGCCGATCTTCACGACGGGCGTTTGAATGGAGAGAAAGCGGGAAAGAACCACCTGCATCGCCGACAGCATGGCAATGCAGGCGAGGAAGCGTATGCGTTTTTTGGTTTTGTTCAAGAATTTTCCTCCCTGTCCGGCACGTATTCCAGCAGGTCGCCCGGCTGGCAGTCGAGCGCGCGGCAGATGGAATTCAGCGTTTCCATGCGAATGGCGCGCGCGTGGCCGTTTTTCAGAATGGAGATATTTGCCATCGTGATGCCAACGCGCTCGGAAAGCTCCGTTACGCTCATCTTGCGCTTCGCGAGCATCACGTCCACATTTATGATGATTGCCATTTCGCACCTCACACCGTCAGGTCGTTTTCTTCCTTGATCTCGGCGGCGCGCTCCGTCAGGCGCGCGAGCGCCCGCGCCAGCAGCGCGATGACCAGCGACATGAAGATCAGAAACGCGAACAGCAGCCAGAGCCCCGGCGTGGTCATCCGCGCGAGCGCCAGACAGGCCAGCCCGACCGCGAACCAGAGCATCGCCAGCAGCGCGAACGCGGAAATGCGATTCATCCGGCGCGCGTTTTCCAAGCAGAAAGAACGATCCCGCACGATGTTGCCGACGATGCGGGCAAAGTCAAAAAGCGCCAGCGCATACAGAGCGGCGACGACCCACGTGTACGCCAGACCCGGCCAGAAAAACATTCGATACGCCGGAAAAAGCTGCCGGGCAAACACCGCCGTCCACGGCGCGACGACGAAAAACACGATCACGCCCACCGCCGCCAGCAGCCAGACCACCGTCCACAGGCCGAAACAGGAACGCTTTTTCATATGGCATCACCTCTTACCGGTTCATTATAGCGTTCGCGGCAGGCAGTGTCAAGAACATGCCCGCCGCGAATCGCCGGATTATTCGTCTTCCTGAAGCGCCGCCAGCAGCGCGTCCAGCTCCTGCGGCATGAACACGCGAACGCCCGCGCGTTCCAGCGCTTCGGCCGCTACGCCGCTGCCGTCGGTCAGGGTGCCGGTGAACGTGCCGTCATAAATTCGGCCGCGCCCGCAGGACGGACTTTTGTCCTTCAGAAGCGCACAGCGGCAGTCCAGCGCCTTCGCCAGCTCGACCGCAAGCGCCGCGCCCCGATGGAACGCTTCGGTAACGTCCGCGCCGTTCTTCGTCTTCACGCGTTCGCCGTCCCGCTCCGCGGACGGGCGCGGGGTCGGCAGACCGCCGTAGATTTCCGGACAGAACGGCACGAGCGCCGCCGCGCGGCTCAGCTCTGTCAGCGCCGCGGGCTTCGAGCGCCCGTCGTATCGGCACGGCATGCCCAGCAGGCACGCGCTCACCAGCACATGCTTCATCTGAATTTCTTTCCTTCCTTCATCAGACCGGCCTTGTCCAGCGCCATCACCAGCGGCGGAATCAGCGCGAGCTGGCAGACGATGCCCGGCCACGCCTTGATGAACGCGCCCGAGAGGAACGCCGTCATCGTGAAGTGCGAGTGCTTTGCGGCCATCAGCAGGAACATGGTAAATCCCCACATCACGCGTCCAACCAGCATGGAAATGGCCAGCGAAACCCACAGCGCCCACGGCCTGCGGGGCATTATGAGGTGCATGAGCCCGGTCATTCCACCGTAAAAGAGCATTTCCATGGCCATGGCCGTCGCCGTCGGGAACAGGGGCGGCATGCCGAAGAGCAGCGAGCGCAGAATCGGCGCGATCAGCCCGACCACCGCGCCGCACACGGGACCGCACACGAAGCCGCACAGCAGCACCGGGAAATGCATCGGCGACAGCATGCTGCCGATTTCGGGAATCTGCATCGTCAAAAAGGGAAGCACAATGCATAGCGCGAGGAACATGGCCGAGAATACAAGCTTGCGAAGATTGGTGTTCATACCGTTCGTACTCCTTTCAGGCATAAAAAAATCGCCGACCCACGCATGAGCCAACGCCTCTTCCTGACGCGTTTCCTTCTTCGTATTATTAACCCCGGGGACGTTTTCGCGCCTTCTGGCGCGCGCGCGGCTTCCTGCCGCGCTTTTGATTATAACCGATCGCGCTTCGCCTGTCAATCCCCGAAAACGCTTGACAACGCGCGTCCGCGCGGCGATAATGAAATAAAAAAACGGAGGTACCGCCCATGGAACGCTATTCGATTCTTCCGCATATGGAGACCGTATTTGACCGCGAAGCCCGCCGCATGCCCGCGCCCGCAGAGGGCAGGGAGGCCGTGCTCGTGTGGCAGCGCGAGGCGCGCGCGAAGCTGTGGGAGCTGCTTTCCCTGAACCGATTCGAGCCCTGTGCGCCGAACCCCGTGCGGCTTTCCAGCGAGACGCGCGATGGATACCGCGTCGAGCGCATGGAAATGGAAACCGAGCCGAACGTGCGCATGCCGTTTTACGTGCTGATTCCGGACGGCGCTTCGCCCTCCGACCGGCGCGCGACGTTCATCGTGCCGCACGGACACGGCGGCGCGAGCGAGCGGACGATCGCGCCCGACGGCGAGCGGGACGTGATGGCGCTGTCGCTGGTGAAGCGCGGCTATCTGGTTTTCGCGCCGGACGCGCGCGGCTCCGGCGACCGCCGCGAATTTATGGACGCGGGCGACGATCGTAAAAAGAGCTGCTCGCACGGCCCGCTGAACAATCTGGCCATTGCGCTGGGCTATTCGGTGTGCGGCATGGAGGTATGGGATCTGATGCGTCTGGCGGACTACGCGCTGTCCCGTCCGGACGCGGACGGACGGCTGGGCGCGGGCGGCTTCTCCGGCGGCGGGCAGCAGACGCTGTTCTTTGCCGCGTGCGACGAGCGCGTGGCGTTCGCCGAGGTGGGCGGCTGGTTCTACGGCTTCAAGGAATCGCTGCTGCTTTTGCCGCACAACTGCGCGTGCAACTTCGTGCCCAACCTGTGGCGCTTCTTTGACTGCGGCGACCTGGGCGCGCTGATCGCGCCGCGGCCGCTGTTCATCGAGTCCGGCGAAAACGACCACCTGAACGGAAACGTCGGCCGGATTCAGAACGTATACTCGCAGGTCGCCATCGCCCGAAACGCCTACGCCGCGCTGAGCGCGGAGAAAAAGCTGCGCCATTCGGTGCACGAAGGCGGACACGAATGGCGCGCGCTGGATTTCTATGACTTTCTCTCGCAGAGCTTTCCGGCGACAATCTGAAACACCTTTCGGCAGGAGTGAATCGGCGACCGGCGCGGTTCACTCCGCCGTTTTTTCGTTCGAGCTTTCCGGGAGCTCTTCAGAGGAAGGACGCGATGCGGTTTCTTCGTTCGAGCTTTCCGGAGCGTTTTCAGAGGAAGAACGCGACGCGTTTTCTTCGTTTGAGCTTTCAGAAAGCGCCTTGCCGCTTGAGCCTTCCGGAAGCGCGCCGGCGGGTTCCTCGGCGGGCGCGGCGGGGATGAACAGGCGGCATACGCACTGGTCACCCTGCTTTTCGATTTCGAAGGAACCGCCGTGGCTTTCCATGATCTTCCTGCAGGACGCGATTCCGATGCCGGAGCTTTCGCCGCGCGGCACATCGGCGATGGCGTTGCGCTCCTCCATGCGGTAGCCGCCCTCGCAGGCACGCATTTCCGCTTCCACCGGCTGCACCGGGTCGGCGTACTTGCGCACGTTGGATACGAGGTTGTCGAACACCCGCCGCAGCAGCGGCACGTTGGCCAGCACCTCGCAGGTGCTTTCCTCCGCGCGCATGTCTACATGGAAACCCTCCGTTTCCAGACTCATCGCGCTTTCCGACCAAAGCTGGGTGAACAGCGTCGCCGCGTCCAGCCGCTCCTTTTCCACGGGCTTGTCGTTTTCCGAGTATACGAGGAAGTACTCGAACAGCTTGTCCGTCATTTCCTTAATCTGATACGCCTTCTGCTTGCCTGAGTGCACGTATTTCTGCACCTGCTCGGGCGAATGACACTTGCCCAGATCGATGATATCCAGATAGCCGATCAGGCTGGTCAGCGGCGTGCGCAGGTCGTGCGACATGGCCGTGAGCAGCTCGGAGGCGTTTTTCGTCATTTCCTCCTCGTGCTCCAGCCGTTCGATGAACGACTTACGCATCTCTTCAATATCTTCCGCCAGCGTCGTCAGCTCGTCCCTGCCGCGGATGGTCATCGGCACGGAAAGCTCGCCGCCCTGCATTACCTGCAGCTGACGGCTGAGCAGCTCGATGTAGCGCGTCTTTTTGCGAATGCACAGAAGCAGCATCGCGACGAACAGCAAAAACGCCGCCGCGCCCTCAATCAGCATGGCAATATCGCGCGCGCGGTACATGGGATAATACATCACCTTGACCACGCGGGAGCGCATCGAGCCGCGGCCGGTGTTGATCAGGCAGGTATACCAGTATTCCGAATACTGATCCTGCAGAAGGTCGTACATCGACAGCGCGTCCGACACGCCGGCGTACAAAACGCCGCTGGAATCCTGCCGGTACAGGTTGGCGGCGTCGTACACCGCCAGCATCAGATCCTTCCTTTCGCGAACCCACTGTTGGATGCGCTCGCGGTCGGAAAAGCCGTAGTTGTTTTCCGACATGTCGGCAAGCAGCTCGGAGAAGTATTCCTTTTCGCGGGCGTAGATTTTTTCGCGCGTGTAGATTCGGCTGCGAATCAGCGCGTTGCCCGCCGCGTTCATGCCCGCGAACGCCGCCGCCGCGGTCACGAAGGAAAGCAGCGTAATCATCAGAAGCGCGAACCACAGGTGCACGCGCGGCCGTCTCTTAGTCAATGCGATAGCCCTTTCCCCATACGGTTTTGATATACTGCGGATTATCCGGGTCCGGCTCGATCTTGCGGCGCAGGTTGCGGATGTGCACCATGATGGTGTTGTTGCACGAATAGAAGTACGGCTCGTTCCAGATGGATTCGTACAGGTTCTGCGCCGAGAACACCTTGCGCCGGTTTTCGGCCATCAGAAGCAGCATGCGGTATTCGATGTCCGTCAGCTGCACCTCCGCGCCCGCGAGCCTGACCTCGCATGTCTGCCGGTCGATCACCAGATCGCGAATGACGATCTTTTCCTTCGATTCCTCACTTTCCTTGCCGCGATACACATAGTAGCGCCGAAGCAGCGCCTTCACGCGCGCCGTCAGCTCGGTATAGGAAAACGGCTTGGGCAGGTAATCGTCTCCGCCGGAGGAGAAGCCCATCGACTTGTCTCCGTCCTGCGATTTGGCGGTCAGGAACAGAATCGGCGCGGTGGACGCGGCGCGAATGGCGCGGCACACCTGATAGCCGCTCTTTCCCGGCATCATCACGTCCAAAATATACAGATCAATCGCCGGATCGATTTTGGAAATGGCGTCGTCGCCGTCCACGGCCTCCACGATTCGGAAGCCCTCGCTTTCCAGCAGAATTCGAACGACCTCGCGAATATCCGGATCGTCGTCGGCAATCATAATCAGCCGTTCGTCGGCCATTCGTTCTCACCTCTCTTGCATTTGTTCCTATTATAACGCCTGCGAATCCGAAATTCCATCGGCAATGAAGCAAATTAAGAATTCCTAAGGATTTTCCCGGCTGCTTTTTAAGAACTTCCATGCTATAATGTGCCCGTACGTTGGAAAGGAGGCGATGCGCTTGAGATTGCGAAGACTGGCTGTGCTCATGCTGGCACTGATGCTTGCGGGCGTTCAGGCGCTTGCCGATGAGAAAACGGCCGTGATGATCGACGGAACTCCCGTGTCGTTCGCCGAAGCGCGCGTGTACGTCTGCGCGGCGAAGAGCGGCTACGAGGACATCGTCGCCTACTACCGCGATTTTCTGGGACTGGATTACTGGTCGATTCCCTGTTCCGACGGCCGAAGCGCCGCCGAGGCGGTGAAGAGCGACGTGTTCCGGGAGCTTGTGATGATGAACGTGTTCTGCCAGATGGCGCAGGCCGATGGAATGACAGCCACCGCCGACGACGAGGCGGCCGCCGAAAGCGACGCGCACGAGTTCTTCACATCGCTGACGGACGCGGAAAGCGCCGGTTTTACCGAAGCGGACGTGAAGGCGGTGTTCCTGAAGCAGAAGCTGGCCGACCGCAAGTGCAGCCATCTGCTGAACGAAATGGACGTCGACGAAGCGGCGGTGCGCGCCGCCGTGAATCCCGGAGACTACGTGATCTACGATCTGTGCTATCTGTCCCACCCGCTGGCGGGCGTTGACGAGAACGGCGAGACCGTTCCTTTGACCGAAGCGCGCGAGCGGGAAATCGGCCGGACGATGCTCGATTGCATGTGCGCCGATTCGCCGCAGGAAGCCGCCGCCGCGCATCCCGAGCTTACATGGGGCGAAGCCTCCCTGACAGCCGGGAGCCGCGAGGTCGACCAGACGCTTCTGGATACCGTTCAGACCATGACCGTCGGCGAAACGAGCGGGGTCATCAAAACAGACTACGGTCTGTTCGTTGTCCGACTGCTGGACAACACGGACACGCTGGCCTATGAGGACGCGGTGGCTCAGGCGCTGTATCAGGCGCGGGCGGACGCATTCTCGGAAACCTACAACCGCCTGTATGAACAGACGGAGTGCGAGATCAACGAATCCTTCTGGGATGAACTGACGCTCGACTGAGTGAAAGCGTCCCGGATTGACATAAAGCCCAAAGACCAAGACTGGAGGACATAATCATGAAGAAGAAACTATTCGCCATCGTACTCGCCATCGTCGTATGCGTCGCGAGCGTTTCCGTCGCCTTTGCCATGTCGGCGGATGAAGCCAAGCAGGCCGCCGCGAGCGTGGTAAACACGACCACCGACCAGAGCAAGGTAACCAGCCCGTTCATTGACGTGGTCAAGAGCGTGCAGGGCAGCGTCGTCGGCGTGAACAACTATCAGAACTACACCGTGAACAACTATTCTCCCTACTATGGCTTCGGCGGCTTCGGCTTCGGCTTTGGCGGCGGCTCCGGCCGCGGTTCCAACCGTTCCGGCAGCGAAACCACCGAGAAGCTGACCTCCACTGGCTCCGGCGTGGTCGTGTATGACCACGTGGTGCTGACGAACTACCACGTTGTGGAGGACGCGACCCGCCTGACCCTGTCCATCCTGAACAGCGACGACGAAATCGCCGCGACGGTCGTCGCCTACGATGAGTCGCTGGACGTGGCCGTGGTGTACGCGCCCGACCTGAACCTTACCCCCGTCGCGCTGGGCGACAGCGATCAGCTGCAGGTGGGCGAGTGGTCGATCTGCATTGGCAACCCACTGTCCGACAAGCTGCGCGGCACGGTCACGGTCGGCATCATCTCGGCGCTTGACCGCCAGATCAACTCCACCACCACCACCGACAAGTACGGCCTCAAGCGTCAGGTAACCAACTCGATGATCCAGACCGACGCGGCCATCAACTCCGGCAACTCCGGCGGCGGCATGTTCAACGTGCTGGGTCAGCTGATGGGCATCCCGTCGATGAAGATCTCGAACAACAGCTACTATTCCAGCAGCAGCGCCACCATCGAGGGCATCGGGCTGGTCATCCCGATCAACGCCGCCAAGCCCCTGATTGAGGAAGCCATCACCAAGGTTCTGACCGGCGACGTCACCGCGCCCGCCGCGGACGATAACACCACCAGGGTTGTTTCCACCGGCGATAAGCCTCTGCTGGGCGTAACCATCAGCCCGCTGAACACCAGCAACGACTACCGCGTGTACACCGGCCAGCTGCCGACGGGCATGCAGGTGATCGAGGTTGTAGACGGCGCTCCGGCGGCCGCGGCCGGCATTCAGGTGAACGACATCATCGTTGAGGTCGACGGCGTGCTCGCCGATACCGCGACCCACGTGCAGCAGACGCTCGCGTCCCATAATTTCGGCGACACGATCTCCGTGAAGGTGTACCGCGCCGAGGGCATGGACAACGCCGACGGCGAAGTGGGCGAGGGCGAGTATCTCGACTTCGACGTGAACCTGTTCGAGTTCAACACCGCCGCATAATCCATCTTTTGAATGGAGCCGCTTCCCGCGCGGAGGCGACTCCGTTTTTCTGTACGCCGACGGTTGACGGGCGGCGGGCATGTTTGCTATAATAATGAAACAAATACGCCGTCCAAAGGAGAGATTCCCCATGGAGCTGCTCGCCGATTCCTTAATCGCCAACCTTGACCGTCTGCACACCACGCCGCAGGGCGCGGCGCGCATTCGGCGGAATCTTTCCCTCGGAGAGCAGGAACCCGTGGCGTGGTGCCGCGCGCTTGTGCTCGATCCGGCGGCGGTTCTTGAGCGGCGCGGGAAGAACTGGTACGTTCGCGTGGACGGCTGCGAAATCACCGTGAACGCGACGAGCCTTACCCTCATCACGGCGCGCCGCGAGAAGCCTGTGAACCCGGCTTCCCATGCGCGCAGCACCGTGCTTGGCCTCTATGAGACCAGCTACATGTTTGAAAGCGCGCGGTTTCTGGTTCGTCCGCCAAGGCCGGAGGACTGCGCCGGACTGACGGGCGTGTACGGCGATACGGATGCGCTGCCGTTTTTCAACGGGGACAACTGCAACGGCGACACCTTCTACTATCCGACAGAGGAACGCATGGCGAAGCTGATGGTATTCTGGCGGCAGGCGTATGAAAACCGCTGGTTCGTGCGGATGGTTATCGTGGACAAGACGATTGCGGAAATCGTTGGTTCGATCGATCTGTGTACCTGCGCCGCCGAGGGCGCGCGAGGGCAGGATGGAATCCTGCGCGTGGACGTGCGCAGCGACCGCGAACGGGAAGACGCGCTGCACGAGCTTTTTCGCCTGATCGCGCCGCGCGTGTCCGGCCTGCTCGGCTGCGAAAGCGTGCTGACCAAGGCGCCGCCCTATGCCGCCGAGCGAATCGCGGCGCTTCGCCGCGCGGGCTTTGCGCCATCGGAGCATCCAATGGCCGGCAACGACGGCTGTCTGTACGGCGATTACTGGGTTCTTCGGTAATTCATGATCAAAACGGACAAAACTGAGCATGTTTCGTCGAGAAGCACTCCTGAAAAACAGTTATAATCGACTCACAGCAAAAGCAAAGGAGCGCGCGCCGCATGGAATGGATGGCCGTCATCGGGAACTCGATTCAGTATATCGAGGCGCATATCACCGAACCGCTTACCATCGAAACGATTGCGCGGGCGGTAAACGTGTCGCCGTTTTACTTCCAGAAGGGGTTTGCCCTGCTGTGCGGCTTCACGGTTTCGGAGTACATCCGCAATCGTCGACTCGCGCTGGCCGGAAACGACCTTGCGGCGACCGACGAAAAGGTGATCGACATTGCGCTGAAGTATGACTACGATTCGCCGGACAGCTTCACCAAGGCCTTCACCCGCTTTCACGGCGTTACGCCGACGGCCGCGCGCAGAGACGGCGTACTGCTGAAGTCCTTTGCTCCGCTGAAAATTCGATTTTCACTTGAAGGGGGCTATCTCATGGACTACAAAATCGTAAGCAAAGACGCGTTCACTGTGCTGGCAAACGCCGCCGTGTTCCCGTATGAAGGCGCGAAGGCGCGCGTGCCCGCGTTCTGGCAGCAGCACTACGCCGAGGGAAAGGGCAAGACCGTCATGGGAACGTACGGCGTCAACATCGACGAAAGCATGGGGCAGGAGACCTTCGAATACCTGATCGCCGATCCCTGCGATCCCGGCTGCGAAGCGCCGGACGGCTTCGTCGTGCGCACGATTCCCGCGTTCACGTGGGCGGTGTTTCCCTGCAAAGGCGCGCTTCCCGTGGCACTTCAGGACGTAAACACCCGCATCTTCACCGAATGGCTGCCCGCCATGAAGGACTACGAGTTCGCCGCCGGGTACTGCGTGGAGTATTACGACAATCCCACGAAGTACGCGAAGGGCACGATGGACGAAAACTACTACAGCGAAGTCTGGATTCCGGTCAGAAAGAAGTAATCCCCACGCGCTCCGGGCCGTCCGCAAGGATGGTTCGGAGACTTTTTTCTTTCACGGGCGAAAAAACGGGCATGCGTTTCGCGCGAAATTCACATACGCATGGTATGATAAGGTAACGAGTATTCTGCGCGCGTGCATTTCGCGCGATTTCATCATGTAAGGAGCGATTTCCATGACTGTCCGCACCCGCTTTGCCCCCAGCCCCACGGGCTACCTGCATCTCGGCGGCCTGAGAACGGCGTTGTATACCTATCTGTACGCCCGCCGCACGGGCGGCCGCTTCATCCTGCGCATCGAAGACACCGATCAGGAGCGCGAGATTCCCGGCGCCGTTCAGAAGATTTACGATTCCATGCGTCAGGCCGGCCTTACCTACGACGAAGGCCCGGACGTGGGCGGCGAATACGGCCCCTACATCCAGAGCGAGCGCAAGGCGATGTATCTGCCCTACGCCAAACAGCTGGTGGAAAGCGGCCACGCCTATTACTGCTTCTGCACCAAGGAGAAGCTGGAAGCCGACCGCGAGCGCGCCGAGAAGGAAGGCCGTCCTTACAAGTATGAAAAGGACTGCCTGAAGCTGAGCAAGGAAGAGGTCGAGCGCCGTCTGGCCGCGGGCGAGAGCTACGTCATTCGCCAGAACGTGCCCACCGAGGGCAAGGCCGGCTTCGACGACGTGCTGTACGGCCATGTCGAGGTGGACTGCTCCACGCTGGACGACAACGTGCTGATCAAGGCCGACGGGCTGCCCACGTACAACTTCGCCAACGTCATTGACGACCACACCATGGGCATCACTCACGTGATGCGCGGCACCGAATATCTTTCTTCCGCGCCGAAGTACAACCTGCTGTACGAGGCCTTCGGCTGGCAGCCGCCGATGTACGTGCATCTGCCGCCCGTCATGCGCGAGGACTTCCGCCGCGACAAGATGACCAAGGAAATCATTCCCGATGAGAACGGCAATCCCGTGACCATCGTGCGCAAGCTTTCCAAGCGCTACGGAGACCCCACGTTTGAGGATCTGCTGGAGCAGGGCTACCTGCGCGACGCGATTATCAATTTCATTGCGCTGCTGGGTTGGAGCCCGAAGGGCGAGCGCGAGTTCTTCACGCTGTCCGAGCTGGAGAAAATCTTCGATCTCGAGGGCATTAACAAGTCCCCGGCGCTGTTCGACATGAACAAGCTCACCTGGTTCAACGCCGAGTACGTGCGCCGCCTGTCTGCCGAGGAATATGAGAAGATCGCCACGCCGTGGCTTCAGAAGGCGCTGGGCGAGGGCGAGCTTGACCTCAAGCGCCTGTGCGAGCTTCTGCAGCCGCGCACCGAGGTATTCAATCAGCTGCCGGAGATGGTCGACTTCCTCGCGGAAATGCCGTCCTTCGACAAGGAGCTGTACACCCACAAGAAAATGAAGACGAACCCGGAGGTCGCGCTGGACGCGCTCACCCGCATCCTTCCCGTGCTCGAAAAGCAGGAGGACTGGTCGGAAGCCGCGCTGCACGACGCGGTCATGGCCGCCATTCAGGAATTTGGCATGAAGAACGGCCAGATGCTGTGGCCGCTGCGCATCGCCATTTCCGGCAAGGCCAACACGCCCGGCGGCGCGTTCGAAATCGCGTATCTGCTGGGCAAGGAAGAGACGCTGAAGCGACTGAACCATTCGATTGAGGAACTGAAGGCATGAGATTTCCGGATTATGACCGCAGCTCGCTGTCCATCACGGCGAGCGTGATGAACTATTTCGGTGTGAAGATGGGCTATCCCTGTCTTCCCGAGCTGGACGGGGCGCTGAAGGACGCGGCGCCCCGCGTGGTGATTCTGATGGTGCTGGACGGCATGGGCGAAAACCTGCTCAGGCGCCGTCTGCCGGAGAACAGCTTCTTCCGCACGCACGACGTATGCCCGCTTTCCGCGGTGTTTCCGTCCACGACCACGGCGGCTACCACCAGCATCTGGTCGGGTCTGTCTCCGCTGGAGCACGGCTGGCTGGGGTGGAGCCTGTATTTCAAGGAGTGCGGCCGCCAGATCGACACCTTCCTGAACCGCGACAGCCATACCGGCGAAGCGTATCCCGGCCCGTATCCGGCGGAAACGCTGATGCCCGTTCCGTCCGGCTTTGTGCGCCTGAACGGAAAGGTGGAAACGCACGCGGTGTTCCCATTCCCCAGCTATTCCACGAACGGAGCCGACTTCGTGCACACCTACGACGGCCGCGATTTCGCCGACTGCGCGCGGGTCGTCCGCGAGGTGAGCGCCGAGCCCGGCAGAAAGCTCGTGTGCGTATATTTCTCCGAGCCCGATCATACCATGCATGAAACTGGCGTTGCCTCCGAGCGGACGCAGCAGAATTTCGATTCGCTGAACGCGCAGGCGGAAGCGCTCGCGAAGGCGCTGCCCCGCGACGCGCTAATGCTCATCACCGCCGACCACGGCCTTGTGGACGCGACGGAGCGCATCGATCTTGCGCAGATTCCACAGCTGAACGAATGCCTGCTGATGCCGCCGTCTATCGAAGCGCGCGCGGCCAGCCTGTTCGTGAAGCCGGGCCGGAAGTTGCAGTTTGAACGCGAGTTCAAGGCGGTGTGCGGCGACGAATTTGTGCTGATTCCGCATGAAGAGGTCTTTTCGAGCCATCTTCTGGGACGCGGAACCCCGCATCCCAAGTGCGAGGATTTCGTCGGCGATTATCTTGCCTGCGCGACCGGGAAGAGCTATCTGCGCTATACGACGCTTGCGACCAAGCCGTTTACGCTCATCGGCCAGCATGCCGGTCTTACCGACGATGAAATGCTCGTGCCCCTGATTCTCGCGCGCGGCGAGGCATAATGGGAGGATAAGATGGAAACGATGGAGAAACGGTGGCGGGACGCGTGCGCAGAGCAGGTGCATATCATACGCCCGGAGCATATCAACGGCTCCGGCCGCCTGTTCGGCGGTCAGCTTCTCATGTGGATCGACGTGGTCGCCGGCGTGGCGGCGCGCCGGTTTGCCAATTCGGATGTTACGACGGCCTGTATTGATCACCTTCAGTTTCTCGCGCCCGCGCGCGCCGGAGATCTGCTTGTGACCGTCGGGCGCGTGACGTGGACGGGACGAACCAGTATTGAGGTGCGCGTGGACAGCTTTGTCGAAAAGATGGATGGGCGGCGTGAAATGGTGAATCGCGCCTATCTGGTCGAGGTTGCGCTCGACGAAAATGAGAAGCCAAGGCCGGTTCCGAAGCTGATTCTTGAGTCGGAAGAGGACAAAATGGAGTGGAATGCCGCCGAAAAACGCCGAATCGCGCGGATGAACGCGAAGGAGTGTTAAGAAAAAGATTTTTCAAAAAACCCTATTGACAAATGAGGGCGCAGGTGATAATATATACAAGATGTCCGCGAGAAACGCGAGCGGCGCGATCCTTGAAAACGATACAGAGAACGAGAAGCAAGAGAACAGTCGATTCGGGAAAGAGTTGAGATACTGTTTATGCTCGGGGCGTTGGCGCGCAACGGGGATGAACGGGAAGGATTAAACAAGAGAGTTTGATCCTGGCTCAGGACGAACGCTGGCGGCGTGCTTAACACATGCAAG
>OLSB01000141.1_pt1 | contig 83213 bp, 82 predicted proteins | sample 1672071 | NCBI WGS metagenome assembly OLSB01 (sample SAMEA3136642, study PRJEB25190) | human gut metagenome | biome: human gut; feature: human-associated habitat; material: faeces | place: Austria | collected 2013
AGTTAAGTGACGGAAGAAAGATTATCACGCCTGTGTTTTGGTGGCAGAGTTATCTGGGCTTTTACGAAATAGATAACGGTACAAATTTAAGATTAATTTATGAGAAAAACGGCAAAGGTATCGCTCTTAAAAAAATTGAAATATTGGATTAAGGAGAATTTGAAATGCAGGAAACCATAAAGAACATCAACATAGATTTACTCATTCCCTTTGAAAATCATCCGTTTAAGAAAAGAGACGGAATTGAAAACGAAGAACTGACAGAGAGCGTAAAAGAAAACGGTTTGCTCCAGCCGATAATTGTCCGTTCTTTTTCCGCAGGTACTTTCGAGATTATCAGCGGTCACAGGAGAGTTGAGGTTTGTAAAGAATTGGGAATACAAACCGTTCCCGCCATAGTCAGAGAAATGTCAAAGTATGAAGCTGTAATAGCAATGGTGGATTCAAATTTACAAAGAGAACACCTACTGCCAAGCGAAAAAGCCTTTGCTTACAAGATGAAATTAGAAGCGATGAAGCATCAGGGGAAAACTTCGTGCCAAGTTGGCACAAAGTCAAGAACAGATGAACAAATCGCCGAAACAGTAAATGACAGTGCAAGACAAGTCCAACGATATATTCGCTTAACATACCTTATCCCCGAATTGTTAAAACTCGTTGATGAAGAAAGGATAGCCTTTACTCCGGCTGTTGAGATTTCGTATCTGCCCGAGAATGAACAAAAGATGTTAGCCGAAGAAATAGAATACACAGATGCCACGCCCTCACTTTCACAGGCACAGCGACTGCGCAAATTCAGCGAACAAGGCAGACTGTCCATAGACACGATATTTGCCGTGTTAAGTGAAGAAAAGCCAAATCAGAAAGAACAGGTTAAATTCAAAACCGAAGATATACGCAAATATTTCCCCAAAAGTTATACAAGCCTGGATATGCAAAAAACAATCATAACACTGCTTGAAAAATGGCAGAGACAGCGAGAAAGAAACAGAGGTGAGGAGCGATAATGAATAAGAAAATCGACAGCTTATATGCAGCGCTTATGCTTATTGAAATTCTATATGAGCGTGGGCTTATAAACAAGGCCACATTTGATGCCGTGAGAGAAAAAGTTAAATCCGAAAATCCGCACAATTCACAGGCGGCTTAATGTCAAATATACTTAAAAACACAAGGAGGAATTTTTATGACAAACACAATTTTTAAAAACAACACGAAAATCGGGAATCCTTACGATTTTCTTGACCGCAACAGACATCGCAAAATGGTCTTTTACGGCCGTGTGTCCACCGAACACGAAGCACAGATGGCTGCTCTCGAAAATCAAATTGAATGGTATGATGACCAAGCGAAATATCACCCCAACTGGGAGGTGCTGAACAAATATATCGATGAAGGAATAACAGGAACGCAGGCGAAAAAGCGACCGGCATTTCTGCAAATGATAGAGGACGCAAAGAAAGGAAAATTTGATTTGATTGTAACCCGTGAGGTCTGCCGATTTGCGAGAAACACCGTTGACACTCTTGTTACCACAAGAGAACTGAAAAATATCGGCGTTGAGGTGTATTTTGTGGAGGATAATATTTGGACAATGGACGGAGACGGTGAACTTCGACTGACAATTATGGCAACCCTTGCACAAGAGGAAAGCCGCAAAACCTCGGAGCGTGTAAAAGCCGGACAGCATATCAGCCGACAACAAGGTATGGTGTACGGCAGAGGAAATATCTTGGGTTATAACCGTAAAGCAAAATCCACATACACAATAAACCCCGAACAGGCGGAAACCGTGCGAATGATTTTTGATATGTACTTACAGGGCGAAATGGGCGCCTCCAAAATTGCGAACGAGCTCACCCGGCTTGGACGAAAAAACGCATCGGGTTTGGTAAAGTGGTCACCGTGCGTAATTACGAGAATTGTTAATAACCCTACATATATGGGTTATCAGGCTTACGGAAAATCATATAGCAACAACTATCTTGAACAAAAGCGAATACTTAATAACGATTTTTCCACATATATGCTCGTAAAAAGCGATTATGAGCCTATTATAACCGAGGAAGAATGGTATCGGTGTCAGGAAATCAAGCAACGGAGAGTAACAAAAACAATAGGCGTTTCTACCGACGGCAAGAAGAAACAACCGAATCACGGTAAAAACGAAACAAAAGACCTGTGGGCAACCAAATTGAAATGTCGATGCGGAGCGTCTTTCCGCAGAAATCGCTGGCATAAAAATAACAACGCACCTTGGTCATACGGATACCTGTGCTATAACAGGCTGAATAACGGCTCTGCTCAAAAACGACGTGACGCAGGATTGGACGATACAGGCTACTGCGACCAGACGGAAATACCCGATTGGAAACTTGAAATGATGGGCAAAATGATTATGGAGCAGGTATGGCGGACAAGAGCCGAAGATATAAAGCTTGCCTGCGAGATACTTCAAGAATGTTATAAACCGGATAGTAAAGCTCCTCGACAAAACAAATCGGTTATACTTGCAAATATCGAAAAACTGAAATACAAAAAAGATATTCTTTTGGATATGCGCAGCGACGGCGAAATCACAAAAGAGGAATTTTTGAACAAGAAAGAAGAAATCGACATAAAGATTTCACAGCTGACCGCAGAATATGAAAAAGACGATTGCCCGATCGAAAGCGACGAAGCGGGTTTGGAACTTGGTAAAATTGAAGCGGCGCTGAATGAGCTGATTGATTTTTCACAACCGGTCTTGCCCCGTGAAATTTATCAGAAGTTTGTTGCAAAGGTAACGCCTTACAGCAAAACTCATTACAGGTGGTATCTGAATTTAGACGGCACGGGAACACAGACGGCAGACGTTAAGGTGAACGGCAGAAAATCCAATGCGGCTGTCGCATTCTGCGATGAGGGGGAAATTCCCCCGGTACATTTTAAAGAGATTATTTTCTTTAATATTTTGAAACAGGAAATTATAAATAAAAAATCGTTTTTCGTGGCTACTCTGCACAGGCTGCTATCCGGGCCAAAAAGAACTAACCGACAAATTAAAAAAGGAGCGGATCAACCGCTCCTTTTTTTACCCATGTTTGTATCCACACTTCTCCATGCACAATACAGCAGAATCACCAGGGAGGCAATCTCATGATATGCAGGCACATTCGACAAGAAGATCAACACATGGCTCCATGGGCCGGAGGCTGTACTTGCCAGTTGGCCATATGGCCGCCGGAAGCACAGTATGCCGACAGAAATTTTCTTTGGCGCATCAGTGCCGCCGAAGCAACCGTGGAAGAATCCGATTATACGTCTCTGCCAGATTATGAACGGCTTTTATGTACTACTTCCGGAACCATTCGGCTGCAGCACGGAGAAAAGCCGCCGGTGCTCCTTGCTCCCTATGAGATACATCATTTTGATGGTGGTATTCCTACCCACAGCTGGGGTCAATGCAAAGATTTTAATCTGATGTTCCGAAAGGGGCATTGCCGGGGCAGTATGGAAGCACTCTCCCTTGCAAATTCAAAGGAACCGCTTCTTCTGGATACCCGGAAGGCGGACTGGCTGCTGCTATACTGTGTATTTGGAAAAGTGTACACATTGGATAAAACGATCTCCGTAAGAGAGGCATTGCTGCTGACAAGGCCGGAAAACTTTTTCCTTACCGGCGATGCAGGAAGCCACATCATGATCGTGCGGATCTGGGCAGACCACCACTTATTGAATCGGTAACAGCCACATATGCAGCAGCAGTGCTTCCATCGGAAAACAAAGGAGAAATATCCGCTGCATTATGTCGCAGTCCGATTATGATTGAATAATTCATAATGAAAAACTCATACTCTGTTCACACTTTTGCGACGCTTTCGTTGCCTTCCGGTAGTATACTGTTTATGTTTTCATGGGAAATTGATCCATGAAAGCAGGAGGTAAATCTCATATGAAGAAAAAAGCTGCCGCATGGATTCTGTGTGCATTGCTGCTTATATGCGCACTTCCCTTTTCCGTACTGGCGGAAGCTGCTACAGACGCCCCCAGCGGAGATCGCCGTGCGACCCTGGGAGCAGATCTTACGTTGGAACAGCGTGATCAGATCTATAAAGACTTTTCCCTGACCCCGGGAGAGGTTCGGGAACTTACCGTGACCAACAAGGAGGAACGCACCTATCTGGAAGGATTGGTATCTGAAAGAAAAATAGGCAGCCGAGCTCTGTCCTGTTCGTTTATCACCATTCTTCCGGAAGGATCCGGGCTGGATGTAACGCTGCACAACATTAACTACTGTACGGAGGCCATGTATAAGAATGCCTTGGCCACCGCCGGTATTACCGATGCCAAGGTGCTTATCAGCGCCCCATTCCCCGTCTCCGGTACTGGCGCGCTTACCGGTATCTACAAGGCTTATGAGGACATGACTGGTGTCAGCCTGAATGATCTGGCTAAAAAGCTTGGCGCCGAGGAGCTGGTGCTTACCGGAGAGCTGAGCGAATATATAGGCAGCGAGCAGGCAGCCGGTCTGCTTTCCGAACTGAAGCAGATCCTGGACAACACTGCCCAAATGAGTGATGCAGAAGTACTGGAAGAGATAAAAAAGATCGCCGCCGCTTACAATGTGGATCTGTCCGATGCCATGTATAAGCAGGTTCTGTCTCTTTGCCGAAAGCTGGAAGGCCTCAATGAAGAACAGCTGCAAAAAGAGCTTACCAGCCTTTCTCAAAAAGCACAGAAAGCCGGGCAGGCAGTCAAGACCGTCCAGCGGGTCTATGAAAGCGTAAAAACGTTTTTTGAACAGGCAGGAGAATTTTTCAGCAACCTGTTTTCCGGCTGGTGGAGATAATACAACAAAAAAGAGCCCACATGGCTCTTTTTTTATTGTATTGAATTCCTCCTCTATGCCACACCGTGCCTATTGCCCCGCACTTACCTGTTCTTCTCTCCCAGTGCTCGTTTCACTCTCCAGAGTTCTTCCTCTTCCAAAGAAGCCGTTACATAAGTCCCCTCCGCTTCATGGCGCTCCACCAGAATATGTCCCGTTCCGCGCAGCACCTGCATGGCTTCGTAACGGTCATAGGGAATGCACAGCTCTACCTCCCGGCGGCCGGCGGTAAGCGTCTCCTCTATCCGTTCCAGCAGGAGTAAAAGGTTCTCACCCGTTTTAGCGCTGATATGCACATAGTTTCCCCGGTGCGCCGGATTGGCCTGCTCTTTATCCGTTTTATTATACACCTCCAACCGTGGTGTATTTCCGGCTCCAAGGGAAGAAAGCACTTGTTCCACCACCTGCATCTGCACCTCATAATGCGGACAGGCGCTGTCAATAACATGCAGAATAAGATCCGCTTCCCGCACTTCTTCCAGTGTGGAACGGAATGCCTCCACCAGCTCCGTGGGCAGTTTATTAATGAATCCTACCGTATCCGAAAGAAGGATCCGAGTGCCTTTGGGCAAAGTTACTTGCCTTACTACAGGATCCAGCGTGGCAAAAAGTTTATCTTCCGCCAGCACCTGTGCCTCTGACAATGCGTTAAGCAGCGTACTCTTACCGGCGTTTGTATAGCCTACCAGCGCCACCAGCGGCACCCCCTGCTTGTCCCGTGCGGTACGCCGCAGGGAACGCTGCTTTTCTACCTCTGCCAGTTCCTGTTCCAATTCATAGATACGCCTGCGGATCCGCCGCCGGTCTATTTCCAATTTCTTTTCACCAGGGCCCCGCATGCCAACCCCTGCGCCCTGCCGGGTAAAGGTGGTTTCTGTACCCAGCAGACGGGGAAGTCTATATTTCTGCTGCGCCAGCTCCACCTGAATACGCCCTTCCCGAGTAGCCGCCCGAGAAGCAAATATATCCAATATGAGCATGGTGCGGTCAATGACCGGCGTTTGCAATATGTTCTCCAGATTGCGGATCTGAATGGCCGTAAGTTCATCATCAAAAATAAACAGCTCGCATTCCATGGCACTGCCCATAAGCCGCAATTCGTCTGCCTTGCCGGAACCGATATAGGTGGCGCTGTCTAAAGCACGTTTCTTCTGGGAAGCCCGGCCCACCACCTCTACCCCGGCAGTTTTGGCCAGTTCATTTAATTCCTCAAGCGTATCGTATCCTTCGTTTCCTTCGATGCCCACCAGTATCGCCCGCTCCGGGCGGCTTTCCGTTACTTCATAAGCAGGCCCTTTAAGGCGGTCATCAGCCTCCGCAATAGCTGCCAGCAATGCTTTATGAGGAAGACGGCACCAGACTATGGGACCGTAGATCAGAGGCTGCCGCTGCCCGGCTTCGTCCTTTTCTCCCACGTAGGCAGCATAAAGGCTGGTAGGCTTGCCCTCCCGTACACCTACAGCGCACATGGCATCCAGGCGCATGCTGTTGAGAGTCCCCAGATCCACCTCACTGAGATATCCGCTGCCGTTTGGATGGGTGTGGATGCACCGGACACCGCAGAGCCGGTCTATATTGCGTACCAGCCGCATATCGGGCATGGAAACGGTACTTCCGTCCCCGATGCTCACATCGGCGATCTTTCCGCCCCGCGAAATGTATACGGAGATCTCCCGCCTGATCTCTCCGGTAAAATAGGCCATACTCTCCAACAGCTCCCGGCTTAAAAAGACCCCCGTGGGCTGTTCCATATCATATAGAGACTGCATCTGTTTGAGCAGGGAATCACGTATCCCTGCAGTGTTTCCATGTATCTTCTGTTCCATAAAAGAAAGTATACCATAGTCAGGGTAAAAAAGCGATTGTATACGGAAAGAAAAATGGTATAATGAGAACGAAAAGGCGCACAGGGAACTTGAGAGCACTGTGCAAAAACAGGAAAGGAAGATTTTTATGCGTCAGGATGCCAACGCCCTTATGGAATACCTGAAAAAATGTGTATCCCCCTATCATGGAGCTGCCGTTACCATGGAACTCCTGCGGGAAGAAGGATTTACGGAACTGCCTTTGAACGGAGCCTGGCAACTTGCTCCCGGAGGACGCTACTGTGTTGCCTGCCATGGCACCATGGCGGTTGGCTTTACCATTGGAGAAAGTTTTGCTCCCGAAGATGGATTCCACATTGCTGCCAGCCATTTGGACTGGCCCTGCCTGTACATTAAGCCCGATCCCGAACAGATAGCAGGCGGCTGCCTGAAGCTCTCTGTAGAGCCTTACGGTGGGTTGATCCTGAACACATGGCTGGACAGACCCCTCTCCTGTGCCGGTTTGGTCACTCTGAAGGGAGAAAGCTCTATGCGCCCCCGGGAAGTGCTTTTTGACTTTGGCAGGCCCGTATGCACCATACCAAACCTGGCTATCCATATGAACCGGGAGGTCAATAAGGGCGTAGCCATGAATCCTGCCAAAGATATGCTGCCTCTGGCTGCCACGATAGAAAAGGAATTCAACAAAAACGGATATTTCATTCGTGAACTGGCTAAAGCAATTCCCTGCCAGCCGGAGGATATCCTCTCTTTTGATCTGGTAGTTTACAACGCTGAATCGCCTTCTCTGGTAGGATTTGAGCAGGATATGCTCTCCAGTCCCCGGCTGGACAATCTTACCAGCGCCTTTGCAGGATTGGCAGGCATTACCGCGCCTCAGCGGAAAACCGGAGTAAACGTTGCTGCTTTCTTTGATAATGAGGAGATCGGCAGCCGTACCAAATCCGGTGCAAACAGCGGCACCTTGGGCTTTATTATGGAAAAGATTGCCCTCTCCATGGGGCTGGATCGGGAAGGATACTTGAACGCCCTGCTGTCCGGTTTCCTGCTCAGCTGTGATGTGGCCCATGCCCTGCACCCCAACAAGATGGAATTTTACGATCCCCAGGTCAATGCCCCCATGAACAGCGGCGTAACAATTAAAATGAACTATTCCCAGAGCTACACTACCCAGGCCGGCGGCATCGGCGCCATAGAAGCTTTATGCCTGGAAAACAACATTCCCTATCGCCGGTACATGAATAAGGCGGACAGCAAGGGCGGCGGCACCCTCGGCGGATATGTTGCCAGTGCCTGCTCCATGCAGGCGGTGGATGTGGGCGTGCCTATTCTGGCTATGCATTCCAGCCGGGAACTTATGGGCGTACGGGATCAGCAGGCGCTCAACCGGTTGGTCAGCGCTTTCTTCGGAGCCTGAAAGCAATAAGCAGCGACTTTATATTTACCCACATATCAACAATGAGCAAAGGGAAGCGGTATGGATTCGTCCATGCCGCTTCTTCTTGGGTAATGCTATGATTTTTCGCTGCGTTGTATGAATATCATTTGACATGTGTTTTTAATGCAGCAGCTGATCCATCACTGCTGCATGTTGTACAGAAAATATACATTTCAAATTTCTACCTTCCCTGTTCCTGCCATATCTCAACTGCCAGAAGACGATTTCCGGCTTTTACCGGAGTCCATGCCCTGTTTTAAGGTGGATGTTCACAGTTTCTCCTTTTCCCAGTCTTGACATTTCTTTCACCTTCGGTATAATAGTCAAGAACTTAATTGTTAAAATGTTTATTATTTGAAAGGAGGCACTTTATGGATCCAGACAACACAACCGGTTCGAACTTTTGCCGGTTAGGCCAACTGCTGGTCTATATCAATGCGCTGCGCCGTACAGCTATCTGGAAGGCAGACGGAGGCACCGGCCCCTGCCGGGGGCAGATGCGTGTGCTGCGCTGCATCCTGGAACACCCCGGTTGCGGACAGAAAGATGTAGCCGAACAGTTATATATTTCTCCGGCCGCTGTTGCCGATATTTGCAAACGGTTGGAGCAGGAAGCGCTTATAGAACGCACAGTCGTCCCGGATAATCGGCGCTGCAAGGTTCTCTTTGCCACAGACAAAGGCCGTCAGGTCTCTCAAAAACACCGTGAAACCTTTGCACAGGTGGATAAGCAGACCTTTCAGGGATTTTCCACTCAGGACCTGGATACTTTGAAAGGACTGCTTATGAAAATGATGGAAAACTTGGGCGGATGTCAGGCAGATCCCATGAAGATCTTTGCCCAGCTGGAAGAAAAGGACAGAAAGAAGGTACGATGAAACACAATATCAAACGCATTTTAAGTTATGTAAAAGAGAACAAATGGTTGGCCCTGATCACCATTGTTTGTATGCTGGGGGAAGTCATTTTGGAAATGCAGATCCCTACCACCATGGGCAATCTCATTGATGAGGGTATCAGCACCGGAAACAGCGCTTATGTGCTCCGGGAAGGAGGCTGGATGGTATTGTACGCCGTTCTTTCCATGATTCTTGGGGCTGGCGGCGCCTATTTCGGTGCAAGAGCCGCCAATGGCCTTTCCTACAATTTACGCACGGCTATTTTTGGCGCTGTGGAGGATTTTTCCTTTAAAAATACCGATAAGTTCACCACTCCTTCTCTGGTCACCCGGCTTACGCAGGATATCACCTATGTGCAGCAGGCTTTTATGATGTCCATCCGTATGGCTATGCGCTCCCCTGCCATGCTGATTCTGGCAGCAGTGAAAGCTACCCGTATCTCCGGAGATCTTTCTTTGGTATTGCTGTGCGCCGTGCCTTTATTGGGCCTGTCTCTGGGATATATTGCAATTAAAACTTATCCCCGTTTTCGGGTCATGCTCCATAAATATGATGATCTAAACGCCGCAGCCCAGGAAAACCTTATCGGCATCCGGGTGATCAAGTCATTTGTTCGGGAACCGTATGAATCCGCCAAATATGAAAAAGAGGCGGCAGAAGTTCGCGATGCACAGTTTAAGGCCGAAAAACTCCTTATCTGGAATGGACCTCTTATGTCTTTGGCCATGTATGGCTGCATAATTGCCGTGGTACTGCTGGGCGGCCAGTTTATTGCCCGTGGGCAGATGGAATCCGGTCAGCTGATCGGCTTTATCTCCTATATCTCCTCCATTCTCATGGCACTGATGATGATCAGCATGTATTTTGTGAATCTGGTCATGAGTTCCGCTTCCATGACCCGTATTGTAGAAGTGCTGGATGAAATCCCCGCCATTCCCGAAAACCGTGAAAGCAAGCTTCAGCTGCAGGACGGCTCTGTAGATTTTGACCATGTATACTTCTCCTATAAAGGAGACGGAGAAAACCCTGTTCTTTCTGATATTGACCTGCATATACAGAGCGGGCAGGTCGTGGGAATAATCGGCGGTTCCGGCAGCGGTAAAACCTCATTGGTGCAGCTGATCCCCCGGCTTTACGAAGTCGATCAGGGTGCCGTGCGGGTAGGCGGTCATAATGTTAAGGAATATTCCACCGATACGCTTCGGGATTCTGTGGGTATGGTGCTGCAAAAGAACGTGCTCTTCTCCGGCACCATTAAGGAGAACCTGCGCTGGGGCAATGAACATGCCACAGATGAGGAGATCGAATATGCCTGCAGGGCTGCCTGCGCCCATGATTTTATCAAGAGTTTTCCCAAGGGATATGATACGGACCTGGGGCAGGGAGGCGTTAATGTCTCCGGCGGTCAAAAACAGCGTATCTGCATTGCCCGTGCTCTGTTGAAAAAGCCGAAGATCCTGATCCTGGATGATTCCACCAGTGCCGTGGACACCATGACAGATGAGAGCATTCGCCGCTCCTTCAAGACCATGTTCCCGGAAACTACCAAATTCATTATCGCCCAGCGGATCCAGTCCGTTAAAAACGCTGACAAAATCATTGTTCTGGACGAAGGACGTGTGGCGGATGTGGGTACACACGAAGAATTGCTGGCCCGCAGCCCCATTTACAAAGAAGTCTATGAATCCCAAAACAGAAAGGAGGCGGATGCCTGATGCCCCCCCGTGCAAAAGGATACAGCAAGCCCAAAGATGCCAAAGGTACTTTCAAGCGTCTATTTACATACCTGAAACCCTTTCATACAATGTTGGCTATGGCCATGGTATGCGTACTGCTAAGTTCTGCCGGCGGTGTTGCAGGCACTTACCTGCTTAAACCGATTTTTAACACCGCCACAAGCATGTTTCAAACGGGTTCAACCGATTTCACTCCACTGGTGCGGCAGGTACTGCTGCTGGCAGCGGTGTATGCACTGGCAGCTCTTGCCAACTACGGCAGCAGCCGATTGATGCTGGGCGTACACACGCAGGTGCTCTACCAGATCCGCCGGGATATGTTTGCCCATATGGAAAAGCTCCCTCTCCAATATTTTGATACCCATACTCATGGAGAGATCATGAGCCGCTTTACTAACGATACAGATACCCTTCGCGAGTTCCTTGGCAACTCTCTGCTGAGTGTATTGACCAATCTGCTGACTTTGAGCGGTATTTTGATCATGATGCTGCTTATGAGCTGGAAAATGACACTCATTATTCTGGCTGCACTGGTGCTCATGGCTTTTGCTTCCACTAAACTGGGAAAGGCCTCGGCCAAGTACTTTCGCGGCCAACAGCAGGCCATGGCCGCTGCTAACGGCTATGTGGAAGAGCTTTTTGAGGGGCAGCGGGAAGTTAAAGTCTTCTGCCGGGAAAACATGGTCAAGGATCGATATGCCAAACTGGCTGCTGACTTGCGGGATAACGCCACCCGGGCCACCACCAGTTCCATGGTGCTCATGCCCATTATGGGCAACACCAGTTATATTCTCTTTGCTTTGACTGCCATGGCAGGGACGGGTATGATCATTCAGGGACGCATGGATATCGGCACACTGGCGGCCTTTCTCCAATATGCCAAGCAGGTGAACGGCCCGGTATCCCAGATCTCCATGCAGGCTAACAATATCTTCAACGCTCTGGCAGGTGCCGAACGGATCTTTGAACTGATGGACACCCGTCCGGAGGTGGATGCAGGTCAATACCGGCTGGTTCACACGGGTCGTCATGGCTGGGCCTGGGAAAAAGACGGGCAACAGATTCCCCTGAAAGGAGACGTACGGTTTGAAAACGTGACCTTCTCTTACGACGGGAAAAAGACAGTGCTTCGGAATCTGTCTCTGTTTGCAAAGCCCGGACAGAAGATCGCTTTTGTAGGATCCACCGGTGCCGGCAAGACCACAATCACCAACCTGATAAATCGTTTTTATGATGTGCAGGAAGGTGCTATCACCTATGACGGAATCAATGTGAAGGACATCGCCAAGGAAGATCTGCGCAAGTCTCTGGGAATGGTATTGCAGGATATCCACCTGTTCACCGGTACAGTCATGGACAATATCCGTTATGGCCGTCTGGATGCTACGGATGAAGAGTGTTTGGAAGCAGCCAAACGCTCCAACGCTCATTTCTTCATTTCACATCTGCCCGAGGGATATGACACAGTTCTGACAGCGGATGGCGCCAATCTTTCCCAGGGACAGCGGCAGCTCATTGCCATTGCCCGGGCAGCGGTAGCGGATCCACCGGTGTTGATATTGGATGAAGCCACCAGTTCTATCGATACCCGCACAGAAGCTCACATTGAAAAGGGCATGGATGAGCTTATGGAAGGGCGGACTGTTTTTGTCATTGCCCACCGGCTCTCCACCGTTCGCAATGCCGATGCCATTATGGTACTGGAAAACGGCGAGATCATTGAGCGGGGCAGCCATGAAGATCTGCTCCGCCAGAAAGGTCGTTACTATCAGCTTTACACCGGTATGTTTGAGCTCTCCTGATCCCAGTCTCTATCCGATTTACCGCTTAAAAAAGCAGCTGCACCCTGCGGCTGCTTTTTATGTATGAATTATGAAAGCCAAAATAAAAAAGTGACTTTATCCCGATTGAATATACTTCTTCTTTCCATCAAAAAAACGCCCGAAGGCGTTTTTCCTGTCAATTACCCGTACCGGGGCTTACGCTTGCATCCGGGCTCATGCTTACACCTGGACTCACGCTGGGATCAGCACTGGGTACCAGGCTTTCTTCCGGGGTCATAGACGGTGCCGGAGCTGTGGCCTGCTGCGTAGGGGCTGCGGTAGCCTTTTGTGTGGGTGCTGCCGTAGGAGCGGGTTTTACGCTCCCGGAGCATGTGCATCCGCTGATGATCCCCATGCAAAGGGCCAGCCCCAGTATAAGGGCCATGGCTTTTTGAGTGTTCAAGGGGCATACCTCCTTTTTTAGGTTCTGCCCCTATCTTTCCCGTTTGGACAGAAAAATATCCATTCCTGGTTTTGCCAATTTTTTTGCTTCCAGCAGCACCAGCTCCCCTTTTCCATTTCGGCAAACGATCTCCATGGCTTTGGGTTCCAAACGATTCCGCCGCAAAATGGTCAGCAGTGTGGTCAAATACGTGGCTTTGTAGCAGATATACAATCTGCCTCCGTTGTTTAAAAGCAAAAATGCTGTTTGAATAAACTCTTCCAGCACTTCCCCATGACGCATAAGATTGCGTCCCGGATCTTCTGCAGGCATGGAACAATCAAAATAAGGCGGGTTGCAGGTAACGATATCCAAGGAACCCCGTGAGAAAAAATTTGTTGCCTCCTGTGCACGGCAGCAGATAAACTCTATGCTAAATCCGTTTTTTTGTGCAGAACGTCGGGCCAGAACCAGCTGTTCCTCCCGGATATCCACCCCGGACCATTTTCCAAAGCCCCGCGACCTGGCATACAGGGGAATGATCCCGTTTCCCGTCCCGAGATCCAGACATCGATCCCCGGACTTCAGACGCATAAAATGAACCAGTCGAATGGAATCCTCTGTAAAGCAGCCTAATTCCTTATCCTGATAAAGCCCGTAAGAACCCTCCAGCAGTTCCCAGCGTTCCATCAGTATTGCCCCATAATCCCGATGGTCACGCCGGTATAGTAATGTGTCAGTATGCTCTTATAGTTTGCTCCCTCCAAAGCCATGCCGTTAGCACCGCTCTGACTCATGCCCACACCATGGCCAAAGCCTTTTGTATGAAAGATCACCGAATCCGCTGTGATCTCCACGGTAAACATGGCGCTGTCAAGAGAAAACATTTTTCTGGCCTGTTTGCCGGTGATCTCCACAGCCCCCAGCTGCAGTTTTTCTACCCGGCCGCTGGGGTACGCAGACAGAATCTTTACCTGTTCTTCCAGCTTATCTGCTTCCAGATTTGCATCCGGATTCGCACCATTAGCCGCTTGCACAAAATTCTCCCGCGTATAGGTTCTTTCCCCGGAAAGGCGGCTGCCCACTTCCTTAGGGCTCTCCACGCCCCGCAGATAAGGGATGGCATTTGCATATACGTTTTCGCTGTTCTCTGTGTATCCGCCGGAAGAAGCGTGATACATGGCGTCTATAGGTTTGCCGTCATAGAGCAGTACCTGCCCGGCGGTATCCATGATAGCAGCGGCAATGCAGGAATGGTAATAGGCATATTCCTCTCCCCACCGCTCCTTCAGAGCCTCTTCCGTGCGATAGGCCTGACAGCAGCCTGAATTGGTGCATATATCCGCAGCAGCGTTGGTGGCACAACCACCATGAGAAATGGCATACAGGGAGTAGGTTCGAGCGGCCACTGCCTGTGCCTTAATGGCCTCCAATGCATAGGAAGCAGGTACTTCCGCCGCTACAACGCCCATCAGATACTCCTCCAGCTGCATATCCCGCAACTCACCTGTATCGTCAAACCAGACTTTGATCCAGGTGGAATGCACCGCTTCATAGTCTATTGTTACCGGTATGGGGCTGCGGGTCGGCACAGGTGCCTCCGTTTGCGGGATCACGGCACTCTGAGCTGCCTGCGCCCGGTTGGAGCAGGCCTTTGCTATGCCCATACCCAACAGAATCAGGGCAACGAGCAGCAATGTCAAGGGTGCACCTACTCCCCAATTTATAATGACAACGCGATTCTTCTTCCGTTTCCTCTTCTTTGCCAAAGGAAAGCCTCCACAAACGTTTTTTTCTGATTATACTCCATCCCTCATCCGACGGAAAGGCTAAAAAGAAAAAGAAAGGATGAACAAACTGCGTACACATCGTAATTTCTTTTTATCTCTACTGCTGAATTATTACATTTTCGACAAAGTATATAAAACCAAAAGGTTGCACCCCATCTGATTTACTGGTATACTTATTTAGGAGGTAAGTGCCATTGAAACAATTGACCGATACTCTGATAGAATCCATCCGTTCCGTTCTTCCCATTTCTGCCATTGTGCTGATATTGAGCATTACCCTTTCTCCCATGCAAAGCGGTGTGCTGGTTCTCTTTCTTTTCGGCACCATATTGCTGATCTTTGGTATGGCCCTATTCACCATTGGTTCCAATACGTCCATGCATCCTTTGGGTGTGGGCATTGGTGTGCAGCTGCATAAATCCAAGAAAAGTCTGCTGCCCCTGTTGGCCTGTTTCCTGCTGGGTGTTATCATCACCATTGCAGAACCGGATCTGCAGGTATTAGCCCGGCAAATCCCCTCCATCCCCAATCTGGTGCTTATTTTGGCCGTAGCCATTGGCGTAGGCATCTTTCTGATGGTGGCCATGGTGCGCGCCAAACGGCGTTTGCCCCTGAATTTGCTGCTGCTGATTTTTTATGGGGTACTGTTTCTTCTTGCCTTCTTTGCTCCAGAGGATTTCATTCCCGCTGCCTTTGATTCCGGCGGCGTCACCACCGGGCCCATCACTGTGCCATTTATCATGGCCCTCGGTGCGGGTCTTGCCACCACTGCCAGTCAAAAGAACGAAGAAGGTTCTTTTGGTCTCGTCGCCCTGTGCAGTATCGGTCCTATTCTTTCCGTGCTGCTGCTGAGTCTATTTTACACCCCGGATACGACTTCCAGCGAGATCGTTATTGGCGAGTTGTTTACTACCAAAGACGCTTTTCAGGTTTTGTGGCATGCGCTTCCGGAATATGCCTGGGAAGTGTTTATTGCTATGGGGCCAATTGCCCTTGTATTCATTCTCTTTGAACTTGTTTTCCGTCGATTCCACCGGCACGAAGTATTTCGCATTGCCGTAGGTCTGCTGTATACATACGCCGGTCTGGTACTCTTCCTGACGGGGGCCAATGCAGGCTTTATGCCCGCCGGCAAACTGTTGGGAGCAGGTATCGCCCAAAGTTCTTTGAGATATGCGTTGATCCCCGTTGGCCTGCTTATGGGCTGGTTTGTAGTTTCGGCAGAGCCTGCGGTTCATGTGCTGAAAAAGCAGGTAGAAGAAGTTACCTCCGGAGCCATTTCGCAAAAAGCCATGGGCATTGGCATATCCATCGGCGTAGGGATAGCCGTAGCGATATCCATGGCACGGGTACTTACCGGGATCCCTCTTTTCCCCATCCTGCTGGTAGGCTATATTCTTTCTCTGGGCATCAGCTTCTTTGTTCCCCCTGTATACACCGGCATTGCCTTTGATTCCGGCGGCGTAGCCAGCGGTCCCATGACCACTGCCTTTATGCTTCCTTTTGCTATAGGCGCCTGTGAAGCCTTAGGCGGAGACATTATGACCGACGCTTTCGGCCTTGTCGCCATGGTAGCCATGGCGCCCCTGATCACCATACAGTCCATGGGGCTCATCAGTCGGATCCATCACAAAGCGATGCTGGCTAAGGCAGCCCACGAGATCAATGAGATCCCCGATACCATTCTCTGTTTTGACCGGCAGGAGATTCTTGCCGCATCTATTCCAGAAAAGGAGGGCCTGTCCTGATGATTGAAAGACCTAAGATGCTCTTTTCCATTGTAGAGCGCGGTTCAGGCCGTTCCTTGACTCAATGGCTGACCAGCCAGAATATTCGGTTTCACATCCAATTTGTGGGGACGGGCACCGCTCCTTCTGATATGCTGGATATCCTTGGTCTTGGATCCGTTGATAAAGATGTGATATTGAGCTTTTCCACTCAAGGCGCTATAGATGCCATGGTCGGAAAGTTTTCCCAGGGATTCAGCGCCGTAGTACGCAGCCGGGGCATTCTGGCGGTATTGCAGCCCAATGCCATCAGCAACCTTTTTGCCACCATACTTAACAAACAGACCGGGGATTACCCGCAAGGAGATACGACTATGGAAAAAAGCGAATTTGCTCACAGCCTGCTGCTGATCACCGTAAACCGGGGCTATGCCGACGAAGTCATGCACGAAGCCCGAAAAGCCGGCGCTACAGGAGGAACGGTGATCCGTTCCCGTCTGGTAGGCACTGAAGATGCCGAAAAGGTCTATGGGGCTATGTTAGGAGAAGAACGGGAGATCATCACCATCCTGACTTCCGATCGAAACCGGGATGCCATTATGGAGACTGTGAACACCTCCTTCGGTCTGCGCTCCCCGGCGCAGGGTCTGCTGTGCTCTCTGCCGGTAGATAAAGCCTACAAGCTCTAATATTTGCATATCAAAGCGCCTCCAGCCAGGAGGCGCTTTTTGCACGGAAATAAGCAGAGGCTGTAATTTGCGCCATGCAAAATACAGCTTCACATCACAGATTTAAAGAAAACAGTCCAGCCAAACCGGAATATGGATGCTACCAAAGAAGAAGCATATGGGAGAAGCCTGTGTTTAGCACTATGATGTGTATCTTCGGGGGCGCCACGCCTGCGGTGCGAAACGCCGCGCAGAGGCAGCTGGCTGCCATGTGCCCCGCCCATCGAGTACCGGGAAACCACATGCTCCCTCGTCCCATCCCTCGTGCAGAACGAATAATGCACTTAAAGTTTTTCCCCGGACATATATACCGCCAAGCGTTCCAAAGCGTCCGTACAAAGGACAAAATCGGCATAACGCCCCGGAGCGATAGATCCCATTTCTTTCTCACGCCCCAAAGAAACAGCCGGTCGGGCCGTGGCTGCCAAAACAGCCTCATTCTCCGGGATACCAAAGGAAACAGCTTTTTTCATGCAGTCAAAAAGATGGGTAGCAGATCCGGCAATTGTTCCGTCAGAAAGAGTGGCCAGCCGGCCTTGCAGATAAACCTGCTGCCCTCCCAGTGTATATACACCATCCCCCATTCCCAAACACCGAAGCGCATCAGAGATCAGACAGATCCGATACGGAAAAAGCTTAAATGCCAGGCGCACCGCACTGGGGTGAACATGCAGGCCATCGCAAATCAGTTCCGCCATCACATTTTCCCGCTCGCTGGCAGCCCCAATGGGTCCTGGATGCCGATGGTGAATACCGGGCATGGCATTGAACAAATGCGTTACATGCGTAGCGCCCGCCTCAAAAAATGCGTCGGCTTGCTCATAGGTACAATCCGTATGAGCCAGTGAAACCGTAGTCAGTTTGCTTGCTTTTTTTGCAAACTCTACCCCACCCGGAAGCTCCGCCGCTACATCTGCCTGCCGAAGCAGTCCGCCTGCCGCTTTATACAATGTTTCAAACACACAAAAATCCGGCAGTCGCAGATAGGATGGATTTTGTGCTCCAACCCTTTTCTGCGAGAAAAAAGGGCCTTCCATATGGATACCGGCGATTCTGGCACAGCCTGTTTGTACACTTTTTGCCAATCGAGCAGCCATGGTATAGGCTCGTTCCAGAGTCTCATAAGGCAAAGTCATAGAGGTTGGGCAAAAAGCGGTTATCCCCTGAGCTGCCAAATACCTGGCCATGCTGATCAGACCCGTTTCCTCTCCGTCAGAAAAGTCTGCGCCTACAGCCCCGTGAATATGAATATCGATCAACCCCGGGAGGACTTTACACCCTCCCAGATCTACTTCCCCCCGCATATTCCCGGTGAAAATCTCTTCGAACAGGCCATCTTTCACGACAAAGCCGCCATGCACATAACCGGTTGGGGTAAATATCTGTCCGTTAAAAAATACCTTGCGCATATGAAGTCTCCTCGCTTAGCGGTCTAAAGGCTGGTTTATTTCTTCTCCAAATAAGCTTCAAACCCGCTGCTCATAGTTCTGGTGCCATCCTCCATCAGGAATAGCGCTTCCACATTCTCCAGAGATTCGATCAGTGCCAGTCCGCGCTCCTTTCCCAATAGCAGACAGGTCGTAGATAATGCATCTCCGCTCAGTGAATTTTGGGAAATGATCGTCACACTGCTAACCCCCGTATCGGCCGGTGCACCCGTATAAGGGTCCAGAATGTGAGCATAACGCACCCCATCCCGCTCAAAGAATCTTTCATAAGTACCGCTGGTAACTACGCTGACATCCCGCGCATACAGAACAACGGAGATATCCCCTTCCCCGCCTTCCGGGTCTCGAACGCCTATGGAAAAGGGATTTCTTCCGGGCTTTTCTCCGATCAGCAGGATGTTGTGGCCCAGATCTAAAACAGCGGAAGTACAGCCTCTCTCCATCAAAAATGCTTTAAGCATATCCGCCATATATCCTTTTGCCAACGCCCCCAGATCCAACGCCATGCCTGACCGGGGCAAACGGGCCGTACCGGCTTTATCATCCAATTCCAGTTCCTCCACTCCTTTGAAAGAAAGAGCCACCGTTCTTTCCTCCTTCGTAGGCACATATCCCTGTCCGTTTACATCCCACAGATCAATAAGCGGAGCCAGGGTCATATCCAGATATCCATCGGAAAGAATATAATACTCTTGGGCAGCCAGCAGCAATTCCATAGTTTCCGGCGCTATGGAAACAGCCTCCCTCTCCCCCGCCTGCCGGTTGATGTTCCACACATCACTGCCTTCCTTATGCGCACTGAGCAGGCTCTCCAATCGTTCCAACTCCTCGAAGGCCTCCTGTAAAAGAGTTGTTCCGCCGCCATCATAAAGGGTAAGCGTCACCAACGTGTCCAGACAAAACCGGCTTTCCCGGAAAGGTGCCTTGTTATTCCCCTCACAGGCAGAAAGCCATAACGCCGACAGCCCCAGACAAATGGTTAAAAACAGACAGCATGTTTTTTTTGCAGAAAGTATTTTCTCTTTTTTCATAGCGGAAGCAAGTATCCTGCAGTCATGCAGAAACAGAAAAAGTTTATAAATCAGTCTCTGTTTTCGCTAATGCCCGGCCGATAGCCTCTTTAAATCTTTTAGAGAGGATCGCACATTTCTCAATATGGACTTTGCCCGTTTCCAGAATAAGCGTTGCAGAATCACTATGAAGCCTCAACTCCCGCACTTGTGTAAAATCATATTGTGTTTCGTTGCCAAACATGGTGCTGTAGACGAAGGAATCAGTATCGAGCATTTGGATCCATTGATTTTTCCAGCACAAAACAGCGGATATGCCAATTCCAAAGCAAACTATCATCCCTATAACCAATAGTAAATTTGATGACAGTATAGCACCGATCAGCCAGCCGATTGCCATCGCAATAAAAAACAATCCCGTCCAGCAAACCCAAGCAGGTAAATACACGTCTTTCTTTCCGTTATTCACGCTCTCTACCTCCATTTATATAGACATACAACAAGTTTATCATACACGCATTTTGACTTTATGTCTATCCGGATAAAGCAAAAATGAATTAAGCTGTGAAAAAACAGTACTTGCAGAACGCTTTTCTATCAAAAGGCGGTTGATTTTTTTAACCATCTTTTGCTGTATTATGCGGGAAATATTGATTGAATTTCACTCCTTTCAGTTCAGGGGCAAAAACAGTTCAAAGGCAGGATCGCCCCCTAATGTTCCTGCCTTTGAATCTTCTTTTTTATTATCGAGGCGGCATAATCCGACACGCTACAAGGGACATACCCGTTATCAATTCGGGGCGTACAATCTTGAACTTTAACTATGATTTTCAAATATTTCAATATGGTCAATCGGTAAATATGGCCTTTCTTGTACTTGGGCATACCGAGAAAGGAAACATCGTGGATATACGCATGAATATTGGCAAAAGGCAAATACCGTTTCCACTTTCTGTTACTTTGCTTTATATCGGCATAGACCTCACCAAACACATACTTACCTTGTGATCCGCAATATCCTTCACATGAGACGCCGATAATTCTCCGCTCCTCTTCTATTTGACATTTTTTCCATAAATCAAACAGTGCTAATACACCTTTCAATATTATCCCACCAATGTATACGGTGCAAAAAGCAATTGATGGACTAAGGACAATGAGGTCTCCTATCATCCTTTCCGGGTTTTCTATATATAACCCTCTTCCTAAGAAGAATAAGGACATCCATAGAAGCAGCCAACTGAAAGAATGCTTGATTAACCTGTATATAATTCCGTTCACGACCGATCCCCCTGTGTTATGTATTTATCACTCAAGCCGTAAATATTTCTATACGGATTTATAATCGTTTGTATATATAGTGACGAGTTCATCAAGCATATGCTGCAACGCATCGCTTTCCGAGGAAAAACCAATGCAATCATACTCTTTTCCCCTCTCCCTTGTGAACGTTTCCCAACGGAGTTTGTTCTTTCGAATGTTATAGCCATCGTTAGTGCTGCTATCAAAAGAAACTATTTCTGGTGGTATTCCGTTCTCCTGCAGACGTACGATAAATTCATTTTTGTTCATATTCTCATTGTCTCCTTAGCTAAACAGCCAGGGGTCATTGCCCGTTACTGCGAAATCAGCACGGAGCCGTGGTAGTTGTAATTGGTTACTGTCCCATTTACGGTCTTCTGCATGCGGATTCCATTTACAAGTGATCAGCTATGTACCAAGCATCGCCTTTGTGATACCACAAAGGCAAAAAACTTGTCAGGTGTACTCCTTAAACTTTTAAATGCTTGGGATTATCCCAGCAGTCTGCCTTTTGCCCTCAAAAGGCATTGCTTGCCGGTATATGTTATTATGTTATTTCGTATCATAACTATTGCATACGCCAATTATATTTTTCGCCTTGCGATATATCAAGAGTTTTTCCATTAATTGAGACCTTTGTGTTGTCAATCCAAACGATTTTGGCTTCGTATTCATGATAGGCATCATAAATAAGACTTTTCTTATCGTTTGTTATCAAATAAACTCTAATTGAAAAATCAACAGTTGCGCCGGGTTCTGTTCTATATGCTTCTAAATTATATTTACCATCTGGCGACTGCGAAGCAATTAAAAAAGTTTCCGGATTGTTTGTTTGAGAGTTTCCAATATTCAGAGCCGGAATAATATAAATCCGAATAAACAAGGCGAGTAATACCATCAAAACAACACATGCCATTGTTGATAAAATGATCACAATAATTCTTTTCATCATCACAACCCCACTAATGATCTTCATTATAAAGCATAATTCTGTACATTATATATATTTGATCGCGAAGATCGTCGCCATTTGAAGCCATAATAAACGAAAAATTGGATGTTCCTGCCTTGATTTGTGCAAAACCTGCACCAAGCAGTAAAACTGAATCCGGCAATCCAAGTGCTTTACCAGTGTAACCAAAATTGATATTTCCAATATCTTGCCCCTGAATCACCAAATCATTAAACTGGAATGTTCCTTGATATTCTGGTAACTGCTTTAAATCCCACTCACCTTTATTTCGTACTTTGTTATAGAACTGTTTTCCTGATTCAATTATCCCTTCGTTTTTGGTAGTTTCTTTTACCGTATTCGCATTTGTTTTAAGTGTTTCCCTAAAACTTTCAGTTATATCGGCTGTTGGTTCTGGTAAAGAATCTAGCTCTTTTTGAACTCTTTTGGTTTCCTTTACAGTGCATACAACCTTTGTAACCACTGCAGCAACAGCTACTACAGCCACTACTGCTTTGATTATTGCAGAAATCCAAAATTGTCCTGAAGGATCTACACGATTAACCGGATTATTACCACAGTATGCAAACAAATTCAATCCTGTTAAATCACTACCCGTTGAGAGCTGATTATCTGCATTTATCCACCGACCGATCTCGGGATCGTAATAACGGCTGATTACGTAGTACAGCCCCGTCTCGGCATCGTAGACATACCCACGGTAGCGGAACGGGTTTTGCGCGCCTAATGTACTTGCCAAGGTGCCGGTGGTGGACAGCGGTGTGCCCCAACTGTCATAGGCGTATTCTACTACGGTATTGCTTTCACCGTCAATCAGACGGATAATGTCGTTTTGCCTGAAACCTTTAAGGACTTGGATTATCCTAGCAGTCCCAAAAGGCGATGCTTGCAGTATTAAATCACTCTGAAATTAAACTAAATGCTGATACAAGCCGGTTAAAGTCGTCAATAACTACGTATTGTCCTTTTGCGAACTCAATACACTTTCCCTCACCATAAATGTATCCAATAGCAAGTATCTTATTATCCGGATCATAATACTTCTTTTTGCAGAACTGCTCATAATCAGAATAGTATACGCCATCTGCATGCGGAAAATCAATCTTCACATATATGCATCCAGCGGAAGCAGTAGGTTTTTTAAGTTTTGCAATTTCACAGCTCAAAAAAACCTGATTTCCCAAGAAGTGTTCTAGTTTATACTTGTTCTCTGTAACAACTGATGTGACAATTTCAAACGACCAATGGTACGGATAAACCGAAAAAGGACATATTGATGGTGACGGAACGTAAATCATTGAACCATCACCTGTGATAACTGATTTCCCCTGTTTTATTTCATTACATGTCTCATATACAATACATATTTGCTTTTTCATTTTAACTCCTTAGAAAAAATGACCAATTAGTCCCTTCCCATTAATCGTAGTTAATTCCCAAATACCACTTTGAAAAGTTTGCCGCACATTGCTAAATGCTGTACCTGCTGCTCTAAAAGTATAAACCCCTCCACTTTCATATCAGGTTGCACGCCGCATCAGCATCTAAAACAATCCTCTGTGTTATCGCTTAACTACTTTTGCACTGAATTTATCATAGCGTCGAAATACAATTTAGGAGAAACATATTGTTTTACCTCTTCCCATAATTCTTTTGATGGAGAAACATAAATGCACTCATCCGTCATATTGTAGCAGCTATAACCGTCCAACCGTTTCTCTGGTACGTGTGCAGAAAAACAAGCACTACCAGCCTGATATTCCGTTCCAGGCAGGACAGCAATGAATGAGATATATTTACAATTGCTCCAATCGAGAAACAATCTCTTTGAAAAGGTCGCAGACAGTGCACACCCGCTTCATCGAAGTAAACAAAATTAAACATGAGGAGAACAGGTTTCCGAAAAATGAATATATCTAACAGTAGAAATACCAATTCGCTCACAAGAGCCACATATTTAAATACCGTTTGAATCCTATATCCCTCTATCACCATGCATATGGGAACTAAGTTCAATGCGAATACCATAATTAAATACTCGATAGCTCTGGCTCTACGAACAACGGGAAATTTTTTTATGCTATTATGTTTCATATCTTACCTCTCGAAAACACTTTGCTAACGCAACAAGAATTCTGATTTTGCAAAGCATGTACACTTTAATTATTTACATTATACGTCAAAATTTCTCAAAGCTAATTCTTTATTTGCTTTATTTTCAAAAGTTTCATATCTGTCAGAACGGCCATAAAAAAGGCTGCTTCCGCTTTTAGTGGTCGTATGAAGGAATTCCAAATGCAGCAGAACAGAAAGACTTTTTAGAAAGGAGATAAAGAAAAAACTGCAGTTTTAATACCTTCTATCAAAACTGCAGTTCTCATATGGTGCGGTGGACGAGACTTGAACTCGTACGCCATAAGCACACGCACCTCAAACGTGCCTGTCTGCCAATTCCAGCACCACCGCGCAATTCAATAGTATACGGATGAGACGGGCATTTGTCAAGCCTTTACAGCAAAATACGAATGATTTTTTTCTTCCGGGCCACACTATGTCCATGAAACGCTGTATTTCCTGGCCCCTGTTGGCCCTTATGCTTCTTTTAGGCTGTGGGAAAACTCCTTCCCCCGGAGTGCAAGCTTCTCCCAGCCCAGCTTCTACCTTTACTCCTGCCCCAACCGCTTCGCCGCTGCCAGACAAAACTGCGCTGGAAGCCGTTCTTAAGCAAAAGACCCTGGTACTCCATCTGGAAGAGGATACGGATCGATATGATCTGCATACACTGGGCTACCGCTGCAGAGAAAACGGGCAAACCTACCTGGACGAGGCTGCATTTTCTGACTTTTGCGATAAGCTGGACAATCTTTATGCTTGCGAAGCCAAAGATGCACAGGCTTTACTCACCGATGATCCACAGTCGCCTTTTCTGTTTGAATCCGAAGAACCGGGTAAACGAGTAGATCGAACGGCGTTTTCCGCTCTGCTGTTGGAAGGAGGAGGCCCTGTAACAGTCCCCTTTGCTAAGGTGGCGCCAGCAGTGACACAAGCCCGCCTGAAACAGGAATTCACACTGCTGAGCAGCTTTACCACCAGCTTTAAAGGTGATACTTTAGGGAAAGCCAACCGGGTAAAGAACATCGCCCTGGCCGCCAGCCGCATCAACGGTTATGTACTGGAGCCGGAGGCGGTATTCAGCATGAACAAAACTATTCTGGACCGAAACAAGAAAAACGGCTACTATACCGCCGCCGCCATCCGCAACGGAGCCTATAATCAGGAATATGGTGGAGGCGTGTGCCAGGTATCTTCCACGCTTTTCAATGCCGTACTTATGGCGGATCTGGAAGTGGTAGAACGGTATCATCACAGTTGGCCCATGCACTATGTGCCCATCGGACGGGATGCCACCATTGCTACAGGAGAAAAGGATTTCCGCTTTAAAAACAATACCGAAAGCAATGTTTACATTGTTGCCCGGGCAGATACGGAACAGAAGACGATCACCATAGAGCTCTATGGGGTGCACAGCGATGATTTTGCCTATATTCAGGTAGTATCGGAACAGACCGGAACATTACCCAAAAAGGGAGATCAGGTACAGCTGGATGAAAGTCTCGCTCCCGGGCAGCGAAACGTACAGCGAAAAAGCCGGCAGGGGCAAACATCTACTACTTATAAGGAATATTACGATGAAACCGGTTCTCTGCTCCGGCGGGTGCTGGCCTTTGAGGACAGCTACCCTTCCATCGGCGGCATAACTTATGTTTCCCCTCAGGAATACTATGAGTAGCTTCCGGTCCTAAATAAGCGCCCACGGAAGCATCCGTGGGCGCTGTTTTTACAACTGAATAAGAACTCTTACAACAAAATTTATGAACACACTCCCGTCAGCTTATAAATGCAGATGCCGCCCTGATCAAAAAGCAGAGTACCATTGACCTCAAACCAGTCCGTATCCACCGCAAAATGATACCGCTCTGATGACCCTATATACACATAGCTTACCCCATAGGACCGGAACAGTTTTTCACTTTCCCCGGGATTTTCCAGCATGGCGGCAATATCTGCATGACGCTGAGAAGTATCTATGCCATGGTAATACAGATACAGATCCGATCCGCAAACAATGTTTCTGCCGGCCAGCACGCAAACCGGATTCAGATGCCAGCTGTAATCCGTCAGAAATACGGCTTTGGGATCTGTGTTTTTTTCTATATAGTCTGCCGCTGTCAGTTCTGCAGGGCCAAAGGCTTCATAACTGGCGCCCCACTCCCGAGCCACGGTCATGATGCCGGAAAGAAACAGAGTTATTGCCAGAAGAAAGGCCACAAGTTTTTTTACGCTATAGGCACCGGCAGCGCTGTTATGAGCCTGCTCCGTATGCAGCCGTATCCCACCCAGAAAGCCGCCTGCAAGCATCATCGCTCCCAGCAGCAGAAGCAGGATACAGGTCCTGCTCTCCAAAGTCAAGGTGCTTTGGCTCCTGCCTTCCACAACTCTGTAAAGCAGGTACAAAAAGACTCCGCTCTCCCCCACGCACAAAACAGTCCACAGGCCGGGGAAACGAGTTCTCTGTACCAGCAGACTCCCGGAGAGATATGCACTCAGCAGCAGCCCCAGACACACCGTCAACAGCCCACTTTGCCGGAAGTTCAAAGGCGTATCTCCCAAAAATCCTGTCAGGGCATACAAACAGGTCAACAGCAGGCACAAGCCATGAAGCAAAGCAAGAAGGCTTTGCCGTTCTTCTTTAGTACTGTGGCTGGCGATATACCGGTTCCACCGATGAAACAGATATCCCAGCAGCTTAGCCGTCAGCCCGCACAGGTAAAAGAACCAGACAAACAGGAGCTTGTTGTTATCGTACACATTTGGCTGAAATACGACCAGTTCTCCGATACACCAAAGAACCAGAGGCCCGGCCATGATCCGCCTGTCCCGCCGCGAAAGAAGCAGGAGCCCGGGCAGCAGAAGCAGAAACATCCATCCCATGTTCTTGATATAAAACCAGAGATAGCCATCCACCTCATTGGCCCAGTTCAGGTGCAGGCGCACCATGCCGCTTTCTCCTGCCTGACGGAAAGCAAAACCGAACAGCTGGGGAGCTGCCAGCAAAATAACTATGCCTCCATACAGGGCCCATCCCAGAAACCTTTTTTTATCAAAGCAGGAGCAAAGCTCCATCAAACAGTAAACCCCGCTGAGAATACCCAGAGCCAGAAAAGAATGGGTATGAAGCAGAGGCAGACCAGCGGCCAGCAGAATTAACCCTGGGAGACTCTCCTTCCGCCGGCAAAAAGCCCAGTCATGAAGCAGATACAAGCAGGGGAACAGGAATACCCAGCCAAACAATGTCGCCCGCTGCGGTACCAGCATGTCCACAATGGGGTTCACCCAGCGCAGGCCTATCTCCGGCAGATTGGTAGGGGTTTTATAGTAACCGTCCAACAGCCAGCTAAGGTTAGTGGCAAAGCCAGTATCTCCTAGAAGTGCGGATAAAGTGGAACTGCCATTGAGCCGATCCAGAAAATAAGCAAAGCCAAAACCGCCCCCTAGGAAAAACAGCCAACACCCCAGCACCGCCCGCCAAGGACGCTTGAGCCATTGCCGCATCAGGCAGTATACTCCCAGCAGCACCAGCATGTAGGCGTATAAAGCGGGGATCAGGTAGGCGCTGCGCAGATCCGCCCCCAACACGGCCATAGAGGCGCTGGAGGCTTCACAAAGAAATGGATAGTTGACCCCGTGGCCGGGGAAAATGCTGTATTCCGGTGGAAATGTTCCCTGCCGAGCCAAGGAAGAGATAAAGCCCAAATGCATAGCCAGATCCCCATAAGTGGTTTGCCCCACATACAGGGAACCATCCTTAGGCTGCAGAATATGTGTGGAAAACAGATATCCGCCTATAAAAAGTAAAGGCAGCAGTGCCAGCAACGGCCAGCACTCCTCCCGGTGTAAACTAAGTCCCTTGAGCAGACAGCGGCCCTGCTTTCGGGCATAATATACCCCTGCACCGGCCAGCAGGCCCATCAGCAGCGCACCCAGCAGATTTTCCAGCAGGGAAAAGCGCCCTGTTGCAAAAGCAAACAGAGCCGGCAGCCAGCTCAATCCAAAAAGCCCCAGCACAAGCCCCAGCCATAAGGCACGCAAACCACGCTCTTTTGGAAATACAAGGGCTCGAAGCAGCAACCCGCAAAACGCAAAATACAGGGTGAATAACAGTGCAAAAACCATAATGGCCTCCCAAAGAATATGGCTCCATTATACAATAAGGGCAGTAAAAAGAAAACAGCTCTGTCTGCTGGGACAGGGCCTCGCCTGTAAACTGTTTGAAAAACTTGGGATGCCGATCTGCATACAGCACAAAAAACAGCCCCGGAAATTTGTCCGTGCGGCTTAGGGATAATGTAAATCTCTAAAAAGAAGACGGCATAGTTTACAGCAATGTAGGCTATGCCGTCTTTTCTTGCGCTTCAACGGGGATTTCAACGGCCCCGATGAAATTCCAGTAGATGACTATTGTTTGCTTTTTCGTGCGTGTGCCGGGGACCTTTTCTGGCTTGAGGACCTCAATCCTTTCCACGAAGGACCGGATGATTTCAGCGGTCAGTTCCGTGATGTCCGTGTACTTGCGCACCATTCCGAGGAAGGAGTCTACATTCAGCCGCTGTTCCTTTGAGGCGGCAATGAACTCAGTAAGCTCGGCTTTACGGCTTTCCAGCTGATTCTGCTCGGCCTCATAGGAGGCGGACAGCTTGGCAAAACGCTCATCGCTGATCTTGCCCTCCACATTGTCCTCGTAGAGACGCTGAATGATGCCGTCCAGTTTGCCAATGCGCTCCTCTGCCTGTGCAAGCTCACGGGTGCTGTCACGGAGCTGCCGGGTCAGTTCTTTTTCGCTGTGCCGTGTGACCATCTGTATGAAATCCTCCTCATGCTCACGAGCGTATGCGGTGATGAGCCGCAGTTCCCGGAGCAGAATTTCCTCCACCTGAACATTGTGAATCTGGTGCGGAGTACACATTCCTTTGTGCTTGCGATACTTGGCGCAGACGAAAATCTCCTGCTCGTGCGTCCAGCCCCGGTGGCGGACCTGATATAGCTTTGAGCCGCAATCGGCGCAGAACAGCATACCGGACAGGATCGGCATCTCGCCCATCGGTGTAACACGCCGTCTGCCTTCACGGATGCGCTGGACGATATCGAAGCTCTCCTGATCGATGATGGCCTCATGCGTATTCTCGAAGATTACCCACTCGGAGGGATCGTTCGTCAGTTTTTTCTTGTCCCGGAACGATTTTGTGCGAGTTTTGAAATTGACCGTATGGCCGAGGTATTCCTGCCTCGTGAAAATCCGGGTGATCGTCGTATCATCCCATCCGTAAGGGCTGTGACCGTCTGACCGGGCCGGGAGCGTGATGCCGAGCCGCTTTGCGTGGTAGATCGGTATCTCGATCTGCCGCTTCTCCAAAATGGAGGCAATCTGGGAGGGCCCGTAACCGGCGATGCACAAGCGGAATATCTCCCTGACCACCTGTGCGGCCTCCTCGTCCACGATCCAGTGGTTTTTATCCTCCGGGTCCTTCAGGTAGCCGTAAGGCGGATTGGTGCAGAGCGGCTTTCCGGCATTGCCCTTCGCCTTAAACACAGCCTTGATTTTCCGGCTGGTATCCTTGGCGTAGAACTCGTTGAAAATATTGATGAAGGGCGTCATGTCGTTTTCCGTGCCGTTGATACTGTCCACGCCGTTGTTGATGGCGATGAAGCGGATATCGTGGGCCGGGAAAAGCATCTCCGTATACATACCGACCTGAAGGTAGTCCCTTCCGAGGCGGCTCATATCCTTTACGATGATGATGCCGATTTTGTCCTCGTTGATCATGCCGATGAGCCGTTGCCAATCCGGTCTGTTGAAATTGGTCCCACTGTAACCATCATCCACGAAATACATCGTATTCGGGAAATTCTGGTCATCAGCGTACTTTTTGAGAATGGCCTTTTGATTCACAATGGAGTTGCTCTCCCCGTGAAGGTCATCCTCTTGGGACAGCCTGCAGTACAGGGCCGTAATCTTGTCTCCTGCGATAGAAGACGGTCTATATGAAGTTGTCATATTCATAAAAATCCTCCTTTCCGACCGTCTTCAAGCGGTAGTCTATTACACCGTACTATCGCAGGATTATCAAGTCATTCAGGCAATATTATTGTGTACAGGCTGATAACTTTTCTGCGCCGTTTCCACGCCGTCCAGTATCAGCTTTTTGACCTTATCGTAGGCCGTTTCTTTTGCCGCATCGCCCTGTACCGAGATGACCGTAAAGAGTGTGTTGCCGATGGTCATTTCGGTACTGCGGCATGGCTTGCCGTTGTAGGTGGTGATTGCGCTATCCATCAGGACGTCACCTTCATGACCTTTACGGCCTCCGGACGGAGCAGGAATCCATCCAGATGCTCGACACCGACATAGCCGATCTTCTGCCCAAGTGCGAACTTCTCGAAAAGAGTGCGTACGGTGAGCGGCATACGGTCTACGATGGTGTAGTAGGAGAAATCACCGAATGCGATGGGCTTGCCGTCCGAAGGCATATACTCGGAAATGTGGACGGGCTTACCGAGGATGGTATCGCTGTTCTGATTCCAGAGATACTGGCCGTTCTGGTCCTTGAGCGTTTTCAGCTTCAGAGCCGTCTCGTCATTCATGAGCCATGCGCCGTTTGCACGGTAGGGCTTGAAGACGGAGAAGTACAACGCCAGAACATCGTCAAAGCTGATGTCCCCGGCCGCCTCCACGCCGATCTCGGCACCTTCGGTATCGTGCAGAATGCCTCTCGGCATATTGACGTCGGTGCCGTTGATGAAGGCGGCCTCCTCAGCCTTGCCGAAACGCTTGGCGAACTGGACCACAAGGTATCTTTCCAGATCGAAACCGAGGTCACTGATGAAATCGGTTTCGATGGAGGTGATGATAGCCAGCTTGTGAGCGGCCACATCCTTCTTCGGGAAACTCTCTGCGGTGGTGGGAATGGTGCCGTGTTCGGATACCCACGCCGGGAAATCATCGTTGTCGGAGAGCCAGATCTTGCTGTCGCTCTTGGTGGCATTCATAACGGTGCCGATCCTGCGGAAGAGGTCATATTCCTTCAGGGCAGCATTATACTTGGTGGCAGTGCTCTCCGGGAGCAGATAGGTGTTGGTGAGGCTGTGCTTGCCGTCAATGAGGTCACCGTAGGCTTTGTCGCTGCCACGCATAGCCTTCCAAAAGCTGTCGTTGTAGCTGCTGATACCGGTAGCTACGTACTTGTTGTTGATGTGATTATTCATGATTTTGTCCTCCTTACAGACAGTAGCGGCAAAGATACATGGCCGCATTATCGGGTGTGTAGTAGTGTTCCATCTGTTTGCCACAGCACGGACAGGCAATTTCGTCCGATTTCGTGTGGCCGTGAAGATGGTAGATGTGAGGCATGACCTCTTCGAGATAGGGCTTGCCGGAGCTTTTGAACTGATCCGCCGACATCGCCGGGAACAGGGCCTCTTTCTGATGGCAGGAATCGTCAATGGCGATGACCGGGAAATATCTTGTCTCCGGCAGACCGTTTTCGTCCGTGATCCTCATACCCGGCCTCCGTTCAGCGGTTTGCCGTTCAGGTCAAAGAAACACTCACGGCAGAACTGCATGGCTTCGGCATAGGATTTGAAGACCACTGTGGAAAAACCGTACTGGACACGCCAGTGCCAATTCTTCGTATCGTTGCTTTCGAGGATGGCCACAGGGCGTCCCCGTTTGGTGAGAAGCAGCTTTACGCAGGTGTAATCCTTGGTGGAGAAATCTCTCGCGTCGGCATCTGTGAAAACCGCCTTTTTCTGGTAAATCAGCTTGTGAAAAATAGTCGTTTTCTCCTTGTTTTTTTTTGAAAAATTGGGGCCTTTAATTACCCCTTTGATTTCGCGTTTTTACGCACGAGACCCCACGCCGCTGTCCGGCTTGAAAGGCCACAGAGTTTTTGACCGCCCTACCGGTCACAGGGAGAACGGATATACCGCATTTGACCACCACCTTTCATTTGGGGCAGATGGGGCAAGCAATTATGGTTATTTCGTAAGAACGTTTTTCTATAGAAAAAAACAAAGTTAGCTGCCCCACGTGCCCCAGAGTCTTATTTCAAGAATTCCACGGCCTCACGGAGCGCATAGCCCATGAGCACTGTGGTTTTCTCTCCACCGGATCTGGGACGCTTGCGTATGACCTTCCCGGCATCGAACTTCCGCAGCTCGGCAATGAAGTTCTTGTTGTTTTCCACATAGCAGCCGTTCCCGGCGCACCATGTGCGGTAAGCGTCATACAGTTCGGAGGTCTTGGTCTCGGCCCTGGCATCGGCCACGAGGCAGTCCTCCGCAAACTGAGCGATCTTGTCGCTTTCGTGGTAGTAAGCGTTGGTGGCGTCAATGACCGATTGTGGAGGCGTAAAGCCCTCGGCCTGCAGGAGCCGATATCCCTCCAGCATCCAGTTCAGAATTGCGCTCTGCACCTCCGGCTTTCCGAACTCCGCTTTCAGGCCCTTGTCCTGCTCCCATTCCTCAAAATGCTTGTCGAAGGGGATGATCAGTACACGGCCACTGGTGAAAAGCGTGGTGTCGGTGACCACCGGCAGATAATTGGTGTTGACGTACAATTTGAACTGAGGCTGGAAATCGAAGCTGTTCTCATGCAGAAAACGGGCGTTGAGCGTATCGTTGCCGGTCATGCTCTTGACCTGAGCGGCATTCAGCAGAAGGCCACGGCTCGGCTCCGAGATATTGGCAAGGCGGATACCGGCAAGACGGGCGATGTCCTCGCTGGGATTCTGGCTGTTCACGCTGTGCTTGAGCGCAATCGTCTCCGGCCTGACGGCTCTGCCGTAATCGCCCATGACCCGAAGGATGCTTTCCATCAGCGTCCCTTTGCCGTTACGGGTAGTCTCGCCGTAGAGGAAGAACATACACTCGAAACGGGTATCGCCGCTGACGGAGTAGCCGAGGGCCTTTTGCAGGAACTTGGCCTTTTCCGTATCGCCGCTCATGATTTCGCTGATAAAGCGGTTGTAGCGGTCGCTCCACGCATGAGGGTCATATTCCGTAGGCGTGATTTTCGTAAGCCGGTCCTCGGCACTGTGGCCCCGGAACTCCATCGTGCGGAGGTCCAGCGTACCGTTGGCGCAGTTGAACAGGAAACGGTCGCTGTCGAACTCCTGCATGGAGATCGGATATACGCTCTGGGCATCGGAGAGGATCGTGATTCGCATATGGCGGCTCTGCCATTTCCGGCAGAAATCGATGTAGCTTTTGCGCTTATGCTCATCGTGGATATCCAGCACATACCTCATGAGCGCATCGGCCAGAGCCTTACACAGCTCCATCGCCTTCAGAGAGCCGGTGTCGGAGACCCAGCGTGTGCCGTCATAGATGTGCCACTGCTTTCGCTCCGGGACGAAACGAGCGATGGCCTTGAACACGTCAGCGAACAATCTGCCGTTGCCGATGTCGTTCCACGGATAGCGGTCATTCTCCGCCGGATGGAGTGAGGCCACGATCTGCTGGAGATCGCTGAAATCATCCGCTGCCGAGGACCTGCCCACGGGTTTGTAGAATTCCGTACACATCGCCACAGCCTTGGTAAGTGTGGCTATGCGGTAATCGTCCCGGTTCCACTTATCCCGCATCAGAGCAGATTGCCGGTACAGACGGTCCATCTGCTCGGTATCTCCGCCGCACCAGAACGCCAACACCGCACACAGGGCCGCATCCGCCTCGCTGTGGCTCTTTTCGTCCGGGATGGTGCCGTTAGGGCTTTGAACTTCTCGCCCTGTTTGGAGGCAAAGGCCTTCTGGAGAACGGATTCATCGGAGAGGTAGCTGCCCGGAGCGGTCACACGGGATACCGGCTTTTCGGCTTTCCGCATATATTTCTCAAGCACCTCGGTCAGAGCGTCCGTCCGTTCCTCAATGCCGGTGCCGCTGATGGCGTTGCCGGTGACAGTGACGAAACGGCTCGTGTACCCGGCCACATAGACCTCCAACTTGATCTGGCGGTTATTGATGTAATAGCGGCCCTTGTCATAGGCCGGGAGCGAGGCTTTGAACAGAATCCGCACGCCGGTCCCGGACGGGCTGTATTCCGTATAGGCATCCATCCGTGCGATGATGTCCTCGGCCATATCCGACAGCACGCCATCCTCGACACAGCTGTCGATGTCGATGGCGCAGATGTCCCCGAAGACGCCGATGCCGATGCCGTCATATCCGGCCCTGTGTCTGACGGCTATGGCGTAATCGGTGAAGGTGGCTTTATTTGCGGAATCCGCACGGAGGCCGTTCGTCTGATACGGCACCTTGGTCCTGCTCCCGTCACGCTCCTCATATTTCCAGAGGCAGAAGGCACCTCGTTCCTTTAATTCCTGTGGCAGCTTTTCGTACATATCTGTAATCATCCTTTCCGGAGGGCTTTATCCCGTCCTTGATACCCACTGGAGGAAAACCGTCCAGGTGGTCCGCTTTTTCGGAGAAAAAATCTCTTCTCACTTCCCACCGGTTATGAGAGGCCGTTTTGACCAAAGATTTTTGAAGAAAATTTTCGTCCCTCAACTGGTAGCCTCGGCAGAGGGCCAAAACTGACGGTTTCCGAAAATTTCTTCTCTCCACTACCCACTGGAGGGTTTTGCCGGTTTTGAACGAAAGATTTTGAAAATTTCTTTGTTCAATATCCACTGGACAGAAGAGACCGTTTTGGTCTAAAGAATCGGAAACTTTTTTCTCCCACTACCCACTGGAGGGGAATGGGCTGTTTGGCCAAAAATTCTGAAACTTTTTCTCCCCAGTACCCCCCTTGATAGTTCAGGCCGTTTTGAACGAAAGATTTTCATATTTTCTTCCTTCAGTACCCACTGGACAAAAATCGCCGTTTGGTCTAAGAAATCGGAAACTTTTTTCTTTCACTACCCAACGGACATGAGATGCCGAAGTGGTCCGCTTTTCAGGAAACTTTTTTCTCTCAATACCCAACGGACATGAGGAGCCGTTTTGAACGAAAGAAAATGAAAAAGCCTCCGGAAATTATTCGAAGGCAGTAGAAATTTTCATATTTTCGTGATATAATAAAGAGCAGTGTTTGATTAACCCGTTAGGTGCAAGGAGGCACGAAATGGCTGTTACATATAAAAAGCTGTTCCATATGCTGATTGACAGGAATATGACACCGGCCCAGCTTCAGCAGGAGGCCGGATATAGCGCAAACATATCCACACGTCTGCGCCGGGACTACTACGTTTCTCTTGAGTCCGTGGAGAAGATTTGCCGGGTGCTGAACTGTAAGGTGGACGATATCGTGGATTTCATTCCCGACAATCCTGAAAAGGAAACATGACGTTCGGAGGGATTTTATGACGAAACAGGTAAAATCCAGAGAGCGTGTGGCCGAGCACGGCGAGGTATTCACAGCCGAGCGTGAGGTCAACGCCATGCTGGATTTGGTAAAACAGGAGACGGAGCGTGTTGACAGCCGGTTTTTGGAGCCAGCGTGCGGTGACGGCAATTTCGTAGCCGAGATCCTGCGCCGCAAGCTGGAGGCCGCAAAGAAACGGGCCATACCTCCGAGAAAGAAAAAACCGCTGCCTCTCGAATTTGAGAAACAGTCGGTCATTGCCGTGGCCAGCATTTACGGCGTGGATCTGCTGATCGATAATGTAATCGCCTGCCGCCAGCGGCTCTATGATATCTGGAATGCGGAATATGAGAATATCTGCAAGAAGGAAGTCAGCGAGGATTGCCGGGAGGCCGTGCGATTTATACTCAGCCGGAACATCGTCTGCGGCAATGCGCTGAGCCTGAAGGTGGTCGATGAGGACGGAAACGATACAGACGAGCCTATCGTGTTTTCGGAGTGGTCCTTCGTCATGGGCACGAAAATGCAGCGCAAGGACTACCGCTTCGATAAGCTGCTGGCCGGTGAATACGAGCCCAAGGCGGCAACGAAAAAGAAAAAGCGTGTGGATGACGAATACGGTCAGATGAATCTGTTGTCCATGCTGGAAGAAAAACCGAGTGACGAGGGTGAATTCCTCATCTCCTACGTCACGGATTATAGGAGGGTCCAAGATCATGGCCAATAATCTCTATAACACGATGTACAATCCGGACGTGCTGTCCTGCATTGCAAATCTGTCAAACGATGAGGTGTTCACGCCGCCGGAAGTGGCTAACGCCATGCTGGACCTGTTGCCGCAGGAGTTATTCAGCGATCCCAATACTACTTTTCTTGAAATTAAGACGCAAAATTTGATACAAAGCACGGCGGCTTGACCAAAGGGGTGTCGAAGGGGTCAAAGGGGTGTCGGTCTGATTAGGGGTGTCGGTTTTCAGGAACCGGCGCTATTATTATCTTGACATTCACAGAAATATGGAGGTACAGTAATGCCGACAATCAGCAAAAAGCAGCTGGAAGAATACGAACAGCTGAAGAAAGACAGGGATAATGGCAGACTACTCACACCGGATGGGCTGCGTTTCATCTGTGAGGCAAATAACTATGACCCGAAAACCATTGGCAAGCATATGCTTGACGTGTTGGCACGGTTTCAAGCAGAGGGTAATTTATGATATGTAGAAGCAATATGATTCCTTTTGGCAACGGAGACTATCATAAAGGTCTATTTATTGATGGTAGATTGTCAGTGGACTTTGAACGGGAGCTGGATAAGGTTACTTTCGGTAAGTGTGAGATATTTCCTTGCGATGCCGACCTCCCATGTCCCTATGAAGATAGTAGTGCACAGATATTTCTTCACGGTTCTTGTGACCTGTTTGCTAAGCAATTAAGAGAAAAGTTTAATTACGACATCTATGAGATTCTCGATAAAAAAGGGAGGCCGATTCATTGGTACGCTCAATCGAATTACCAAGGAAGACCTGCCTATATTGATGTTCGTGGAGCAACTACAAACTTTGAGGAATTTCTTTATGAATTCAAGTTTCTTGCAGGTGACGATTATGAGATACATCAAAGGAACGATGACATGAGTCATATTGGTGAGGACTGGGTTGAGACTGGGATTCAATTTGCGAAGTATGTGATTAATGCTAATCCGGGCTACTACAAAATATAAGAAAGGACATAATATCAAGCTCCCTGCTACCGGAGATAACTCCAGCGGCAGGGAGCCGTTTTCTTTTCTGGGGTCAGGCTTTAATTTCTTGCCCGTTTTTGAAGGTGAAGCGGATGTCGTCGGCAGAGTAGACGGTGCCGAAGTCAACCAGCCCGTGCCAGCTCTCCAGCGTGAATTCGGTCAGCTCATCCGGCATGGCTGCAAAGGCTTTCAGGAAATCCTCAATGCTGGCCCGCTGGGTCTGCATCTGATGGATTTCATCTGTGACCGCGTCCAGTCGGGCCTTGGCCTTCTCGAACCGTTCGGTCAGGCCGTCGTAGCGTTTCTGGTATTCGGTCTGGTCGAGGGCAACATGGGCATTTTCGTAGATGCACTGCTGAACCATATCGGAGACCACCTGCGTCTCTTGCTGGAGTTCCTCCTGCTCCCGCTCTAAGTCGGTGGTGTCAAAGAGCATGGTCATCATCTCCCGGCCATCCGCGATGACCGTATCCTTGGTGGCCAGCAGCTTATTTGCCGCTGACAGGAAAGCCTGCTGGATGATGTCATCGGTCAGGTGCGGAGTGCTGCAATGCTTGTCGCCGTCGAATTTGTGATTGCACTGCCAGATGACCTTCCGGTACTTGCTGTTGGAGTGCCATACCTTTGAGCCGTACCAGCTTCCGCACTCACCGCAGCGGATTTTACTGGAGAAGGTATTCTATGGGCGATCCGCTGGAGACGAAGACCATCACGCTCTCCTGCGGCAAGCTGACCACCGGCGTCACCATCAAACCGTGGACGGGCATCTTCATGCTCCGTAACCTCTCCTCACCGGAGACCTATTTCCAAGCGGCCTTCCGTGTACAGAGTCCGTGGGAGATCACGAAGGACAACGGTGAGCATGAGATTGTAAAACAGGAGTGCTACGTCTTTGACTTTGCGCTGGACCGTGCGCTCCGCCAGATTTCCGATTATTCCTGCCGCCTGAATGTGGCCGAAAGCAATCCGGAAAAGAAGGTCGGAGAATTCATCAATTTCCTGCCCGTGCTGGCGTATGACGGCAGTGCCATGCGACAAGTCAATGCCGCTGAAATTCTGGATATCGCTATGGCCGGTACCTCCGCCACGCTGCTTGCAAAACGCTGGGAGAGCGCATTGCTCGTTAATGTCGACAACGACACGCTTGCCCGTCTGCTTGCCAGCGAGGAGGCGATGGATGCTCTCATGCGTATTGAGGGATTCCGTAGCCTGAACGCCGATATCGAAACCATTATAAACAAGTCCAATGCCGTCAAGAAGGCCAAGCGTGACGGCGAAAAGCTGACGCCAAAGGAAAAGAAAGAGCTGACGGACGCCGAAAAGGAATACAAGTCCAAGCGCAAGATGATTCAGGAAAAGCTGATCAAATTTGCTACCCGTGTGCCGGTGTTCATGTATCTGACGGATTACCGGGAATACAGCCTGCAGGATGTCATCACGCAGTTGGAGCCGGAACTGTTCAAAAAGGTCACCGGTCTGGATGTGAAGGATTTCGAGCTGCTCGTATCGCTGAACGTATTCAACGAGGCCCTGATGAACGATGCCGTTTACAAATTCAAACGGTATGAAGACGCCAGCCTGATTTACACCGGTATTGATAAGCACACAGGCGAAAATGTTGGTCTGTACAGTACCGTTATCAGCCGTGCGGATTATGACGCTATGGCCGGTCAGCTTGCGGCATCCATGACGGCGGACGCTCCCCGTGATGATGATCTTCCGGAGCGGCCCGTTTTCACGAACATCAGCAGCTACGATTTCGATGATGAGGAGGACGAACTGCCGAAAGTGGCCGAGCCGAAGGCAAAATACGAGACGAAACGTAAACCGCTCGTTGAGCCGTCCAAGCCTGTATCCACGCCGACATACCGTCCGTCCTATGTGCCGCCTACACCATCCGTAGCGCCGGTGGTGAAAAAGCCTACCGTGCATATTGACACATCAAAGGCCCACGCCGGGACCATCGTTTCGCACAAAGCATTCGGCCCCGGTCAGGTCAAGGGTATCGATGGAGGTCTTATTGTCGTTGTCTTCGGCGGTGTAGATAAGAAGTTCCAGTTCCCCGGAGCCTTTGAACAAGGATTCTTGAAGCTGGACGAATAACGCCTGATAGGGCAAAAGACAGCAGAATTATAACTATCGTGCAAATAGCCACATTGGGGAAACATACCAATCCTCAATGTGGCTATTTTTTTTGCCCATTTCCCGGAAAGGGGGTGATAGATCATGAGGAACGCAAATAAACGGAAAGGAGGCTCATGTGTCATGGTCAGCGTGATTATCATGAAAACGGAGGCAACGTAATGGCAAAGAAACTGGATGCTGAGCAGATCGAGCGTGCCAGACACAAAAGCGAAAAAAGCAGCCGCCGGGAGGAAGAAAAGAGACACATACAGGAGACCATTGCGAAAAACCGCAGTGGTGAGCGTAAGGGCCGTGTAATCATGCCGGAGCGCAAGGAGTATGCGTTTCAGGAGGCCGCCAAGGTGCGTGTTGCCGCATACTGCCGTGTCAGCACAGCTGAAGAAGCACAGGTCGGCAGTTTTGAGATGCAGGTCCAGCACTTCACATCCGTTATAGAAAGCAATCCAAATTATGAGCTGGTGAAAATCTATACGGACGAAGGTGTGAGCGGTACCTCTGTGGCCGGTCGAAAGGGATTCCAAGAAATGATGGCTGATGCTGAAAAGGGCAAAATCGACCTGATTCTGACCAAGAGCATCAGCCGTTTCGGTCGGAACATCGTGGATATCCTCACGGCTCTGCGCAAGCTAAGCGATCTGACGCCTCCGGTGGCTGTCAATTTTGAGTCCGAAGGGATCAATACCAGTGACGGCAAAAACAAGCTGGTGATATCGATTCTTTCGGCTCTGGCAGAGCTTGAAAGCCAGCAAAAGAGCATCGCAATCAAAGAAGGCATACGCTACCGTATGCAGGAGGGGCTGTACAAATTCTCAGTCCGGAACACCATCGGATACTACCGGGATTATTCCGGCAGGATCAAGGTGGAGCCAGCTGAGGCCCGTATTGTGGAATACATCTTCGAGAGCTTTCTGGAAGGTGCGTCTCCGCAGGAAATTGCAGATTTCCTCACAGAACAAGGCATCCGCTCTCCCAAGGGTATGGAACGATGGAGGCAAGCCACAATCCGCAGTATCCTCTCCAACGAGAAGTATTGCGGTGACGTGCTGTACCAGAAGACCTATTCCAAAGACTATCTGACGCATAAATCCGTTAAGAACCGGGACGTCCTGCCGCAGTATTACTGGGAAAATAACCACACGGCCATCATTGACCGGGAAACGTGGCAAAAGGCCCAAAAGCTGCTTTCCTCCGGGAATTTCGGTAGACATGGCAAGCCGCTGGCCGCCATGAAAAAGAAATTCGTGGTGGCGAAGGTGAAATCCGGTGTACTGCGTGGTTTCATGCTGCTGGATATGGATTGGACCAAGGAAGAACGTGATACAGTCATCAAAATCATTGAAAACACGGAGCTTGACCTGAATCAAGCAGAAAGGAGCCAAGATTATGGCTATTGATTTTTCCAAGATTAACCTTGAGGTTATCGACATCAACACTAATGCCGATCCTGATATCTACATCAATCAGAACGGCATCACCTTCAGCAAGCGTGTGCTGGAGGATTTGAACTATCCACAGAACGTGCAGTACGGTTTTGATCCGGCCCAGCACGTTTTTGCCATCAAGGTCTGCAAGAGTAACGAGGCACGGGCCACCAGTTTCTCCAAGCCTCGTGCGGAGCAGACCACCACGCTCAGCTGCGGCAACAAGAATCTGAAGGAGGTGGTTGTGAAGATGATCCCTGACTACGATCCGAAGAAACGATACAAGGTCACAGGCGAATTCGATGCCGAAAACCGTGTGATGTACTTCGACATGACCACAGCGGAGGTGTCGCTGTTCCGGGCCACCGATAAGTAAGCCCTGTTCCCGGATATAAAAAACGGGCCGTATCGATGGGTCACTCCACCGGTACGGCCTTGTTTGATGCAGAAACAGAAAAACGGCCACACCGGGCTTTTACCCAATGTGACCGTGATTCCTTTTTTCCCGCTTGAAGAGGTATGGATAATGGTTTTTGAATTATCCCTTATCCGCTTCGCCTTTCCCAAGGCTGTTTGGTGAATATATGATTTATCTGGTCATAAACAATACGCCCACAGTGCCGGGGCCGCAATGAGAGCCGATGGTGCAGCCCGCCCTGGTGATGCATATCTCCCCCCAGGGCCCGAAGGACTCCACCTCCTGCCGCATCTTTTCCAACTCCTCTTCAGAGAAACCTCCGGAATGCGTGATAAATACCCGCTCCCTGCAAATATCCTCCCTGTCTTTAAGCTGATCTTCCATGTATTTACTGACGCAGCGATGAAGCTTTCCCATATACTTCTTGCCCACGATCATGCTGCCGCCCTTGCTGTTGACCACCTGTATGCTGGGTTTAATGCTCATCAGGTTGGCTCCCAGCTGCATAAGGCTGGAACATCTGCCGCCTGCACGGAGAAAAGCCAGCGTATCTATTACAAAACTGGCAGAAGTCTTCTGGTTCAGGGGTTCCAGCCGCTGTGCGATCTCGGCTGCGGAAAGCCCTTCCTGTACCCACTCTCCGGCCTTGCACACCAGCAGGCCAAATCCAGTAGACAAAGAGCAGGAATCCACTACATACACACCCTCCAGTTCCTGTGCAGCCAGACGTGCATTCTGACAGCTGACGGAAAGCCCGCTGCCCAGACCGATATGCACGATCTCATACCCTTCCTGCAAATACTTGCGGAATACATCCAGGTATTCTCCTACGCTGACGGCACTTGTCTTTGGCAGTGTGCCAGTTTCATCCCAGTACTTATAAATGGTATCCAGATCAATGTCTATCAGATCCTTGTATTCCGTGTCTCCCAGAGTTACATGAAGCGGGATAAGCTCCACGTTATAACGCTGGACAAGCGCCGCTCCTATATCGCAAGGAGTGTCGGCGGTGATTTTTACAGGTTTGAGCATTTTTGCCTCCTTTATTCATCAATTTGAAAACAGGTTGCAGGGGGTATTGTACCAGAGCACAGCCTACCCGTCAAGGGTGCATAAAACCGATGCTTTCCGGTCAAACTTTTTTAAAAGGAGGTGAATGTCATGAAGATACCCGAAAAGCAGATTCTCCGTAAGTACACCCTTAACAATACAGAAGGTGTGAGTAACGAAGAGCACTCCCATTATGGACTCACAAATACGGATGGTCACAATCGGGAGCAAAATGCAGAACAGGAAGATATATAAATCTCCTGTTTTAATACCGAATGTCCTTGCACAGAGCCAGTACGGCCCCTTCCTCCCCTTCCATAAAGGCAGACATGGCGGCTCCGAAAGCGTCAAAGTCCCCCAAAGAAGCGGTAATAGACAGGCAGGCGGTATCGGCCCAATCCGGTCGGAGGGCTGCTTTCATGAACAGGCGGCCTTCCGCACTGCCATCGGCGCTGCCGCGCGCCATAAGTTTCAGGCAATCTCCGTTTCCTTCCTCTTCTCCCCATTGATGCAGCAGAGAATTTTGCAGAAGATCCCGGCACTCCTCTCCAAACGCTTTCAATTCGGAGCCGGTCATAAATACCCGCACACTCATACAGGTACTGCCGTTAAAAGCAGTGACCTTTATCCCATATACATCTTTTTCTTCTCTGTAGCCCAGTTTTTCCAGGATAAGGTTATCCATACATCCTCCTAAAACCGTACTTGTATCTATACATACTGTATCCCAGGGCTGGTTTGCTGTCAAGGGACAAGAATGCCTCTTTGTAACAGCCCCAGATGCAGCAGCGCTTCCAATACACCGCCACCCACGGCCAGCGCCTTATCCGATACGGTAAAACAACTATCGTATTCTCCTCGCGGATCCACATCTCCGCTTTTCATCCCGGCAAAAACCACTGTCCCCTCCGGAAGTATCCCCCGCAGTACCCCCGCTATCTGCGTTCGCATGGGCATTCCCTCCACAAAGGCTACAGTCTCTCCTGCCGTAACAATATCCCCAATGTTTTTCACGGGCGTAAATATTCCTGCTGCTGGTGCCCGTAAAAGCCGCTCGCTGGTGTATCCTCCAATATTTCCCGGTATACCAGTATTGGGCTGCGCACTGCCCGTATACAAAACCCGTCCCAGTCTATGGCCCCGCTTGGTTTCCACCACCGCATGACAGTCCTCTCCCGCAGTAAACCCAGGTCCGATACCGACTACAATAAAGGCATCTGACCGCCTGGTACCCAGGTTTACCTTGGCCAACCGGGCATCCACCACCGCCCGGGGATGAATCTGCTCCAAAACCAGCCCCGCATCATCCGCCAGTACGGGGATACTTCCTGTATGCAGGCAGTTCAGAGCCTGCTCCCGATTCCCGCATCGTTGGGCAGAAATTCCCTCCACCCGAGTCTCCCCCAATCGCAGTGCCTCGCTGAAACACACGCCACGGCGTATGGACGTGGGAGCCTGCAGATCGGTCATAACAGGGATAAGTCCTGCCCGATACAGCCGTAAGGCAATACCGCTGGCAATATCCCCTGCACCCCGGATCAATATCACGGTCAATATCCTCCCAAAGGGTTGTTTTTCTTTCAGTATAACGATTTGTATATCTTCCCGCAAGGCTCTCCCGGATTTTTCTTTATATTCCCTGCGATTTGTTCTCCATGTCCTGTATCTTCCGCGAACACTTACCTGCCCCCGTTGTAAACCCAAACCCCCGTTATCCTACGCTCATGAAGCCGCCGGGAAATGAATGCTAATTTGTATTGCTTTCCTCCTGATCGAAGCCTATACTGAAGACAGATTGGAGGCACGCATGGATGTTCTTATAAAAAATGCCGTCATTGCAGACGGTACCAGCACCCCTGCTTTTCCTGGGAATATCGGCATAAAGGACGGCCGCATTTGCTTTGCAGGCAGGGTGTCCGAACAAACTGCCGCCACCCATATTCTGGACGCAAAAGGGCTGTGGGCAGCCCCCGGATTCATAGATATTCACCGGCATCCGGATGGGGCCGTATTCCGCCCTGAGTTTGGAAAGGCAGAACAGGCGCAGGGATTGACCACCGTAATAGGCGGCAACTGCGGCATGAGCGCCGCTCCGGTCTTCGCCCCTGACTTCTGTCCGAATCACAAAAAAGAAGTGGAAGCCTACCAGCAGTCGGTGCTGGGTCCCATTGCTCCCAGTGTGCCCCGGCATTCCATGGCAGCCTATCTGAAAGCATTGGAAAAGCACAATGGAACCGTAGAAGTAAAAATGCTCTGTGGGCTTGGAACGCTTCTTGCCCTTGGAGGCGGCTATACGCCGGGCGCTCAGGCAAATATATCCTTTGTGCACCGGCTGATGGAAGAGTCTCTTCAGGCAGGCGCTCTGGGTGTTTCCATGGGTATAGGCTATGCACCGGAGTTTTACTACAGTACCGAAGCACTGCTGACATATCTGGCTCCCATAGCGGGCACAGGTTTGCCCGTAACCATCCATATGCGTCAGGAAGCCGACGGCATGGTGGATGGTGTGAAAGAAGCCATTGCTCTTTGCCGTGCGCTGCATACCCCGGTAGAGATCAGCCACCTGAAGGCTATCGGCCAAGCCAACTGGCGCAAAGCCATGCCTCAGGCCTTAACACTGCTGCGGAAAGCCCGGGAAGAAGGCCTGCCTATCTATCAGGACGCTTATCCCTATACGGCCGGGAGCACTCAACTTCTCCATGTGCTTCCCCCTGAGCTTGCCGACTGGCGGCAGTTTTCCCAACCGTCTGTAAGAGCAGCCATCGCCCGACGCATCGAGACCGGAAAGGACTTTGAAAACATCCTTCGGCTGTGCGGCTATGAGAACGTGTATATCGGGGCCACAGTCGAACCGGAATTGACATTGTACAAAGGCATGAGCCTTCTTCATGGAGCGGAAAAAACGAATATGGAACCTTTGGATTTTCTCCTCTGGCTGTTGGAAGCAGATCAGGGACGTACTTCCATGATCGACTACATTGCCTGTGAAGAGGATTTGGAGTTGGTTTTGCAGGATCCGGAGACGGTATGCATCTCCGATGCCATCTATCCCGGCAAAGGCTGCACACATCCCCGCGCCACAGGAATGACCATACGTGTTCTGGCGCATTATGCCAGGGATCGGAAGCTCTTTTCTTTGGAAGAAGCGATACGCCGCTTGACTTCTTTACCCGCCAAGCGCATGGGATTGCGGGACAGAGGGCTTCTGCACCCCGGATATCTGGCGGATATTGTACTTTTTGACCCTGAAAAACTACAAGAGCGGGGCACATACGCCCAGCCGGATCTGCTGCCTCTGGGGATCCCTTATGTTTATAAAAGCGGCGTGCTTTACAAAAACCCACAATAAAACATGAAGCGTGCGAAGTGCACGTCTCATAATCCGTATATGCAGAAGACCGGCAGAATTCTTTCTACCGGTCCTTCTCTATGCCTGCTTACTTCATCCCAGAATGGCTCTGTCGCTGGTAAACTCTTCCCCACTGGCCAGAGTGAACTGTCTCAGCAGATCTTCTACCGTCAGCTTTTGCTTCCGCTCTCCGGCTATGTCCAGTATGATCCTGCCTTCATGAAGCATAATGAGCCGGTCACCATACTCAATGGCGTCCCGCATATTATGTGTGATCATTAGCGTGGTAAGCCGATTTTCCCGCACGATCCTGTCTGTCAGTTCCATGACTTTAGCAGCCGTTTTGGGATCCAATGCCGCCGTATGCTCATCCAGCAGCAGCAATCTGGGCTTCTGTAAGGTGGCCATAAGCAGGGTCAAGGCCTGCCGCTGTCCACCGGAAAGAGTGCCAACCTTGGCCGTGAGACGCTCTTCCAGTCCCAGCCCCAATTCCTGCAAAGCAGCTTTGAACTGCACCCGCTCCGTCTTGGTGATCATTGGCCGCAGGATATGCTTCTTGCCCCGTCGATTCGCCAGTGCCAGATTTTCTTCTATCTGCATATTGGCGGCAGTACCTACCATAGGATCCTGATAGACCCGTCCCAAATATCTGGCGCGTTTGTATTCCGGCAATCCCGTTACGTCCACGCCATCCAGCAGCACCTGCCCTTCCTCCGGGGTCTGAGCCCCGGAGATCACGTTCTGCATGGTGCTCTTTCCAGCCCCATTTCCCCCGATAACGGTAACAAAGTCACCGTCATTCAATATCATGGACAGGTCATTCAGCGCCCGTTTTTCATCCGGCGTACCTCGGGAAAAGATCTTGGTGATATGCTTAAGTTCAAACATGTCTCTCTCCCCCTTTCTCGCCCAATTGCTTCTTCAGATATGGCAAGCCCAGAAATCCGGCAACCACCAATGCAGAAAACATCTTCAACAGATCTGTATCAAAGCCCAGAAAGATAATCACCTGATATACTCCATAGTAGAGCACTGCACCGGCCATAATGCCTCCCAGTTTCACGGCAAAATTCTGCGACAGATGGCTGACCAATGCTTCCCCTATGACCACGGCGGCCAAGCCGATGACCACAGCACCCCGGCCCATGTTTACATCCGCATATCCCTGATACTGGCAAAGCAGCGCTCCGGACAGTGCCACCAGTCCATTACTGATCGACAGACCCAACACCTGCATTCGCTGGGTATGAATGCCCTGCGCACGGCTCATGGGGCCGCTGCATCCGGTAGAACGTATCGCGCAGCCCAATTCCGTGCCAAAGAACAGATACAATAGCGCAATCAATATTGCAGCACCGATCAGCAGTATCAGCAGCGCCCCAGGGATATCCATCTGACTCAAAAGCACATGCGCACTCCGGGCAGATAAAGCCTGATTGGCTTTGCCTAATATCTTCAGGTTCACGGACCAGAGAACCATCTGGGTCAGGATACCTGAAAGGATGGGCGGGATCCCCAACCCAATGTGAAGCCATCCGGTGACAGCCCCGGCTAATGCGCCGCTGAAGAGGGCTGCCAGCATGGCCAGAGGAAGGCTGACACCGGAAAGCAGCAGCATGGTGCACACGGCTGCGCCGGTGCAGATGCTCCCATCCACGGTAAGATCCGCTACGTCCAAAATACGATAGGTGATATACACCCCCAGCGCCATGACGCCCCAGATAAGCCCCTGGGCCACTGCCCCGGGCAGAGACTGCAGCAATGCAAGCATAGAAGTTCCTCTTTCTTCCGGTTTACGGTTTCTTTATTCCAGGGGTTGGTATCCTTCAGGGATAGTCACGCCCAGCAACTCCGCCATTTCTGCGTTATAGAGCTTGGAAGCAGGAGCGTATTCAATCGCCATATCGGAAATATTCTTCTCCCCAGTCAGAATAGCTGCCGCCATTTCTCCAGTTTTTTTGCCCAATTCATAGTAACTGATGGACAGAGTCGCTACGCCGCAGCCTTTGCAGATGCCCTGCTCCCCGGCAATGACGGGAACTTTTGCCGAACGAACAATATTGCCGATGGTTTCGCCGCAGGTGGCAGCAGTATTATCTGTAGGAATGTAGATTACATCGCTGTCTGCAGCAGCTTTGGCAGTCACGGCAGATACGTCATTGGAATCCGTAAACGCATAACGGGTGCAGACAATGCCCTTATCGGAAAGGTATTCTTCCACTACCTTCACCTGGTATTCGGAATTGCTTTCCGCAGAGCAATACAACAGCCCCACTTTTTTAGCTTCCGGGAAAAGTTCCAGCAGCATATCCGCCTGCTCCGTCAAAGGCGCCAGATCAGAAGTACCGGAAACATTCCCCCCTACAGTGCCGGAAAAATCCTGGATCCCCAAGGCCACTCCATATTCCGTTACGGCTGTGCCCAGAATAGGGATACTGTCCGTAGCGTTATAGGCCGCCTGAAGGGCCGGCGTAGCATTAGCCAGAATGAGATCCACTTTCTTGGAAACAAATGCGTTGGCAATGGTGCTGCAAGTTGCGGAATCACCGGAAGCATTCTGTACATCGAAGACCACGTTTTCCTCTCCCAGTATTTCCTTCAAGGCATCTTCAAAACCCTGAGTAGCTGCATCCAAAGCATCATGCTGCGCCAGCTGACAAATACCCACGGTATACACCTGCTTTTTCTGTTGACATCCGAACAAAGACAGTAATGTGCAGCACATGAGCAGCACGGCGGCTCCAATATGCAGGATTTTACGATTACGTTTCATTGTCTTTTTCCTCCGTATATTATATATTTTCTCTTGTATGTATGTAGGCCAAATGCGTATTCGCCTCGCGAAAGCGAATAAGTATACTCCCTGTTTTTTTCTCCGGTAGAAACGATTCATTTGAATCCAGGGAGAATAGCCTATGCAAAAAGAGCAAATAAAAATGCCCCGTGAGCTTGTGACCCACGGGCATTTCTTCGGGCTTTTACTATGGGGAAAGAAGGAGTAAAAGCTACGCAGTTAAGGTGTATCCGCAAATGGCATCACAAATCTCTATTCGCTTTGAGGGGTAAAAGGAATAGTCGTAATAAAATCGAATTGCGAATGCCATACGAATACGCTGCATAGTTCCGGCCCGTCTCCTTTCTGATTTAGTGGTAAGTGTAGCACCGTGCTCTTTCTTTGTCAAGCCTGTTTTTTCATTTTATGCACGTAAAATACATTCTGCCCGAGTGTTGCTAAATTCCTATTTCCGTGAAAAGCGAAGATTTGTTTTGTCAGGCAAAATAGAGATCTTCAATTTGCCTTGGTTCAAAGCTGAGCCCTAACAGTTCCTTAGTAAAACTTCCGGCAGCGATCTCTGAAACGGGGAGCATCCGACGCTTTACAGGAATTACTCCAAACAACTTCACCGTTCGAACAAAGCCGGCCGATGTATCGCCCCACCTCCTACACTCAAACAAATGGTACAGTTCATGGCCGAGAATAATTTCTCGAGCAGTATTTATATCCATATGGCGCCCTATGCGATGCAATGCTTCTCGATTAAGAAGAATACGGTTCTGTTTGACATGAAATTCTGCAAACTTCACATAGTCCTGTCCCCAGCCTCTATCCTGCCCCTCTTCATGAATGGAAACGCCTTGGCATCTAAGGATCTCCTGAACGGAAATGTCCGGAAACTCTCTCCGTATCTCTCTACCCCGTTCTCTGCCTATTCTCAGAGCTTCCTCCGCCATAAAAAGTTTTTCATCCCGTTCAATAGAATCTGCAAAAACAAACTGGTTGAATATGGATAGGGCATTTTCCCGTTCGGACATATCACAAGGCATACTCTTCTCCTATCTCTTTTTCAGTATGGCCAGATATTCTTCTCCAGAGCCCAACCTTTTCAGCTCCAGATCCACCAGCGACAGAATCTGCTCTGTGCTGTCCAATCCGGAAAGATCCGTAATCTTGCCGTTAATTACCACATAAAACAAGGGCGCTGTACGGCCAGACTCGTCGAACTTCATGTGGGCTTCCAGCTGTTGTTCTAATGCTCCTCTATCTTGTGCTTTGAAATGATAGCAGTCTGCACCTTCCACACTGAGCTTGATCACACCGCTGCTATCCATTACGCACAACAGATCCGTGCGCTTTTTAAAAAATGGAATACGGCTCTTTTTTTCCACATTGACACGAAAAGCCGAGAGAGTATCCGTAGCAAATTCCGCATGTACATCTACGCGACTTTCTTCTTTCCCGGTAAACGCTTCCTGCACCTTCTTTTGAAGCTGTTCCTGAGTCAAGATCGTTCCCACCGCTGCCTTGGCGCTCAAATCCGTACTTCCCACCGCCACAGCCGTAACCGTATTTTTTGCCGTATCGATCTGCACCGTTACCTCAATGGTTGAAGGAGAAGCACCCGCCCGTATGGCCGACTGTTCCGCTTCATTACGGATCTGCAGGATATCCTCCTGCGTAGGATTGATAATGGTACGCTCCACAGAATCCCGTACCATAGCCAACGCCGCTCCGATAGTGGCAATAACCGGCGCATTCTGTGCTATTTTAAAGCGCAGCCCCATCTTCTCCGCTACGGCAGGCACCACAGCACTGGCACCGCCACCGCCACCGGTAAGAACCAGATAGCTTTGAGACAAGCTGTATTCCCGTATGAAGCCTGTTACTGCAGCAGAAACCTTTCCTACTGCAATATCCATTATATCCCGTGCAATACGCTGTGCCGGACGCTTAAATGCCTTTTCCAAAGCTGTAAAAGCCAGTTGAACGCTTTCTTCGTTTCCTTTGGCATAATCACCCTCCGGCATATAGCCCAGGTAATTTGCCGCACAGGTCAAAGTAATGGCAAAGCGTTCTCCTTTTTCATTTTCCAATGCGAGAAAATCTGTAGTTTTATCCTTTGGCGTCCCCACACTGACTACATGACAATTCTGCAGTTTCTCCGAATCTGTAAAGCAGGCATAAGGCAAACCGGCAATATGTGAGCTTCTCGGTCCTACATCGATGATGGTATTGTTCCGAAAACGTACCATGCTGCCGCCGCCAATGCCAACCGTATGAATGTCCAAACTGGTCACATATGTATTGTGTCCGCCGATGCATGCATACTTGGTGATCACTCGTCCATTCTGGATCGCGGAAATATCCGTGCTGGTACCGCCCACTTCCAGAAAGATTCCGTCAGAAATCTTCTCATACATCAACGCACCCGCCACACCTGCGGCCGGGCCGGAAAGCACCGTCAGGATAGGACGGCGTTTGACTTCATCCACCTGCATAACCCCGCCATCGCTGCGCATGATCATCAATGGCGCCTGTATTTTTGCATCTCGAACGGCTTGTTCCGTCATAGCAGCTGTCTGCATCATTTTGGGCAGAATGGAAGCATTGATCACTGCCGTTTTGGTTCTTGCCTTTAACCCATACAGTTTTGTAAGTTCATGGGTAGCAGTAACAATCATTCCTGATTCTTCAGCAATTTTTGCAACAGCCTGCTCATTTTCCGGGTGATCTACAGAAAATGCTTCACTGGCTACAGCCACCTGCGCGCCCTGGTTTTTCAAACTCTCCAGCAGCTTTAATGCCTCCTGTGCGTTAACGCCCTGAGCCGTGTTTAAAAAGCCATATACGGTATGAATGGCCTTTCCGTCTTCCAGGGGGATATCTCCTACATCGGTGTCGGCTTTGATTTTGCCGACACCGATGCCATTACCCATACCCACAATTCCAATATCTGCCACATCCCCTTCCAAAAGGGCATTGGTGGCTTGTGTAGTGCCGTGGGCAATGAATACCACATCCTCTGCTTCACAGTGGATTTCCTCCAGAAGCGCATGCAAAATATCGATAACGCCACGAGTAACACCCTCTTTTGCAGTATGTGTGGTATGGACTTTCTTTTTTCCTATGATCTCATAGGTATCATTATCGAGAGCTATGGCGTCTGTAAATGTACCGCCAACGTCTATGCCGATCCTGATTTTACGCGCCATGTTTCTCTGTACCTCCTACATGCTTGCTTACATATATACGATCACAGCCAAAATGACTCCGGCCAAAGCTACCAGCGCATTGATAAGAAATGTGCCACGGGTATACTTGCCCACGGAAACCTGCAAATATCCACAAGCCCAAGTCACCTGAGATGCAGTAGGATCATTCACAGCTACATAGTAATCATACACCCAAGCCAGAGTTACGATCAGGCCAATAGGCAGGCTGGTGGTCAGCAGAATACCGATAAGCGCAGCGCCCAATCCCCAGGGATTCAGCGGCCCGCGATACATGGTCAGGAATGGACCTACCAAACCAAATACCAGAATCACCAGAACAGGTGCTGTGGGCACAATGGCTGTGAGCAGGTTCTGGATGGGGGTAAGCAAAGCTTCCTGCTTGGAGGCAGCCAGTACCATGCCAATCCCCATCATGAGCACTACAGTGACGGATACATTGGCAAAACCATCAAAGGCCGATTTGTTGATCAGATCCTGAATGCCCCGGAATTTGTTCTTCCACTGCGTCGTCAAAATGGCATACAAAATACCTACAATCAAAGCAGCATTTACATTGCACTTAAATGCAAGTACAAGCACAAGAGGAATAATGGGCGCCAGAATGGAATACAACGGCACGTCCTTGCTCTTGTCGCGCTTTTCACCATCGTTCTTTTTAACGGCCCAGGAAAACACCGGTCCTTTTACCTTGATACCAATGAGTATCAATGCAACGCAGATGATGACAGCCGGAATAAGGATCATGACTGCAGTGTTCTTGATCAGGGGATCAGTTGCCTCCAGACCAACCAGATTGCCGATAAACGTCCAACGGGAAACATTCATGAAGTAGCCAACAGAAGTACCGGCAAGCATAACAAAAGCTGCAATAACTTTGGGTACTCCTACAGAAAGCATAATGGGGAAAACGATCAAGCCCAGCATGATTTTGGAGCCTACCCCGTTAAGGCCAATGAAGCAGAAGCCGCAAGCCAGGAAGCACAGCACGGCCAGCACATAGGGGTTATCGCCGCCCAATTCTGCCGCACTGCGAATGAGCTTTTCTGCAATACCGGTCTTGCGAATTACTTCACCCAGAATAGCAGCTATAAGCGTGGAGAAAATCGCACCGGAAAGGCCCGAGATGCCTCCGCCTACCACATCGTTCACAATAGTCTTAAAGGGAACGCCAGCTACGGCGCACATAACGATGGCCATCAGCGGCAGAGCTGCTACGGCGTTCAATTTATCCGTGACCATCAGTGCTACCACTGCTACAAAAACCGCTATGATCAAAATCGTTGTAATACTCATACTCTTTAATCCTTATTTATTTTTGGGTCGCTTTTGTTTTAAAGCAGAAATTCCTGCCCCTGCTCCTTCAGGACAAGCTGAAGAGCTTTTGTATCCAATTCCGCCGGGCGGCAGCTGTTTTTTACGCACATGGCACCAGCGGTTCCTGCCGCCTGTCCCATGGCAAACACTGCCGGCATAATCCGGATAGCCCCCAGGGCTTCATGCGTAGCGGAAACGCAGCGTCCTGCAACCAGCAGATTATCTGCATTTTCTGGCACCAGGATGCGATAAGGAATCTGATAAACCTCCGCCACATCCGTTTTCTCTTTTTTGTAACTGGTTCCTGTTGCTGCCCCTTTTGCGGGATGCAGGTCTACCGGATAGCTGCAAAGGGCAATGGCATCTTCAAAGTGCACCGGCTGAATAAGATCCTCTTCCGTCAGCGTATACAATCCACGAATTCTGCGGGACTCCCGCACGCCTACGACTGCCCCGCTCTGAGCAATTCGAGCATTTTCCAGGCCCGGCAGTGTTTTAAAGAAATCCATCAGAAATTCAACCTGCCTGAGTCCTTCTGCATATGCGCGGCTCATATCCTGTTCCTCTACGGGACTGAGCTCCTGAATTCTGGTCGTATTGAGTCTCCATTCCCCAGGATGCACCATGTGATAAAGACCGATTTTATTGCGGTTTATCGGAAACTCGCCTCTGACTCTTGCCTCCTCGATCAGCTTGTGATAGGGCAAATATCTGTTTTCCTCGTCCTGGCTAAGATACGCCTCTATCTTTGCATCATCTGCATTATAGATCCAGAAGAACAGTGTCATTGGCTGCAAGGATCCTTTAGGATCCTCCATTTTCATAGGTACTCCAGCCTTCAGACTCACCAGTCCATCCCCTGTGCAGTCAATAAACACCTCGCCTTCAATCCGTATCAAACGGTTCCCATCAAAAGCAACAACAGAGCGGATCCTCCCCCCTTCTTTTTCTGTATCCAGAATGCTGATGTTCAGGCATATTTCAACGCCTGCTTCAAGCAGCATATCCATCATGACCATTTTTAATGTTTCCGGTTGAAAAGGCGTCAGATTATTGTGCCTGAGCCGAATATAACAGCCATATGCGCTGACTTGTCCCGTTTTGGAAGGATGGATAGCGCCGCCCTTTTCTTCCATTCGACGGATCATTTCATCAAAAATGCCCTTTACTAACTGCCTTTCTCCCTTTGGATCAAAGCAGGTCATAAAGGGTCCTACCAAACCGTTGGTGGCAGTGCCGCCAACCACAGATGTTTTTTCAAGCAGAATGGTTTTCGCACCGCTGCGGGCACTGGCAATGGCCGCGGCAACACCCGCACATCCTCCGCCGCATACGATGACTTCTCCCCGCCTGGTTGTTTCTATCCTGCCAGTGTATGTATCCATCCTGTGCTCCTTTAAAAATTTGTTTCGTTTTTCTTTTCTCTCGTTTCGCAATGCGAAACTCTTTAAAATAAAGATACTGCACATCTGGTGAATTGTCAACATTTTTTTACATTAATTTCGCCCGAAGTACAAAAAAGAAGCTCCCTATCGGAGCTTCTTTTATACGACCTGTATATCAGACATAGCCAGCATATCCAAGATCATTGGAAAGAGCATTGGCAAATTTGAGCAAAGTAAGTATCCATTCAGACTGCACCCGTTTTTCTCTAAGTACGGAAGCATGCATGCTGACCACATAGGCCACATTTCTTGAAAAATCAAACACTGGCGCCGCCACAGCAGCTACTTCACCGATATCTGCCTGACTTTCTGCGTACCCCTGTATCAATATTTGTTTATTTTCCCGCCGCACTTCCGGATCTTCAGGCACCGAGAGAATAGACCGGCCAGGCTGCCACAGAGCCTTATTTGCCTGAAAAGTACGCTGAATAAGGGCTCCTTCTTTCAATACTCCGCCTACACGCAGCGATAATACGTTCCTTTCGTCCAATGGCAGCACGTCCGCCAGAAAAAACTCTCCGCTGATCTCTTTGGTCACCAGCAAGGTACCAGGAAAACCATTCAGTAATTCCTGAGCATGTTTACGAACTACTGCTCGGATATCCATCTTCTCATACAGCGCGGAAGCTACACTCAATATTTTCAATCCGAGAGAATATTTGCCGGATTTTTCATCCTGCTCTACGTACTCCTTTTCCATCAGGGAAGTAAGCAGCCGATAAACGGTGGTTTTGTTCATCCCCGCCTGATTGCTGATTTCTACCAGTCCCATGCCCTGAGGATCTTTGCTCAACAACTCCATAATAGTCAGCGCCTTACTTACGGAAGCGACTTTATCTTCATATCGATTTGCCATCTCTCACCTGTTTTGTTTTCAAAAAGCTTCAATCTTCTTTTATGTTGTTGCCTATGCGCAACGGCTTTTCTTCTTTCCGAGGACGATGCTTTGGCTGGGGACGCAGTTCCAACCTCCTGGGAAAAAAAATTCTGGTGCCTGTTGGGGCGGACGAAGTGACCTGTTTCTCTGCTTGAGACACTGTATCTGACATCGCTTCCGGTAAAGCACCCGAATGACTCTCTTCCTCGAAAGCACTTTTCTTTGCGCTTGATTCTACAGCGGAATGCATGGAGTTGAGCGTACGAACAGGTTCCGGTTCAACGTGAGCAGCCACGGGCTGTACATCTCCTGCGAAGTCAGTTTCATCAAAAGCATTCTCCCGTTCGTCTGATTTTATTTTGGAAAGCTGCGAGTTAAACACACGAATGGGTTCCGGCTCAACAGGGACAAAAGTTGACTTTGCGGCGCTCGTAAGGGTGTTTCCGGCGAGGGAACCTTCTGGCACACCTATATCCGCAGTAGGTGGATCGGCCTTTTTCCCTGCATTTGCAGCCTGTGCGGGAGTGATCGCAGGAAAAACCGTTGTTTTTTCTTCTGTCAGCATATGATTTGGACGTTCAGGCCGCTTAAAGGCACTGGTGTCCGAATCGTTTGCAGTGGATGCGGAAGGCCTCCGGAAAGCTTTATCTCCATCGAGCGGAATCCTTCCGGATACGGGTGCCGGTTCTTCCTGCGCTTCCTGAGAGCGTTCCTGCTCCATATACCGGAGTTTTGCCGGGCGCACATAGCCAAATTGCAGCCGTGCGGTATCTGCCGTTTTCTCCTCAGAGGAAGTTTTTTTCGGTGTAGGAACAGCAAATTCTTCAAAAGGCAGACTCCGGCGTATGCTCTGTTCATATACATACAAAATAGCGGAAGCTGCCAGCAACGCAACGATAAGCAAAAAAAGCACCAGCAGACTCCGGCGAAAGATACGGGTAAACTTCGCCGTATCATAGATAGTGCCGGTGGTATCAATGGTGGTTCCTTTATTTGCGCTGCCTCCTCCTTCCTGCCGCCGTTGCAGCAATCCGGTAAGATCCAGCCGCATGGCATCTGTAGCATAGGCAGTCCCCGCCGGATCCTCTGCCGTGAGCACAAAGGAAAGAATACTGTTCCCTTCTGTAATATTGAATTCCTTGGAAAAAGTCGTAACACCCGTGTTCAGTTGATCATACTGAATCACAACGCCATTAAATGCATTGTTTTCCGTAAGCACTCCCTTGGTAATGGGGACTGCGGAGTAGTTGCGCATTTCAAACAGAATCGTTGCCGTCAAGGACCCGTCATCATTGAACTTGGAATTGCTCAATGTTACGATAAGCTGCAAATTGACCTGATCGGCCTCCACATAGGGTTTGATCTCATAGCTGTCTTTGCTTTCCGCAGTATAAGGCTGGCCCTGGAAATCTTTCGCTTGGATCCGGAAGGAGACCCTGCGGGGTGTGCTGGCGGCTACAGCAGCGGCTACGGTATAGGTAATGGATCGGCTCTGCCCGGCAGAAAGGTCAAAGGGCTCCTCCAGCTCCGTGCCGATTTCATCGTACAGACAAATATCCGTCATGGCATGGGTGCCGGTATTTGTCACAGTCAAAGCAAAAAGCGTTCCGCTTTCTGTAGCCGGACACTGCTGCACGGACAGGGTGAGCTCCACCTTTACATAGGTTATGGTAGCGGAGCTTTCGCAGGAAGCCAGCTGTTTTTCTCCTTTGACGGTATACTCCACAACCGGATTGATCACCGCATCCACTTCCCCCATGGTAAAAGTGTACGGCACTTCCATAGATGTACCGGCCAGCAGCTGCTCTTGCGGTAAAGGAATATAACTGCTGGATACTCCGGAATCATAAAGGCTCAAGCCGGTCATATCAAACTTTGTATCGTTTTTTAGCAGATATGTCACCTGCACCTGCGTTCCAGAAGCTGCCATCGTTTGTGTCAGCTTATAGGACAGACTCAGCTTGGGCTCGTCAAAACGTTCTATACGTACCGTAGCTGTCACATATTTTTTTACATAGGTCAGGGCTGCTTCCTCATCGGGCACTAATTCCCCGTAAGACTGTTCCAGCCAGGAAAGTCTGAAAGTCAGATCTCTATCAAAGGCATCCAAAGGAACAAACAGCTTTTGTGCTCTGAATTCCAGCACGCCCTTCCCTTCCAACGTCAGGTCTTCCTCAAAAGCCATGGATTGAGGCAGCAGCTCCCCGGAAAGCACCGCATTATGCAGCGTATAGGAATCATTGCTTGTATTTTTTAAGGTGAAGCGCAGATATGTCAGTTCCCCGGGGCCGGTCAGCTGGCATTCCGGATCCGGTTCGATGGTCATGGTTACCGGCGGCTCCGTTTCCCCATGGGAAAGACGAACCCCCATGAACACGGGGATCAGCGCCAGCAATATGCACACTATGGCCCGGATCTTTTTCATGTTTTATACTTCCACAGGAAAGGGCAGATATTGCTCCCCTTCCAATGTTCCTCTCAATGTATCGTTGGTTTTATCCCGCACCGCCAGCAGCATGTTCTCTCCTTGTTCTCGGGGTATCTCCACCCGACAGCGGATCACGTCTGCATACTCCACATCTTTCAGACTGCCAAAGCGGGTAATTATCTGTTGAAACAGCGTCCATTGCCCATATGGCACGGTAAAAGCATAAATCTGCCCGGGAGCCATGCGCACCAGCCCTGCCGCATCCAGTGCTTCTGCACAGCTGCGGGAATACGCACGCACCAGCCCGCCCGCTCCCAGCAAGATACCGCCGAAATACCGGGTAACTACGCAAAGTACATCGGTTACCTCCCGACGGCGAAGCACTTCCATCATGGGCAAACCTGCGGTACCACCGGGTTCCCCATCATCTGAATACCGGGCGCATCCGCCCCCCGGCCCTATGGAATATGCATAGCAGTTATGGGAAGCGTCCCAATGGCGGCGGCGAATATCCGCCAGAACGCCGAGTGCCTCTTTTTCCGTCTTCACAGGGAAGCAGCGCCCGATAAACCGGGAACGTTGGATGAGGATCTCCCTCTCCGAGTTTCCGGCTGCCGTAAGGTAAGGCCGCAGATTCTCTTCCCCCATGTCACGTCTCCTTTATACTTTGACAATCATCTTATCTTAGCAAAAGCGATAAAATATTGCAAGAAGACCCGGAGATTCGTTACAAAACAGACGCAATGTATTTTAAGCATGCAAGATGGATCTTTTTATTTGTACGCATCCGAGATTCGGATAAAGATATGCGGGCTGGGCCGCCGCATCCAAGTCTCATTCCCCCTATTACGCTATTCTCCCGCCAGGCGGCGCAGCAGTGCAATCTCCTGGGCATACCCGGAAAGTTCTGCATGAGGTGTTTCCAGTACCATGGGCAAGTTTTTAAGAACCGGGTGATTCACCACACTCGCAAAAGAATCCCGACCTATATATCCCGCACCGATGGGTGCATGGCGATCCTTCCTGCTGCCCAGAGGCATCATGGAATCATTCAAATGCAGAGCCAACAGATGCTTCAGGCCTATATGCCGGTCAAAATCCTCCAGCACCCCTTCCAAATCATGCACGATGTCATATCCTGCCCCGAACACGTGACAGGTATCCAGACAGACTCCCAGCCTGTCCCCAGCTCCCGTCAAGCGAAGGATCTCGCCTATCTGTGTAAAATCACTGCCTATTTCGCTGCCTTGTCCCGCCATGGTTTCCACCGTTACGCTGATACCTTCCGCTTCTTCCAGCAGGATGCTGAGCAGACGTGCAGTTTTATCTATACCCGCCTGTACTCCCTGCCCCACATGACTGCCCGGATGCAGATTATATAGATTTCTGGGGAAACATGCTGCTCGCTTTAAATCATCTTCCAGTACCTGCCGTGCAAATTCCTCAACCCGTTCCTCTTTTGCGCAGGGATTCAGCGTATAGGGGGCATGCATAAGGATCGGACCCATGGCATTTTCCTTTAAAAACACATTCATGGCCTCAGCATCCTGTATATTCATTTCTTTTGCCCGACTCCCACGGGGATTACGCAAAAAGAACTGAAAGGTGTTCCCGCTCAATTCCCGCGCAGTCTCTGCCATGGCCAGATACCCTTTGGATGGGGAAAGATGACAGCCTGCTTTTAACATATACTTCTCCTTGACGAGTTTAAACGGAAAAGGCACGGATGTTGCCCGTGCCTTTTGGATCATTCCATGATTACTTCAGCTCCGGAAGCAGAGCTTCAAAATAGTTGAGAGCCTCCGGATTGCCCAGAGCGTCACGGTTGGTGATCTTTCTTCCGTTGACCAGATTTGTCACGGCAGATTCCACCTTTTTCCCGTTGAATGTCTTGGGAATATCGGGAACGGCAAAGATCAGCGCCGGTACATGGCGGGGAGACTGGCGAACTCGCAGTTCGGTTTTGATGCGTTTTTTCAGTTCATCGGTAAGCTCGCATCCATCCTTCAGCTGGACAAAGAGCAGTATCCGCTGATCGTCATGATACTGCTGACCAATGGCCAGAGAATCCTGCACCTCCGGGAACTTTTCCACAATATTATAGATCTCCGCCGTGCCAATGCGGACTCCGGAAGGTTTCAGAACGGAATCGGAACGTCCATAATAGCTGACGCCGCCGGTTTCGGAATGGAAACACACATAATCGCCATGGTGCCATACACCAGGGTACACCCGGAAGTATGCATTCATGTATCGCTCTCCATCCGGATCGTTCTGGAAGTAGATGGGCATACTGGGCGCCGGGATCTCGCAGACCAGCTCTCCCTGCTGATCCCTGACGGGTTTTGCGTTTTCATCATAACATTCAATTTTCATGCCCAGCCCCGGGAACTGAAGCTGTCCGGCATACAAGGGCTCCATGGGGTTGCCGATGCAGAAACAGCCGTTTATATCCGTGCCGCCGGCAATGGAATTAAAGAAATAGTCCTGCTTGATCTCCCTGTATACCCAGCGCCAACCTTCTTCGCTGAGAGCGGATCCAGTTTGAGAAATCATTCGCAGACGGCTGAGATCCGCATGCTCCTTAGGCACGAACCCAGCTGCCATAAGGGCATGCACATAGCTGGCGGAAAGACCGAATACCGTGACCTTCTCTTTTTCCAGAATCTTCCAGATGGCAGAAAGATCAGGATAAGAAGGGTTACCGTCATACAGAACAATGGAGCTGCCCGCCCCCAAAGCCGCCGCCTGCCAGTTCCACATCATCCAGCTGCAGGTAGTGATGTACAGCATCCGATCCGAGGGCTTCATATCATGATGCAGCACCAGTTCCTTTAGCTGATTGATCATCAGCCCCAGTACGGACTGCACCATACACTTTGGTTTGCCCGTAGTACCGGAAGAGAACATGACCACGGTAGGATCGTTAGCTTCCCGCGGGGTATAAACAAAAGGCTCGGGAACGGTAACATCCGTAAAATCTTCCCAGGCACTGCTCTTGGGGATATCTTTAATTCTCGCTCTGTCGCCGGCATAATGGCAGACGACCACCTTTTCCAGGCGTTCCATGCGGGAGGCCACCAGGGCAGCATTGGCTGTGGTATCAAAGGTCTTGCCCTTATACAGATACCCATCTGTGGTGAAGAGTACTTTGGGATCCACCTGTCCCAACCGGTCAAAGGCTGCGCCGGGGCCTATATCTGTAGCACAGGAACACCATACGGCTCCTACCGCAGCAGTAGCCAGCATGGCGATGATGGTTTCGGGCATATTAGGCATATAGGCGGCTACAGCATCTCCCGGCTGCAGACCCAGTTGCCGCAGGGCAGTGGCCAATGCAAAAACTTCATGACGCACCTGCTTCCAGCTCCACTCCCGGCGAATCTTATCCTCTCCGCGGAAAATAAGGCAGGCTTCTTCGGAGTCTCCGTGACGAAGCATGTTTTCTGCATAGTTCAGAGTGCAGCCGGGAAACCATTTGGCTCCGGGGAATTTATGGATATCATCTACTGTCTTTTCATAAGGGGTATAGCAGAGAATATCCAGATATTTAAACAGCAGATCCCAGAACTTCTCAGGCTCCTCTACAGACCAGGCATACAAAGCCTTATAATCCTGAAAATCTGTGCCCTCCTGCTTGTTTACCATCTGCATGAAAGCGTAAATATTAGTGTTTTCTCTGTATGCCTTGGTAGGCTTCCACAATAATTCAGCCACGGTGTTCTCCTTCCCCTTGCTATGTTTTTGCGAAGATCTTTCTGCGCATTATAAGGGTATAATAGCCTTGCTCCGGTACCATTGTCAATGGCTTCCATTATTATATTTCCCGGAAAAAGTCTTAAATTCCATATACCAGCCCCCGGTATATGGCAATTGTGCTTTACCGAAGCGCAGCACATCTGTCCGCAGACATTTTATGGCGATTGTATGTGCCTCGGTACCCAAAGCGCAGACAGCTTTAATTCTTTCCTTTGCAGTACAGAATCGAACGCATTAAAATCGGGTCAATGTGTTTCCTTTTCGTAAAAAATAAGTAAATTCCCCCACGCATATCTTTACGCCCGGATGCCTTGGCGTCATACTGTAAATAAAGTTAAGGAGAATTTCACACGGAAATATCCCTTTCTTTGATTATCTGTTTACATGAGGGTATACTATGGAAACGGCTTTAAAAATATGCAAAAGACTTCACTCCTATCTGTACGCCGGCCAGTTTCATGGAAAAGTTACCGGAGTATATGACAAACGGTTGGATATGGAAACTCCTTTCGGACTCATTGCCGTGGTGCAAAGAGAGTGCCTCAAGCCCTTTTCCTGTTTGGTGGGAAGTTTGAAGCCTTTTACGGCGCTGGGGATTCGTCCGGGCATGGATGTGCTGCTGGATAAGAATGGCCTGGATATTCCGCAGACGGAATTGGTAGTGGATGTGACCATGGCGGAAGATGTGGACCTTTCCATGGACGCCATGACCAACCTGTTCCTGCCCATGGATCTGAATATGCGCCTGCGCCATGTGCGGCGCGCCATTGAGCAGGGGGCAGGCAGCGAAGATCTTTCTTTACTGGCGCTGAGTCCTCGGGAAGCAGGCCCCCTGGCTCCCCTGGGAACGCAGCTAAAAGCTCTGAGCGATGGGTTGGAAGAAGGAGATATGTATGCCGCCTGCACTGCCGCTGCCGCTGCCGCCGGCTTTGGTTCCGGCTCCGTTCCCGCTTCGGATATACTTCTCTCCGGCTATATGGCTGCTTATACCGCTTTAAGCTTTGCGCTGGGCCGTTCTTTGCATCGGGTACGGGAGATCACCCGGCAGCTGGCCGCCGCTGCCGCTCAAAACACAAACGAAAATGGCGCCGCCGCCTTGCTGCAAGCCGGAGAAGGGCTGGTAGATGAAGACCGTTTTCAGCTTTTGCGATCCCTGTTTTCCGATACGGCTTACACTACTCTTTCCGGCTGCGCCATGCGCATTGCCGGAGCAGAGAGCGGTGTGAATTTCCTGACCGGAATCTGTGTGGGTATTGCCGGCCAGTATCTGATGAAAACCATATGATATTTTCCCGTAAGGAGGTTGCCATGACGGCAAGAAAACACCGGCTGCCCGGACTTATGCTGTTTTTGACTTTTCTAGCCGGACTGCTGCCCGCCTGCACCCAGCCGGACAATGCGATTCCAGAAAACGGCATTTTGATTAACGAAGTAGTTGCCAGCAACAAACGTTCATTAACGGATGCAGCATGGGGGTCTCCGGACTGGATAGAGCTGTATAACGGTTCCCAGATCCCGGTGGATCTTTCCGGATGGTATCTGACAGACAACGTGGAAAACGAAGGCAAGCTTTCCCCTCTGCCCAAGCGCAAACTGGCTCCCGGAGAATATCTGATACTTTATGCCAACGGAGAATCGGCAGAAAACTGCCTTGACTTTTCTCTCAGCCGTAAGGGGGAAACGCTGACATTGGTGAATCCCCGCCGGGAAGCTGTCACAGCGCTGGAAATTCCCGCACTGGTCAAGGATGTTTCCTATGCCCGCCGATCCGACGGAAGTTATGGCTTCTGCCCCTTGCCCACCCCCGGAAAAGAAAATACCGGAGATATACTGGATGTTTGCCCTGCCTCCTCTCTGCTTGTGAAGGACGGCGACGAAAAGTACGCCGGAAAAACCTATGAGGCACTCCGCCTCACCGAGATCCTCAGCCGGGGAGAATTAGTATGGTGCGAAAGCTGCGGCAGATATGTAGATGCCATCGAGCTTTATAATCCCGGGCTGGTGACCGTAAATCTGGAAGGCTATACCCTTACCTCTCGCGAAGGAAAAAATCGGGAACACAATCTGCCCGCAGCAGAACTGGACGGACAAAAATATATGACACTATGGGGCTGCTCCGAAGGGTGCCAGCCGACGGACGGGCATGTCTGTTTGGATTTTGGTCTCTCCCGTTACGGTGAAGGGCTTTACTTATACGATCCGCTTGGAACACTGCTGGATCAGGTACAAGTGCCGGAGATGGAAAAAAATGTCACCTGGGCCCGTCGTGCAGACGATACCTGGGGGTATTGCCAGTTCCCGACACTGGGAAAAGAAAACCGTAGTGAAGACATTTTAGATACGCCTCCCTCTCCTCAAGATGGCGCCGCCCGGGCTGATACCGCCACAATGGGTACGTTGGTTGTGTCTATAAATGAAGCCTGTGCCAAAAATACGATTTCCATCACCGATCGTGACGGAGACCGCAGTGATTTCTGCGAACTGTACAATCACAGCAATACGGCGGTAAGCCTGAAAGGATGGTATCTTTCCGATGATCCTGAAAAACTGACAAAATGGGCCTTGCCAGACGTGACCATGGAACCTGGAACATACCTTATCGTATTCCTTTCCGGAAAAGAAAGCAGCGAACACGAGCTGCATGCCAGCTTCTCTTTAAGTGTGGGAGAAACTCTGACCCTGTACTGCCAGAGCAGCAATATGTACGAGGCATTGCGCATACCGGAGGTGCCGGAAGGAGCCTCTACAGGCATGGAAGAAGGCGCCCTTGTCTACTATCTTACTCCTACCCCCGGGTATGCCAATGGCCACCCCTGGCTCGCTGAAACTCAGAATTAATATAAAAGGTCTTCTCTGCCCTGCCGACCAGCCCCGGCGGGGCTTTTATTCTGCACGGATATTAAATCAGCAAGGGGCGCTGCCTATGCTGCGCCGGAATACGCCCGTTCACAACTGCTTCTCATATAAAAGCAGCAACACACATTTGAGCTGCTTCTATCGCCGAAACACAACAAGAACATAAGACCCCGAAAGCGTATGTCCAGCTCAAAAGAGTCTCCTCTTGAGTTTTCATGAATTATATTCCGTTCTCCTTCGTGACCGGGTGCTGTAGTTGCAAACGGAAAAACGGGCAGAAAACTCTTCCCGCCCGTACAAATAAAATGCTGTAAATTATCAGCTGTTTTCTGCTCGATGCTTCTCTGCTTCCCGTTCCTCAATGCGCAGACGGCTGTTGAGCACCGGCCAGGCAAAAGCTGCCCGGCTCAGTTCCAGCACAGCCAATCCGATCAATAGCAGGTATATTCCCGTATAGGGCAGCAGCAGAAGTGGGATTCCAAAGCATACTACTGTGCTGACCAGCATTAGCCCCACAGTGCTTTTGGGGCAGGCTGCCATGAATAGCAGACTGTTTTTCAGATAATGTCTGGCAGGCAGCTCCACCAGTGTCATCATAGGCAGCATATATCCCAGAAGTGTTTGCAGCAATACGGCCAACACGCCCAGCATCACATACACCATTTTGGCATTGGCTACGGCAGCCATCTCCCCGGCAAAGGAGAGCATATACCCCACCAGCCAGACGGACAGGATATACAGGCAACCAGGAAGAATCCCCTTTTTCAGATTTGCCTTGAATTCTTTTTTATAGGTGCGCATAAAGGCATACCCACGATTCCGCAGGCTTTCTACCGCTACGGCAGACAGGCCACAAAGCCCCGCCCCGGCGGGAATGCTCCCCAGCAGACTCACAAAAGCTACGGGCAGTACTCCTTCAAAAAGAACACGTCCCAAAATATACAGCAGGCATGCCGGCAGCAGACACAGCACCGTCAGCAAATTCCCGCGGAATAACTCGCTCAGATACTCCCAGAGAGTAACGAAAAAACCCACAAAACCATGGCGGGGGGCCGCATTTTCTACGGCCTCTTCGTCGGATATGGCTCTGTAAGGGCTTTTGAACAACTTCATATATGCTTCCTTTTCTTTTTTGCGCTTAACCCTTTACGGCACCTGCCACCATGCCCTCCACCAGCTGATTCTGAAACACAGTGAACACCGCAATCGGCGGAATGATAGACATGGTTATGGCCGCCCCCAGTACCCCATAGTTCCAGTCCTCTCCCTTGAGCAGGGTCAATGCTACAGAGATAGGCATGATACTCTCCCGTGTAGCCAGTGTCTTGGCAATGGTATATTCCCCCCACACATTGTAAAAGGCCGACACTATGACAATGACCAGCGCATTTTTAGCCATTGGCAGCATGATGTTCCACCAGGTACGCACTACGCCGCAGCCATCGATTTCGGCAGAATCCTCCAATTCCTGCGGCAATCCTCTGAATGTGCCGCGGGTTATGAAGATGGAGAAAGGTAGCACGCATATTATATTGGGCAGGATCAGCCCGATATAGGTATTGAGCATTCCCAGCTTGAATTCCATCATATAAATGGGGATCAGCAACGCCGTCAGAGGGAAAGTAAGCACAAACAAAATGGCCGCCAACAGAGTATTGCTGCCCTTGAAAGGAAGTCTGGCAAAAGCATATCCTGCCAGCGAAGACATGACCACTGTAATAAGCACCGTAGATACGGTCACCACAATGGTATTCCAGTAAAACTTCAGGTACTTGGCTCCCCGGGCAAATACATACTCATAATTCTCCCACGTCAGCCGATGAGGGAAAAACGTCACGTCCTGCATGATCTCCTGTGATGTCTTTACCGACGTAAAAATACAGTAAAACACGGGGATAATGAACAGCAGGGATACGATCAGAAGCGCCAGCGTCACCAACAGGTTGTTTATATCTTTTTTACGCAGTTTAAAAGGCTTTTTCATTGTTTCAATCCTCTCTGGTGCTGAGCTTCATGTTCAGTACGGCAAAGACCATAACGATCACGCTGAACACAAAGGACATGGCAGCTGCATAGCCCATATCATAGTTCAAAAATGCCGTCTTGTAAATGTACATATACAGCACCTGGGTGGCATTGGCCGGTCCGCCGCTGGTCAGTACCATGGGGGTAACAAAAAGCTTCAAGGTCTGAAGCACCGCCCAGATACCTACCACCACGAAGGTTTCAGACAGGCTGGGCAGAATAATGTAAAACAGCTTTCTAAAGCCCGTAGCTCCATCCAGATCCGCCGCCTCCAGCACATCTTTGGAAATGCCCTGCAGGCCGGAAAGGAAAAGAATAGTACAGAAGCCAACCTTGTTCCAAAGGCTGACCACCACTACGCACCCCTTAGCCGTATCTGCCCGGGTGAGCCAGTCGGAAGCCAATTTGGGCAGATGCAGCACCTCAATAAGAAACTTGTTGACGATACCAAAGTTATTGGCCAGCATCCAGCTGAACAGCAGGCACACCAGAGAAGCCGGCACCACAATGGGCATGAATATGGATGTCCTATAGAACCAGCTGTGCTTCGTCTTTTTATACAGCAGCAGTGCCAGCGCCAATGCAATGACCATCATCAGCACGAACTGAATAGCAGATAACAGAAGCGTATTGGTCAACGCCTGCACGAACAGCTTATCCTTGAACATGCTGATGTAGTTTTGCAGCCCAATAAATGTGGGCTTGGAGTCAAAGGCAAAATTGTAATCGCAGAAGCTGAGATAAAACGTGTATACCAGTGGATATACCACAAACAGGAAGATGATCAGGCAGGCGGGGAGCACAAACAGGCGGCCCCACTTCTGCTTCTGCCGCATTCTGACGCTGGTGGAACGATGGTTCATACTTCAGACATTCCTTTGCTGAAAAATAAGAAGGAGCGAATGGGATAAACAATGCAAATACCGGAGCGGGGGCCCTGCACTGGCCCCCGCGTCCATGATAAGGGGTAGACGTAACGCTTACTTATCTACGGAATTCATAAGTTCGACCAGCTCATTTACGATCTGATCGGCAGTAGTATTGGGATCCACCAGGCCGGCCTGGAAGATAGCGCAGGCACCGTCCAGGAACTTCTGCTCTTCGTTATAGGAAGGAGCGCCGATAGCCTTGTCCATGGAATCTTTGATGTTGGCCCAGATGGGAACAGCCTCGATGGCAGCATCAAAGTAACTCTTGATCACAGACATCTTGCCATACTGCGTGAAGGTATTGGTCTGGACATGCTCACCCAGGAGCTGTTCCGCTACAAACTGGCACACAAGATCCTGGTTGGGGGAGCACTTGGGAACCACGATATCACCGCCGAAGCCCAGGGTTCCTTTGCCGCCGGGAGTGTTGGCCAGCGTCATTGTGCCGGCACCCAGCATATTCTCCGCTTCCATCCAACGGCCTGCAGCCTCATAACACATGGCCAGAGTACCGGCTTTGAGCGCGTTTCGTCCGCCGGAGTTGTCGGCGAAGGTAGCGATAGAGTAGACGCCCTCCTGGACACCCTTCTGCCAGTTGGCTACGATAGCCCGGAACTCGTTGTTGTCAATATCATAGGTCACACCGTCATCCAGCGTGATGTTGCCCTTGACGCCAGCCAGAGAGGAGGCAATGATGGCCAGCAGGTTGTTGCCAAACTGAATGGAAGCGCCCTGCTGGGTCACATTACCGTTAGCATCGCGAATGGTCAGCTTCTTGGCGAATTCATAGAATTCATCCCAGTCCTTGGGCTGGAGGCAGTTGCCCTGCTCGTCCACCAGACCAGCTGCCTTGAACATATCCACGTTGCAGCTGATGGCATAGACTTCCTGAATGATGGGGAGCGCTACCTGGCGGCCCTGTACCTTGCCGTATTCCAGAACGCCGTTGCAGAACTGATCCTGGGATACATAGTTGAAGAAGTTCAGATCCTTATCAAAGTCGCAGATAAGGCCTTTTGCATCAAACTGCTTGGCAAATTTCACACCGCCGTCGATGAAGACGATATCCACATCGGTGGTATCCTGCATCCAGTTGAGGGTGTAGGTAGACAGCACACTGGTATCTGCATAGGTGATGACTTCCACGTCTACATCGGGATGATCCTTCATGAAAGCTGCCGCAGCATCCTCCAGGAAGATCTTGGTGACCTGCCAGCTTTCTGCGGCAACCCGCAGCTTGCGGCGTTCCCCGGAAGCGGGCTTGTTGTCTTCGGTCTTGTTGTCCTCAGTCTTGCCGTCTGCAGGCGCTTCGGTCTTCTTGTCGTCTGCAGCATCCTTCTGCCCATCTGCAGCGGGAGCGGTGCATCCTACCACGGCCAACAGCATCAGAGCGGCCAGCAGCATCGCCAGAAATTTACGCATGTGTTTTTCCTCCGTCTTTTTTTATCATGACGCACCCCTCAGGGATGCATTTCATGCTGGGTTGGATCCGGCTTACATATACCGGTCAAGAACTTCCCGGCTGCATTGTGCGGCGGAATCCCTGTCAATAAACAGGTGGAAGTCCGGATGCGTTTTCATTAAGGTTGCGGGAATCATAGGGGTAACGGTTTCGGCCCGAAGCACAGCAGAAATTGCTTCTGCCTTAACGGCCTTGGGCACCGGAGAAACAATGGTCCTGCACTGCATGATCCTGTAAGGCGTCATGGAAATGGCCTGTTTAGGCACATCTTCCTCCGTGGCAAACCAGCCCTCCCCCACCTGCTGCTTCTTGCAGCGCTCATTGAGGTTGACTACGATATAACTCTCCCGGGTCTCAAAATCTGCCGGAGGATCGTTGAAAGCAATATGGGCATTTTCGCCAATACCGATAACGCCTACGTCAATGGGCTTTTCCGTCAGGCGACGGGTAAGCTCGGCAATGTTCTTTTCCACATCGCCTTCACCGTTGACAAATACTGCCTCGCGGGGATGTACCAGATTCACAAACCGCTCCGTAAGGTACTTGCGGAAGGACGCAATATGAGTCATCGGCAGATCTACATATTCGTCCAGATGGAACATGGTCACTTTGGACCAGTCCACGTCCTCTTTCACAAGGGCTTCCAGTGTTTCAAACTGGCTGGCGCCGGTAGAAAGAACAATGCGGGCAAAGCCCTGCCGGGCAATGGCTTCCCTGATCCGCTGAGCAATGAGCTTTGCGGCCGCCCTGCCCAGGTCTTCTTTTGTTTCGCTCAGATACAGATGCATGTTGTTTTCTCCTGTCTGCTTGATATTGCACAAAGAGTCCCGTTCAATAACGTCGGACTGCATATACAGGCTGAAGGCCAGTGGCTTCCCTTCCATTTCCTCCAGCAGATAGCGAACGGCCATATCCCCCATCTCCCGGGCTGGAACATGGACGGTGGTCAGGGGAGGCGTAGTCATTCGGGCATAAATGTTATCGTCCATGCCGATAACCGAGATATCCTCCGGCACACGCACTCCGCGGCGAAGCATGGCGGCAATGGCTCCGGCCGCTACGGAATCGTTGTTGGCCGCCAGCGCAGTATAAGAACGCCCGGAGGCAAAAATCTTTTCAGCCAATGCCGCCCCGGCAGTAAAGTCATCCGGTTCAGTGGAAATGAAAATATCTCTGTCTTCCCGCAAGGGATGCCCCATCTCCCGGAAATACTCGCTGAACCCCCCTACAAAGCTCTTTCTGGTGGTCTGTTCCATGAAGTCCAAGGTGATGAGCGCCACTTTTCTGTGGCCATGGGCATACAGAGTCTGCGCTGCCTGCCTTCCTCCCCGATGATAATCGAAAAAGATGCCCCGCAGGTCGCTGAAGCCGTCCACAGCATCGTCAAAGACAATAACGGGGATCTTTCTTTCTTTTAATTGCCGAAGCCCCCGTCCCATATCCGGGCTGACGCTGTTGGTAGCAATGAGCACACCGGCTACCATTTTGCTGGTCAGGCGGGCAAGGAATTCATCCCCGGCCCCGTCGGTGCGCTTGCGTAAAAAAACCAGCATGTTGTAGCCGTTCTGGCTCAATGCGCTTTCAATACTGGTAATAATAGTGGTATAAAAGGGATTGCGCAGGGAAGGCGTGATAACAGCTATCTCCCTGCTGGAATTTGTTTTCAGTCCCCTCGCCAGCTGGTTGGGCACATAGTCCATGCGAGCGGCGCAGGCTTCGATGGCTTCTCTTGCATCGGCTGAAACAGGATAATCGCTGCCGCTGAGCACCCTGGATACGGTGGTAATGGAGTAGCCGGACTGACGGGCTACATCCTTTATGGTCACAGTCTCCATAGTGCCTCCTGCTGCAAAGCTCATAGAAAACAGATAGAATACGTTTTCTATAAATCAGTATAGTCGCAGTATGAAAATTGTCAAGATTTTTTCAAAACTTTTTGTACGCTTTTAAAAAGCGTTTTTATTCTTTTAATCTTTTTTGCTTGATATCAAGAGTTTTTTCTGCATATACACTTAAACGCGCACGCAAAACAGAAAAATTAGAAAACGTTTCCTTATTTTTTCTCTTTTCTATTGACAACCGTGCCTGAAACAGCTATCTTTAAAAATGAATATGATTCCAGAGGATCACTATAATAGGAGATGAAAAAATGGCTGTTTTAAAGGATTTTTACGCAGATAAACTCCGGGTGCGTGTGTTTGATACCAGGCAGGCCATGGGAGAATGTGCCGGAAATGAAGCCGCCGCCTGCATAAAAGCGCTGCTGGAGCAAAAGGATGTTGTCAACGTCATGTTCGCAGCTGCCCCTTCTCAAAACGAAACGCTCCAGACTCTGTGCGCCGACCCTGACATTGACTGGAGCCGCATCAACGCCTTTCATATGGATGAATACGTTGGGTTGGATCCCAGCCATCCCGCCGGATTCCGCAACTTCCTGCGCCGGGCCATTTTTGATCACAAGCCCTTCAAAAGTGTTCATCTGTTAAATGGAAATGCAGAGGATCCCTGGGCTGAAGCGGATCGCTATCATACGCTTCTGGCAGAACATCCCCTGGATGTATGCATTCTTGGCATCGGCGAAAACGGCCACATTGCTTTCAATGACCCGCCGGTAGCAGATTTTAACGACAAAAAATTTGTCAAGGTAGTGGAACTGGATCAGGTCTGCCGGATGCAGCAGGTTCATGACGGATGCTTTGCCTCCATTGACCAGGTACCCACACACGCCCTGAGCGCTACCATTCCCGGTCTGTGCGCCGCAAAGTATATGTTCTGTTCGGTGCCCGCCTCCACTAAAGCACTGGCAGTCAAGCATACAGTAGAAGATGCGGTTTCCACCGCCTGTCCGGCCACCATTCTTAAGGAGCAGCTCCATGCCTGTCTCTACACCGATAAGGATGCGGGGCAGTACCTCCTTGACAAATAAGCTGAAAATCGTCTTATGAAAACGCTTATCGTAAACGGAAGGATCCTTACCCCCCGGCAGGTGCTTCAGGGTTATGTTTTGGGTTTTGATGCGGATAAGATCGCCGGTATCTGGCCGGAAAACGATCTTCCCCAAGACTTTGCCCCGTCAGAAAAACTGGACGCCGGCGGGCAGTACGTTTCCCCAGGCTTTGTGGATATCCACGTTCATGGAGGCGGCGGGTATGACTGTACCGGCGCTTCCCCCGAAAATATAGTAAAGATGTGTCTGGCCCACGCCCGCCACGGTACCACTTCCATCACCCCCACAGTGACTACGGCGGCTTTGCCGCTGATGGTGGAATCTGTCAAAAACATCCGCAAAGCCCAATCCATGTGCACCTGCGCCACCATTTTAGGCGCACACCTGGAAGGCCCGTTTCTTTCCAAAGAACAATGCGGTGCCCAGAACCCGGCTTATCTGCTGCCCCCCATAAAGGAAAACTGGGAGCCTCTTTTGAACGCCTGGCCCGGTGGGATCACCATGATGGGTGCTGCCGTAGAGAGAGACGGGGCTTGGGCCTTAGGCGATGAACTGCTTGCCCGAGGAATCACCCCCTCCATTGCTCATTCCAACGCCAGCTTTGAGCATGTAGAATCGGCCATGCTTCACGGCTTCCGGGATGTGACCCACTTATACTCCGGCTGTTCCATGATGTGGCGGAAAAATTCCTACCGCACCGCAGGCGTAGTAGAAGCAGGGCTTTACTTCGATGATCTTACCGCCCAGGTCATCTGTGACGGAAAACATTTGCCTGCCTCCCTGCTGCGCCTAATTTACAAATGCAAGGGAGCAGACAGGATTGCTTTGATCACCGATGCGCTGGAAACCGCTGGATTGGACATGGAAGAAGGAACCCTGATCCGCCAGTCCAATGGTATGGATATGGTGTATGATGACGGCGTCATGAAATTACCGGATAAGCAGTCCTTTGCCGGAAGTGTAGCTACTACCGACAGGTTGGTACGGAACATGATCCGCTTAGGCGGTGCTCCTATCCACGAAGCCGTTGTGATGGCTTCCCGTACTCCCGCCCGCATCATTGGAGCTGATAAACACAAAGGCACTCTGGCCCCAGGCATGGACGCCGATATTCTTTTGTTTGACGAAGATATCCACATCTCTCGGGTCATAGCTATGGGGCAAACGCTGAAACTGTAATTTCTGACATCATATTCCAAAATAGCACCCACTTTGAGTGCAAAGCACACAAAATCATACCATCCGAAACAGGCGGATTCCGTTCAGACGGAATCCGCCTGTTTTCACAAAACAAGTACCGTTTTACATTTGCTTCGATTTCCTTTTCCGTCTTGGTAACATGGAAAACTGCTCGTCTCTTTGCATCCGGTCGGGTGCTGCGAACTTGGTCGAATACTTTGAGAATCCCTCGACCGTTTGTTTCTTCGATAAATTTCTCAGAACGGTAGACCAACTGCTTGTAAACACGAATATAGGACGGTTCGTGCTTGTCCTCGTTATCGTATACATCTGACCATGTTAAGGCGAGACATTCTCCAATACGGCTGCTCAGTGCAATCATAAGGCTGATTAGAAGCTTTAGCTGTGGCTCGGAACAGTTATCATACGCAAAATTAAACTGTTCCTCCGTCCACGCCTCACGTCTACCGGACCTCGGCTGCTTTACAGTCACACCCAACATGGGGTTTTCTGTGATAAGCTCCAAATCATCCGTAGCGCACTTAAATGCTCGGCTGATGATTTTCTTGCAATCATAAACGGTACGCTATGACACCCTTGCTCCATTTACCCTATGATTCCCGTTGGCTTGCGGTAATTGAAGCATATCCTTGAAGCCCTGTCTTATATCGACACGGGTTATTTTCCATAAGGAACTATGAAATTGGATACAGACAAGCATGGATTTCCCGGCAGCGTCCCAGTTGGTCTGTGCCAGACGCAGGGATTGATTGCACTGGTTGATCTCCGCCTGTGTGCTTCTGACCGCCGCCTGCGCCGTATTCAGCTTGGTGGTTGCATCGGTCACAGCATCCGCCGCATTCTGGGTGGTTTTCTTCAGCGCCGTATTCTGGCCGGTGAGCTTTTTGACCTCAGCGCAGGAATTGCGATATTCCGCTTTCAGCGCGTCCAGATTGGCCTTGGCAGCAATGGTGGCAGAGTCGTTCTCGCCGAGCGTTGCCGAATACGTCCTGACCTGCTGTGCTGCCGCAGCCACCTGTTCCTTGAGCGCCTGCTGTGCGGTTTTCGCGTCGGTCAGGCGCTGGGCGTAATCGTTCTGGCGGGAAAAGCACTCCTGCAGCTTGTCGTTCGCCGCCGAAAGCGCCCGTTCATACTGCGTCACAGCATCCTTCTGCAAGGACAGGCGGCGTTCCAGCGTCGAAAGCTGGGTGGCAAGGCCGGTGGCGCTGCGTTCAAGGCCCTCCACGCCGGAGGCTGCCAACGTGAACTGGCTCTCCGCCTCAGCGATCTGCTTATTGACGGACTTGATGTTCCGGGTAAAATTGTCCGTTTGCAGGGACAGCGACACCACAAGATCGCGGAGGGTTTCAGCCATTGGTACTCACATCGATAAACAAAAAATCCGTGGGCGATTGCTCACGGTTTCAGGGATTGCCACACCTGATCGATATAGGCACGGCGCGGTTGCTTTTTCTCTTTTTCCTTTCGGGCGCTCCATGCCCGGACGCGGAGGAACCCCAGCATATCCATGCCGTCGATCTCGCTCATGCGCCAGCCGCCTTCCAGCAGGCTGTTATAGGTGGAATAAATGAAATCGGGCAGCGTCAGGACTGAAGCGTCGCCGCTTCCTCCGTCTTCGCTGCCTTCGTAGGGAACTCGTCCAGAATCTCCGTGGTCTGCGTCTGAACCGCCATGAGCGCCAGCGCAATGTCGTGCATCATGCGATCCACAGGGTAGTAATCCAGCACGTCGTCCGGGGTGAATTGATTCCCGAACAGCAGACAGAACCAGCGGATCATCACGTCCAGCGCCTCGCCGATGGACAGGTTCTTTGCATCCTCCGGCACCTCGCCCTTGAGCGCGGCATTGGAGATGGCCACGATGCGCCCATACATCTGGGCGGCGGGCTCCATTTCTCGCAGGGCGCGGCCGGACACAAAGTCAACGGTGTATTTCTTCTCGTTCAGGGTACAACTGATCATGAGGAATTCATCACCGATGCGAAGGAGCGCTTTGGCAGTCGCGGAGAGGCGCAGGCGAAATCGATTCTCGAACAGACACAGCAGCTGTAGTTTTTAACATTCGGGTCTGCGGGAATGCTGCCCGAAAGCGCCTCGTCATCACCGAGCTCCGGCAGCTCCGCCGCCTGATAGGTGCCGCGGATGTACTTCACTGCGTCGTGAAGCTGATCGGCAAACTCCAAACCTTCGATAGGTTCCACGGTGAAATCCTGTCTGCCGTACTGGGTGCTTTCGGAGGACTGCCGTCCCAGAATCATTTCCGGATGCTCCACAAAATAGCTGTTGATGGCAAAACCATCCTCGTTCCGTCCCAGATGCACCCAGTCGGGTTCAATCTCAATGGGGCGGTCGCGCCTTTGAAGGAAGATAATATCGGAAACGACATCGGTTCCGGCATTGGCTTTGAAGGTATTATTGGGGAGACGGATCGCGCCCAGCAGCTCCGCCCGCTGTGCGATGTACCTGCGGACTTCCGGGGACTGCTTGTCCAGGGTGTAGCGGCTGGTGACGAAAGCAATCACGCCGCCGGGACGAACCTGGTCGAGCGTCTTGGCGAAAAAATAATCGTGAATGGAAAAACCGAGCTTATTGTAAGCCCGGTCGTTGACCTGATACTGCCCGAACGGCACGTTGCCGATTGCCACATCGAAGAAGTCGCGCCGATCAGTGGTCTCGAATCCCGCCACGGTAATATCCGCTTTGGGATAAAGCTGCTTTGCAATCCGCCCGGTGATGCTGTCCAGCTCCACGCCGTAGAGCCTGCTGTTCTGCATGGATTCAGGCAGACAGCCGAAAAAGTTCCCGACGCCCATGCTTGGCTCTATGTTCCTACCGACTTTGATACAATAGAAAAAGCCTTCTCCGGGGTCAAAACCGCCGAAAAAGGCATAAAATAAGGGCTTTCGAGGCTGGTTTATGACTTCGAAAGCCCTTTTTCGTTGTGTTCAATTATGGTTCAGACGCTCGGCGGAACTGTGGGGTAAACGCTTTGCGGTGTACGAATTTGGTAATAATTAAAAGGTATGGCAAAGTTAAAAGGTATCTTACTTGGTTTCCTATAGAATGAGGAATAAGAATTTCGAATGCAGGGCAATAGTCAAAGGATTTCTCCCATAAATGCCACGTTGAACATCGGTATGGTGCTTGAAAAGACAGAGCGGCATTTTGGCAAAAGAGTTACAAAAGTAATTACATTTACAATTCTAAAAAATACATTAAAAAAGATTGTAATTAGCATTGTAATTACAATCTTTTTATGGTATAATGAAGTATAAACTTATACGCCGATTAGCTTTAGGGAGGCAGCGACTTTGGAAAAGAAAAGTAAAGTTCCTATGGAACATTTCAATATAGGCGAATTTAATAGAGGGCAGTCTTCGAAACTAATTCGTGGGCTATCAGAAAATGATAAAACAGCTTTTGTGTTGAAAAACGGAAAACCAATAGCAGTGGTTCTGTCATATGAAAGATACGAAAGGCTCCTCGCTGCTGGCGTAGACATAAATGAGTATTGAGCATCGCAAGGAGGAAATTATGCTTAAGCAAAAATACGGCGTTGTGTATACGCCTGACACGCTATCAGAGTTTGTTGCTACTCTTTTGAAGCGCGTTGTTGGGGATACTCCTATAAGTGCAGTGTTAGATCCTGCCAGTGGCGAATGTTCGTTGTTAAATGCCGCAAAAGATGCGTTTGGAGAGCAGTGCGAGTATATTGGTATAGATGTTGACCAAGACGCTGTTAATAACACAAAAGATTTATTTACAATTAAATTCAATGATGCAATTTTGCCTCAGAATGTGAAAAGGAAAACCTCCGAGTATTGGAGGGACAAACTCCCCAAAATCAGTGCTGTTATTGCAAATCCTCCGTGGAGTTCGGAAAAAATATACGAAAGATCTGCGCTGGAGAAAGCCGGGTACACGCTTGCTTCTGGGCAATATGATAGCTATGTCCTTTTTATAGAACTTGCATATAACATTCTTTGTGAAAATGGGGTTATGGCATTTATTATTCCTGATTCTTTATTTGACGCACAGAATGAGAGGTTGCGTAAGTTCCTTGTCGAAAAAACGCAAATCAAAGTTATTGCTCGCTTGGGAGAGAAAATTTTTGATGAGGTTAATAGAGCGACAACTGTTATCATATGCAAAAAGGCCATTCCCGCCCCAGAAGACGAAACGGTTTGTTTCCGCTTGTCTACTGATGAAAGAAAAGATTATCTTGCCGGAAAAGGAACATTGCTTTCCTTTTTTGATAGATCATGCCACAGTGTAAAACAGGCACGGTTTATGAAGAATAATGGTTATAATTTTGATATTGACGCCCATAGTGATGAGGAAGAATTGCTCAAGAAAATCACGTCCGAGATAATTGATTGGAGCCAGATTTTTAACTTTGGACGTGGTGTAGAAATTTCCAAAACAGGAAAAGTAGTATATTGCCCATTCTGCAATTATGCACAAGGCTATAAAAAAAAGCAGCTAGCGGCAGGAAAAAAGATTTGCTCGCACTGCGGAGCGGAAATACCTGTGAATACAGAGATGGTTAACAATGTAGTGACATTTGTATCAGCCCCGGAAAGCGTTTTGATTTATGTAGGCGAGAATATTCGTAGATATGGCATTAATGGTGAGTGCTACATTAGACCGAACATCGAAGGAATAAACTATAAAAGCCGCGATTTGTATACTCCCCCTAAATTGCTCATTCGGAAAACCGGGTTGGGCATATATGGAGCCATAGATTACACGGGTAGCATGACAAGTCAGACTGTGTATATTCTAAAATATGCTGATCAGGATAATGCCACACCGTTAGAATATTACCTTGCACTGCTAAATTCGAGGGTGGTGTATTACTACTATCTGAAAGTGTATGGAGAAAACGAGTGGAAATCACACCCTTACCTTACAAAACAAATTATCTATGCATTGCCGATTAGACCCTATGTGGCAGATGAACTCGATCAGATGATTGTTCAGCTTGCAACGAATCTCATGCAAGCGTACGATTATCAAACGGATTTACGATTGGAGAAATTGGTAATGCAAAAATACGGACTTACGGCTGAAGAAGAATGCTTGATTTTTGATGAGATGAATCGTCTTCCAAACCTTAGTGCCGTTAACAATATGAAAATGGAGACTTAAGCGTATATGTATAGATATATCGGAAACAAAACAAAGCTACTGCCTCATATCATGAATCGCGTCCGTGAAATGATTGGTGATACAGGGACAGTAGCAGACATCATGGCCGGGACCGGCTCTGTTGCTCTTGAATTGAAGAAGAACGGCTACACGGTTGTAGCGTCAGATGTAATGACGTATTCATATCATCATTTGGTCACTAACCTTCAGCTGGATGGAGAGCCCCCCTTCACAGGGTTGATATTCGAGGGGGTTATCGATGCGAAAAGTACAACACCATATCAGGATGTGCTGGAATTTTTGAACAACCTTACGCCGAAGCAAAGTTTCTTTTATCGTGAGTTTTCTCCTGCAGGAACACCGCTCAACGGTTGTCCGCCCAGAAAATATTTCACTGCTGAAAATGCTGAAAAAATTGATGCTATCAGAGAAAAAATCAACGAATGGATTGAAAACGGTAACATTACACCCAATGAAGAGTCGTTGTTGAAACATACTCTTATTATGGCTGTGAATGAAATAGCGAATATTTCTGGAACATACGGATATTTCCTGTCTGATTTCAAGAAAAATGCTGTTGATCCAATCATACTGAAACCCGTTGAGATATACACAGGTAATGCTACAGGACATATTGTTCGACTGGGATTCGCTGAAAACCTGGCGGGACTAATTACCGCAGATCTTTGCTATATTGATCCTCCTTATATGAAAAGACAATATGCGGCAAATTACCATATATTGGAAACCCTGGCGCGTGGCGATTACCCTGAAGCCATCGGAAAAAGTGGATTAAGGGATTGGTGGGATCAACATTCAAAGCTATGTACTAAAACAAGAGGATTGCAATCGTTTGAAAAAATAATGAGCGATATGCATTGTGATAAGTTTTTGATCAGTTATAGTGAGGACGGACTCTTTACGCTTGACCAATTAAAGGAGTGCTTTAGCAAATTTGGAACAGTGGATGTGCAGCTTATTGACTACAACCGTTTTAGAAGTAACGATAGTAAGCTACCACCCAAATTAAAAGAGTATCTAATTTCGGTTGAAAGGTAAGGTGTTAAATAAATGGAATATATTGATAGACTGTTTTACAGAAAAATCAACCCGTCTGATTTCAAGAAATTGTATGACATTGATCGCCCGGAAGGCGGCGGAGGTCAAACATACTTAGAAGCGGCAGGTATTCCCAATGAAGATATTGTGGATTTTCTGAGCTATGCGGAAATTTCAGACAGTCCATTGAAGGATGAACTTCGCTCCATATATACGTTCAATGCATATGAGATCAAGACCGGCATGAGCCGTGCCAAGCTGTCCCATCTGATGGATGCGGAAACCTGGATGGATGCCCACACGGCGGTCGATCTGGGTTTTGCCGATGAGATCATGACCAGGCCGACAGATGCTTCCGCAGAAGATCACGCTGCCGGGCCGATGCTGTTCTCCCGGGCGGCGGTCACCAACCACCTGATGGACAAGCTGGCGGCGAAGTGCCGCATCGAAAAGAAACACACTCAACCGGAACGCTCTGTGGACGATCTCATGGAGCGGCTCAATCTGATGAAACATTAAGGAGGATTTTGATTATGACGATTCAGGAACTGCGCGAGAAGCGCAACACCGCATGGAATGCCGCCAAGGCATTTCTGGATTCCCATCGTACCGAGAAGGGTACCCTGACCGCCGAGGATGATGCCACCTACACCCGCATGGAGCAGGACATCGCTGATCTCGGCAAGGAAATCGCCCGTCTGGAACGCCAGGAGGCACTGGATGCTGAACTCAGCAAGCCCGTGAACGCACCCCTCACTTCCAAGCCCACCACCGGAAAGCAGCCGGAGGTCAAGACCGGACGAGCCTCTGATGAATACCGCAAGGGAATGCTGACCGCCCTGCGCACCAATTTCCGGCAGGTCAGCAATGTTCTGCAGGAGGGTGTGGATGCCGATGGCGGCTACCTCGTTCCCGAGGAATATGACCGCCGTCTGATTCAGACGCTGTCTGAGGAGAACATCATGCGCCGCCTGGGCAATGTTATCACCACTTCCGGTGAGCACAAGATCAACATCGCGGCCACCAAGCCTGCCGCAGCATGGATTGAGGAGGGCGGTGCTCTTCAGTTCTCTGATGCCACCTTCGCCCAGATCCTGCTGGATGCCCACAAGCTGCACGTTGCCATCAAGGTGACCGAGGAACTGCTCTATGACAGCGCGTTCAATCTGGAAAGCTACATCATCGAGCAGTTCGGCAAGGCACTGGCCAATGCCGAGGAGGACGCCTTTCTGAACGGTACCGGCGTGGGTCAGCCTCTGGGCCTGTTTGCGGAGACCGGCGGCGGTCATGTGGCCGGTACGCTGACTGCTGCGCTGAAGGCGGACGATGTGATGGGCCTCATCTATGAACTCAAGCGTCCCTACCGCAAGAATGCGTCCTTCATCATGAATGACAAGACCGTGGCGCAGATCCGCAAGTTTAAGGACAACAACGGTGCCTACCTCTGGCAACCTTCCTACAAGGAGGGTGAGCCTGACCGTGTCCTCGGATACGCCGTTCATACTTCTGAGTTTGTGCCGGAGAACGCCATCGCCTTTGGTGACTACAGCTATTACAACATCGGCGACCGTGGCACCCGTTCCTTCAAGCAGCTGACCGAACTGTTCGCCGGAAACGGCATGATCGGCTATGTGGCCAAGGAGCGTGTGGACGGCAAGCTGATCCTGCCCGAGGCAGTGCAGATTCTGAAGCTGAAGACAGAATGATCCTGATTACGGCGGTGCTGCTCATACGGGTGGCACCGCCCATCTTTTCTGACCGAGGTGGTGATGAGACATGATTGTGTCCCTTGATGAAATGAAACAGTATCTCCGGGTGGACTTCGATGATGACGATGCCATCATCACCGCCCTGATCACAGGAGCCGAAAAACTGTGTGCGGATATTCTCCGGGCAGACAGCACCGATGCGCTTATGCAGGTGGAGAACGGCAAGGTGGCGGTCATGTATACGGTGGCCTATTTCTACGAGCACCGGGAGGAAGCTGACCATCACGCCCTGACGCCGACCCTCCGTTCTCTGCTGTTCGGTTCCCGGAAGGAGGCGTTCTGATGAAAATTGAACTGCTGAATGTCCGTATCCACATCAGCAAAAACACAGTGACGGTGGATGCCATCGGCAATCACAAAAATGAGTGGCAGCCCTACTACACCTGCTATGCAACCGTCAGTGCCGAGGGCGGCAAGGAAATGACCGATGCCGGGATGGTGGTGGATGATTCCACCATTGATTTCACCATCCGCTGGTGTGCGCAGTCTGCCGCCATCACCTCCACGGGCTACCGGGTACAGTTCCAGGATGAGGCGTACGATATTCTTTCTGTCGATCACATGAATTTCAAGCGGAAAGGCATCAAGCTGCACTGTCGGAAAGTGAGACGATGATATGGCAAATACGAAGATTTCCATTGATGCGCTCTCTGAAACCGTCATGCAGGAACTGAATGAGTATGCCGATGTGGCCTGTGACGAGATGAAGGAAGCGGTGAAACGTTCCAGTACGCTGGTGAAAAACCAGATCAAGGCCAACGCGCCCAGGGAGACCGGAGCCTATGCGAAAAGCTGGTCCACCAAGAACACCCGGGAAACCGCCCACTCTCTGGAGGTGACTGTGTATTCCCGCAACCGCTATCAGCTGGCGCATCTGCTGGAGCATGGTCATGCCAAGCGCGGCGGTGGCCGGGTTCCAGGCAAAAGCCACATCGCCCCGGCGGAACAGGCTGGCATCGACCAGCTGGAGAAAGACATCGAAAGGAGCCTGCGGCATGGATAAGCTGGTACAAATACTGACGGAATCCGGGCTTCCCTTTGCCTATGACCACTTTGCGGAGGGCGAGTCCCCGGAGCCACCGTTTGTCTGTTATCTGCTCCCGGGCAGCGACAACTTCGCCGCTGACGGAGCAGTCTACTATAAAATTTCCGAAGTTCATATCGAACTGTACACCGATTGCAAGGACTTGTCGGTGGAACGGCAGCTGGAGGCTGTGCTGGATCGGCACGGCATTTTTTATGAGAAAACCGAAACCTGGATTGAGAGCGAACGGCTCTATGAAGTCCTGTACTACTTTGAAATGGAGGTTTGACCGCGATGAGCAATAAAGTCAAATACAATCTGAAGAATGTTCATGCCGCCAAGCTGACCGAAACGGTCGTGGACGGTGTGACCACCTTTACCTACGATACACCCAAGGCCATCCCCGGCGCTGTCAGCCTGAGTCTGGATGCGGAGGGCGATTCCTCCCCCTTCTATGCAGATGGCATCGTGTATTTCCGCACCAGTTCCAACAACGGCTACAGCGGCGATCTGGAAATGGCCCTGATTCCGGAGTGGTTCCGCACGGAAATTCTGCGGGAGAAGCTGGACAACAAGGGGGTGCTGGTGGAGAAGTCCGATGTCACCGAGACGGAGAAGTTTGCGCTCCTGTTCGAGTTTGACGGTGATGTGAAGGCCATCCGTCATGTGCTGTACAACTGCAGCGCGTCCCGTCCTTCCATCGAGTCCAAGACCAAAGAGGACACCATCGAGCCGGGTACTGAGACCCTGTCCCTGACTGCCGATCCCCGCAGCGATGGTCTGGTCAAGAGCCGCACCGGCGATACCACGGACAAGACCGCCTATGACAACTGGTACAAGGCCGTTTATGTCCCGGATGAGGAGGTGGCCTGATTATGCTGGAGAAAACCGTAACCATTGGCGATAAGGAGGTCAAGTTCCGCTCCTCCGCCACCATCCCCCGTCTGTACCGCATCAAGTTCAAGAGAGACATTTTCAAGGACCTGTCCCGTTTGGAATCTTCCTACAGCAAGAAGAAAAACGAGGATGGGTCCTTCGCCATCGAGGATCTGGAGATCTTCGAGAATGTGGCCTACATTATGGCCTACCATGCCGACCACAGTATCCCGGACAACATCGATGACTGGCTCGATCAGTTTGAAATGTTCTCCATCTATGAGGTACTGCCGGAGATTCTGGAACTGTGGGGTTCCAATCTGGTGACCGATGTGGCTTCTAAAAAAAACTCCAGCGCAGCAGCCGTGAAATGACCACGGCTCTGTTCCTCCTGCGATGCACCGAGATTGGCATTGCCATCGCTGACCTTGACCTCCTCACCATCGGGCTTGTGATGGATATGTGGACGGAGAAAGGCAATGATGGCGTGACCTACGACAAGGTGGCATCGCAGGAGGATTTTGACCGTTTCTAAGGAGGTGACGCAATTTGGCAAGCAGAATCAAGGGCATTACCGTTGAGATCGGCG